>Ga0209254_10003330_pt1 | contig 14644 bp, 16 predicted proteins | sample FrelakmetDIP11DI_FD_187148 | JGI IMG/M metagenome (GOLD analysis project Ga0209254, IMG submission 187148) | Freshwater lake sediment microbial communities from the University of Notre Dame, USA, for methane emissions studies - DIP11 DI (SPAdes)... | ecosystem: Environmental > Aquatic >...
CGGATATTTTCCAGGTCGTCCTCACTGTGGTCCGCAATCAGCAGATTTACCCTTCCGCCGGTCATATCTTGCAGCAACCTGCCAGCTTCCATGCCCGGTGGAGAAGCCAATCCAGCATGTAGGGCTGGCAGTGTATCAAAATACAGCTCGTGAACCAGAGAATATGATGCAACACCATATAACACCTGGTTTATACGGCTGGTGGATTCCCGGCGCAAGCCAGGGATGCTTTCAGCGACATGCAAAAAACTGGGCCAGAAATTGTGAAAACCAGGCAGTGAAGTTGATTCGAGCAGAATGATCAATTTATACATGCAACCATTATACCCTTGGCAATCGAATGATAAAAATATAAGAAATCAATGAACCTGGTATCTTTCGTGGTATGATTCCAAAACTGAGGCAATTTTCGATGGATGACAAGATCACGATAATCGAGGGACCACCCCCAATCTTTGAAGATGTGCACGAGGGCTGGCCTTTGGGTTTGAATGAGAGCCCGTCCTTGCACAAGTTGGCATTGACACGTTTGCGCACATTCAATGGTCCATCTTTAGTGGAACGTTGTTACCGCGCCTGGCGCAGTCGGCAAACAATCCACCTTGAATTTCGGGCAAATGATGGGTTGATCCACAAAACACCTATTGTAGCTTCGCGTACAACGGATACAGATGAAGGACAGCTCATTCTCCTGTGGGTCCGCCTGACTGAGCAAGAAGCCTTGATAGAGCTCGGTCCAGATGATGACCAGTATGACAATCAGGATGATGATCGAGAACCACCGCTCTAATTACCAGCCGTTATTTAAATGAACAGGCGGGTTGACAAAACCCGCTTGTTTTTTATATTTAGGGATTAGAATATCTATGGGAGGAAATTCTATGGCAGAATTTGTTCATACCGATTTTAATAATGGCGTTTTTATCATCACATTGGATCGCCCGAAGGTGAATGCCCTAAATTTAGAGATGGTTAAGGCCCTTCAGGCAGCATTCAAGCAGGCTGCTCAAAATGCCCAGACGCGAGTAGTGTTGCTCAGGGGAGCGGGAGATACCTTCAGCGCTGGACAGGATGTATATGAAATCCTGAAGGCTGAGGGGAAATCATACCGCAAGCACATGCTGGACACTTATAACCCCCTGGTGATGCAAATCCGACAACTGGATTTACCCGTTCTGGCGGAAATCCGTGGAACAGTGACTGGGGCAGCGCTAGGTTTGGTATTAGCGTGTGACCTGCGCGTTGCTAGCAATGACGCCCGTTTTATCGTCGGTTTTCTCGGTATTGGATTGGCGCTTGATTCGGCTGTTTCTTTGTTCCTGCCTACACTGATTGGTTTGGGGCGGGCTACGGAAGTGGCATTTACAAATGCGCCTATTACCGCTCAGCAAGCCTTGAGCTGGGGATTGGTCAACCGCATGGTTGCTCCAGAATCATTACAAACAAGCGCGTATGAGATGGCTAAAGCATTAGCATCGGGCCCAATTCATGCCATGGGATTAACCAAACGTGACTTCAACAAAGCCATCTACCCAAATCTGGAGCAGGTTTTGGATTACGAAGCCTACATCCAAGAGATTGCCCGGTTAGGAGCTGAACATAAAGAGGGTGTCAGGTCCTTTGTGGAGAAAAGGATACCCAATTGGGGATGATCCTATCCCTTTTGCAAGAACATCGCTGCTATGGCAAGGAAGGAAAACAACCCTCCCACACCAAAGCCTGCAATGAGCACTTCACGGCTGGTGCGTACATCTTTAAGCGTGTAGAGCCCTTGCCTTTGCAATAATGGACCTCCAAACCAGGCAAACAATGTCCCCCCGACCAGGCCGCCGATATGCCCCCAGTTATCAATGGCAGGCATCGATAGACCGATCATCAAATTAATTACCGCGATCATGACCACCTGAGGTAAAGCCCGGCGGGCGTTAGCCCCAAAAATTTTCCGATTCTGATAAATCAATACGCCTTCAGCTCCCAGCAATCCGAAAATGGCCGTGGATGCTCCAAGCGATGGGTTCTTAGTAAACATGAATGACAGCACATTCCCAGCAAAGCCGCCCAAAAGGAACAGAACCAGGAAGCGCCAGTGCTTATAAAACCTTTCTAATGTTGGACCAAGAGCGAACAGGGCGTACATGTTGAAACCAAGATGAACGATGGAGCCATGCAAAAAGATGGGGGTTATGAACCGCCAGACCTGACCTTGCATGATTAAAGTATTATTTTTGACTCCCCAGGCTGCTGGGAGGTCTATATTTAAAAAGGACTGTGTAGCCCATTGAAGGGAATATACCACTACACAGATCCCAATCAATATAAAAGTTACATATGGGCGGTAGATTGGACCCATAGCTGGCTGACTACCAGGAACTGCGGAAGGAGGTAAGGTTTCGTAAGGGGTCGGGTTATCCTGGTTCATAACGTGACTTTCCGTTGCTTCACCCGGTGATGCTCAGCCACTATAATCGATACGATAATATCCACCGTCTCGTCAAGGTGGTGTTCGCGATTAATGACCACATAGTCGAATGAATCAACGTGGGTCATCTCCTGCCGGGCAGTGGCAATGCGTAATTTAAGCCCTTCAGGTGTTTCCGTCTTGCGTTGTTGAAGACGATTCACCATATCATCTTCATCCTGAACCGTCAGGAAAATCATCAGGGCATCCGGGCATAGCCTGCGGATTGTTGCAGCACCTTGCACATCTAGACGCATGATGACATCTTTTCCGCTGGATATTGCATCTTGAACTTGGTCTTTTGGTATCCCCTTATAATCGTTATACACAATCGCATACTCCAATAGCTCGCCTCTTTCGATCATTTCTGCAAATTCATCGTGTGAATAGAAAAAATAGTCCCTCCCATTGGCTTCATTGGGCCGTGGTGGGCGCGTAGCCGCCGTCACGACAAAGTGAAAGGGAAGATTTCGTTCTTTCATCCTCTGGATAACCGTATCCTTGCCCACTCCTGAAGGGCCAGAAATGACAATTATGAATGGTTCTGGGTGTGGTAAGTTAAATTCGAATTCGCTCATAGAAATCTCCGCTGACACGCATTATAATTCAGCCTTGCTAAGGCTGCGAGCATAAACTAGTCGGCATCTTTGTAATGGAGATCATTTATGCCAATTTATCAGTACCGGTGTTTAAACTGCAAAAAAAGATTTGAAGTCTTCTTATCCTACACGGAATATGGTGTAATGGATGTCTTGTGCCCTCACTGTACAAGCAACCATGTTCAAAGGCGAATTGGCCGAATACGGTTCGCAAAATCGGAAGAAAGCCGGATGGATGACCTCACTGATACAACAAACCTGGAAGGACTTGAAAATGATCCTCGTGCTCTGGGTAGAATGATGCGCAAAATGAGCAATGAAATGGGCGAGGAGGTTGGACCTGAGTTTGATGAAGTAGTCGACCGTTTGGAGTCCGGGCAAAGCCCGGAAGATATTGAAAAAGCAATTCCTGACCTGGAGGGAGGGCCGAGCAACTTGGGGGACGATGCGGATTACTAAGCTCCACCCAGCTTCTTGTTGATCTGCAACCTTTCTGTAACCACCCGGCGTATCTCGTTCTGCACCTGAGTAGGTGACTGGGACGCATCGATTACTTCCCAACGCTCTGGCTCGGCTTGAACAAGCTGGCGATACCCCTGCCGTACCCGCTGATGGAATTCAAGATTATAGGCATCTAGACGGTTCCATTCACCCTTTAATTCCTTTCGGCGCAAGCCGATTTCTACGTCCACATCCAATAAAATCGTCAGGTCAGGTTTCAATCCCCCTGTCGCAAAGGTCACCAGCACTCTCAATGCGTCTATATCAACTTGATGACCATAACCTTGATATGCCAAAGTCGAATCAGCATACCGGTCACTGATCACTACACCCCCCATATCCAGATGCGGTCGGACGACCTGCTCTACAAGTTGAGCCCGCGAGGCCTGAAAAAGCAGTATCTCTGTATGTGGATTCATTTCCTTGTTTTCAAGGTTGTGCAGGACTGTTCTGATTTGTTCACTGATCGACGTACCACCTGGCTCGCGGGTGGTCAGCACGTCATAACCACTCTGACGTAAATAATCTGCCAGCCTGGGAAGCTGCATCGTCTTACCACTACCTTCAGGACCTTCAAGCGTGATGAACATATCCGTTAATCCCTAAAAATCCTGACTCGACGGTAAGGATCCTTCCCGTATGAATGTGAAGTCAGATTTGCCTGGCGGGCCATCTGGTGCTGTAACCTGCGGATATACGCAGTGGCTGGAGGTAACTCAACAGAACGCTCGCCGTTGAGTACTGCATCGATAGCTGCTTGAGTGCTCTGCATGGCTGGATCCAAGGATCGGTCTTCAGACGCTGACGTAGAAAGGTTATACAAATCACTCAGGAGGTGTTGCATTTGATTGACTGTATTTGCACGCAATACGTAAATGGGCATACCCCGGTTCTCCGCATCAATCACCGGTCGTTGCCGGTTACGGTAATAGGACCTTAACGTGACCAGAACTTCTGCCTCCTCCGGTTCATTTACTACAACTGCAGGAACACCCAGCCACTTGGCAGCCTGGACCAACCGGTTACGTGCCACTCCATAGGGATAAATTCGCACGGGTTGTAGCGTTGAAAGCGTTTGCCTGCCGTTTTCATCCTCGCGGCTACGCTGCACCTCCTCGGAACGAGCATGGTTCTCAACGGGTAGCAGACTGCGTTCTTTGCCAAACTCCACTGGCTGCCGGCTGAAGCCTTGAGCGCCTATATGCCGTTTGGCAGGTGGTGCAGAACGCTCGATATGTATTTCGCCGCTGTCGTCACGGAAGCGTATCTCGGGCGGGGTAGGATACCCACGCAGCAATGTATCTACAGAGATACCAACGTCCGAATGTACTGCCACGCGGTCACGTGTTTGTATTTCGATCAACATATCAAATGTAGGCGGGGAACGGCGCTCGAGGACTGTTTTCTGGGTACCACGCCGGCGTGCTTCCTCATCGGAGAGTGTTACTGATTCAATGCCTCCCACCAGATCTGACAGGACTGGGTTGAGCAACAGGTTTTCCAGGGTATTCCCATGGGCAGTGCCAATCAACTGCACTCCGCGCTCAGCAATTGTACGAGCGGCAGCAGCTTCCAGCTCGCGACCGATTTCGTCGATGACAATCACCTCAGGGTTATGGTTTTCCACCGCTTCGATCATTACCTCGTGCTGTAAAGCCGGGGTGGAGACTTGCATACGCCTGGCACGACCAACTGCGGGATGGGGTACATCACCATCACCTCCAATTTCATTGGAGGTATCGACGATGACCACTCGCTTACTTTCCGCCAAAAGACGGGCTGCTTCGCGCAGCATGGTCGTTTTACCAATCCCTGGGCGGCCCAATATGAGTAAGCTTTTACCACTTTCGATCAAATCTTGGATAATGTCAGTCGTCCCGTAGACTGCACGTCCAACTCGGCAAGTCAATCCAACAATATTTCCACGGCGGTTGCGGATAGCTGCTATTCTATGTAATGTCCGCTCCATCCCGGCGCGATTATCTGTGTCAAAGACGCTTATACGCTCAACTACATAATCGATTTCTGTATGGCTGACTTCAACCTGGCTAAGGGTTTCCTCACGGTCAAGATAACGTGCTGTAGGGAAACGCCCAAGGTCGATGATCACTTCCAGCAGATCATCTGACCGATTTATGATGGTCAGTTGGTCCGCCAGCTGGGGTGGCAAAACATTCAACAACACATCCAGATTATCAGTAATTCGTTTTCGTGTCATATATATACATTAAAGAAGCCCTTTTGTTTTGTGGTTTCTTTTATACTCCTGTTGCAGAATCGGTACTTGGATGCTTTTCGATTTCTGTAAGTTCCAGGTGCCGCCCCTCTTCAATATGAGCAATCGGTGCCGTTGGTTCAGCATGAGTTCCGTTTATTGAAGTAAGTGGGTAAGCTTGTTTCACCCGGTTTGTCACGGTGAGGTGGCGCACCATTACGGCTTGTTGTGGTCCTGGCTGAGCACCAATCGCTTCAATGGCTATTTCTAACCAGGATTGGTAAGACCGCACACATATATACAGCGGACGATTGCGCCTGGCAGGAAAATGAGCCAATAAATGCACCAGCTGGCTGTCAAAATTTTCGACATCCGGATGGACGTAAGGCTGAACCCAAATTCCATATCGCCCATATTTCAGCTCAACAAATGCACGTAAATCACCATTTTGGTAAAGAACATACCCGTTTAGATTTTTCTTTGGAATAGGTTCCGCCTGTTGAGCTATACCCGGCACCACATTACAGTATAGTGAGTGTATTCCAATCATATCACTGGACCTACAAGCTCTCCAAGAGACTCCATCTGGTTCGCCTGTGAACGGTTCATCCAATCGCCAAATACGCTGGCGTGCATATATCGCAAACCCTATCCGGCGTAATAGCTGATAGACCTGGCTGCTCTCATCAATTTCTGCCAGGATATGGAATACCCCTTGTCTACCTAGTTGGCCAGCCATGTAATCTGAAAAAGCAGATAAATCAGACATCTCAATGGTATTTTCAGGGGCAAGGTATGCAAGCCGGGCATAGGTAGAGCCCATAATATAGGTCACCTGCCCGACGAGTGGCATGCCAGACGGTGAGCAGTTTTCACATCGATAGGTATAGCTCCTGGTTGCGGGTCCCGATAAAGTGAGAATTGCCCCCAAAGGGATTAGGGCTGGACCATGGATGAGGGCACGGCTACTGTCCAGGAATAATCCTTGCTTACGATAGTTATGCAGAAGTGGAAAATCACGCCATCCAAAAGGGCGAATATTCATGCTGCCAGCTGCAAGAAATAACGGTGAAAGCGATCGTCTTTGGTCAGCTCTGGGTGAAATGCGGTAGCCAAAAAATGGTCCTGTTGAGCCGCTACAATGCGACCATCCTGAAGTTTTGCCAGTATTTTAGTCTCTGCCTGTACAGATTCGATCAACGGGGCGCGGATGAAAACCGCATGAAAAAGCTTCCCAACGGGATCAATATTTTGCAGTGCAGGAATATCCAAATCTACCTCAAAACTATCAATCTGCCGACCAAAAGCATTGCGCTCAACGGTAATATCCATCAGTTGGAGAAGAGGCTGGTCACGGTGTGCATCCTTGGAGAGAAAAATTGCTCCTGCACATGTACCCCAAATCGCCTTCTCCTGACCAAACCGGCGTAGAGGGTCCATTAACCCATAACTCACTGCCAGTTTGGCAATTGTGGTCGATTCTCCACCGGGTATGATTAAGCCATTCAAGCCTTCAAGCTGTTTAGGCAAGCGTACTTCCACAACCGTAACACCAAGGTGTAGGAGCATCACCTTGTGCTCGGCGAAGTCTCCTTGTAAAGCCAATATACCAATTTGCATTTACCAACCGCGTCCAGCGATTCGCTCCACCTCAGGCATGGTGGAGACATTACGCCCAACCATGGGTTCACCGAGGTTTCGACTTACTTCAGCCAGGATATAGGGGTCGTTATAGTGGGTGACTGCCTTGACAATTGCAACTGCGCGTTTGGATGGCTCACCGGATTTGAAGATACCTGATCCGACAAAAACACCGTCCACGCCCAATTGCATCATCAGAGCGGCATCTGCCGGGGTTGCCACACCACCTGCTGCAAAATTCACCACCGGTAAGCGCCCCTCCTGACGTGTCTCAACCACAAGGTGGTAGGGTGCTCCGATCTCTTTTGAAAAAGCCATCAACTCTTCGTCTGGAAGATTTTGCAAATGACGGATCTCTCCCATCACCGCGCGTGCATGTCTGACAGCCTCGACTATATCACCGGTCCCTGCTTCGCCTTTGGTGCGGATCATGGCGGCACCCTCCCCGATCCGACGTAAAGCCTCTCCAATGTTTCGGCATCCACAAACAAATGGTACCTTAAAGTCATGTTTGTAAATATGATGTTCTTCGTCCGCGGGGGTCAGGACCTCTGATTCGTCAATATAATCAACCCCAATTGCTTCCAGAATCTGAGCTTCTACGAAATGACCGATCCGACACTTTGCCATCACCGGGATGGAGACAGCATCCATGATCTGCAGGATCAGCTCTGGATCACTCATGCGAGCCACACCTCCCTGGGCGCGGATATCCGCAGGTACTCGCTCCAATGCCATCACCGCAACCGCACCAGCATCCTCCGCGATTTTTGCATGCTCTGCGGTGACAACATCCATGATCACGCCACCCTTGAGCATCTGGGCTAAACCTTTCTTCACCGTAAAAGTATTTGTTTGTCCTTCCATTCCATCTACCTCCTATAAACGGGAAAAGACTCCCGTGCTACACCAGCAACGCCAGTCTCGCAATAAAAATACCTCAATTGATACCTCTAACAGCATTCTACCACGCCCCAAGGGGCGTGGCAATCCGTCGGGTGTTTCACGAAAACGGTATGCCTCTTGAATCCTGCCGGTTATTTTGATACAGTTAAGGAAATACCAGATCAGCTACTGGCATAAAGCCTAATGGAGAGGATTCAATGAACCTAATCAGTGTGAAAATCGAAAAACCCGAGGATATTAATTTTATCCTGGGTCAATCTCACTTTATCAAGACCGTGGAAGATGTGCACGAAACGATGGTAAGTTCAGTGCCAGGGATTAAATTTGGCGTGGCTTTTTGTGAGGCTTCAGGAAAATGCCTGGTCCGTTGGAGTGGTACCAACGAAACGATGATTGACCTGGCGCGCCAGAATGCCCTGGCAATCGGTGCTGGCCATAGCTTCATCGTTTTCCTGGATAATGGCTTCTACCCAATCAATGTACTCAATGCCATCAAAGCCTTGCCAGAAGTCTGTCGGGTTTTCTGCGCAACTGCCAACCCAGTGGAAGTCCTGGTTGCTGAAACCGAACAAGGGCGAGGTATCTTAGGTGTAGTGGATGGCTCTTCGCCCCTGGGGCTCGAAGCAGAGGAGGATATTGCCTGGCGCAAAGGATTTCTGCGGATGATTGGATATAAGCTATAAGGACCATAACCAAGCTTGCCATACTGGATGCCGTAGAGAAGCATACAGGTAAAGAATTTGAAGGGAAATAGTGGATATTATGAAGGATTCGATTATGATATTGTACTAATGTACCATTGTTATAGTATAATATGTCACCATCTATTGTTAATGAGCAATCATGGAAATCCTAATCGACAAAACCAGCCGTGTACCCTTAAATGAGCAGCTCAAAGTACAAATCAAGAGCTTGATTCAAGCCGGGCAAATCAAGACCGGCGACCAACTTCCCACAATTCGGCAACTAGCGATGGAGTTATCTGTTAATGTGAACACTGTTGCGCTTGCGTACCGCGATTTATCGAATGAAGCGGTGATCATCACTGAGCGGGGCAAGGGCACCTTTGTTGCCAGCAGTCCAGGTGAAGATGAAAAGCAAACCATCCGGCACGAAAAATTGATGAATATCATAACTGCCTTGATCCGTGAGACCGACCGGCTGGGTTATACCCGGGATGAGGTAGGGCGGGTTTTTGTGGAGCATGCCATCAAGCGGAGAAGTTGATCTTGCTATATGAGCGCAGATAAATCGCTTATTTTGGATTGATCAGAAGGAAAAGAAGTTAAATCCTTGATTGCAGGAAGACGATTGTTAGAAAATAGCATTTATGTGGAGTGCTATTACCCCATACATATCGGCTAGCAATCTGCGGTGCAGCTACAAACATATAGAAGCCTTAGCCGGTGTCAGCTTTACTGTATTATGTTAATAATTTTCGGTTTACTTTGACCCAATAACGCAGGGAAAACGACACCCCTCCGCTTGCTGACTGGAGAGAATGACCCAAGTGGGGGGCAGGCATCTTTGGCAGGATGAAGTCCTGGACATCGATCCCCTGAGTAAACATACCAAAGAACCAGTACGCACATCTTCAGGCAGGATGAGACATGGTTTGGTGATTACCAGGTTATTACCCACCTATTATCTGGCTGAAGGAGTGCTCAACGCCTCACAAAAACTCGGATCCATGAGCTCTCACATCTTGAGATTGGCATAACCCTGGGCAGCAAGGATATAAAGCTGACAATATTGAGTTGGGCTTAACCTCGACAATCCGTAGTATTAGCAAACCTATATACAATATATCGTATTCAATGGGTGGTGTTCAATTAGGCGTTTATTCCAATTCCTTTAAATACTCTTTACATGCCTGTAAGTCATCGACGAGATCATCAATTTTACGAATGGTATAGCGTAACGCAGCACGTGAATACCCTCCATATTTTACAACAGCTACCACATTATGCACTGTTTTACGAAGAAATAGCATCTCTTCCATAAGCTCCTTAACCGCGTTACCGAAATCTTGATTATTAACTCGCTTATCTTTCTCTTCTTTACCCCGAACCAGGTTTTCGTTCGCTGAGCTCACCTTATCTATTTCCACCCTGGCAATAGAACGGCGTAGTATATTTGCGGCAGTGTCATTCGATAACACCGGAGAGGCGATAATTTTTTGCTTCACCTCGGGCGTTGGCGCATCATGATAAGCGCGAGCAATTTCCGTAGTTTGTATTTGGGTTAAACTTTCAGCGGATACTTTTGCAGCAACAACTTTCTTGGCCTCCAGGTCATCACCAAGGACTTGGGCAATCTTCACCGTCTTGATCACTCCCTCATCCTTACTTTGATTTTGTACGTGCACGTATACGCCAGCCTCTTTTTCGCGCCGATATTGAAGCCATTGATTGATCGTGCCGATGGGAACGGAGGTCCTGCGGGCGATCTCATGCTGGCTGAACCCCATAACAACCAATCTGTGAGCCCATTCTGCTTTATCATCCGCGGTCATATCCTCACCGGAGAGATTTTCAATACCAGATTGAATGAGATTGTCAATCTCGTCTTGCGGTACAACCATTGCGTCTATTTCACTCCACCCAACGCGTCGGGCAGCTTCCACCCTGCGATGTCCCCACACCACAGTGTAACTTTCACCAGACGCATATAGACCAATCGGCTCAACCTGACCTTCCTCCAGCAAAGACCAACAAAGCTCTTTCATCTTTTCTTCATCCCAAGTTTTTCGAATGGGGTTTGGTGAAGGTCTTATGTATTCTATGCAGATTTTCATATTCAAATTCCCTCCAGATGTGCATCATACCAGGCATACAAGCTATTTATACACCAATTCTAGTGAACGTGGTCAACGACTAAATTATAGTGCAGAAGGGAGGAAAGCGGGATAATGAGATAAAGGATTTCAAAGTGTGCATGCGTGTTTCACGTGAAACACATTCTACGCATTTGGGTAGAGACAGATTGTGATTATACATGTTTCACGTGAAACAAGATTACAATATTTGCACTATATGTTGTTGATATTTTTATTTATGTATGATATGTTGCTAATTCCGAGGAATGCTTTACAAATTATTGGAAATTACCTATTTTTGGGGGTATATCCACAGGTACCTATCCCCCGTTTTCAAGTGCCCAGGTGTCTATCAGCTCCTCAACCATATCCAGATATGCGTCCAAACCCGCCAGCCTTTCGGGAAATTCCGCTCCAAGCAGGCCTAATTGCTCCCCGGCTTTTTGCCAGGCAGGGTGTTGCGAGGTATCTGCAGGTAAAACAGCTAAGGCATGTGTCCAGGTTCGCCAAATCGGCCAGAGCGCATCATGAGCAGATGGACTTCTCAAAATAGAATCCACCGCTCGCTCATAATACAACCAACGGTGGGGGTGCAGGCGGATTGGCGCTCCGTTGTCGGGTAATGCGGCGTAAGCTTTCTGCCAATCAGGCAACCAGGAACGGAGGAAATCAGAATCTACCGCGGAAGCACCCAATAAACCTAAAAATCCCTTATACAAGCCCGTTTTATTCACGGCTTCAACCACGGCAGGCAGATCCAACAAGAACCGCCTCTCCGTCAGGTTTTTACCGCTCAATCCAGCCAAAGCATTTGCAGTATGTTCCAGTGCAAGTAGATAAAGAGAAGCATGCTGCGGGTCAGGAGGGTGAGGATTGGTATAAAAGGATTCCCATATTTCTCTTGCATGTCTGGCTTGCCTTCGCACACGATTTAATACATTTTCCACACTGTAAAATTGACCACGAACGCTGGCTTGCACAAAATCCACGAAGTGTTGTGGGTCATACATGACCTTGCATCCATAGACTGCAGGTCCCAGCCATGGATGTACCCGTAACTCGCGAGGTTGACGGTACAGCACATGAGTGTGGTGTGAGATATCAAGATGTACCTCATCTGAGACCCTGACAATCTCCCGGTCAATGCCAACTTCCGAAGTGTGAATAAAAAAAAGGTCGATATCTGCCGTATTGCCAATCAATGGTGAATCCCCCAGCAATGACCCTTGCAAATAAACAGCCAGTAGCGTGCGGTCAGTACTAACATATTTACTGACGGTATCATTCGCGATCTTGAGCAGCATACTCTGATTAATTCGCATCTTTACCCCCATACAAAGCAAACATGGGTAACCTGATTGGTATTTCTTCTTGGAACAGTAAAATCATTGCCTGTCTCATAAATTTAGACTTCTTCAATTAACGGCAGTGAAGCTTGAAAAGGCACTTGTTTTAATCCTTGCCGAATCCGATTCTCCACCCACTTTAGGTCGTCGAGATAGCGGATATAATCCAACTCATTGGTATCCAACGTTAGGACTGTCACATTGCCCACCACATTCCTTGCCTGGTTCTCTATAAAAAAGGCGTCATAGGCGCGATTAAGTTGATCGATGTAATCTCGCTCCATGTTGCGCTCATATGGCCTGTCGCGTGAGGCGATGCGTTGCATAAGGACATCCGTATCTGCACGTAAGTAAACGATCAGGTTGGGAAGGGGAATTTTCTCTGCCAGGGCGTCATGCACCCGGTAATACATTTCAAGTTCATCACCCGCAAGGTTGATTCGTGCAAAAAGGGCATCTTTAGTAAAGGTATAATCTGTGATCAAGGGTTCGCTGCGCTTTAGAATTTCCGGTACAGAACGTCTTTGTTGGTAGTATCTGCTGAGTAGGAAGAAGATCTGCGTCTGAAAAGCATATCGTTGGCGGTCGGAGTAGAAATCTGAAAGAAACGGGTTTTCTTCGAAAACTTCCAGGACCAAAGCAGATTGGAACGCTGGTTGAAGCAAGCGAGCTAAAGTGGTCTTCCCTACCCCAATTACTCCTTCGATAGCTATATACATATCATACACCCTCACCTGGGAGAAATGAGATATCGTTTAGAAACGACATCAGGCTGTTTGCAACAAGGTGTGGTTGTTCTAACATCACCATATGGCCGGCGTTAGGGATAACCGTTAACCGAGCATTGGGAATTGAGTTTGAAAGATATTGAGCATAACGCGCAGGTGTCATCTGGTCATCTGCTCCACAGATTACCATTGTGTTTTGTTGAACTGCTCCTAATTGATCCATTACATCAAACCGATCGCAGGCTAACAAATCCCCATATAACACGCTTTGTCGGACCTCTTCCATGCGCTTGGATGCCAATTCAACCAAACGAGGAGGAGCACTTGGGCTGAACGAACACGTCACCAATAGATCGGTGGCTTTGTAGAATGTGGTCAGATCAGATGCATAATTTAACAGCTCCGGATTCACCCGCAAACGCGCCCCAGCTCCAAGCAAGCCTAATCCCACAACATATTCCGGGTTATGGATAGCCAAAGCCAAAGCGATTGCGCTCCCCATCGAATGGCCTACAAAAACCGCCCGTCGTACTTGAATTGATTCAAGCCACTGGACGAGATATCTGGCATAGTCTCCAATTGTCTGTTGCCCATCACAAATATCAGATTTACCATGCCCAGGCAGGTCAATTGCATAGACACAATATCCACGAAGACGACGAATTTCTGGTGGCCAATGCAGATGCATGCCTCCTGCGCCATGGATCAACACCAACGGTGGGGTTTCAGCTCCGACATCGCTATAGTGGGAGTAATACAAATTTCCCGAGACAGGCATTATGGCTTAACCGCCTCTACGCAGCCGCTCTGTGGCCTCTTCAGTTAGTGGGATGATCACACGGACGGTTGTGCCCTTACCAACAGCTGAATTCAGCTGGTAGATACCATTCACCATTTCGGCGCGTTCGCTCATGTTTTTCAACCCCAGGCTGCCACGCTGGTCGTAGTTTGATTCAACAGCATTTTGATCAAAGCCAACTCCATCATCCTGAATCTCAAGCATAACGAAGTCTTTATTGTAGCCTTTCATTCTGACCCAAATATGCTCTGCCTGGGCATATTTACATGCATTATTAATTGCCTCTTCCGCAATATAGAAAACAATAGTCTGCCGGCTCATCTCAAGCTGTGATACAACGTTTTCTTCAGCTTCCACGATGACGTTTTGGTCATAAGTTTCATGTGTTTTATCAGCCATAGCTTGTAACGCACCGGCCAAACCTTGTGATTCGAGCTCTAATGGGCGTAAGGTGAATAGCATGTGGCGTATTTCTTTTGTCGTTCGGCGGGCAAGTTCCTCGATTTTCGTGAGCTCGTCTGCTGTGGCTTTCGGATCTCTTTCCAACAAACGACGAGCAAAATTGAGACGCATAGCAATTGCAGCCATGGATTGCGTAGGACCATCGTGAAGGTCACGTGCTAGTTTCTTGTG
>Ga0209254_10003331_pt1 | contig 14644 bp, 12 predicted proteins | sample FrelakmetDIP11DI_FD_187148 | JGI IMG/M metagenome (GOLD analysis project Ga0209254, IMG submission 187148) | Freshwater lake sediment microbial communities from the University of Notre Dame, USA, for methane emissions studies - DIP11 DI (SPAdes)... | ecosystem: Environmental > Aquatic >...
CTGCCCTGCCGTGGGAGCGGCTTCAGCCGCGATCCGAGGAGCTTCGGATCGCGGCTGAAGCCGCTCCCACAGCTTGGTTGCCGCGGCCTGGCTATTCGATCGCGCCCAAGCCACCCAGGTACGGTCGTAGCGCTTCGGGCACCGCGATCGAGCCGTCGAGCCGCTGGTGGTTCTCCATCAGCGCGACCAGGGCACGGCCCACCGCAACGCCCGAGCCGTTGAGCGTGTGCACCGGTTCCGGCTTGCCGGTGTCCGGATTGCGCCAGCGCGCCTGCATGCGCCGGGCCTGGAACGACTCGCAGTTGGAACAGGAGCTGATCTCGCGGTAGGCATTCTGCGAGGGCAGCCAGACCTCGAGGTCATAGGTCTTGGCCGCGGCGAAGCCCATGTCGCCGGTGCAAAGCAGCATGGTCCGGTACGGCAGCTCGAGCAGCTCCAGCACGCGCTCGGCGCAACGGGTCATGCGCTCGTGCTCGGCGTAGGACTCCGACGGCCGCGTGATGCTCACCAGCTCGACCTTTTCGAACTGATGCTGGCGGATCATGCCGCGCACGTCGCGCCCGTAGCTCCCGGCCTCGGCGCGGAAGCACATCGAGTCGGCCGCCATGCGAACAGGCAGCGCATCCGCCTCGAGGATGCGATCGCGCATAAGGTTGGTCAGCGGCACCTCGGCGGTGGGGACGAGGTAACGGCGCGGCTCGCCCGCAGTGGCGAACAGGTCGTCCTCGAACTTGGGCAACTGGCCGGTGCCCTGCATCGCCTCGGGCAGCACCAGCAGCGGCACGTTGACCTCGAGGTAACCGTGCTCGCGGGTGTGCAGGTCGAGCATGAACTGGGCCAGCGCGCGATGCAGGCGCGCCAGCTCGCCGCGCAGGATGGTGAAGCGCGCGCCCGACAGGCGCGCCGCCGACTCGCCGTCCAGCCAGCCCTTGCGCTCGCCGAGGTCGACGTGGTCGCGCGGCTCGAACTCGAAGCTGCGGGGCGTGCCGCCGCGCCGGACTTCGACGTTGTGGGTTTCGTCGCGGCCGATCGGTACCGACTCGTGCGGCAGGTTCGGCAGGCCCAGCGCGACGTCGGCGAAACGCGCCTGGACTTCCGCCAGCGTGGACTCGTTGGCCTTGAGCTCGTCCGCCAGCCTGGCCACCTCGGCCATCAGCGCCGCGGCATCCTCGCCCCTGCCCTTGGCCACGCCGATCGCCTTCGAGCGCGTGTTGCGCAGGTTCTGCAGTTCCTGGGTGCGGATCTGGATCCGCTTGCGTTCCGATTCGAGTTGCTCGATGGCGGCGACGTCGAGTTCAAGGCCGCGCGTGGCGCGCAGCCGTTCGGCGGTCTGCGCGAGTTGTGCGCGCAGCAGGTTGGGATCGAGCATGGAAGGGCACGGGGGACGACGGCGGGCGCGGATTATCGCCGCGCCCCGTGCGCCCCCGCAATGCGGATCAGCGGCTGCCGCGGCCCAGCCACCAGGCGATGGCGATGCCGCCCAGCAACCAGCCGACCATGTGACCGACGAACTGGCCGAGGGTGAAGTCGGTCGGGAAGTGGTACCAGTTCCAGAGCGGCACGTTGACCGAGAGGAAGGCGAACAGGCCCATGCCGGTGATCATCAGCACGCGGCCGCCGAAGCCCAGCGAGAGGCTGGCGGCAACGACGGCCGCGACCAGCGCGGAAAGCACGTTGGTCACGAACTCGGTGGCGAGGTTCGGGCCCATGTTCGTCGGGTCGTAACCGCCGCTGCGATGCACGATGAAGACGTAGGGACTGGCCTTGGACTTCTCGGCCCAGGCCTTGCTCGCCGCCTCGTCCTCCATCTTGTCCGGCGCGATCGATGGCAGGTAGTAGACGCCCTCGGCGCCCAGCCCGGTCTTGATCGCCTCCAGCACGACGTCCTCGTTGGCCGGCTGGCGCATGCCCATGTCGCCCACCGGCAGCAACACGTGCGAAACGAAGCCCCAGATGAACACCACCAGGCCACCCAGCAGGGCGGCAATCAGCACGCGCATGGCCCAACTCCTCTCCGCTAGCCAGTGTGCAACGCTAGTCCCGTCGCGGCCGGCCCGCAACCCGGCGGCGCCAGGTCAGGCTGGAAGGCCGGTCCAGAGCGCGCGACCCACTGCGTAGCCACCGGCGACGGCCAGCACGCCCAGGCCGACGTGGGCCGCCGTTCCCCACAACGCAAGGTCGAGGCGACCGGCGCGCAGGAACTGCCACAGCTCGATGCCCAATGCAGAAAAGGTCGTCAGCCCGCCGAGGAAGCCGGTCAGCAACAGGCTGCGCCACAACGGCGCGCTGGGTCCCCTGGTGTCCAGCCAGGCCAGCACCAGCCCGCCGAGCAGGCAGCCCGCCACGTTGACCAGCAGGGTCGCCGCCGGGATGCCGTACCAGCCGCGCGCGACGAAGAGCTGGTTGGCCGCGTGGCGCAGCATTGCACCGGCCGCGCCGCCGCAGCCCACCGCAATGAAATGCGGCCAGTTCGACGCGCTCATGCGCCCTCCACGCGGTTGCGCGCCACGCCACGCGCCACGCCACGCGCTGCGCGCAACGCGGCCAGTTTCTCGCGCAGGCGGATTTCGAGCCCCTGCTCGACCGGCTGGTAGTAGCTGCGATCCTGCAGGATCTCCGGCAGGCATTGCTGGCCCAGCGCCACGCCTCCCTCGAGATCATGGTCGTACTGGTAGCCCTTGCCGTAGCCGAGTTCCTTCATCAGGCGGGTGGGCGCGTTGCGCAGCGCCATCGGGACCGGCTGGGTGCCATGTTCGCGCACGTCGCCGCGCACGGCGCCGAAGGCGACGTAGGCAGCATTGCTGCGCGGCGCCAGCGCCAGGTAGATCGCGACTTCGGCCAGCGCCAGGTCGCCCTCGGGGCTGCCGAGCCGGTCCCACGCCTGCCACGCGTCGATCGCCAGCGCCAGCGCGCGCGGATCAGCCAGGCCCACGTCCTCGATCGCCATGCGCACCAGGCGCCGCGCCAGATAGTGCGGGTCGCAGCCGCCATCGAGCATGCGCGTGAACCAGTACAAGGCAGCATCCGGATCGGAGCTGCGCACCGACTTGTGGAGCGCGGAGATCTGGTCGTAGAACTGCTCGCCGCCCTTGTCGAAGCGACGCGTGCGATCGGCCAGCACCTGTTCGAGGGTGGCGGCGTCGATGCGGCCGTCGCGCGCCAGGTCCGCGGCGATCTCGAGCAGGGTCAGGCCGCGGCGCACGTCGCCGTCGGCCGCGCGCGCGATCTCGCGCAGGCTGTCTCCGTCCACGACCAGTCCGCGATCGCCGAGCCCGCGCCCGGACTCGGACAACGCGTGGCGCAACGCCGACTCGATCGCTTCGGCGGGAACCGCGTCCATCACGTGCACGCGGCAGCGCGACAGCAGCGCCGAGTTGAGCTCGAACGAGGGGTTCTCCGTGGTCGCGCCGACCAGGATCAGGGTGCCGCGCTCGACGTGCGGCAGGAAGGCATCCTGCTGCACCTTGTTGAAGCGATGGACCTCGTCGATGAACAGCACCGTGCGACGCCCGGCATCGGCGCGCGCCTGCGCCCTCGCCACTGCATCACGCACCTCGGGCAACCCGCACAGCACCGCCGACATGGATTCGAATTCGGCATCAGCGTAGCGCGCCAGCAGCAGCGCCAGCGTGGTCTTGCCGCAACCGGGCGGGCCCCACAGGATCATCGAATGCAGGTGCCCGGACTCGATCGCGCGGCGCAAGGCGGTGCCCGGCCCGAGCAGGCGTTCCTGGCCCACCATTTCGTCGAGGTCCTGCGGGCGCATGCGCTCGGCCAGCGGCTTGAGCGCCGCTGGCGGCGTGAACAGGGTGGCGCTGGTGGACTTGGCGGCGCGGCGGCTCATGTGCGCATGATGCCAGCAGTGTCGCGGCAGCGGCTGCGACATCGACTGTTGCCACTGACGGACCGGCTTCCGCCACGACTCGACGTGCGAATCAACGCACCCGCAAGCGAGTGGGTCCGGGCCCGCCGCCATCCGGGTGGCGGCTCAGACATTCAGTGGAACTCGCCTCCACCCGGACGCCGGCGGTCCCGGACTCGCTTCGAATCAACCAACGACAAGGCGCTCGCCGCTGCAGGAGCGGCTGCAGCCGCTCCTACCGGGCCAGGCTTCGGCATGGCCGCATTAGTCGCGGAGCGGGAACGCCTGCGCGGATTCGACCGGCTCACCAATCAGGTCGGCGCCCGCGGGAACGGTGAAGGCGAAGGCGTCGGCCGCGAACGCCGGATTGCGGACCCAGTCGGCGAAGCGGATCTCGTTGCGCTGACCCAGGCTGTCTTGCAGGCGCATCGAGACCAGGCCGTGGGAAGCGTCGAAGCCAAGATCGCAGCGCACGAAGGGCGCCTCCGCTGCGCGCGGCTCCAGGCGCAGCCACGCGATTCCATCCGATTCGCCGGCCTCCGACACCATGTAGTCGCGCTCCAGCAGGCCGAGGTCGGTCAACACCGTCAACGGACTCTGCGATTCCTCGGCCGACTGGCTGCGCACGGTGACCTGTTCGAGGTCGACGTCGTGGATCCACACGTTGCTGCCGTCGGCCACGATGACCTGCGGGAACGGCGTGCGGTACTCCCAGCGGAACTGGCGCGGCGCGCGCAATGCGACCGTGCCTTCGGACTGTTCCTGCAGGAGGCCGTTGGCGTCGTGCACGACCTGGCTGAAGGTTCCCTGCAGGCCATCGAGATCGCGCGTGAAGGCATCCAGGCGCTCGCGCGCGGGCCCGCTCGCGGCGGCGACCACGGGCGACATCAGCAGGAGCACGGCGGCAAGGCGGACGATCACCGGGAAATTCCAGGGCAAGGGTCGGGGACAAGCATGAGGTGTCGCGGCTGAATGGATCCCGGCAGGCAGCGCCCCACCGCGCCACTCAATCGCGCGGCGGCGGCGGCGCCAGCACGGTTCGGTTGCCGTTGTGCTCGGGCGGGCTGACCACGCCCTGCGCTTCCATTTCCTCGATCAGGCGGGCGGCGCGGTTGTAGCCGATCTTCAGGCGCCGCTGCACGCCGGAGATCGAGGCGCGGCGGGTTTCGGTCACCACGCGCACGGCCTGGTCATAGAGTTCATCGAGTTCGCCGCCGCTGCCTTCGCTCCCGGCCTCGGGCAAGCCCGTGGGACCGACGATGGTGCCGTCGCCCAGCGAATGGACATCGTCGAGCACGCCGTCCACGTAGTCCGGCTGGCCCTGGTGGGATTTCAGGTGCGCGACCACGCGGTGCACCTCCTCGTCGCTGACGAAGGCGCCGTGCACGCGCTCGGGCGTGGCGGTGCCAGGCGGCAGGTAGAGCATGTCGCCGTGGCCGAGCAGGGTCTCGGCGCCGGACTGGTCGAGGATCGTGCGCGAGTCGATCTTGCTCGAGACCTGGAAGGCGATGCGGGTCGGGATGTTGGCCTTGATCAGGCCGGTGATCACGTCGACCGAAGGCCGCTGCGTGGCGAGGATGAGGTGGATGCCGGCGGCGCGCGCCTTCTGCGCCAGGCGCGCGATCAGTTCCTCGACCTTCTTGCCGACGATCATCATCATGTCGGCGAATTCGTCGATCAGCACCACGATGAATGGCAGCGTCTCGAGCGGCTTCGCGCTCGCGCCCGGATCGTCGGGCCGCGGCACGAACAGCGGGTCGAGCAGCGGCTGCCCTGCTTCCTGCGCGTCCTTGACCTTGCGGTTGAAGCCGGCCAGGTTGCGCACGCCCACCGCCGACATCAGCTTGTAGCGGCGCTCCATCTCGGCCACGCACCAGCGCAGCGCGTTGGCGGCGTCCTTCATGTCGGTGACCACCGGCGCCAGCAGGTGCGGGATGCCCTGGTAGACCGACAGTTCGAGCATCTTGGGATCGATCATCAGCACGCGCACGTCGTTGGCGCTGGCCTTGTACAGCAGGCTCAGCACCATCGCGTTCAAGGCCACCGACTTGCCGGAACCGGTGGTGCCCGCGACCAGCAGGTGCGGCATGCGCGCGAGGTCGACCACCACCGGCCGTCCGCCGATGTCCTTGCCCAGCGCCAGCGAAATCGGCGAGCTCGACTTGTCGTATTCCTTCGAGCGCAGGATTTCCGACAGGTACACGGTCTCGCGGTTGGCGTTGGGGATCTCCAGTCCGATGACGGTCTTGCCCGGGATCACGTCGACCACGCGCACGCTGACCACGGACAGGCCGCGCGCGATGTCCTTGTCGAGGTTCGAGATCTGGCTGCCGCGCACGCCGGCCGCGGGTTCCATCTCGAAGCGGGTGATCACCGGTCCCGGGTAGACGCCGACCACCTGGGCGTCGATGCGGAAGTCCTTGAGCTTGAGCTCGACCTGGCGCGACAGCGCCTCGAGGGTTTCGGGCGAATAGCCCTTGACCTGCTGCCTGGGTTCATCGAGCACCGACAGCGGCGGCAGCGAGCCGCGCGGCAGCGCGGCGAACAGCGGGATCTGCAGCTCGCGCGACGCGCGCTCGCTCTTCTCGATCGGCTCGATCTTGGGCTCGATCCGGATCGGCTCGCGCCGGGTCTGGCGCACCACGTCGACCTTGCGCACCTCCTCGCGTACGCCGCGCGCCTTGCGCCCGGCATTCCACTCGCGCAAGCGCTGCACCGCCAGGACCGAGCCCGCCGCAAGGGCCATGGCGAAGGCTCCCAAGCGGTCCATCACCCGGAACCACGACACCCCGGCGGCCAGGGTCAGCGCCACCAGGGCCAAGGCCAGCAGGAACAGCGTGGCGCCGACCTCGCCGAAGCCCGACACCAGCAGGCGCGCCACCAGCTGGCCCAGCACGCCGCCCGCGTTCTCGGGCAGGGAGGACGTGCCGGTGCCGAAATGCAGGTGTGCGAGCGCCGCGGAGCTGACCAGCAGCCCCACGATGCCGATCAGGCGCAGCGGCGGCTCGATCGCCAGGCCCTGTCCGCGGTCGCCGCGCAGCAGGCGCCAGCCCACCACGCCCAGGACCAGCGGGATCAGCCAGGCGGCGATGCCCAGGAACACGAGCAGGGTGCTGGCCACCCACGCACCGATGGCGCCGCCCAGGTTCTGGACCGCGGCATCGCCGGCATCGTGCGACCAGCCCGGGTCACCCGGGTGGTAACTGCCCAGACACAGGACGAGGTAGGCAATCAACGGCAGCAGCAGCAACACCGCGGCTTCGCGCAGCCGCTTTTCGAGGGTGTTGCCGTCGGTGACCGCTGGAAGGTCTTTGGCGCTGCGCCCCACCGTGAGATTTTACCTTCTGAATAGTGCGTAACGCTATGACGCGTATAGCCTATCAGACCATCGCCTTCAATGCCGGGTGGACCAACTGGCCATTCTCGACATTGATGCCCCGGACCAGCGGCCGATTGTCGCGCCATTCGCCCGAAGCCAGCTTCTGCACGAAGGGCAGGATCGCGGCGCAGATCGCATGCGACGAGGTCTGCGGCACCGCGCCCGGCATGTTGGTGACCGCGAAATGGGTCACGCCGTCGACCACGTAGGTCGGATCGGCATAGGTCGTGGGGCGCGTGGTCTCGACGCAGCCGCCCTGGTCGACCGAGATGTCGACGATGACCGAGCCCGCCTCCATGCCCGCCACCATCGCGCGCGTGATCACGTGCGGCGCCTTGGCCCCGGTGACCAGGACCGCGCCGATCACGAGGTCGGCGCTGGCGATCTCGCGCGCCACCGATTCCTCGTACGGGTAGAGAGTGGTGACGTTGGACCCCAGCGCCATCATCTGGGCCATGCGGTCCTGGCGCTTCTCGAACACCACCACGTTGGCGCCGCCCGAGGCCGCGAGTTCAGCCGAGTTGCTGCCGGCCGCACCGGCGCCCAGCACCACCACCTTGCCGCGTTCGGTCGAGGGCAAGCCGCCCAACAGCTTGCCCTTGCCGCCGGCGGGCTGGTGCAGCAGGTGGGTACCGATCTGGATCGCGATGCGCCCGGCGATGATCGACATCGGCGCGAGCAGCGGCAGGTCGCCGTTGTCGAGCTCGACGGTCTCGAAGGCGACGCCGGTGAGCCCGATCTGCAGCAGGCGCTTGGTCAGCTCGGGTTCCGGCGCCAGGTGCAGGTAGCAGAACAGCAGGTGGTCCTTGCGCAGGTGCTTGAGGTCGCCGGCGATCGGTTCCTTCACCTTGACGATCAGCTGGCCCTTCTCGTACAGGGCCGCGGCGTCCGGCGCGATCTTCACGCCGACGCGGGTGTAGTCGCTGTCGGCGAAGCCGCTCTTGAGCCCGGCCCCGGCCTCGACCCAGACCTCGAAGCCGCGCCGCACCAGGTCGGCGCAGGCTGCGGGCACCAGGGCAACGCGCCCTTCCAGGGTCTTGGTTTCGCGGGGGATTCCAATGCGCATGGCGTCGATCTCCTGAAGGATCGCTGCGGGGATGTCGTGCATAAAGAAAACGCCGCAATCGCGGCGCTGGTCATTCGTTGCCCGATCCGGGATGCGGCTTGATTCCGGGGCGGGGCCACCCCATCCTGAGTCCCCAAGACCTGCCGTTGGCGCCGCTCGCGCCGCCCTCCCGAATCGACGAGAAGTATACATGACCCAGCACGCCCGCCTCCTGATCCTCGGCTCCGGTCCCGCCGGCTACAGCGCCGCCGTATACGCCGCGCGCGCCAATCTCAAGCCGGTGATGATCACGGGACTCGAACAGGGCGGGCAGCTCACCACGACCACCGATGTGGACAACTGGCCAGGCGACGTCGAGGGCCTGCAGGGCCCCGAGCTGATGGAGCGCATGAAGCGCCACGCCGAACGCTTCGGCACGCAGATGATCTTCGACCACATCATCGAGGCGGACCTGACGGCACGGCCGTTCCGCCTCAAGGGCGACAGCGGCGAATACACCTGCGATGCGCTGGTCGTCACCACCGGCGCCTCGGCCAAGTACCTCGGCCTGCCCTCGGAACAGTTGTTCCGCGGCAAGGGCGTATCCGCTTGCGCGACCTGCGACGGCTTCTTCTTCCGCGAGCAGGACGTCGCGGTGATCGGCGGCGGCAACACCGCGGTCGAGGAAGCGCTTTACCTGTCCAATATCTGCCGCACGGTCACGTTGGTGCACCGCCGCGACAAGCTCAAGAGCGAAAAGATCCTGCAGGACAAGCTGTTCGAGCGCGAGCGCCAGGGCAAGGTCCGGCTGGTCTGGAACCACACCCTGGACGAGGTCCTGGGCGACGACTCCGGGGTCAACGGCGTGCGCCTGGTCAGCATCGCCGACGGCAGCAAGCAGGCGCTCGCGGTGACCGGCGTGTTCATCGCCATCGGCCACACGCCCAACACCGGCATCTTCGAGGGCCAGCTCGAGATGAAGAACGGCTATATCCGCATCCGCGCCGGCCTCGACGGCAATGCGACCGCGACCAGCATCCCCGGCGTGTTCGCGGCCGGCGATGTCGCCGACCAGGTCTACCGCCAGGCCATCACCTCGGCCGGCTTCGGCTGCATGGCCGCGCTCGACGCCGAGAAATACCTCGACACCGGCGGCCACTGAATCGTCGAACCGGCGTCGGCACCAAGCCGCGCACATGATCGGGCGGCTCCGCCGCGGCAGCCTTCGCGCAACATGGCGCGGCGCGCGATCGGCGTGCCGATGAGCGTGCTGCGCGTCCTCGATTCACTGGCCGAGGTACCGTCCGCGGCCTGGGATTCCCTGTCCACTGGCGGCAACCCGTTCATCAGCCACGCATTCCTCGGCGGGCTCGAACGCCACGGCTGCCTGCGCGCGCGACTGGGCTGGCGCCCGCACCACCTCACGCTGTGGGAAGGCGACAACCTGGTCGCGGCCGCGCCGGCCTATCGCAAGTCCAATTCGCACGGCGAGTTCGTTTTCGACCACGCCTGGGCCGATGCCTACGAACGCGCCGGCGGCGCGTACTATCCCAAGTTGCTCGCCGGGGTGCCCTACTCCCCGGTTCCGGGCCCGCGCCTGCTGGTCGACCCGCGGCGCCCCGACGCGCGCGCGACGCTGGCGGCGGCGCTGCGCGACACCGCCGACGACGCAGGTTGGTCGGGGGCCCACGTCAATTTCGTCGAGGAGGAGGACGCGCAGGTCCTGCGCGAGGCCGGATGGCTCGAGCGCGAGGACATCCAGTTCCACTGGGAGAATCGCGGGTATCCGGACTTCGAGTCCTTCCTCGCCCAGCTCAACTCGAAGCGCCGCAAGGAGATCCGTCGCGAGCGCGCCAAGGTCCGGGCCGAGGGCTGGTGCTTCGCGCAGTACGATGGCAACCGGATTGGCGCAGCGGACCTGGCCGACGTGCACCGGCTCTACCTCGACACCTTCGACAGCAAGGGCAATACGGCAGCGCTGACCCTGGCCTTCCTCGCGGCACTCGCGGCGGCGCTGGGGCCGCGCTTCATCGCGGTCATCGGTACGCGTGCCGACGGGGCGCGCTGCATGGCGCTGTTCCTTGCCAGCGACGATGTGCTGTATGGACGCTACTGGGGCAGCGATGCCCTGAGCCCCGGGCTGCATTTCGACGCCTGCTACTACCAGGGCATCGAATTGGCCATCGGGCGCGGCCTGGCACGCTTCGAGCCCGGCGCGCAGGGCGAGCACAAGGTCGCACGCGGCTTCCTGCCGGTGCGCACGCGCTCTTTCCACTGGCTGCGCGACCCAGCCCTGCGCAGCGCGGTTTCCGGCGCGGTGGCGCGTGAGCGCGCCTGGGTCGCGCGTTACGAACAGGCCGTGCTGGCGCACTCGCCGTATGCGGAGCGCGCTGCGTGAAACTCGCCCTGCCCTGGCTCGGGCCCGAGGCCGACGCGCCCTTCCCGCCGATCAGCCGCGCGCTGGCGCGGCCCAACGGCCTGCTCGCGGCGGGCGGGGGGCTGGAGCCCGAGCGCCTGCTGCGCGCCTACCGGCTCGGGATCTTCCCCTGGTACAGCCCGGGCGAACCGGTGCTGTGGTGGTCGCCGGACCCGCGCTGCGTGTTCCATGCCGCCGCCATGCACGTGCCGCGACGGCTGCGCGCGTGGCTGCGGAATTGCCCGTGGACGATCGGCGCCGACCGTGATTTCGAAGGCGTGATCGACGCCTGCGCCGAACCACGCGCCGAGGGCGAAGGCACCTGGATCACCGCGGAAATGCGCGCGGCCTACGTCGCGTTGCATCGCCTGGGACATGCCCACTCGATCGAAGTGCGGCAGGGACCGATGCTGGCCGGCGCGCTGTACGGCGTCGTGCTGGGGCGCATGTTCTACGCCGAATCGATGGTCAGCCGCCTGCCAGGCGGATCGAAGCTGGCCCTGCTGGCACTGGCACGGGCGCTGGCCGGCTGGGGATTCCCGTTGATCGACGCCCAGGTGTCCTCGGCGCACCTGCACACCCTGGGCGCGGTCCTCATGCCGCGTGGCGAATTCCTTGCCCGGGCCACGGAACTGGGCGCCGCGCCGTTTCCCTCGGGCAGCTGGGCCGAGCGCTTCCCGACGGTCACGCCATCGGAGTTGACCGGAACCTAGGCCGATTCTGCTTCCCGCATCGGCGCAGCCGTGTCAGAATCCCGCGCTTCGCGGCCGGCTGGCTGCTGCCAGAATACCCCGATGGCCAAAGACGACCAGATCGAGATGGAAGGGACCGTAGCGGAAACCCTTCCCAACACCATGTTCCGCGTGAAGCTGGAGAACGGCCACATCATCACGGCCCATATCTCGGGACGCATGCGCAAGAACTACATCCGCATCCTCACCGGTGACAAGGTCAAGGTCGAAATGACCCCCTACGACCTCACCAAAGGCCGCATCACCTACCGCATGAAGTGAGGCCAGGATGGCCTCATCCCGTACAGCCCATGGATGGGCGTTGATACGGGATCCAGTTGCGGATCCGCTTGGCCTCATCCCGTACAGCCCATGGATGGGCGTTGATACGGGATCCAGTTGCAGTCAACGCCCCGACACTGCGAGCCCTTCCCGGGCAATCCTGCTGGTGGGCGATGATGCACATTCATCACTTGACGCTACTGGATCCCGGCCTACGCCGGGATGACGGCATGGGGTCGCGTGCGTTTTCCGCTGGCTGCGGCGAGGCCATCGCCCTACGGCGTCGTGCTGATCGCCGTCGCGCTACGCATCGTCACCGGCGTCGAACGCCCGTTGGCGGTCCACAGGTCGTACATGAACTGGCCGCGGCTCTGCGTGCGCGGCCCGGTCTCCAGCGGCGCGCGGAATGGCTGGCATAGCGCGTTCTCGCTCGGGAAGGCGTAGTCGATCGCCTCGTTGCGCAGGAACTCCACGTATTCGCGCGTCGCCACCTGGTGGCGCAAGGACACCGACACCGTCACCGGCTGCGTGGTTCCGGGTGGCAGCGGGATCGCATACACCGTGTCGTCGTGGTGCACCAGCACGCCCGATCCCGGGCTGGTCTCGGCATAGACCTGGCCGACCGGCCGGATCTCCGGATCCGAGCCGCCGCGGAATCCGCGCGGCGGGATGCGATTGTCCTTGCGGATGCAGTCGCTGGTGGCGAAGTGGAACACCTCGCGCCCTTGCCCGTCGGTGGTCCCGCATTCACCGCTGCCGGCATCCCAGGTGCCCTGTTGGACTTCATAGACCTTGGCCTGTGCATCGACGGTCAGAGTGCCGGTGGCATCGTCGTAGTCGCCGCTGCGCCAGAACGGCGGATTGGCGCCGACCCGAGCCTCGACCTGCAACCACATGCGCCGTCCCTCGGCATAGCCGGTAGGCAGCTTGTGGCCGGACAGATTGGTCACGCGCACGCGCGCGGTCAGCGTGGCCGCGCCCGGCCCCAGCGGATCGAGCGCCAAAGCGAGTTCGGCGCTGCGCAGCGCAAGCATGTCGTTGGCGGCCTGGACCGAGCGCGCGAACTGCGCTTCGCGATCGAGGCCCCCGGGGCCCCCGTACAGGGTGGCGATCACGCCGGTGATCCAGGCGTTCGCCCCGACCAGCTCGTGCACCGGCAGGTTGCCGCTACGCGAGCCAGCCTGGTTCTGTCGGCAGGCGCGCGCGGCAGCGTCGCTGCTCGACGCCATGTGGCAGGACTGGCAGGTCTGCCCGAAGCGCGCTGCGTCGCCGCGCGGCTCGTCGTCGGCGAAGCCATCGACGAACACCGGGTCATTGAAGGCGCTGGCGCGCCATTCACTGTAGGTCCGCTCGATCGGAAACGGGATGCCGGTGTCGACGCCCGCCGAATCCTTCAGGGTCACGGCCGGTCCGCTGGCGAGTATGGGCGTGGTGACGTCATGGCAACTGCCGCAGAACTCACCACGCTTGACGAACACCGAGTACTTCGCGGCATGCGGCGGCTCGGCGATTCCCGCTTCGGGATAGCGATAGGGGCCGATGCGGCAAGGGCCGATGTCGCTGACGTCGCCGTCGCACGACAGACTGTCGTCGATGAAAAGATTGCCGCTGTCCTGGCGCACGCCCGCCGGCAGGACACCCGTGGCCTGCTGTCGATGGCACAGATGGCAGGCCACGCCACCGAAGTCGTTGCCCTCGAAAGCGCTGTTGTAGGTCTCGTAGGGATCGTCGTGGTCGCCCGTGAGCCGGCAGCCCGTTTCGCCACCGGGCACGATCGCTCCCGCGCCGTCCTTGCCGGCACGACCCGCCAGCCAGCCCGAGGGCGTGTGGCAGCGCAGGCACCAGTCGCCGACCCCGGGCAGGTCGTGGTTGGCAACGTCGAGTGCCGCCCAGAACAGCGGGTCGCGGGTCGCATTCGCCATCATCGAGCCGCTCCAGGTCGAATGCGGCATGAAGCCGCGATCGGTGCTGGAGAATCCACCGTGGCAGTCCAGGCAATCGGAGGAGCCGTCCATCGGCGCGGCGAGGCCGGGTTGGGTGCCGTGGAGGGTGAAATCGACGCCGGCATCGCCGCGTCCGGCCGCCCAGGCGCTGCCCGCGATCGCGGCCAGCACCAGCATCCATGCGATCCGCCTACCGGATCGCCCCGGAAGACGGATCGATTGCGGCTCGCTCATGGAGCGACCGGGTCCTCGAAGCCATCGCGCAGGATGTTGTCGCCGGGCCCGATCGGTACCTGGCCGACCCGGAATGCGCCGACGCCATAGTTGGCAGGCGTTCCCGGCTCGGTGACTCCGAGGTTGACTGTTCCCTGGACGGGCGCCTTGTCGGCCACGAAGCTGAAGCGCGCCATCACGCCCCAGTTCTGGCTGGCGGCCACGGCTGGCGCGACCCACTCGACCGCGGAATTCGAAACCGTCGCCGTCCAGTCGGTGCGATCGACGTCGCCATCGGCATAGGCGACCTGGGAAATCGCCGCGGTCGGGTCGTCGATCGACACGGTGAAGCGGTTGAAGCCGTCGTTGCGCAGCACGCGCAAGGTGTGATTCGACTCGATACCGGTCGTCGCCTCGCGCGCGAAGTCGTAGTTCATCAACGCGTAGTCATAGCGCCAGGTGCCATTGCCCAGGTCGCGGACGCGCACCGCCACCTTGGCCTTGCCCTCGGGCGCCTGCAGCTCGACGACCCGCGAAACCACCGCCGCATCGACCAGCGCCGCCCACTTGTCCACTGCAGAGCCGAGCCGATAGTTGTCGACACCACTGAACATGTTGGTGAGGCTCCACACACTCGTATACGACGGCACCACGCCGCGGGTCGCCATCGTGTTGTAGATGTTGATGTCGTCGCGCACGATGTACCAGGATTCCATCCAGCAGCGCGCATCGCCGTTGGGCGCGGCGCGGCAGGACTGCAGGTCGGATTCCTT
>Ga0209254_10003332_pt1 | contig 14644 bp, 11 predicted proteins | sample FrelakmetDIP11DI_FD_187148 | JGI IMG/M metagenome (GOLD analysis project Ga0209254, IMG submission 187148) | Freshwater lake sediment microbial communities from the University of Notre Dame, USA, for methane emissions studies - DIP11 DI (SPAdes)... | ecosystem: Environmental > Aquatic >...
GACCCGTCCGGGCTGAGCCCGGCGGAACTGATTAAGATGGACAAGATGGACCTGACCCTTATCGGCGGCAAGGTGGTGCACGGAAAGATTTAGATGCGTCCCCGCATCCTTTGAAGATGTTTCCTTCTTCGTAGGTTGGCGTTGAGTGCGGGTGAAGAAATAACCCGAAAACGCATATATTCAGCGCTCAACCCAACAGCCGCTCAACAGGGAATATTGTTGAATTTCTCGGTGTAGCCTAAAGCCAGGATTGTATGTGGTTTTAAAATACCCCTGGCTGATCAAAAAAACGCACAAAATCCAACAACCATTAAATTCCGAGAAATGCGGAGTCCGATGGATCACGCGGGAGCGCTTCCTTCCGGCATAAAGAGAGAGTATATTCAATGCACAATCCAAAACAGCACCCCATCTCGATCAAGGAAGTCCTCAGCGCCCGCAAGGTTGTCAACCAGTTCCTGCGCCCAACCGCTTTGACCCATTACCCGAGCCTGTCAGGCGTGATCGGTGCCCAGGTATATGTCAAGCACGAGAACCACCAGCCTACCGGTGTATTCAAAATCCGCGGTGGCATTAACCTTGTCCACAACTTGCGGCAGCTGGGTTCTAGCGGTATCCTGACCACCCCACCCGGCCCGGAACGCCCGACCATCGGCAATTCCAATGGGTCGATCCTGACCGCCGCCCATTGGCTTGGGCTGAAGTCGCTGGTGGTCGTCCCGAACATAACCAATCCCTTAAAAGTGAAGGCTTTCCGGGCTATTGGTGCCGAGGTGGTGGCGGGCGGCGAAACGCCAGAGGACTGTCAAACCGCAGCGGAACAGCTGTGCCGGCAGCAAGGTTACTACCACGCCAGCACCTGTGACGAGCCGCTGTTGATCAACGGAGTTGGCACCGGCTTCCTGGAGATTGTGGAGGACCTGCCGGATATCGACGTGATGATCGTGCCGCTGGGGGGTGGCACAGAGGCCGCTGCCGCCATCACCACCCTGCGCTGTGTCAATCCCGGGGTGGAGATCATCGCCGTGCAGGCTGAGAAAGCGCCTGCCGCCTGGTTGTCCTGGAAGCAGGGATATATGGTGGAGGCAGACAGCACATCCATCTGCCTGGGCATAGCACTGGGGCATGCTTTCCGCATTCCGTTTGAAATCTACAAGGACGGGCTGAGCGATTTTATCCTGCTCAGCGATGAGGAGATTTACGACGGAATCGGGCTGGCCTGGTATTACACCCACAACCTGGCGGAGAGCGCCGGGGCGGTGACGATGGCTGCTGCCTTCAAGCTGCGCAGCCGCCTTGCTGGCAAAAACGTGGTCCTGCAGATGAGCGGCGGCAATGCCCCATATGAAGAAATCCTGGAGGCAGTAAAACGTCCCGCATTTTTTCAAGGCTTCCCATAAGGGTACGGGGCTACCGCACCAATCCGCAGCCACATCCGCTCCCCAACCCGCCCACAATAAAAAAGCGGATTATGAACCTGAGTCCATAACCCGCTTTTTCTCGTCTTGCTTCAGCTAAGGCAGGGTCCCGATCACATCGAATGTGTTCAGTACCTCATCCAGCACTTCCAGGTCGGCATCACTCATTGCATTAAAAAGGAGTGTAACCAGGAAGGAGGTTTTATTCACCTGGGGACGGGCCGAAAGTATAATTGCGGTATCCCCGCTCCCCTCGCAGTTGGTGTAAACATCGTAGGCTCCCTCGAAGGCGCTGTCTTCATAATCGAAACGGCCGCCATATTCACAGGTATTTTTAAAAACGGAGCGGTATTCATCCAGCAGCTGGATGTAACCGGCCAGCTTGGCAACTTCATCGGAAACCCCGAAGAAAATACCCGGTTCATCATACCCGCTGTCCCAACGATCCCTGTTCGCCGTCGCCGTTATGCTCGAGCCGAGGATTTCCCCATCCTCCCCAAGCCAGGGCGTACCGTCAACCTGCGACCAGATGGTCGGGACTGAAACCTGGATGGCGCCGTAATCATCCTGGACCGTGGCAAAATCTTCATAGCTGCCCTCCGTACCCTCGCTTACCTCGTCACCCAGCTCATCGGCAAATGAGAAGCTGGTTTCCAGGGCGCGCCCGTTGAGCTGCCCGGCAAGGTACTCATCGCTGGCAAAGCGCAGCACCTCGATCGATAGCGTATCTTCCGGCTTGCGTGTGCGCAGCACATCGCAGTAATCCGCCATGGTCCCGTCAGTTGCCAGCACCAGCCCTTCCATGTTGGTGATGATATCTCCACCCTGCACTCCGGTTTTATCGGCGGGCGAACCGGATTTCACCGAGGACACCCAGATGCCCGAAAGCGTGCCGTCATCCGACATCACCGCCTGGCCGTTAATGCCTATCGATTCAAAATCCTTACCCGAACGCAGGGTTTCAATCACTGATTGGGCGTCCTTTGCACGGATGGCAAAATTCTGGTCAGTTTGGTCGTTGGCAGCATAGTTAATGCCGACGATTTCGCCCTGCATGTCCACCAGGGGACCGCCGGAGTTGCCGCCGCGGATGCGGGAATCATGCTCCAGTACACCCTCAACGGAAGCCCAATAGGTTTCACCGTTGGCATTGGCCTTGGAAACAATCCCCTTGGTAAGGGTATACTCGGGATCGCCGAGCGGAAAGCCGGCTGCGTAAACCTCCAGGCCCGGGGTTACCCCGACACTGCTGAACTCCAGGTATGGGTAGCCATCTCCCTGGATATCAATCACCGCCAGGTCCCAGCATTCCGAGGCGCCCAGAACGGTGGCATTGCGCGGTTCAGTTTCACCCTCCAGGAATACCTTGAGTGTGGCTGCGCCGGTCACGACATGGTTATTGGTCACGGCGATGCCGGAAGGATCGATAATCACTCCCGTCCCGCGGCCTGCAGCATTGTATAAATTACCCAGCTCGGGATCGACAAAACTGCCCAATGCTTCAATTTGAACCGTGGCGCTGCGGATTTTATCCAGCTTAGCCTGCTGTGATACTGTCTCGGTAGGAGCAGTTGTCGCAATGGGCTCTGTTGTGGGAGCCACCGTGGCAGCCTCGGTCGGGATTGCCGCCTGGGTGCTGGCGATGGCGGTCTGGATCTCGCCCTCGGAGGCGCCGGAGCTTACACCACATGCAATCTGGATAAGGATAAAAACAATGATTGCCAAGGATATTCTTTTCATTTTGGTCCCACGATCCTCCCGTACTTATTTAGAATGTTTTCAGGGATGCACAGGCTGCATACCTATAACCATAAAAGAAATTCTATCATAAACGCTTTTATTCTATTTGGATTTTTACAATAATGGTTTGGGTTTATACAGAAATCCACGAAGTTGCAGGGTAATGATCGTTGGGCTGGAGATGCCCTTATGCTGGATTGCGGTCAAACACGCCCCGTCGCCCGAAAGACAGTCTGTACAGGAGGTAATCCCAGGTATTGCCCAGCAGGTTTCCCATGCGGATCATGTGCAGGCTTAATGCCACCGCCTGCATGGTTTCCTCCCCATAAATGGTAAGGACCCTTTGCCGGATTTGCGCATCTGGGTTGGCATTGGTTTCCGCCCAGTGCTGGGCATAGAGAAGCGCTGGCAGCTGTTCAGCCGGGCAGTTATCCAGAACACCCACGGATAGGTCATCAATCTCAGATTGGGAGAGACCGGAAGAGAGCGCCATCCTGGCGTGAGCATACTGGCAGTAGCGGCAGCCGTTGACTTCAGTCACCGCCAGCATCAGCCGCTCTCTGAATTTTTTATCCAGGGATTCTCCCCGCATGAGAGCCTTGATCTTCCTGGGCGTGCCGAAGATGTATGTTGTATCCCCCAGCAGCTCCCCCAGGTTCCGGTAAGTGCGTTTTGAAAAAGTTTTTTTCGGCTTCAAAATATAACCCTTTTAATGGATTGAATGCATCATTTTACCACCTTCCCCCTGCCCCATATCTCTATGTATCTCTTCTGTTCATGTTATTGAAGCGTTTAGAATTTTTTTTGAGGTTTGGTAATGGTATAAAATGGCTATGCGCAATACGTTCTGCCCCCCCACCCTCGCTGCTGCTTGGCATGGTGTATTCGGATTACACCCCGGTTGAACAGGTATGGCGGATCATCGTCATATCTTCTCAAAACTACCCTTTTCAATGGGATTCTTCACACCCTGCAGATGCCCCCTTCCGCAGGTTTGACCGGGACAAAAAGGCACTGGCTTCCCAAAAGGAGTTTGCGTACTCGCGTCGCAGGACCTTTGGCAGTCGGGGACTACCTCTGGTCGCCGCGCGTCCCACTCGCTCCGCTCGGGGACTTGCTTCGCTTCGTCGCCTTCACTCCTGGCGGATGCTGCAGCCCAGCTCGTCCTCCAACGTCTTTATAGCATGACCCATCTCAAGCGTGGGTTCGACTGTGCGGGAGATGCGCTGCCACAGGGCACACACTGGCGGCTGTGCCAGTGCAGTGATATCCACCGTCTGCCTTGAAAGTTCCAATGCCCGCTGCCAGTCCCCCAGGTGGGCATATCCCTCGATGAATACCAGCCGCTCCAAAGCATCATTGGGATGGTCGTCCAGGCCAAAGGCTATCCCACCCAGGCGTCCCACTTCCTCCCAATCGCCATTCTGGCGCGCCAGCTCTGCTTTCTGGAAATAATAGCACCAGCCGTGCTGGGGCTCCTCCCCGAATATGGATCCGGGAGGGTTATAAATTCCCTGCGGGGCATCTGACCGGATGCGATCCACATCGCTCATCTCTGCTACCTGGCGCAGCAGCACCGGCAGGGTGGCATTGACCGCGTCGGTCTCGGGATCCAGCACTCTCAGGCAGCCGGGCGGGTAGTAATAAATACCCACCAGGTCATTGGTGCTGCCGTAAAATTGGGCTGCCAGGTAATCCTGCTTAATTGGCGTATCCGGCTTTAGCCCGCGCAGTCCCAGGTCCTTGCGGTTGGAGACATAATAGAACATATACGGCATGCGCTCGCTCACCGGGTAAGGTGTAAATATCCAGTTTAGCGGGGCGGTGAAGGAGTTGTCGCTGTTGAAGGAGAAGGGCATATCATTGCTTACCATTGCCGTGTCCGGCTGCAGGGCCGGGATGCGCCAGGCCAGCTGCCAGAAAAAGCGCCTCTGGTTGTTCCAATCTCGGCGGTAAATCGTAGACTGTTCAAATTGATAGCCAACACTGAAACCCAGCAGGACGGCAAAAAAGAGCAGGTTGAAGCGGTAGTGCTGCGGCAGCAGTCCCAGCAGGCTCACCAGCAGCAGGACTGCCCCCATCATAAAAGACAGGGAAAAGCGGCTGTTGGGAAAACCAAGACCAACCGGAAGCTCGGTCAGCCAGAACGGCCAGCCTGCCAGGAACAATCCCGCCAATCCCAGGCCAAAGGCCTGCAGCACCCACGGCTCGGGTTTCAGGCTCGCCCTGATGGGCTCGCGCTGCAGAAGCAAATAGATGGCTGCCAGCAGGGTTGCCAGCAGGATCAATCCGCCCATCAACAGTGCCGTCTGCCGGCCCAGCACCCCGGCACCCGGGATCTGCAATACCCGCGTCCAGGCACCCACTCCGGCCATCCACATATCGTCGGCAATAGTTCCGGGCAGGCCAGCCAGCGTGGCTAACGGTGCCTGCCGCAGCTTATCCAGGAAGTCCAGCTGGTAATTGGTGGTCTGGTGTTCAAAGACCAGCGTTCGCCACAGCACTGCCCCCAGCAGCAGGCCAAGGTAGGGCAGCCAGGTACGCACCACGGCCAGCAGGCGCTGCTTGATCCCGCCCGCATGTTCGCTGGCCACCACCCACAGGATGAGCGGTCGCAGAAATTCCAGCAGGAAGAAATATTCCATGCTCAACAGGTTAACCAGCGAGAACAAGAAGCTTAACAGCCACCACAGGCGCGTGGGCTTGCAGCCCCTAAGAGCCGCAAGCATGGCAGCCAGCGAGAAAATATAGCTGCTGAGGATGATAAAAAAATGACCGTAGCAGATGGCAATCGCCTGCTGGTTGAAACCGGGGTAAACCACAAAAGCCAGGGCTGCCCACATTGCCGGATGCCGGTACTTAGGCCACAGCATCCGCAAAGTACCCCACAGCGCCAACCCGCTCACCCAAATCCAGAACAGGCCAAATACCTGCCAGCGCCATGGTTCCTCCCCCAGGAAGCGCGTCGCCTGGTAGAACAGTCCCCACACCGGGCGCTTGGTCTCAAAATAGCGCACCAGCCCTTCCGCCCCCAGCTTTTGCGAAATCCACAGGAATACCCAGTCATCCCAGTAATAGCCCAGCCAGGGGATCAGCACCGCATAGCTCAGCAGGCACAGCACCAAAAGCGCCGGAAGGATGCTCCACTCCGGTAGCCTCCAGGAGACAATACGTTTGCTTAATCTGTGCTGGTGGGTATCCTCGGGGATTTTTGGTGGTTCCATATCAACCATTGTGCATCATGAGGAGAGAAAGGTCATTGAGAGCAGCTTTGCAGTAATTATAATGGCAAACGTTTGCCCCTCAATCCTATCAGCGCCGGGAAGGAAAAATGCGGGATGATCTTAAAGGAATACACCTCCCCCCGGCTGATGGCCCTCGCCGCCATCAAACCGCTGCGAACCGCCGCCGCAATCCCTTCCCCCATGTCCAGCGTTGCCAGCCCGGCGGCATCCCCCGCCAGCAAGGTGTTGCCCAGGCGGAAGGGCATATCCCCGCCGCGCAGGTAATAGCTGTGGCCGGCGGGGGCCGGGATTTGAGCAGGATCCACACCCAACCGTTTTACTCTTTCCAGCAGAAGCGCCCAGTGGCGCCTGAGCGAATCCCCCCTGGCCTTCAGTTTCTGGGCGCTGCCCCCCACCCCGATGTTAATATACCCGCCTTCCTTGGGGACGTACCAGGCATATCCCGGCAGGCCGTCCTCAAAAAACCACAGGCGGCAGCGCCCGTCGGTATACGGATATTGGAATTCGCTTTCCTGGGCAATGATCAGCCTTTCCTGTGTTCTGCTGGATTTAAAAAAAGTGCGTTTTACCGGGCAGCCTGTGCCCCCCGCCCCCACCAGCCATCGGCTGCGGAACATCCCGTCAATCTCGTAGAACTCCCCGGCCTGTTCAATCCTTTCAACTTTGTGCTGAAAATTTTCACACCCCGATCGCCCCAGCAGCCAGGCGTCAAACTCGATGCGGCGGATGGCATACTGGCGGGTGGGCAGCCTGAAGCGCACACCGTGGATGGAAACATCAAAGGAATGGTACACGGTCAGCCTGTGCGGGTACTTTTCCGGCTGCAGCTGCAAATCACGCCATACCTGCGGCGTCACCCAGCCTGCGCAAGGCTTGGGGCGCGGGAAGCCGGCTTTGTCAAGCAGGATGCAGTCCAGTCCATCCTCACGCAGCTGCCAGGCACAGGCTGAACCAGCCGGTCCTCCACCCACGATAAGGACGTCCGCCTCTATCACCGCTGCTCCTAGGATACGCGGCAGTCCGGCTGCGGAGTGCCCTTGCGGGTCATGACGATCTGCCAGAGCTGCAAGCTGCGGGAGCGGAAACCGCCGGCGCAGCTCAACAGGTAAAAGCGCCACATGCGGCGAAAGCGCTCATCATAACGATTTTTTAGCTCCGGCCAGGCCTTTTCAAAGTTGGCATACCAGGCCAGCAGGGTGCGGTCGTAATGCGGGCCGATGTTGTGCCAGTCCTCCATCACAAAAACACCTTCCATGGCATTTGCCAGCTGGGTCATCGAAGGAAGCATGCCGTTGGGAAATATATATCTATCCAGCCAGGGCTCGCCGCTGGTCACACTGCGGTTGCCGCCGATGGTGTGGATAAAGGCAATCCCGCCTGGCTTGAGACAGCGGTCGACTACCTGCATGTAAGTGGAGTAATTTTTGCTCCCGACGTGCTCCATGATGCCAATCGAGATAACGGCATCGAAAGTACCCTGCACCTGGCGGTAATCCTGCAGGCGCAGGTCCACCGGCAGTCCCCGGCAAAGCTCCATCCCCAAAGCTACCTGCTCCTTCGAAACGGTAACCCCCAGCACAGAGACACCGTACTTTTCAGCGGCATATTTAGCAAAGCTGCCCCAGCCGCAGCCCAGCTCCAGGATGCGCATACCCTCCCTGGCGCCAATCTTGCGGCACACCAGTTCCAGCTTTGCTTCCTGGGCTTCATCCAGGCTGGCGGCATCCTTCCAGTAGGCGCAGGTGTAATTAAGGCGTTTATCCAGCATGGCGCGGTATAGTTCGTTGCCCAGGTCATAGTGGCGTTCCCCAACCTGGTATGCGCGCCCCGAGGACTGCCGGTTGAACAACCTGCCCAGCATGGCGCGGTAAGCCAGTTGAAAGCTTTTTCGGAATTGATCCCCCAGCCGGGCGCGAAAAATCCGGTCGACGAACTGGTCGATGGCCTCGCAGTCCCACCACTCCTCCATGTAGGACTCACCCAGGCCAAGGGTGGAATCGGCCAGCACTCGCCGGTAGAGGCGCTCATTGTGTACCCGGATATCCCAGGGATTGCTGCCATTCACCTGGATACCGGCCTGTTCCAGCAAATCGCGCACTATTTTTTCATCAGGATTCATAACCATCTCCCATGATCAAATAAGTAATCCTGTACAGGTGCATCCCTGGAGGGTTAGGTATTGTCGGGCTGATTGCGGAGGAAAGCCGGGTCTGCGGTTCAGCTCTGTTTTGCATCATGGATTACCCGGATAAAACGATTGTAGCAAAGATTGATACTAATTACCACTGCTCAGGAAAGTTGCTGATTTTGGATAATATGTTTATCCCTTTGCCACATAATCTGTACGCAGCCATCTCCGGGTGATCCTGGTTGCCGTAACGGCCTGTAAGCCGAAAGGACAGGCTCCGCTTAATTGCAGTTCCAATGCAGGAATAAACAGAACATCATCATCCTGAACCGAATTGTCAATTCTATTTGTATACCGGCAATTGAGCTGAGGCTCAGATCATCAACTTCTTTCTGCTTCTCGATTAGAATAGTGTCATGGTATCAATGACGGATCCGCAAAAGATCGCCAGGGTACACCGCAGTAAAGCCCAGGCCAAACAAAGTTACGATAGGATGAGCCGCTTCTACGATACCTTTGCCGGGGGATTTGAGAGTAAATTAAGGAATCTGGCCCTGGAGCGTTTGCAGGTTACGGATGGTGAAACCGTTCTGGAGATAGGCTTTGGCACCGGACATTGCCTGGAGAAGATAGCGGAGTTAATCGGAGGCACCGGAAAAGCCTATGGCATCGACATATCTTCCGGGATGGTAGAAATAACCCGCAAAAGGCTGGAAAGAGCCGGCATCATGCAGAGGGTTGAACTTTATTGCGGGGATGCAGCAGAGATACCTTTCGATGATGATAAATTCGATGCGGTTTTCTCCAGTTTCAGCCTTGAGCTGTTTGATACACCTGAAATTCCAGAGGTCCTGGGGGAAATCAGCAGGGTATTAAAGCCGCATGGAAGAATTGGGGTTGTCAGCATGTCCAAGCAGGAAGCAGACTCACTGTTAACCAGGCTGTATGAGTGGTTCCATGAGACCTTTCCAGTATATGCCGATTGCCGGCCTATCTATGTCGAACAATCGCTCAAGGAAGCTGGATTCAAAATCCGGCATAATGAAAAGGTGAATCTATTTGGATTGCCCACCGAAATCGTAGTTGGAGAGAAATAAAATTTTGCAGGCTCTCCCCGGCTAAAACACCTGCCGCACAGATCAGGGACACCCAATCCAAAGCCGGGTGAGGCCAACCTGAATCCCAATCTGGTTATTGGAGCCATGCAGGTGGTCTCTTCCCGGTAGCAGATAACAGGCATCCGTTCAATCCCCCCCGCCTATTTGGTGCAAAGCTAATTCCATCCATTAATTGACTTCAATAAAGGCTTATGCTACACTATTTTTTAATTGTATCCCTGCCCGGGGGAAGCCCGGGAAATCGCTGAGGAGGAGAAAATGAATAAAAAGGTTTGGTTGGCTGTCGTCATTCTTATCTTGCTATCCCTGGCCTGTGGCCTTTCTGGAGGAGATAAAGAGGCTGAAGAACCGCAGTCCACAGCAGAGTCCGTTTCTGAAAGCGCTCGTGAAACCCCGCAGTACACGGTAAAAAATGTAGAAAGTACTGAGGCGGCCTCCCCCACCGCCGAAGTAGCCGCTGCCCCCACCCAGGAAGCGCCTGCACAAGAAGTCATGACCAAAGAAACCGAAGATGCCATGGCCAAATCGCTGACGGTGGAGACCGATGCCCCCATCTACTTCCTTGAGGAATTCGACGGTGAAATCAATGATATCGACTGGGAAACAGTGTATTCCTTTTGGGTGGATGAAGACGTCGAGGAAGGCGACCCGGAAGCTGTCCCGGATTACAGCATCGAGCAGCGCCGCGGCGTGCTGCGTTTTGAACTGAACAGCCCGTGGTTGTACCTTTACCGCAACTACCTCCCCCACACCTACCAGGATATCCGCATCGACATGGAAGTTGAAAACAAGGCTATCAGCACCAACAACATCAGCCTGTTCTGCCGCAATACCGACTACGGCTGGTATGAGTTCATTGCCACCAGCGGCGGTTATTACAGCATCATCCGGTATTACGAGGATGAAACCCAGGAGCTGGCGGCTGGCGGCATAAAATCGATCCGATTCGGAGCGGATAGGAAAAACGTCTTCACCGCCATCTGCAAGGGCAAGAACCTGACATACATCGTCAACGATATCGAGATTGCCACCGTCAAGGATGAGGAGATTCCCGATGCCGGATTGGCCGGCTTCAATGTGTCTGCTGAAGAGTATCTCCCGGTTGTAGCGGAGGTTAATTGGATCTCCTTCAGCGACCCGCAGTAGAATCGCACAGGGACATAACCGCGTTGAATGTTTCATCCTGAACCGGGTTTGGCAGCTTAACCTGTTATCCATGGTTACAAGGTGATTGCGGAGCATCCCCGACTGAAAGGAGTGGGAAGGATCTCGCCCCGGACAGGCAGCCTTGCCAGGCATCCACAATCTGCCGTTGGGAATCATGCAAAGAGCCATAGATCATGTTATCTTCTTCCATGCCGCAATCAATCCAACCTGGCCTGGTGGGTAACGAAAGAACCCTCTTATGAACTATCCACGGATCGGCGTCGCCGCCATCATCACCCGCAGCAATAAAGTCCTCCTTATCCGCCGTAAGGGTCCGCACGGCGCCGGCACCTGGTCCACACCGGGCGGCCACCTGGAGTTTGCAGAAGACCCGCAGCAGTGCGCCATCCGTGAAACGCTCGAGGAAGTAGGTCTGCAGCTCAGCCGCGTGGATTTCCTCGGCATCACCAACGACATCTTCAGCGGGTCCGGCAAACACTACATCACTATTTGGATGAAAGCCGCACGCTTCAGCGGCGAGCCAACCATCGCTGCCGCTTCTGAGGTGGCAGATATCGCCTGGTTTGAATGGGATGCCCTGCCATCGCCCCTTTTTCTGCCCCTGGAGAATTTAATCAACCAAAAAAGCCTCCCGCCTGATGCCTTCCTGAAAGTCCGTCTGGCTGGTAGGCCAGCATAAGCGGCAACAATCCCGCCTTTTGTGATAAGATTCAACATCCATACCACCAATACAGCCGCGCCCTATGACTACCCCCCCCAACGCATTGCAGGGCACCCTGCTCATCCTGTTCGTCTCAGTTATCTGGGGCACTACCGGAACAGCACAAACATTCCTGCCAGCCGGGGTTTCCCCGCTTTCAATGGGAGCGGTGCGCCTGGCAATTGGAAGCCTTGCCCTGGTGACCTACGTTCTGCTGCGAGGTGGTTTTCACCTCACCTCCGCCTGGTCCTGGAAGACGGCTTTTTTCGCCGGGGCCGGATCCGCCCTCTACCAGGTCACATTTTTCAGCGGGCTGCGCCTGACCGGGGTGGCGGTAGGCACCATCGTTGCCATGGGCAGCACTCCCATTATTGCCGCGCTGCTGGATTATTTTTTACAGAAGGAAAAACTCACCCTGCGCTGGTACATAGCCACCCTGCTTTCCATCACCGGCGGTATTCTTCTGGCGCTGGGCGGCAGCAGCCAGCTAAAAACTAACCCGATTGGAATTCTGCTTGCCCTGGGGGCTGGTTTTTCCTATGCAGTTTTGGCGCTGGCCAATAAACGCCTGGTTGCCCACCATCCCCCTTTCACCGTCATGGCAGTTAATTCCAGCATCGGCGCTGTAATCCTCTCTCCGCTACTTTTCCTGACCGACCTGTCGTGGCTGTCCGACCCCGGCAGTCTGCTGGTGATCCTTTACCTGGGGTTGATCACCACTGCCCTGGCTTATGGGCTGTATGCCAGGGGACTGCAGGCTGTTTCGGTGCATACATCTGCCACCCTCACCCTGGCGGAGCCGCTTACTGCCGCCCTGCTTGGCATCCTCATCGTGGGCGAAGAATTGACCCCCTACGCTTTCATCGGCATGGCGCTCATTTTTTGCGGCCTGCTGATCTTGACCTTGAATTTACCCGGAAAATCCCTCCCGTAAACCGCTCCATCCCCAATAATTTACTATGAAAGAATAGGGCAATCGTAACGGTGGGGCTTACCCACTCCCGAAATCCATCTATTAAATTAGGAATGGTACAGAAATCGGGTGCAAAACTCAACCAGGCAAAACCCTATTATCGACATCTTGTCAAAAACGGATATCTGGATGATCAGGTCCGTCATGCCACTTGAGAGCTGGTATCCCTTTGTAATTTTTTCCGGAAAAATTTTACCGGCAGGGTAACTTTACCGAAAATGAAAAGGATGACCATTCCACCAACAATTGCTTGGAATAATTGTATTGTTAATTGACATACTGTCTAAATTATTGTAAAATAAAAAATAGTTGTATCAATAATAATTTGGAGGTTCTTAACCATTGCATCCAGTCCTGGAAGTGTTTAAGCCTGTAATTGAAGACCTTCAAAAAGCCCTTGGGCCAAATTCCGAGGTTGTTTTACATGATCTGAGCCAACCCCAAAGTTCAATAGTTGCAATAGCAGGAAATATCACCATGCGCAAGATTGGTGGTCCCATCACTAATTTTGTCCTGCGGCTCCTCCAACAAAATCTGACAGAAACACACCATATTAATTACAGCAATATTACACCGGATGGGAAAGTCTTGCGCTCATCAACACTCTTTCTTAAAGATGAGGTTGGAAAAACCGTCGGTTGCTTATGTATTAATTTTGACCTCACTTACATACTGCCTTTTCATTACTGGCTGGATAATTATTGTTCGGCGAACAATGGGGAAAACTTTGAAAAGCCGATAGAGACTTTTACATTAAATATTGAGGATATGGTACAGGAGGCTGTTAACAAGGTCACCATGAAACTGGAAAAACCAATCGCATTAATGACCAGGGATGACCGGATTAAGGCAATAAAAATGTTAGACGAACAAGGGATTTTTCTCCTAAAAAACTCCGTACAAAATTTAGCAAAAATATTCGGAATCTCCCGGGCAAGCCTCTATAATTATCTGAATCTGGCGAGAATGGTATCTGTTGGCAAAGATGATGGACAATATCCATAATCCCGCAATAATGGCCTTAATAAATCAATTGCACCGATTTTGTTATTATGGATTGGGAGATGTGAAAACTATCTCCAATTTTTCAAATTAAGTTAGCCAGGGGAGTCTAATTTACATAATCATATACCAATTACTTGCCTTTTTAGTTCCTGCAATTATTTTTCTCTAAGACGGCGGCTGTTGAAAAAGTTTTATCGAAATAATAGGGGTTTTTTCCCTGAAAGTAAGAATTTTTCTTTATTTTAAGGAATTATTTCATGACTGTTGATTTTGATAAAGCAATAAGAATGCGAATTTTTGAGAGTTGGAAGTGGAAACATTGTGATGAAAATATTCATCCGCTCTGGATCGCCGATATGGATTTCAAGGCTCCGGAGCCAATCCTGCAGGCTTTGGAAGAACGGGTTAATCACGGCGTATTTGGGTATGCAATTGAGCCTCCAGAGCTGCGAGAAGTAATCACACAACGATTATGGGAATTATATGACTGGTCGGTTTCTCCTGAAGAGCTTGTTTTTCTCTCGGGTGTCATGAGTGGGATCAATTTGGCCAGCCGTATCTTTGCCAGACCGGGGGATGGCGTCTTGTTACAGACACCAGGATATGATTCAATCCTTGAAGTCCCGGTTAATTCTGGTTTAACAACGGATGAATCGGAATTGATCAGGGATGTAAATGGGAATTATCAGATTGATTTTGATTCATTTAATAACGCCATAACCGATCGCACCCGTCTTTTTATATTATGTAACCCGCACAATCCCGTTGGCAGAGTATTTTCAAGGCAGGAATTGGCACAGATGGCAAAAATTTGTCTGCGAAATAACCTGATAATTTGCTCCGATGAAATTCACTGCGATATTGTCTATGAGGGACATAAGCACATACCAATAGCATCCCTGGACCCGGAAATCACTTCTGCAACAATAACATTAATGTCTCCCGGGAAATCCTTCAACATCCCGGCTTTGAGGTGTGCATTCGCAATTATCCAGAATCCGGATTTGCGAAAGAAGTTTGAGCTGGCAAAACGTGGAATAATTCCCGGTCCGGACGCCTTGGGATATATTGCTGCCCTGTATGCATATCGGAACTGTCAGTCATGGTTAAACGAATTGTTGTCTTATCTGAAATCCAATCGGGATTTTCT
>Ga0209254_10003333_pt1 | contig 14642 bp, 11 predicted proteins | sample FrelakmetDIP11DI_FD_187148 | JGI IMG/M metagenome (GOLD analysis project Ga0209254, IMG submission 187148) | Freshwater lake sediment microbial communities from the University of Notre Dame, USA, for methane emissions studies - DIP11 DI (SPAdes)... | ecosystem: Environmental > Aquatic >...
CAATGGTGGCGTGAGCATCGCTGGTGACGCGCGCATTGGCAACGATACTGTTGGTCGCGATAAAATCATTCAGGCTGACACCTACATTGAGCATGCGACTATTATCCAGTCTTCAACACAAAACGCGCAGAGCATCGTAACACCCCCGGCGCAGCGTATTGCCAATGTGCAAACCTGGGGCGGTGTGGAATTCATGCGCATCCCGGCGGGCAAGTTCTTGATGGGCAGCAAGGATGACAACAAACTGGCTTCTGACAATGAAAAACCCCAGCATTCAATCGAACTGCCTGAATATTGGATGGCGTGCTATCTGATGACGAATGAGCAGTTTGCGAAATTCGTTGAAGAGGCCGCGTACAAATTCAACCTTGAAAAGAACTGGAAGAAGAAAGCGAACCATCCTGTCGTGAAAGTGTCATGGCACGATGCTATGGAATACTGCAAGTGGCTGACTGACTTGGTGAAGGCTGAATTCCCTTCGCAAAATCTAATTGCACGCCTGCCTACCGAAGCCGAATGGGAAAAGGCCGCGCGCGGCGAATATGGCAATGAATGGCCGAGGGGCAATGAGTTTGACAAGAACAAGTGCAACACTCGCGAGGGCAACAAAAGCGGCACAACACCGGTCGGCGCATATTCGCCGCAGGGCGATAGCCCGTATGGCATCGCAGATATGGCTGGCAACGTGTGGGAATGGACGATTAGTTTGTGGGGATCAGATACAGGCAAGCCGCAATATAGTTATCCTTATCAATTCAGAGATGGCCGAGAGAAACTGGACGCGCCCGAGGATGTTCTACGTGTGTTGCGTGGCGGGTCATTCATGAGCGTTGCTGGAAACGGTCGCGCGACTAGCCGCTTCTGGGATGTTCCGCGAGATTGCCTAAACTATCTGGGTTTTCGGGTGGTGGTCGCTCCCGGGCTGGGGTAGGGGCGTGGAAGACCTGGCAGGTTTTCACCAGCCCGGCTGGTCAACCTGACCAGCCGCACTTGCTCGCCGCGGGCACTGGCAGATCTTCGCTAGAAATCCTGCCAGGTCTGCGGAACCATCAGCGGGTCGCGGCAGGATTTTGATCGATGCGATAATCGCTGAATGCGGATTAGATTGACACGTTAGCAGCGCATCTACTCCGCGCCCAACGGTGAGTGTGCGCCCGAAGATGTTCCGTTTTTTAAGGGTGGAATGAAGCACATGCGGAATGTTGACTGCGAAGCGCCCCTGTGGGGATTCCGAGTGCACACTTTGGCGATCCTGTAGGGTATTTGGCGCAACCGGCGCGATCGGGTAAAATGAATACACGGCGGTCGAGAGAGGAGGCACAATGGGCACACTTGAAACCACGGTCGTTCAGACTCAGATTCCCACCCGGTTGCTGGTGGAAGGCGAAGCCCTGGTGAAAGCCGGCTGGTTCCGCGACCTTGACGATCTTTTTATCGAAGCCCTGCGCCGCTATCTGGATGCGCATCACCCCGAATTGACCGAGCGTTTCTTGCAGCAGGATGTGGAGTGGGGACTGCATGGCGGCGACTAGCGAAGTCATTTGTGATGCAGGACCACTCATGCACCTTGATGAACTTTTGGCGCTGGATCTGTTAGCAGATTTCAGCGCCGTTCTTGTGCCGCAAGCAGTGTGGGCCGAGGTAGACCACCATCGACCGGAGGCGTTACGTCACGCCGAGGTCAGTGTGTCACAGACCATGGTTCAAGTTGAGGCGGATCCCGCGGTTGATACCCTCATTCAAACCCTGTCTCTTAGGGCGGGTAAGCAGGCTGCCATCCGGCTGGCGCGGCAACGTCCAAACGCCATCTTGCTGACGGATGATGCCGCCGCCCGACTGGCCGCTGAAGGACTCAGTCTGAGCGTACATGGCACGCTTGGTATTCTGATCCGTGCCATACGGCGTGGTCAGCGAACTCCGCAGGAAGTCATCGGGTTGTTGGAATCAATACCGGCCTGATCATCGCTGCATATTCGCGCGGAATTCTTGGCTGGCGTTATCACTCAGCTTCGTGCTGAACACGATCTCTAGCGATACAGGTCTGACTGCTCCTGCCAGTGCGGGCCAATCTGAAGGTGTACAGAAACTGCGCTTCTATGACCGACTCATCGGCACATCGTTCTTTGCGCGTCTTCCTGTGTCACGCCTCTGCCGACAAGCCGGCCGTGCGCGAGTTGTATCAGCGCCTGCGCGCCGATGGCATCGATGCATGGCTGGATGAAGAGAACCTGCTGCCCGGTCAGGACTGGCAGCGCGAAGTTCCGCGCGCCGTGCGCCAATCGGATGTGGTGATCGTCTGTCTCTCGCGTGGAGCGATTAACAAGAAAGGCTATGTTCAGAAAGAAATCAAGATTGCGCTCGATGTCGTCGATGAGCAGCCTGAAGAGACGCTCATGCTTATCCCGTTGAAACTGGAAGAGTGCAATACGCCCGATCGCTTGGGCCGTTGGCAAGGGGTAAATCTGTTCAGCGCCACCGGCTATGAGCGATTGATGAAAGCCTTGCGTTTTCGCATCGACAGTCTGGGGCTAACTGCTTCTCCGCCGCAGGCTGCCACTTCTGCCGCGCCATCTCCTGCGTCTGAAGCCGCTGCATTCTCCACTGTCAGCGGCGGCGTGAACATCGATGGACAACAGGTAACCGTGGGCGATGATGTGGTGGGGCGTGACCAAGTCATTCAAGCCACCACCTACATCGAACATGCCACCATCATTCAAGCGACGCCGCCAGTTCCCGAGAGTCAGGCTGATCGCGCGCCCGCCGAAGCGCCAACATCCGACGTGCCGACGTGGGCCGGCGTGGAGTTTGTGCGCATCCCGGCCGGCAAGTTCCTCATGGGCAGCACAGACGATAATCCGTTATCCTCTGATGCCGAGAAACCACAGCACACCGTCGAGATTCCCTACGATTACTGGCTGGCGCGCTATCCGGTGACGAACGAACAGTTCGCCCGGTTTGTGGGGGTTGCAAATCGTCCGATCGCTCTCGATAAGAACTGGAGCAACAAAGCGGATCATCCCGTGGTCAACGTCACCTGGCATGACGCGCTGGCATACTGTCACTGGCTTCTGACCGTGATGGGTGAAGACCTGCCCATGGCCGCCGGTCGAGTGCGTCTGCCCACTGAGGCCGAATGGGAAAAGGCCGCGCGCGGCGAGTATAGCAATGAGTGGCCGTGGGGTGATAAGTTCGACAAGAATAGGTGCAACTCAGAGGAAGGCCGCCGGAAAGGCACGACGCCGGTCGGCACCTATTCACCGCAAGGGGATAGTCCCTACGGCGCCGCCGACATGGTGGGTAACGTGTGGGAATGGACCGTCAGTTTGTGGGGGCTGGACCTATTCATCCCGCAGTATCGCTATCCGTATCAGCCGGAAGATGGACGCGAGAAACTCGACGCGCCCGGCTCGATCTACCGCGTGGTACGCGGCGGTGCGTTCAATTCCCGGCAAAGCAGCGTGCGTGCCGCATCCCGCTACTGGTTCGACAGTCGGGCGCGTAACGAGAGCGTCGGCTTTCGCGTGGTGATCGCTCCTGCGCTCGCTTGAGCGCGGAACAACAAAGGGCGACGGTGCACCAAATGCGCCCCCACAATGACTTCACTCACTTTGCGCAGCCTGAGCGGAGCAGAGCACAGTCGAAGGCACATTCTTCGACTCCACTGCATTCCGCTCAGAATGCTGGGCGTAAGGTGAGTTACTTCAACCTGTTTGCCAATTCCCCAATCGCGGTTGTTGTCTGCTGCTGCTGCTCTTCGCGGCTGATGGTCGCCACGCCATCGCCGGCCTGCGGGCCGTAGTTGCCGTACTGCGCGTGATTGCCGCCTTCGATGACGACCAGCGGTGTGCCGGCGGGCAAGCGGCTCAGTGACTCATCAAACACGTCACCAGCCACACCGTCGAGCGTGCCATAGATTGACGCGACGTCAATCGGCAGTTGCGACAGATCGACATTAGCGGCGGGATAAGCGGCCAGAAAAGCTAAGGCCTCCACCTTCGTCGGATTATCCTTCACGTACTGCGCCGCCATCGAGCCGCCGAGCGAATGTCCGCCGATGATCCAGTGATCGATCTCGGGATAGGCGGCCAGCACATCATTGGCCCTGTTCACGCCGAAAACGGCGAGATCGAGCGGCATGGGCACGATGACGGACATGATGCCCTGATCGGCCAGCGACTTCATCAACGGGGCATAAGCGGCCGGATCAACCAGGCCGCCGGGATAAAAAATGAAACCGGTGTCGGTCGGCTGCGCAGGTTGGAAGACATACCAGCCTTGCGGTGTTTGCGCAGTTTGGGCCAGCGCCGCCGCTTCTGGGAAGGCTGGATAGCGCGCGATGCGGGTCCACGCCAGGAAGCCCACAGTTGCCACTATCAGCAGGGCTACCAGGGCAATGATTACGAAACGAGCAATTCTCCGTGTCTTCATGTTTATTCCTCAGTCTCTAGAATTTTGCGCCAGTCTGACGCACTCCGTCCACAATTGTCGATAGTCCGCCGGCGAGCTCTTGGTCAAAGAGATCTTGTGGGCCGCGCGCTCGCGTCGATCGAACCAGAAACGCCCCGTAACCGTCGCCAAATGCGGCGCGGCGGCCAGCCATACGATCGTATCTGCCCCCTCGTCGGGTGTGCGTAAGATCGATTGTAAACTCTGCCTGAATACTGGCAGACCGGTCTGCAGCAGTGGTGTATCCACCCAGCCGGGATGCATGCAGTTGACGGTGACGCTTGACGTCTTCAGCTGCTCGGCCCAAGTTTCAGTCAGCATCATCAGCGCGCGTTTCGATTGTGCGTATGCCATAAGTTCATCGTACTTCTTGCGCTCGAATTGGAGATCGTTCAGATCAAGTTTCGCCAGGTACATGCCGCCCGATGAAACGTTGATGATGCGCGCGGGTGCGCTGTCTTGCAGCAGTGGCAGCAGGGCGTTGGTCAGGGCGAAGGGCCCCAGCACATTCGTCGCAAACGTCAACTCGACGCCGTCCGCTGACAGTTCGCGTCGCTCGAAGGCATTCCCGGCATTATTGATCAGAATATCTAGCTGCTGCGTCTGCGTCTTGATCCGATCGGCGCAGACTTGCACCGACGCGAGATTGCTCAAATCGATCGCTTCGAGATAGATCTGCGCATTGCCCGTTTCCGCGCGAATGTAGTCACGAGCCGCCGCGCCCCGCTCGCAGTTGCGCACCAGTAGATACACGGTCGCACCGCGCCGCGCCAATTGACGGGCCGCGGCCAGCCCGATACCCGAATTGGCACCCGTGATGGCGCACACTTTGCCCGTCAGGTCCACGTCCAACGCAGCCTCGTTCCACATCACGGCCCGGCGGACTTTGTAGCCGGTGTTGCCGTAACTCAACACGATCGTTGCGTCGATGACGGTATCGAGCAGGCGGTAAGCGGTGGTGAACAGATTCGCAGGCAATACGTTGCTGACTCCTGGCTTCTCTAGTAAAACGTAGTGCGTCGCACGGGTTGAAACAGCACCTTGCGATGCGCGCATACCGCATCGATCGCGCAGTTGGCGCAATCAGGTTCGGTCATCTCCGGGCAGCGGCGGCGCGCGCCAAAGAAGAACCAATCGACCGCGCCCATGCTACGACCCGAGAGTAATTGTACCCGCTGCATGGCCTGATAGGCGGCGAAGCGCACCGCCCATTCATCTGCGCCCGATAGTTCTTCTCGCCCGATTAGTTTTCTTCGCAGTTCGTCATCCATCACGTCCACCAGTCCCGTCCGCAAACACGATCGCATCAAGTGATAGTCAATGACGGGAGGCTCGGCGGCCCTCACCCCCGGTCCCTCTCCCACAAGGCGAGGGGTGTCTACGGGGTGCAAGAATTTCTCAGGGCGCTGTTCCAGGATCAGGACCAGCAGCATGGCTTTCTTGCGCAATGGATCTTCTTTGTAGCCGCCCACATGATCTAGCAAGCTCAAGAATGTCTGGCGTGGCACTGTCGACGCATTAGCGCACTCGACGATCGCTTGTGGTGTCCAACCCAGTGCCTGCATATCGCGTCCGTACGACTGTGCCATGGCCAGATGCAGATCGAAGGCGGGCATGGGATTCGATCCGTCGTCGGCGCGCAGCACGGCGGCGAATTCCTCGGCAGTGAGCGCCGCCTGTCGATCGGGCCGGAAGAATCCGCCATCCCGATCGAGCATGCGCCGATACTCGGCAAACAAATAATCGGAGCCTTTGAGCGAGCGGCCATCCAGCAGGGCGATCATGGGATGTGAATAGGCCCTCATCCCCAGCCCCTCTTCCGAAAACGAAGAAGATGCTCTCAGGAAAGGGGAGTCAGCGCTCCCCCTCTCCCGATGTGTGCTGTTTACAGCAGGAGAGGGGGTAGGGGGGTGAGGTGTCATTTCCCAAAAGCCGAACTGTTGCAGCGTCACCGCGAAGAACCAATCGAGTGCGCCGGGATCATCAACGTACGGAAAGAAATCGCCGACAAAGCGGAACGGCTGCACCTCCGGCAAGTGCGCGATCAACGTCGCAATGCGCTGAACTTGATCGTCGTCAACACGCACACGCGGATCGATCGTGGGCGAAGGCGCTGGTTGACTGGACACTAAGCGGGTTGGCCCCACCGCACTGATCATCTCGGCGGCCAATAACGTGGCAGACTGCGCGGCTATGATGGGGTGCTCGCCGCGCGCCAGATGCGCCAGCGTCGCGCCGCAAAACGTATCGCCCGCGCCCGTCGGATCGAATTCGTTCGCCGGGTGGCCGGGCACGTGCGTGACGTGATCGCCCTGCATCACCAGCGCTCCTCGATCTGCAAGTGTAACGAAGATCATCTGGCCGGGCCTGGCGCGAACCTGATCGGCACCGCCAAACAGCAGATTCGCCTCGTTCTCGTTCATGAAGAAGAAATCGCACAGGCTGATGAGTTCACGCACGGTGTCGGGTTCGTTTACGCAGATTTTGCTATAAGTCCCCGCGGAGACGAATGAAGCATCCCGCCCGGCGCGCCGCCGCTGCGCAGATACAGTATGAGCGAAGCCACGTAGCGGCGAAGTCGAAAGATGCGCACTCTTCGACTTCACTTCGTTCTGCTCAGCGTGCTTTCGAATTGACTTTGCAAAGTTCAGTTGTCTCTCGGCTGTACGCAGCGCAGCGATGTGAACGATGGAGGCAGCGATCTGATCGCCCGGAAAATTATCGGGTGTGAGGAGCATCTCACCGCCCCACGAGGCATTGAGTAAGGCCGCCCGCCCGCCGCCATAGTGCGCGATCTCGAAACTCGGCAGTTGATCGGGGGGAACGATGGGCCCGAGCCATGCGATGCGTGCAGCAGCAGACTGCAATGACTCAGGAATCGGATCAGGGTGCGGGGCGAACATGCCCGTTCGTGCGCCCGAACACGCCGCGGCCAGTGCGGTGTACAACCCGGCGCCGCCCGGCGAGTGGACGGTCTGGCCGTCGGCCAAATGGTAGACATCGAGCGAAGCGCCGCCGACGACGAGCAGATCGAGATCGAGTTGCGCTGCGTTCACTTTGCCGCCAACTGCAGTTCTCGGATTCCACTCACCTTGACGTCGAGCTCGACACGTCCTTGATCTGCCAGCTCGGCGGCAGCCTGCTTGGCGTCGTCGAGTTTCCACCCAAACAATCGCGCGATGGTCGCCAGCGGAGACGCAATAGCATTGTGAATGTACTGATCGAGAATCGCGCGGCGTGCTTCAGTGCGGCTGATTGGGCGTGCGCGATCGGCTAGACCAGGAAGCCAGCGCGGTAGAATTTCATAGATGAAAGCATAACGCCATGCCCCGACCGGCGCTATGCCGATCGGTAGCACTTTCAAGCCGACCTGCAATTCGGTCAGGGCTTTCTCAAAGCGCGGCTTGCTGGCTTCTGCGCTCATTCGCGACTCGCGCCGCAAGCGGATGGCATCCAGCGCGCCGTTCTTCAGCAGCGCTTCGTAGATGGTCTTGGCCTCAGCCGACAATGCACCCGTGCGATACTCGTCCAGGTAATCGTGCTCGTAATCGCCGTAGTTTTCGCTGAGCGCATAGAAATTCGGCAGGAATTTGAGGCTGACCAGCGTCGCTCGACTACGCAGAAGTTTTCCATAAAACCACAGCCTCTGCCCCAGCGCTTCATCTTTCCAACCCCACGTCCGCTCAATCTCGTAACCGCTGTGCTTGTTCGTCGTCTTCATGACACGGCCCGCTACGGCGTCCCACAAAGACGGCATCTCCACGCCCTGAATGGGGAACAGGAAACAGAAACCCACGTCATTCACAAACTCAACCGCCTGCTCTTTCGTCGTGACGCGCAAATTCATCCGGCGGCGATAGCGTGCTTCGCGGCGCTCGATCACCGTGTGCTTGGTCAATGGTTTCATGGCCTCAGGTTACCTTAAGCCCGAACAACTGTCAATTGGCGGAAGTGCAGCGGTGCCTGAAGAAGTGCCAGCAGGAGCCCGAACCGCCAAGTGTCTGACAATGTCTGCGTTCAACACACATCGGGTTGTGTTGCCGTGCTATCTCCATCACGCTATAATGCCACCAGTCTTTAACCGACCGCTGATTCAAGAATACCCAGCCCGGACGAGCTGGAACCCAAGAGGATTTCACCGCCGAGACCGCAGAGAACGCTGGGAAAACCATAAAGATCTCTGCGCGCCCTGCGGTGAAATCGTTGCACAGAAAGCAACGACTTCAGTAGCAAGGTTCTATGTCGTATTCAATCAGCAACTCGTTACCTCCCTCCATTCGTGTTGGCCAATCTGCGCGGCGTGTTAAGCGGCCGACGATCGGTTTCCTGACAGCCTTGCTGCGCGACCAATATGCCACGGTCACCTGGTCGGGCGTCATGGACGTTGCGCGCGAACGGGATGTGAATGTCCTCAATCTGGTCGGATCTCGACTCGGATCACCGATTGCACTCGAAGCGCCCGCACAGGCGATGTTCGATCTAGTCGATCCGGCGCTGCTGGATGGACTCGTTGTTTTTTCCGAGATGCTCTATCACTTCGTAAGTGTGCCCGAATTGAAACGGTTCTTGAATCGCTTTAGTTCAGTGCCCATGACCAGCATCGGCATCGTCGATGGCATCTCCAGCGTCATGCTGGATCTCGAGCTGGGCATGCGCAAAATGATGGAGCATTTGATCGAAGTGCATGGCTACCGGCGGCTGGCGTACCTGTCCGGCCCGGCCGGCGAGCAAACTGCGGAGGCTTTGTATCGCGGCTACCGGCAGGCATTGACGGCGCATGGCATCGCTTTCGATCCGGCTCTGGTCACGCCCCATCTGCCCAGTTGGGGTTTGCTGGTCGGTGCCGACGGCGTGCGCGTGCTGATCGATGAACGGCAGCTCAGGCCCGGCGTGGACTTTGACTGCATCGTCGGTTGTGCCGACTGGGAAATTCTGCAGGTGGTCGACATGCTGCAGTCGCGCGGCGTGCGCGTGCCCTACGATGTCGCCGTGACAGGCTTCAACAATCTGGAACCGGCGCGCCTGGCCTCACCTAGCCTGACCACGGTTGACCGGCAAATCGCGGAGTTAGCGAGGCGGGCGACGGAAATGCTGTTGGACCTATTGGATGGTCATGCAGTTCCACAGCAGGAGCTGCTGCCGCCTGAGCTGGTGGTGCGCCGATCGTGTGGCTGCATCCCGGAAACAGTGCGCCAGGCAGCTTCAGGCCTCACGACGGTGTCAATTTCCTCTTCTGTAGATGCGTCCTCTGGTTGGAATAAAGATCACATCCTCGCCGAAGTTGTCCAGGCCGGCCGGCCCAGTGTGGTTGGCCATGTCTCAGACTTGGATGAACATTGGGCTGAACACCTGGTGGATAGCTTCGTTACTGAGCTGGATGGCAATTCGCCGGGGTTGTTCCTGATCACATTGGAAGAGACGTTGCGTCAGGTGATCGCGGCCGACTGCCGGGTAACACCCTGGCAGGGCGTGCTATCGGCCATGCGCAGATGTATGCGGCCCTACCTGCACGATGCCGCCACCGTGGAGCGGGCCGAGGATTTTTGGCAACAGGCGCGGACGCTGATCGGTGATTTCGCCGAGCGGGATCAAGGTCGGCGGAGGTTGAGTGCCGCACAACAGGTGCAGGTCCTCAGCGAAATCTCCCAGGCGCTCATCACGACGTTTGATATCGATGGACTCATGGAGGTGCTCGCACGCGACCTTCCACAGCTCGGCATTCCCAGCGGATACCTGTCTCTGTACGTCGATCCCACACAGCCGACAGGTTGGGCGCGGCTCTGTCTGGCTTACGATGAACGCGGGCGGATTGCGCTTGAGCCTGGCGGTCAGCGCTTCCCTGCCCGTGCCCTCGTTCCTCCGGATCTTCTGCAGGCCGATTGGCGCCGCGACCTCGTCGGTTTGCCGTTGCACTTCCACGACGAGCCGCTGGGCTTTGTGATTTTGGAAATGGGGCCGCAAGACGGCAATATCTACGAAGCGTTGCGCCTGCAAATCGGCAGCGCGCTGAAAGGGGCGCTGCTCGCCACGCGAAACGTGGAACTGTATCGCGAAGCGGTGGAAGCGCGCCAAGTCGCCGAAGCGGCGAATGGACTAAAGAGCCGCTTCCTCTCCACGGTCAGCCATGAACTGCGCACACCCTTGAGCTTGATCGTCGGCACCATTGAGATGCAGTTGCGGGAAGAAGCTGACCGCAACACTCCGCTGCCAGAGCGTTACCAGCGCGACCTGCGCAACATCCGCATGAGCGCTCAGCACCTGGCGCGTTTGATCGGTGATGTGCTTGATCTGGCCAGCAGCCAGGCCGGGCAATTGCGCCTCGGCCGTGAGCGATTGCGTCTGGCCGACGTGTTCGCGCGAGTCACCGCCCTCGGTGAAGCCATGGCCCGCGAAAAGGGCTTGGCGTGGAACGCGGATATCCCTGACAATCTGCCGTTCGTGTGGGGCGACCGTACCCGGCTGCAACAGATTGCCCTGAACTTGATCAGCAATGCGGTGAAGTTCACCAGAAGCGGCACGGTAAGCTTGTGGGTCGAGGTCGGCAAGCAACAGCTGGTTGTGGCGGTCTCTGACACCGGCATGGGTATCCCGCTCGCGGAGCAGGAAGCCATCTTCGATGAGTTCCGCCAATCGGAGCGCACGCTAAGCCGCGGCTTCGGCGGCATGGGGCTTGGCCTGGCCATCAGCCGTCGCCTGGTCGAGCTTCACGGTGGTCAGATTGGCGTGCTCTCCTCCGGCACCGATGGTTCTGGCGCGACCGTTTATTTCTCGCTGCCGATCATGGCTTCCAGCGATGATGCTCTGGACGTGCCACTCGATCGCTCTAGCACGGTATTGCTGATGACCGAGCAGTCTGAGAATGACAACCTGCTTTACCGCCACTTGGCGGCACGCGGCTTTGCGGTGGAACTGGTCAAGGTCGATAAGCAAGCCAATTGGCTGGCACAGATGATCGTCTCGCCGCCTGGCGCAGTGGTACTCGACTACGAGCCGACCGGCGAGCGTGGCTGGGAATTGATGCAGCTCTTGCGGCAGAATCTGCCGACACAAGATATTCCGATCGTATTCTACAGCCTATCGGATGAACTTGATCAGGGCGCAGCACTGGAGTTGGAGTACCTGGTAAAGCCGGTGTCTTCGTCGGATTTGGCCCGCGCTCTGGCTCGACAAGGGATTGCGTCAGATCGGGTGAACGGCGGGCACACCATCCTGGTCGTGGACGACGATCCCGGTATCCTCGATTTGCACGCGCGCATGCTGGAGAAATTGGCGCCGCGTTGCCACGTCCTCAAGGCGCACGATGGCCGCGAGGCGCTGGAGATCATGGCGCAGCGCCGGCCCGATCTGGTTCTGCTGGACCTGATGATGCCCGTGCTCGACGGCTTTGCCGTCCTCGAGGCGATGCGGGAGCGGGAGTCGACGCGCGCTGTGCCCGTCATTGTCCTCAGCGCTCAGATCCTGACCACGCAGGATATGGCTCGTCTGCAGCAAGGCGTCGCAGCCATCCTGGCAAAGGGTGTGTTCACTGGCGAGGAAGTATTGGCGCAAGTGGAGACGGTATTGAATCGCAGCAAACACCTCAGCGACGAGGCGCAGCGCGTGGTGCGGCAGGTGATGGCGTACATCCACGAGCAATACGCTGAGCCGATCTCGCGCGGCGAACTGGCGGCCCACGTCGGCATTAGCGAACGCCACCTGACGCATTGTTTTCGTCAGGAGACCGGTCTGACGCCCATCACCTACCTGAACCGGTACCGCATTCGCCAGGCGCGTTCTTTGCTGGAGCAGGGTGGAATGAATGTGACCGAAGTGGCGCTGGCGGTTGGCTTCTCTGATTCCAGTTATTTTGCCCGCGTCTTTCGCGAAGAAGTGGGTGTCTCGCCGCACGCGTATCAACGCGGCGAGCGGCCACCCGCCGCCTGAATCTTCCTCGACGATGTCACGTCATTCCCGCGCGCTGCCCGTCATGCCCGCGTGTAGTTGGCAGCAATCCATCAGACAATCAGCCAGACTCGCTCATCATCCGCCTGGATGCCTGACAAATATCTTTGGGCATGATGCGGGCGACCCTACCGTCCAATCGTGCGAATGCACAGTCCATTTCTGCTAGACGGGTCGGCCCGTGTAAGCCATAATGTACATATGTCCTCGCCTGTTGACACGCACCGTCGCTGCCTGATCGCCGAAGCCGACCCGTTCATCGCCAGCCTCCTCGTCCGGTTTGCTGAGGGCAGCGGGCTGGAGTGTGCGCGGGCCAGAGCTGGTGAGGATGTCATCGAACTGGCTCGACGAATCAACCCCGCCGTCATCATCATCGATGCCGAACTCCCCGGCGACATCAGCGGCTGGGAGATCATGCGGGCGCTCAAGTTGGACGAAGCGACTTGCCGTATCGCGTTGATCAGTTGCTCCTGGTTAAGCGAGCCGGAAGTGCGCGATTTGGTTGGCACCGTAGTCGGACACCTGCAGAAACCGGACTTCCCTTACAGCGACTTCGAGCGAGCCGTGCAAGCGGCTGGCGTTATCACCGCCAGCCGGCGGGCTGTCGAGCCGTCACCGTTCCAATCGGAGCAGCCGCAGAATCCCTGATCGATCCTCAAACCAAAGGCTAAAGATCGTGAGCAACTCACAGGCCACAGCAACTCGCTGGAACATCGAACTGGAATCAAAGCCGGACTCGAGTCAGGCAATCGATCGGGTATATGCCTGGTATGAACAGCAGATCATCGATCGCCCGCCCGTGCGCTTCACGCGCCACAATGCCGAATTCGAAGCTGCCGACGACACCTGGAAAGAGAATTGGCACGATCTGAAAGATAAGTGGTTCGACGAGGAGTATCAGATTGAGAATTTTCTTAAGCAGCTGCGCGGCAAGCATTACCTCGGCGAGACCTTTCCGGTCTACTGGCCCAATCTTGGCCCCAACGTGTTTGCAGCACTCTACGGCAGCCAACTGGAATTTGCCGAAGTGACGAGCTGGGCGCTGCCTATCCTGACCGATTACGATCGGATGGTGGCGCTGGACTGGCAGAGCGAGTACCTGCGCAAGCTGGAAAGCCTGACGCGCTGCGCGCTTGAAGCATGTCACGGACAGTTCATCGTCGGGTACACGGATTTGCATCCGGGTCTCGACTGGCTGGCTGCGCTGCGCGGCACGGAGCCACTGTTGCTGGATATGGTGGACAGCCCCGATCGACTTATGCCATTCCTGGAGATCTGCACGCCGGATTTCCTGGCGCTGTTCGATCGCTTTGATGCCGTGTTAAAGGAAGCCGGTCAACCTTCAGTGACGTGGATGGGTATCCCGTCGTTTGGGAGGATGCACATCCCTAGTTGCGATTTTGCGGCGATGATCTCGCCGCGCCATTTCGAGCGATTTGCGCTGCCGGCCCTGCTGCAAGAAGTCCAGCACATGACGCACAACATTTTCCACGTCGACGGCAAGGGCGTGGCCCGACACCTCGATACGATTCTGCAGCTACCCAATATCCAGGCCATTCAATGGGTGCAGGGCGTGGGCGATGATCTGCCGATCATGCAGTGGGTGCCGTTGATCAAGCGGGTCCAGGCGGCGGGCAAATCGATCGTGGTTGATCTCAATCCTTCCGAGCTGGAAGATTTCATCGGGGCCGTGAAGCCCGAAGGAATTTTCCTCACGCTATCGTCCGAGAATGAAGCCGAAGAGCGCGCGATCCTCAAGCGCATCGCGCAGTGGTAGGTGACAAGGAGGAAAATGCACGAAGAGAAGTTGCGTTGAAACGCCTGCTCCCCATTGGGTTCAAACTGTCTGGGTGACAGACAGATGTGCCACACTCTAACAAGGAGAAAAATCACCATGAAGAAGTTGTTTTACGTTTTGTCGCTGTTGGTCATTGCATCGATGGTTCTGAGCGCCTGCGGCGCCCCGGCAGCCGCCCCGACGGCTGCGCCACAAGCTCCGGCTGCCACTGAAGTGCCGAAGGCTCCGGCTGGCAAACCGCTCTTTGTTGCGATCAACAAGAGCGCCGATCAGCAGTACTTCATCGACCTGCAGAATTCGTTCGTCGCGGCGGCAAACGCTGCCGGTGCGGACGCGAAGAAGTTCGATGCGAAACTCGACCCGAACCTGGGCGTGAGTCTGGTAAATGACGCTATCTCGGCAGGCGCGAAGGGTATCGCGATCACGGTGCCGGATCAGACGATCGGGCCAGCCATCG
>Ga0209254_10003334_pt1 | contig 14642 bp, 12 predicted proteins | sample FrelakmetDIP11DI_FD_187148 | JGI IMG/M metagenome (GOLD analysis project Ga0209254, IMG submission 187148) | Freshwater lake sediment microbial communities from the University of Notre Dame, USA, for methane emissions studies - DIP11 DI (SPAdes)... | ecosystem: Environmental > Aquatic >...
CGTCTTCCCCATCATATTCGGTTTCATGGCGGCAACCACGCCCGATGGCGTGTCCATGATGACCGACATCTCGTCCTATCTGGACTTCGTCCTGGCCCTTTTCTTCGCGTTCGGGGTCGCCTTCGAGGTTCCCATCGCCACCATCCTGTTGGTGGTCACCGGTATCACTACGCCCGAGGCCCTCGTGGCCAAGCGTCCCTATGTGATTGTGGGGGCCTTCGTCGTGGGGATGCTTCTGACCCCGCCCGACGTGTTCTCCCAGACCCTGCTTGCGGTGCCCATGTGGCTTCTTTTTGAGCTAGGCATCCTGTTTTCACGCCTGATCTTGCGCCAGCGCGCCGCTGGGGAGGAGCCGGAAGCACAGCCTGCCACGGAGTCCGGGGGCGAGCCCACTGGGCCTGCCGGGGGAGAGTCCGGTCTGGTCCGCGATCCCGCGGTCGGATCGGGCAAGACAGGCTCCGAGATCGTGGTGGGCCGCGACATCGACCCGGGAGATCTAGACGACCCGGGACGTTGGCGGCCCCTCACGGACGAGGAGATGGAGGAGGAACTGGACCTGATGGATGCGCAGGAGGCCGGTCGCAGTCCGGTGCCACCGGCGAGCTCCACGCCCCTCGATCGGGTCGAGGAGAAGATCCAGCGCGCCAACCGCCTGCGGGAGCTGGAGAATCACTTCGCCGCGCGCAAGGTGCTCTATGAGGTGCTGGAGGAGGGGGACGAGTCCCAGCGGCGGGTGGCGCGCAACATCCTCAATCAGCTGGACGAGGCCTGAGTCGAAGCGCCAAGGGCCGAGGGTCAAGGACCAAGGACCAAGGACCTAAGGATGTCGCGATCGCTCTTGACCGCGGTGCTTAGTTCGCCCCAGCGTCTTTGAATCCTCGGCCCTCGGCCCTACTGTTATGCTATTGCTTCTATCAATGGAATTTCTGGGCTAGTATCGGTTTCGCCACCACTGCACCGATGAGAACGACCCATGGGCTCCGGTTCCCAGATCCACTACAAGCAGAATCGACTGAAGCAGCTTCGGGCCTTTTGCCATGCGGCCCGAACCGGTAGCGTGAGCGCCGCCGCCGACAAGATCTTTCTGAGTCAGCCCACCGTCTCGCTGCAGATCCAGGCCTTGGAGCGGGAGTTCGATACCATCCTATTCGAGCGGCGCGGCCCCAAGATCCGCCTCACCCCCCAGGGCCAGCTCCTGTTCCAGATGGCGGAGCCGCTGGTGGAGGGAATGGACAAGCTCCATGACGTCTTCGCCGTCCAGTGCGGCCGGGTGGATCACGGGGTGCTCAATATCGCGGCCGGGGAGTCCACCATCCTCTACATACTCCCGGGGCCGGTGCGTACCTTCGTGGAGACCTATCCGGGGATCGAGTTCAGGCTGCACAACGTCACCGGGCGTGACGGTCTCGCCATGCTGCGGGCCGATGAGGCGGATCTCGCCGTGGGCTCCATGCTGGAGGTGCCGGACGACATCCACTACCGCCCCTTCGTCACCTACCAGCCAACCCTGATCACGCCCCTGGATCACCCCTTGGCGGGTCGCGACTCCATCACCCTGGAGGAGATCGCGCCCTACGGGCTCATCCTGCCGCCGCGCCACCTGAGCACTTGGCGGCTGGTGGACCTGGTGTTCAGGCAACACAATCTGAGTTACAAGGTGACCTTGGAGGCGGGGGGTTGGGAGGTTATCAAGAAGTACGTGGAGCTGGGGCTCGGCATCTCTATTGTTACCGACGTCTGCCTCACCGGCGACGAAAGGCTTAGCCGAATCCCTATCGACCAGTACTTCCCCAAGCGCAGCTACGGAATCGTCCAGCGGCGCGGCAAATTCCTCTCCCCCCAGACCAAGTGCTTCCTGAAGATCCTGGACAAGGCCTTCGCCGATCGTGTCGTCGAGCCCCAGCAGCATCGGGTGGGCGAGGGGCAATGGGAGGATGCGCTCCTCGGCTAGCGCCGGTGGGTCGTATGGGGGGCCAGACCCCGGCACTGGGGTCGGATGCAGGCCGTGCCGGCGTCACAGACCGATGCCAATTGACCATGGCCGTGCATGGCCGCCTCGCGGGATAATGGGAACGCGTCGGGGCCCCTTCCAATACCGGGCGCGCTACCGAGGGGGCGCGTCCTTCGCTTCATCAGGTCCTCATCAGCGAAACGAAAGACAATGAACAAAACGGCTTCTCACCCTGTGGAGTTGGACCTCACGAAGAAGATCGGCCAACGTCTGCGCACCGCTCGCCAGGAGCAGGGCCTGAGCCTCTCCGAGCTCTCGGGCCTCACCGGCGCCCTTTCGAAGTCGCGGATCAGCAACTACGAGCAGGGGATCCGGCGGATGGGCCTCGAGGAGGCCCAGCAGCTCGCCACGGCCTTGGTGAGCGTCACGCCCACCTATCTCCTGTGCCTGGACGACACGGACCCCCTCTCGAAGGAGGAGCGGGTCCTGGTGGAGCGCTACCGTCAGGCGGACTCTCGCGGCCGTGAGACCATCTTAAAGGTCGCCGAGGCCGAGTCGGGCTATCGTTCGGGGAATCCCGCTGTCTAGCCGCGGAGTGGGGATGCGCGGGGTCTGGACGCGGTCGGCTGAGGCTCGCCGAAGCGGGGCCCAGGGATAGGATGCCCAACGGCTGCAGTTAGGCCCAAACCTGGGCAGGGGAGAGGGCGGCGTCTCGTCCGCGTGGAGACCCCAAGGGTGCCTGGGCCCCTGGGCTTTGCGTTGCGGGACACGCCGCCCCTGGCGAGGCGGCGCTACAGTCAATCGCTTGCGGTTACTTGTAGGCCCCCACCCCACAGAAGAACCCCTCCTTGTTGGCCATCACGTAGCTGGTCTTCTCCCGGATTTCCTCGGTGCCGGGATAGGGCCACTTATAGTCCACCCAGCCCTCACCTGAGGTCTTTGCGGCGGCGACCATGTTCTTGAACAGCTCATCGCCGTACTTGTTGAAGTCGATCAGGTTCTTGCCCACCAGCTCGGGCTTGACGGCATGGGACAGCATGACGCCGTCCATGTCCATGCAGAACACATAGAGATCCTTCTCCTTGAAGCCGCCGTCGGCGGCGGCGAAGGCCGCGAAGGCTTGCTCCCGACCCATGGTGTTCACGGCGGCCTGGGCCTTCTGGGACAAGGCCTTGGCCTCGTCCGGGGTGGCCATCTCGGCGGCCATCAGGGTGCCGGAGAGGGCGGCGAGGCCTAGGGCGATCAGGGTTCTTTTCATCTTCATAGCTCCTTAGTGGTGGTGTAGCGGTGGTGGTGTAGCGCGCCGACGATAGCCGAAGCGGGGTGTCCGTGCCAGTGAGACGGCGCTTTCAGACGGGTTCCAGTCAGCGTTCGTGCCCCTTTCGGGAGCCAATGTATGCGCCGATGTGGACGAGGCGCACCAGATAAGTGCAGGCCCATGCTCCGGCTGTGGTCGCGCCGCTCGGATTCACCGGCAGGAGTCGACTGGCACAGGCGTTGCTTTACGCTCCCTGTGAGCCTCTGCAGGCTCCGCCCGCCGTCTCTAGACGTCGCCATCGCCACACTACGGAGTCCCATTCATGCGGAAACGCACGCTTATTGATCGCTTGGTCCTGGGTTCCGGCCTAGCCCTGGGCCTGTCCGTCGCCGTCGGTGCTCAGGCCGAGGACACCATCAAGGTCGGGGTGCTGCACTCGCTCTCCGGCACCATGGCCATCAGCGAGACGACCCTGAAGGACACCATGCTGATGCTGGTCGACCAGCAAAATAAGAAGGGAGGTCTCCTGGGCAAGAAGCTCGAGGCCGTAGTGGTGGATCCCGCCTCTGACTGGCCCCTGTTCGCGGAGAAGGCCCGAGAGCTCCTGACCAAGGACAAGGTAGACGCGGTCTTTGGCTGCTGGACCTCGGTTTCCCGCAAGTCGGTCCTGCCCGTGTTCGAGGAGCTGAACGGGCTTCTGTTCTATCCGGTCCAGTACGAGGGCGAGGAGTCCTCCAAGAATGTCTTCTACACTGGGGCGGCGCCCAACCAGCAGGCCATCCCCGCGGTGGACTACCTGATGAACGACCTGGGCGTGCAGCGCTGGGTGCTGGCGGGGACCGACTATGTCTACCCCCGCACCACCAATAAGATCCTCGAGGCCTACCTGAAACAGAAGGGGGTCGCCGATGCGGATATCATGATCAACTACACCCCTTTCGGTCACTCGGACTGGCAGTCCATCGTCTCCGATATCAAGAAGTTCGGCTCTGCCGGCATCAAGACCGCCGTGGTGTCCACCATCAATGGGGACGCCAACGTGCCCTTCTACAAGGAGCTGGGTAATCAAGGAATATCCGCCGAGTCGATCCCGGTGGTGGCCTTCTCGGTGGGTGAAGAGGAGCTCTCCGGCATCGACACCAAACCCCTGGTGGGCCACCTCGCCGCCTGGAACTATTTCATGAGCGTGGATAGCCCGGAGAACGCGGCCTTCATCAAGGAGTGGCAGGGCTTCATCAAGAACCCCAAACGTGTCACCAATGACCCCATGGAGGCCCACTACATCGGCTTTAATCTGTGGGTTCAGGCGGTTGAGAAGGCGGGAAGCACGGACCCGGACAAGGTCGCCGCGGCCATCATCGGGCTCGAGACTCCCAACCTCACCGGCGGCATCGCCAAGATGCTGCCCAACCATCACATCACCAAGCCGGTTTTGATCGGCGAGATCCAGGACGATGGCCAGTTCACCGTGGTCTGGCAGACCGAGGGCACGGTGCCCGGTGATGCCTGGTCGGATTACCTGGAAGGATCCAAGGACCTGGAGGCCGACTGGACCGATCCCGTGCGCTGCGGCAACTTCAACACCAAGACCAAGACCTGCCTCGGGGCCAAGGCCCAGTAGCAGGACCAACAACGAGCCCAGCCACAAAGGGGTAGAGGCCTCTGCCCCGCCCTCCCGAACGCGGGCAGGGCGGGGCCGGCTCCTCACGCAACCTAGAGGCAGATCCCCGACCATGACCCAGGATCCGTCCCCTACCGGACTCGGATGGGCCGGCCTGATCGCCGCGTTCCTGCTCCTCGGCATACAGCCTTGGGGTGCGAGGGCGGAGGAACAGGGGTTCGAATCAGCGGTCGCGCGCCTCGCAGACCGGTCTTTCCAAGTGAAGCAAGAGGCCCTGTCAGGGATCGCCGCAAGCGGAGATCCGCGGGCCCTCGCTGTCCTCATCGCACTGCAGGACGGGGACCTCCAGATCCGCGCAGAGGATCAGCGCGTCGTCATCGTGCGCCCATCGGGGGCGGGCTACGCGCTAAAGGATGCGGTAACCGGCGAGGACCTGGGGCAGGTGGAGCGCGGCGCCATCAAGAAGATCCCCGTCAACAACGCCATGCGGACCGCTGTGCGGGTGGCCATCGCGGCCCTGACCCTGGAGAGCCCTGACCCCGTGGCGCGCCTCTCGGCGGCGCGGGAGATGATCGGCACCAGCGACCCCCTGGCAAGGCAGATCCTGAGCGCCCGTTTGGAAAAGGAGGACATGCCCGAGGTGCGGGAGGTCCTGACCCTGGCCCTCGGGGTCGCCAACCTGGGTGCCGCGGACGCCGAGGCCCGCCTGGCCGCGATCGCCGGTCTCGGCCATCACCTGGACCCGCGGGCCCGCAACGCCCTGGCCGCCCTACTGGCATCGGAGTCGGACCCCGAGGTCCAGGCCGCCGCCCAGCGGGCCCTGGCAGGCATCGACAGCCGGCTCGCCTGGAACGCCCGGGCCGAGACCCTCTTCTTCGGGCTCAGCCTGGGCTCGGTGCTGGTGCTGGCGGCCATCGGGCTGGCGATCACCTTCGGGGTCATGGGCGTCATCAATATGGCCCATGGGGAGCTGATCATGATCGGCGCCTACACCACTTATCTCATCCAACAGGCCATGCCGGGGTTCGTCGACTACTCCCTATTCCTGGCCATACCCGCGGCCTTCATCGTGTCGGGACTCTTCGGGATCGCCATCGAGCGGACCGTGATCCGCTTCCTCTACGGCCGTCCCCTGGAGACCCTGCTCGCCACCTTCGGCATCAGCCTGATCCTGCAGCAACTGGTGCGCACCACCATCTCCGCCCAGAACGTGGCGGTGCAGAATCCCTCCTGGATGAGTGGGTCCCTAGCCATCAACCCCGCCCTCTCCCTCACCTATAACCGGCTCTATATCCTGATTTTTTCGCTGCTGGTCTTCGTTGCTCTACTGACGATCCTCAAGCGCACGGCCCTGGGGCTCCAGGTCAGGGCCGTTGCCCAGAACCGGGCCATGGCGCGTGCCATGGGGGTGCGCTCGGAGCGGGTGGATGCACTCACCTTCGGCCTCGGGGCCGGGATCGCCGGTGTGGCGGGGGTGGCCCTGTCCCAGCTCACCAACGTGGGCCCCAACATGGGGCAGGCCTACATCATTGACTCCTTCATGGTGGTGGTCTTCGGCGGGGTCGGAAACCTGTGGGGAACCCTGATCGGGGGCATGACCCTGGGGGTCGCCAACAAGTTCATGGAGCCCTGGGCCGGGGCCGTGCTGGCCAAGATCCTCGTGCTCGTCTTCATCATCCTCTTTATCCAGAAGCGCCCCCGAGGACTCTTCCCCCAGCGCGGCCGCGCGGCCGAGGGTTGAGGTCGCTATGGGTCTCGTAAGAGCCCTGAGGGGCGATACCGGCGGCCAGGTCATGCTGGCGGTTCTTCTGGTGGTGGCGGTGGTCGTGCCGATGCTCAATCTGGGGGTGCCGGAGTCGAGCCCCTGGCATGTCTCCACCTATACGGTCACCCTACTCGGCAAGTATCTGACCTATGCCCTGCTGGCCGTGGCGGTGGACCTGGTGTGGGGCTACCTGGGCATCCTGAGCCTGGGCCACGGGGCCTTCTTCGCCCTCGGCGGCTACGCGATGGGGATGTACATGATGCGCCAGATCGGCGACCGTGGGGTCTACGGGGACCCGGTCCTGCCGGACTTCATGGTCTTCCTCAACTGGAAGGAGCTCCCCTGGTTCTGGCAGGGCTTCGACCTATTCTGGTTCGCCGCCCTGATGGCCATCCTGGTCCCCGGCGTGCTGGCCTTCGTCTTCGGTTACCTGGCCTTCCGCTCTAGGGTCACGGGGGTCTATCTCTCCATCATCACCCAGGCGCTCACCTTTGCCCTGATGCTGGCCTTCTTCCGCAACGAGATGGGCTTTGGGGGCAACAACGGACTCACCGACTTCAAGGACCTGCTGGGCTTCGACCTGCAGGCCCAAAGCACCCGAGCCGGGCTCTTCGTTGCCTCCGCCCTGGCCCTTGCACTCGGTTATCTGGCCTGCCGATACATCGTCACCTCCCGGCTCGGGCGGGTGGCGGTGGCCATCCGGGACGCAGAGTCCCGTACCCGTTTCATCGGTTATCGCGTGGACCGGGTCAAGGTGGCCATCTTCACCTTCTCGGCCATGCTGGCGGGGGTGGCCGGTGCCCTCTATGTGCCCCAGGTGGGCATCATCAACCCCGGCGAGTTCTCGCCGCTCAACTCCATCGAGCTGGTGATCTGGGTGGCGGTGGGGGGCCGCGCCACCCTCTACGGGGCGGTGGTGGGTGCGCTGCTCGTCAACTACGGCAAGAGCAGCTTCACCGGGATCTTCCCCGAGGCCTGGCTGTTCGCCCTTGGCGGGCTCTTCGTCCTGGTGACCCTCTTCCTGCCCCGCGGTATCGCCGGGCTCCTGGCCTGGCGGAGGGCGGTCTGATGGGCGGACAGGTGGAGCGTTGGCAGTATCTCAACCCGGGCAAGACCCTCGCCGAGACCCTCGACATCTCGCACAAGACCCTGCTCTATGTCGAGGGGGTCACGGTGAGCTTCGACGGGTTCCGGGCCCTGAACGACCTGTCCTTCTACGTGGACCTGGGCGAGCTGCGCTGCGTGATCGGGCCCAATGGGGCCGGCAAGACCACCATGATGGACGTGATCACCGGCAAGACCCGACCGGACTCGGGCTACTGCTTCTTCGGTCAGCAGATCAACCTGCTGGAGCTGGACGAGCCGCGGATCGCCCAGGCGGGGATCGGGCGCAAGTTCCAGAAGCCCACGGTCTTCGAGCAGCACTCCGTGTTCGAGAACCTGGAGCTGGCCATGGCGGGGGACAAGCGGGTCTGGCTCACCCTGTTGGCCCGGCTCTCGGGCGAGCAGCGGGACCGCATCGACGAGGTCCTTGGAATCATCGGGCTCCGCGAGCAGGTGGGGCGCCCGGCCGGGGCCCTCTCCCATGGGCAGAAGCAGTGGCTGGAGATCGGCATGCTCCTGATGCAGGACCCCCTGTTGCTCCTGGTGGACGAGCCGGTGGCGGGCATGACCCACCAGGAGATGGAGCGCACCGCCGAGCTCCTCCTGTCACTCGAAGGCAAGCACTCGGTGGTGGTGGTGGAGCACGACATGGACTTCGTGCGCTCCATCGCCAAGCGGGTGACGGTGTTGCACCAGGGTTCGGTCCTGGCGGAGGGGTCCATGGACGAGGTCCAGAACGATCCCCGGGTGGTGGAGGTCTATCTTGGCGAGTGAACGGGACCCGGCATGCTGAGCATCCAGGGCCTCAACCAGTTCTACGGCCAGAGCCACACCCTCTGGGATCTCGACATCGAGATCCCGGCCGGACAGTGCACCTGTGTCATGGGCCGCAACGGGGTCGGCAAGACCACCTTGATGCAATGCATCATGGGGCTCCTGCCCCTGCGTTCAGGCGGCATGATCTACCGGGGCGGGCACGACCTGGCGCGCCTGCCCGCTGAGGGCCGGGCCCGCCTCGGCCTGGGCTACGTGCCCCAGGGCCGCCAAATCTTTCCCCTGCTCACGGTGGAGGAAAACCTGCGCATCGGTCTGCCGGCGCGCCCGGATGGCGCCCGGCAGATCCCGCCCTTCATCTTCGAGCTCTTTCCCGTGCTCAAGGAGATGTTGGGCCGCCGCGGTGGCGACCTCTCCGGCGGTCAACAGCAGCAGCTGGCCATCGGCCGGGCGCTCGGAATCGATCCCAAGCTCCTCATCCTCGACGAGCCGACCGAGGGCATTCAGCCCAACATCGTCCACGAGATCGGCGACATCATCCGGCGCCTGATCGACGAACTGGGGCTCACCGTGATCCTGGTGGAGCAGAAGCTCCCCTTCGCCCGCCGGGTCGCGGACCGTTTCCTGATCCTGGACCGCGGCCGCGTCAAGGCGTCCGGCCCCATCGACGCCCTCAGCGAGGACCTGGTGCGCGAGTACCTGACCGTGTGAGCCTTCGCGGCCCTCGGCCCTGCAGTATCAGTCAATGCTCGCCCGCAATTCCGCGAAGAGCTGGTCCGACGCATCCACGGTGATCATCCCCAGCCGCGGGTACTCGAAGTCCATGATGAAGTAGAGGGTGAGTGACAGCAGGGCGGCGAAGATCAGCATGTGCAGCAGGTCTGGCCGCCTGGTCGTCGCCTGGCCGTGGCCGGCGAGCAGCCCGGCCAGGACGGCGAGCCCCACCAGCAGGGCGACGATCCCCGTGTGCACGTGGATGCGGTTGGCCGCCAGTCGGCTGGTGGAGAGGTCGAAGCTCTCGTTGAGCGGCGGCAGCACCAGGCTGGCCACCTGGGGCCGTCCGTCCCGATTGACGGCGTCCACGGCCTGGCCCCAGATCTCGCCCTCCAGCGTCCGTAGACGGCCCACGAGCACGATGAACTGCTCCGGCGCTTTCGCGAGCTTGACGGCTTGGCGCAGGCCATCCACGTAGTCGCGAAGCCCCGCCTGTATGGGGGCCCGATCAGCGGGGGAAAGGAGGTCCAGACGCATCCAGGCGGTGCCGATGGCGTTGACTTGCTGGATGATCAGGTCCCGGCGGTGATCGAAGCGCGAGGCGGCACCGGTGAAGGTGAATGCGATCAGGAGGCCCAGCAGGGCGAACACCGCCCCCTGAACCGCCCCCTGGCCGGCGGTGTCCTCCTTGCCGAGGCGCGCCAGTCGGCGGACGCCCAGCCGGCGCCCGACGACTTGGGCCGCGATCAGCGCGAAGAAGAGGCCGATCGCCAGAACGGCCGACTGCATCAGTGGATTCATGGGCGACGGACCCTAGGGATCGGGGAGGCGAGGCCCGGGACTATAAGGCCCTGGCGGACACCAGAATAGGCGCTGAGTCTAACTCGGCGCAGGAGCCGGTGGTTAGCGGGCACCGCAGGGGACATAGTCGGCGGTGCGGCCGCCGAGCGCGGCGGCGAGGTTGGCGACCTCGGCCGCGAGACCGCCGCGGCCCTCCCGCAGGGTCGCGGCCATCGCCTCCCGCACGGCCTCCGAGAGGGCCCAGCCCAGGGCCGGCTCCACCAGCCGCTGCTTGATGCGGGCCCGGTCCTCAGCGCTCGCGGCGCGTTTCAGCTCCGCCTGGGCCACGGCAGCGAGCGAGACCTCGATCACCGCACCATGGGAGCGCTCGAAGCGCTTGGCCGCGTCGACCTCCGCCAGCCGGCCTCGCGCCGTGCGGGCATTGAGCAGGGCCCGGACGGGCGAGGCCACCTCGCTCAGGAAATCCCCCGCCGGCAGCCCAGCCGGCCCTGGCCCGAGTGAGCCGGTGCCATGGCGGCCCTGGCAGACGGGAGGCGCCTGCGGGTCGCTTCGGATCAGGACCAGGATCGGGAAGACGGTCGAATCCTCGATTAGGTTGAGCAGATCGACCGTGGCGGCGGCGCCCGAGTTCTCGAAATACCCGCCGTCCACCAACCGCAGCCGCTGGGTACCCCGCTCGCCCGGACCGGTGAGGCTGCCCGCCGGGCTCACATAGGTAAAGCGGGCGCTGGCACCCGCCGCCGCGGAAAGCCGAATTGGCCGCGTGGAGAATCCATGGGCGAGCAGATCCAGGGTGTCGGTGAAGCCATCCAGGACGATGTTGGAGACGATCGCCCGCCGTCCCGAGTCCACCACCGTGGTATTGAGCAGCAGGCTGGGGATGCGCAGCTCGTAACCGCCTGCGTAGAGTCCGGCGAATGATCGGGCCAAGGGGTTGGGGCCAGACCCCAGGGCCTGCTCGAACCCAAGCTCCAGGAAGCGCTGGCGATCCGCCCACGCGAAGGGGACTGGGAAAAAGCGCTGGAGCAGGTCGGGGAAGAGCAGGCCGGCCGCCACCGGGGACAGGAAGTCTTGTCCGAGGGCCTGCTGGACCTCCAGAAGGGTGTCCGACCCCCCGCCGAATTCGAGCTGGCGACGCCTGACCGCCGCGTAGACGGCGGCCCCAACACTGCCCCCCGAGACACCGCTGATGGAGAAGAGCCCCTCCCGGAAGCCCGGCACGGACTCCAGGGTGGCCAGGGTGGAGGCGGTCCAATAGGCGGCGCGGATGCCTCCGCCCGCGGCGGCAACCAGGATCACTGGTGCCCGGCCACCGATGGTGGTTGGCGGGGGATTGGCCTGACGCCAAGTCTCGAAGTGGGCCCGGGCGTCCAGTCGTTGCAGCTCCGGTGCCTCGGGGTCGACACGTACCCAGTGGTTGTCGTTGAAGAACCCGAAGAGGACCGCGAGTACCAGCACCAGGGGTGTGGCGGCCGGCTGGCCGTTGGCCAGGAAGGCATAGGTGAGCACCAGGGAGCCGAAGAGGACGATGCCCGCGAGCGCCAGGAGCAGGATGGCAGGGGCGCCCAGCCACTGGGGCAGGGTGACCGGCGAGAGCACGAAACCGGCGACCAGGAGGAAGGCGGCCCCCAGGGCTACCGACAGCAGAGTCCAGTTGAGCGGGCCCAATGACACGACAGGCGCGTCCAGACCCCGCTGAGAGCCCTGAAGGAAGAGCGCGCGGCGGCGGATGAAAAACCACAGGAGCCCCGCCGCGAGTAGCAGGAACAGGGCGGCCAGGATCCAGGCCGTCCACTGGTTCGGGCTCTGCAGGCGGAGGAACCCGAGTCCGATGGCCAGAGGGACTGCGGCGCCGAGGAGGCGGGGCAGCCAGGTCCGGCCCAAGCAGGACCGGGCCCGATCCAGGCTCTCGGGCTCGAAGTCCCGGGCCAGCAGCAAGCGAGCCGTGTACCAGTTGGCGAGGCCGAGGAGCAGGGCGCCGACCAGGAAGGACAGGTTCCAGGCGGAGAGACCCCGCTCGGCGGAGATGCGCAGCAGATCCTGGCCCTGATCGTTCCCCAGAAACAGCAGCGTGACCGCCACCGCCGAGACCGTGGCGTAGGCGCACAGCCAAAGGACCCGCACCAGGGAGTCCCAGACAAAGGCCCAGATTGGGATCAGTACCGAGTGGAGGATGCCGCGGACTCCTTGGTGTTCGGCCATGGCAACACCTCGGCGAGAAGGGAATCGTTGCCCGTCTTCAGAGCTCGGTGGCGGCGAAGGGATCGCAGGCGGCCAGCTCGCCCTCCAGCAGCCCCCGCTTGAACCAGCGCACCCGCTGCTCGGAGCTGCCGTGGGTGAAGCTATCCGGGGTCACATAGCCGCGGGTCTGGCGTTGCAGGCGGTCGTCGCCGATGGCGGAGGCGGCGTTCAGCCCCTCTTCCAGGTCGCCCTGCTCCAGGATCTGGCGGGACCGCTGGGCGTGGTTCGCCCAGATGCCGGCGAAGCAGTCCGCCTGGAGCTCCTGCATCACCGAGAGCCGGTTCGCCTCTATCTTGCCGGCCCGGCGGCGGGCCCCTTCCACCTGATCGGAGATGCCGAGCAGGTTTTGGACATGGTGGCCCACCTCGTGGGCGATCACATAGGCCTGGGCGAAGTCGCCAGGGGCGCCGAAGTCGTTGCGCAGCTCGTCGTAAAAGGCGAGGTCGATGTAGACCTTTTGGTCCCCGGGGCAATAGAAGGGCCCCATGGCCGCCTCCCCCAGGCCGCAGGCGGAGCGGGTGAGGCCAGAGAACAGGACCAGGGTCGGCTCCACATAGCGCTTGCCGCCCTCCTGAAAGAGGGTGCTCCAGGTGTCCTCCGTGTCACCCAGGACCACCGAGACGAACTCCTTCAGCTCCTCCTCGGCACCGGATGTCGGGGCCCGGAACTGGGGTCCTTCAGCGCCGTAGGGGTCGTCCTCACCGGTCTGCATGGGGGCCTGGCCGGGGCTGGTGAGGAGCATCGCGGGGTCCACCCCCATGAGCATGAGCACCACCACCAGCAGCAGGCCGCCGAGTCCGCCCCCCACCCCCACCGTGCGGCCCACCCGCAGGGGCCCGCGACCGCTGAAGGATCCTCCGCCGAGGCCGCCCTCGCCGCGGCGGTCCTCGATGTTCTCGCTGCGTCTGCCGGTTCTCCAGCGCATGGGTGGACCCGCCCACAGGTTGAGGATTCAGGCCGAAATCATAGCAGCTCGCCCTGGACGGGTCGCCGTGGGCGGGCCGCGGCCCAGGGCGCTCAGTCGATGCAGAAGCGCCGGATCAGGGCGCGCAGAAGATCGAGGGTGGGGGGGATGCGCTCCAGGGCCAGGTACTCGTCGGGCTGATGGGCTTGGGCGATGTCCCCGGGGCCGAGCACCAGGGTCTCCATGCCGAGCCGGTCGAAGAAGGGGGCCTCGGTCCCGAAGCTCACCGCCTCGGCGGCGTGGCCGGTCAGCTGTTCACCCGCGCGGACGATCGCGCTGTCCGCCGGGGTCTCCACCGGCGGTATGGGTGCGAACAGGGGCTCCACCGACCAGGCGAGACCGCGCGCCTCGGCGACCTCGGCCACCCGGCGGGCGAGCTCGGCGCGCAGGTCCTCGGGCGCGAGTCCTGGCAGCACCCGCAGGTCCAGGTGCAGCTCGCACTCGCCGCAGATCCGGTTGGGGTTGTCGCCCCCGTGGATGTGCCCCAGGTTGACGGTGGGGTAGGGCACCGGAAAGGCTGGGTGGCGGTGGGTGCGCTGAAGCTCGTCGCGCCAGGCCAAGATGGCGGTCAGTGCCTCGTGCATGCCCTCCAGGGCATTGTTTCCGAGACTCGGGTCGCTCGCGTGACCGCTGCGCCCGATGAGCCGCACCGACTCCCCCATCACCCCCTTGTGCAGGCGAACGGGCCTCAAGCCCGTGGGCTCGCCAATCACCGCATAGCGCCCCAGGGGTCGGCCGGAATCCACCAGGGCGCGGGCCCCGGTCATGGCGGACTCCTCGTCCGCGGTCGCCAGTATCAGTAGGGGATTCTTGAGGTGGGCATGGGAAAGCCCGCGCGCCGCCTCGATGGCCAGCGCCAGGAAGGACTTCATGTCCGCGGTGCCGAGCCCGTAGTAGCGCCCGTCCGCCTCGGTGAGCTTGAGTGGGTCGTGGGACCACAGGGGGGCATCGAAGGGGACCGTGTCCGTGTGCCCGGCGAGCACCAGCCCGCCCGGCCCCGACCCCAGAGTTCCAAGCAGGTTGGCCTTGTCCGGGTGACCCGGAATCGGGAGGATCTCCACCCGAAAACCCGCGGCCTCCAGCCAGCCCGCCAACAGGTCGATCAGGGGCCTGTTGCTGTGATCGAAGGCGGGGGTGATGCTGCTCACCGACAGGGTGCCGATCAGCCCCTGGAGCATGGAGACAAGGGGGGGAGCCTGGGTCATCTAAATCGCTCCGGGTGCGCGGTCCGGTCTGGGTCGGAATCTGGACCCCTAGCCGGGTGGATCGGGGCCAGATCGGCGGTGCCGGCGCCCCTGCCTTGGTGTAGATTGCCACGAGCTTAGGCGATTTCTGTCAAACCATGCACCCTCTAGCTCGTCTTTTCGCCCGCCTTCCGCGTCGCGCCGACAGTCACATCGCCCGGCTATGCTCCTATCGGCGCTCCTTGAAGGCAGTCGAAAATCCGTC
>Ga0209254_10003335_pt1 | contig 14641 bp, 12 predicted proteins | sample FrelakmetDIP11DI_FD_187148 | JGI IMG/M metagenome (GOLD analysis project Ga0209254, IMG submission 187148) | Freshwater lake sediment microbial communities from the University of Notre Dame, USA, for methane emissions studies - DIP11 DI (SPAdes)... | ecosystem: Environmental > Aquatic >...
GCCCTTTTCGTCATTCCGGCGAAAGCCGGAATCCAGGTTTTTCGGGGCCTTCTGGACCCCGGCCTACGCCGGGGTGACGTAGCGAGAGGGTTTTTCAACACCCTGCTCTTGGGTTATTCGCTTTTCTGCTGCGGCCAGTTCCAGGACCTTCATCAGTTCACTCAGATTTCTCTCGCAGCCATATTGCTCGCCCAGGAGTCTCGCACTGGTCTTCATCCGAGCCAACCGATCGCCATCAAAAAATAATGCCATCGTTTCTGCCAGATGCGAAACAGTACCTGGCGTGTCCACAATGAAGCCTTCCCGACCGTCGGTGATAAGCTCGCCGGCTCCGGTAAACCGAGTCGTCACGACCGGCAGACCCGAGGCCAGTGCCTCCAGGACCACCAACGAGAACGGGTCATACCAGGCCGGGTGGACATAAACGTCCGCAGCGCCATAGAGCTCCTCGATCCGTTGCATGGCGCCGGTAAAAATCACATTGTCGGCGCATGCCAAATGAGCCGCCAATTTCTGGTATGGCCTTGGATTTCCCTTGCCGGCAATGAGGATGACGAACTGCCTGCCGGACCGTCGCAGCAGCGCTGCCGCTTCCAGCAGTTGCCGCACACCCTTGAGCTTGAAGTTGTGCCCGGCAAAGGCGAAGACCATTCGGCTGTGATCGATGCCGTAGCGGTCGCGCACCTGGTGCCGCATCGGAGCAAGCCGCGCGGGATGGAATCGCTCGGTATCCACACCATGGTAGATAATATGCAGTCGCGCGTCGGGAATCTGGTAAAAACGCTTCATATCCTCTGCGACCATCTTGCTGATGGCCACAAAATGCGGCAACGGATTGCGGGTATACTGGCAGGTCTCCCGCCGGCGTGCGATTCGATGCTTTGGGCTTATCCGGTTAAAGAAGGCCTTCAGGCGTCGGTGCAGCGAACAACGCAGCAGTGCAATATTCTGCTCCTGGCTCCTTCGGACGGTCCCGCCATGGGGCAGCAACACATCCATGGCAAAGGTTTTACCCGTACCCAGGAGCACATCCAGGTCCATGGCCAAAGCCAGTCGATCGGCATGTCTTCCAAAGGACAGATCTTTTTGCCGGCGCAACCAGCCGGAAACGGCGACCTCATGAAGGTCAATACCTTCCGGGACTTCTCCCCGGAAGCGGGCAAAAACATGCACTTCATGGCCATGGGCGAGGAGCAGCCTGGCGAGGTTGCAGGTGTAGGCCTCCGCCCCACCGGCAGTGGGAATGAAGCGCTCGATCTGGATGCCGATCTTCATCTGGGTAGGTTACGTTTCTGCAAATTCAGATCGTGTTTGCGAATCCGCTCGGTCTTCCTCAGGATGGCTCGAATCAGCCGTTTACTGGAGGGGGTGAGCCGCGGGGTGCCAAGGTACCCCAGAAGGAAACGCAGACGGTCACAAGTGGTCGCAAAATCCGTGGTTGCGGAATAGTTCATGGCAGCCAGATCCTTAACAATCCAGCGCCGACGGAAAAACCGAGCGCGGTCCACCCGTTGCAGGTCAATCAGGTAAAACCGCTTATCAGGGCCGTCCTGTGGCGGCACGTACATGTGGCCGAGATAGAAGTCTTTGTGGTGAAACCCGGTCACATGAAAACGCCGGGCAAAGGCAGCCAGCTCCCGGATCAGAGTCCGTTTCTCCACAAGTCGGTGCGGTGCAATGGGTTTGGCATAACGACTCCGCAGGTAGGCATCCAAAGGCATGCCCGGCACCGCCCTAGTAATGAGGAAGCTGCACGGTTTTCCTCGCATGTTGCCCGAGCCGGTGGCCACCGGCTCAGGGCAGAGAATGCCGGCAGCAGAAAGGCTCAGGATGTTCTTCCACTCCCTTGGCCCTCCTTTTTTCGCATCCGCGTTCGGGTAGGTATGGCGCTTGAGGTAGAAGGTTTCACCTTCGCCCAGATCGAGCCTGACCGTAAGCCTCCCCGGGACCTCGCGCATCTTTGAGCCGAGTTCGATGTGCATGATCTTCTCGAAGGAATCCAGTTCATTCCGAGCAAGAATCCGGGAAAAGGCCGGATTGATTTGGATCGTCATCTTATGTGAAAACCGGTAATGGTTCACCGTTTTGATCGGCTCCAGGCTTGGATTTGTGTGTCGCAAAAGATAGCAAAAGGTCCCCGTAAAGGCAATGCGGAAACCGGACGACTTATGGACGGTGCTCTCATGAGCCGAAGAATATCGATCTGTGACGCGATTTGATAGAATCCTATTTTTATATTGAAAAACAGCTAATTATCGTTTATCAATTGGTCATTGAAATGTCACTTGCCGAGCACCCAGCCTTGGGTGGAGAAACTGGCCAGGTCACTCCGGACTTGTTGACCTGCGTAGCTGATGAGAGAGAGGATGGCACCATGACGTTAACAAAGGCGCATATTGTGGAGAGTTTATTTGGCAAGAACATTTTCACCAAGAGTGAATCGGCTCAAGTGATCGAAACTCTTTTTGAAATTATCAAGGAAACGCTGGAGGAAGGCGAAGACGTTCTCATCAGCGGCTTTGGCAAGTTTAGCTTGAAGGAGAAAAATCAACGCCGGGGGCGCAATCCACAAACGGGGGATCCCATTATGCTCGCCCCGCGCAAAGTGGTTACCTTCAAATGTTCGGGAGTGTTGCGCGATAAGATCAACAAGGGGAAGGGGTCTAAGTAGACGAACTGCGCCGATTCAACAGATGCCCATCCAGACTGCCAGGGCCGCGCCTTTGCGTTTTTTGGCAAGACCCGAAACCCAAGCCATCCATTCTCTGTGAAATTCCCTTACTCGGGCGGGTAAACGAAGCTCGTCTCCAGGCGGCGACTGATGTATTCCACATGCCGTCGCACCTTGTTATTCTTGGCCTCCAATTCATGATTCAGGCTGTTGATGGAGTACAGGACCGAGCTATGCGCACGGCCAAATGCCTTACCAATCGACACCAGTGATTCAGAGGTGTAATTTCGGCATAGATACATGCCAATTTTTCTCGCTGTGGCAAGCTCCTTGCGGCGGCAGTTGGATTTAAGTTCTTCCGGAGATATCCGAAAACTCTCACAAACCTGCTGCTGGATGTATTCAACCGTGAGCTTGGGGAGATGATCCTGCAGGGTCTTGGTCACTTCCTCAGCCAAATCAATGGTGATGGGCAGGCTAAGCGCCCTGCTTTTGGCAATCGTCGCCAGAATGCAGCTTTCCAGCTGACGCACGTCGCGCGTGATGGTGCCGGCGAGAAACTCCATTACCTTATCCGATACGTGCACATCTTCACAGCGCACCTTACGCCGCACAATTTCAAATCGGGTTCCAAAGTCGGGAGGATCAATAGACGCCATCAGCACTCCACCCAGGCGGGAACGCAGTTCGTTGTTCAAGCGTGGAATGTCCTTGGGATGGGCGCTGCCGGTGCAAAGGATGTGTTTTCCACGATCCAGCAGCTCATCCATGGTGTAGACAACTTCATTTTGTATTTTGGCCTTGCCGCTCAAAAATTCTATTTTTTCCATGATGAGAACATCGCAACGGGACCGGTATTTTTGCTTGAAAGCCTCGATGCAATCTCTTTTCAAGGAAAAAATCATTTCATTGGCAAACTGCTCAGCGGTAACATAATGAACCCTTACATCGGGCTTTTTTGACTGCAAATAGTTGCCGACAGCATGGGAGAGATGACTCTTTCCCAGGCCGGTTTCAGAAAGCAGATAAACGCAAGGCTGAAACAAGTGCTGGCCGGTGGCCACGGCCATGGACGCAGCATGGGCGAACCGATTGCAGCCCCCGATAACGAATTGATCGAACGTGAAACGCCGGTTAAACAGGGGAGGAGACTTCTTAATGACGTCTTCCAGTGCAACCTGCCGCAATGCGCTGTCGCCTTCGTCCCGTTCACTAAGGGATGCCATGGGATTATCCGGCATGATCTGGTATTCCAACCGTGCCACTTGTGGGAGATGCGCGAGAACCAGTTTCAGCAGTTGTTTTTCCAGCTTCTCCCGGACCCACTCGATGTGCAATCGATTCCTGCACCCCAGCACCATACAGTCCTGCTGCACGCCAAGAAACTCAAGCGTTGCCACCCAGAGTTCATATTGCCCTCTGGGCAGGCTCTTGCGCACTTCATCCTTGATAAGCTGCCATTCCTGCTCCATGTGTGTCACCCTTCTTCACTTGCTTCGACTGGCATGGCTGAATCACCGGCCATCCGCTCTGGAAAAAATGAAGCTTATTGGACTCCGCCCATACTGTTCACAGGACTTCACGCATACGAAAACTGTGTGCAAAGCGTGGTCGGCCACATCCTCAACCATTGCTGACCACCCAAAAACAACCGCATAGAAATGAACCTTTTCGCAACCAGCTTCCGCAAGATGGGTCAAATGGTCTAACTGTGGAGGTGCAGCAATGTTCCGTATGTTGTCGCGTGTTGTGTCCGTTCATAGCGGGGAAAGTGGAACACGTCAAAGCTGATCTGGCAAAATTTTGCTCCTCCCTGCATACAAATTCCATTTTAAAAATCCATCACGATATGGTGATGTTAAGAGCTATCGAGAGCTAACATCTTATTCGCCAATCACTTTTTGGTGATTCAGGTTTCCAATTGAATTCGCCATGTTAAGCTGAGTATGGAGCAAATCAATTCCCTCCCCATGTTGGGGAACTCTCATTTGCTCGCGTTTTCTTACAAAATCATCACCGTACACCGCACACCCATCTCACCCACTTAGCGCTTGCCATTCTTGAGATTTTTGGTAAATGTAATCAAGCAGATAGTTGGGCTGCAGTTTTGAACAGTCTTGAACAACAAGCGCACAAGAATTCCACCCATGGTCATACCCACACCTGATCAGTGTTTGTCCATCATGAAAAAAAATTCTATGCCCCCGCACATCCAAAAGCACAGTCTCATCGTTGCCAATATTGCACGCATTGTGGGCGGGGAGCTCAATGACAGAGGCATCCCGCTGGATCTCGACCTGCTGGTAGCCGGAGGCATGCTCCACGACATCGCCAAAGCACACTGTCTGAAAACCGGTCAAAACCACGCGACGGTGGGTGGTGAAATGGTGCGCGAAATGGGCTACCCAATCCTTGCAGAAATTGTCGAAAACCACATTAAGATCCATCCGGCAGACCTTGAGTTTCCGTTTTCGGAGTCGTTGCTCGTCAATTATGCGGATAAGCGTGTGAAGCATGATCAGGTGGTCACCCTGGAAGAACGTTTCTGGGACCTTGCGGACCGTTATGGCCACACCCTGGAGCGCAAATCGCGACTGCAAGAAAACCTTGATTTGTATCTGCGGCTGGAAAACAGAATCTTCGAAGATCTGAACATTCAGCCGCCAGACCTTTTTCCACTGGCCGCTGACGTGAACCTGAACCTGCGCTGACAACAGCAAGTGAGGATCGCTATGAATGGCAACAAATTGACTGTGGCACTGTTGGCCGGAGGCAAATCCGCTGAGCGAGAGGTGTCCTTGAAAAGCGGGGAGCAGGTGTATCAAACCCTTGATAAAGAACGTTACGAGATCTTGCGCTACGACCCCAGAGATGATCTCCTCCGGCTCGCTCGAGATGCCGAAAAGATCGACGTCGCCCTCGTCATATTGCATGGTCGTCTGGGTGAGGACGGGACCATTCAGGGATTCCTGGAGTCTTTGTCCATTCCCTATCACGGCAGCAAGGTGCTGGGAAGCGCTGTGGCGATGAATAAGATTTTTAGCAAACGGCTCTACGTCCAGGCCGGCCTGCCCGTTTCCCCGCATGTGATAGCGGATCGACTGGATGCTCCGAATTCCGGGTGGATCGTCAGGGAGCTGGGGCTGCCCTGCGTCGTCAAGCCAGAAAACGAAGGATCCAGCATTGGTTTGAGCATCGTTCGTCAGGAGCAGCAATTGCGGGACGCTCTGCAAAAAGCCTGGCGATTCGACCGCCGTTGCCTGGTGGAAAAGTATGTTTCCGGGACCGAAATCACCGTCGCGGTATTGGGCAATGACACACTCGAAGCACTGCCGCTGGTGGAAATCATTCCCGATGACAAGTACGAATTTTTTGACTACGAGGCCAAGTACACACCCGGCGCCACTCGCGAAATATGCCCGGCCCGGTTGCCCCGCGACCTGACCGAAAAGGCCCAGGACTATGCGAAGCGCGCTCACCTGGCTTTGGGCTGTCGTGGTTACAGCCGCACGGACATGATTGTTGACGCCAATGAGGCCTACGTTTTGGAAACCAACACCATCCCGGGCATGACCCAGACCAGTCTGTTCCCCCAGGCGGCGGCTGCTGCCGGCATTTCCTTCTCGGCACTTCTGGATCGTCTGATTGCGCTGGCTCTGGAAGATGCCAAAGCGATCCAGTAGGAATTCCCATGCCGGAAAAGATCAACCCTTTCAAGATTGCCCAGCAGCAACTCGATGCCGCCGCCGAAAAACTTGGACTGGATGCAGCCACTCGGGAACTGCTGCGATGGCCCATGCATGAAATCAAAGTCACCCTTCCGGTGAAGATGGATGACGGGTCCACCCAGATCTTTCACGCCTTTCGCATCCAGTACAACACGGCACGCGGGCCGTCGAAGGGAGGCATCCGCTGGCACCCGGATGAAACCATCGACACAGTGCGGGCGCTCGCCGCATGGATGACCTGGAAAACCGCCGTAGTCGATATCCCGCTCGGCGGTGGCAAGGGCGGCGTGGTGTGCAATCCCAAGGAACTCTCCGAGACCGAGAAGGAACGACTGGCACGCGCCTATATTCGAGCCATAGCGAAATCCATCGGGGTCACGCGGGATGTCCCTGCCCCTGACGTTTATACCACCCCCCAGATTATGTCGTGGATGATGGACGAATACGAAACGATTGTGGGGGAAAGCCATCCCGGCGTCATCACGGGAAAGCCGATCCCATTGGGAGGATCACAGGGGCGGCTGGACGCCACGGCCAGGGGCGGCATCTATATTGTTCGGGAAGCGGCAAAATCCTATGGTATAGACCTCCAGGGTCAGACTATGGCCATCCAGGGTTTCGGCAATGTCGGCCAGAATGCCGCCTGGCTCGGGGAGCAGATCCTCGGCCTGAAATTGGTTGCCGCTTCAGATTCCAAAGGGGGCATTCATAATGCCTCCGGTATCAACTCCCAAGCCCTCATTGACTACAAATTGCGACACGGCAGGTTGAGCGGTTTCCCCGGTGCAGACCCCATCACCAATGAGGAACTCCTCCAGCTCAAGGTCACGGTCCTTTTCCCTGCAGCCCTGGAAGACGTCATCACAGCGGACAATGCTTCCGGGCTCCGTTGCCGGATGGTTTGTGAACTGGCCAACGGACCCACCACTCCGGAGGCAGACGCTATCCTGTACGCTGGAGGGGCAATTGTCCTCCCTGATTTTCTCGCCAACGCCGGGGGAGTCACGGTATCTTATTTTGAGCAGGTTCAGAATGCCTACAATTTTTACTGGGAACTGGAAGAGGTTCAGCAGCGACTTGGCGAGAAAATGACCCGAGCCTTCGGGGCCGTGCACGCAATGAGTCGGCGGGAAAAAATCAATATGCGACAGGCCGCCTATCTGGTGGCGGTGGCACGCGTGGCGGAGGCATGCAAACTTCGAGGCTGGGTCTGATTCTAACCTTCGCTGGCGGGCACGAGATGGACAATCATATCAACCTGGCCAGAAAACAGGAGCGCTTTCAAAACCTCAGCAAAATCGTGAACATGGAGGGTGCGACCTCACGCACCATCCGCCAGGCCCTGAAGGAGTTTTGCGCCATTCCGCAGGGTGACCTGCACATTTCTCCCACCGAGGCAGAAGGGGTGCGGGTCGCGTTGATCGACCACTTTATTTCCAGTCAGCTCCCCTTCATCCGCATCGCCAAGAATCACATCACCATCCGCGACATTGATGAAATGCTGGATCATGCCTTCTGGAGCACCAGGCGCCCCGGGAAAATCGGGGGTAAGGCCGCGGGGATGCTGCTCGCGTACAAGATCATTCTGCCCCGCTTGAGCGAACGCGATCCCGAGTTGGAAGACCGTGTCGCGATTCCCGAATCCTATTATTTCGACTCGGGTATTCTCTCGGACTTCATCGATTATAACGGACTCCATCACTTCCACAGCCTGAAGTTCAAGTCCCTGGAGGACATTGAACAGGAATACAGCAGCATCATTGAACTCTTTGACAAGTCATCTTTCCCCCCGGATATCGTCAATCAGTTTCGCAGATTCCTCGAGCTCATTGGAGAACATCCCCTTATTCTGCGCTCCTCCAGCCTGTTGGAGGACAACTTCGGCTTTGCCTTTTCCGGCAAATATGAGTCGGTCTTTCTCGCCAATCAGGGAAATTCCGAAAAGCGGCTGCAGGACTTCATAAGGGGATTAAAGCGTGTCCACATGAGCACGCTCGCTCCGACTCCGATCCTTTATCGCCGGGATCACAACCTGCTGGATTTCGACGAAAAGATGAGTGTGCTGGTGCAAAAGGTGGTGGGACGCCGCTTCGGCGACTACTTCTTTCCCTTTATCGGGGGCGTTGCTTTCTCGCACAATGCCTATCACTGGACGCCGCGCATCAGGAAAGAGCAGGGGCTGGTGCGTCTGGTGCTGGGGCTGGGAACACGGGCCGTGGAGCGTTTGGGACAGGATTATCCCCGCATGATCGCCCTCAGCCACCCATCGCTCCGGCCCGAGATGGGGGCGGAGCAGATCATGAAATATTCGCAAAAGATGGTTGACGTCCTCAACCTCCGGACGGGAAATCTGGAGACGCTATCCTGCGGGGATCTGCTGGAAAAAACCCGGCATCCGGACAGCTACTTCGCCGTTTCAGTCAACCATGAAGGTCATCTCGCAGCCCCTCTCTTCAAGACTTCCGAGATAGACCTGAAGCAGAGTGTTGTCACTTTCGAGAATCTGATCACCAAAACCCCTTTTACCTCTCTCATAAAGAAGGTGCTCCAGAAACTGGAACAGGCTTACGGGCATCCCATCGATATGGAATTGGCCTGGGATGCGGACCGGCTATACATCCTGCAATGCCGTTTCCTGCCGCTCCGTGAGGAATTGGATGAAGTCTCCCTACCTCGAAATATCCCTCGGGAGCGACTTCTTTTCAGCAACGACCAGGGGGTTTCAAGCAGCATTGTGAAAGACGTGGAATACCTTGTGTACGTGGATCCCCGAGCCTATGAACGGTTGACTACCTACGAAGAACGCATCGCCATAGGGCGCGTGGTCGGCAGACTCAACCGCATCCTGGAAACAAAACGCTATGGACTGTTGGGTCCGGGACGCTGGGGAACCAATGATGTGAATGCCGGTGTCAAAATTGGCTACGGGGATATCAACCGCACCCTGATCCTGGGCGAGATAGCCTTTGGAGAGGAAGGCTCGGCGGCAACGTTGTCCTACGGCACCCACTTTTTCAATGACCTGGTGGAAGCGCGCATCGTTCCCATCGCCATCTATTCCGATCAGCCCGGAACAGTTTTTAATGAGGATTTCTTTCTCCAGTCGCCAAACCTGCTCGGCTCCCTGGCTCCGGATCTGCAGGGGTACGCATCGATCGTGCGCGTGATTCACGTTCCTTCCTGCACCGGAGGCCTCATGCTGCAGGTGTTTCAGGACAGCCGAAAACAAAAGGGGATTGGCTTCTTTGGCACATCGGGATAAACAAAAATCACTGGAAGGATTGCGACATGGCCGATGTGGTGGGCCTTATTTCATATTGTCCCGGCTTCGCCTCATTTGCCCACGGCTTCAACCTTGGTGGCATTAATGGTCATGCCCTTTTCGGATTTTGCGATGGTGCCGGTCACGTTGACCGTTTTGCCCTGCAGCGCCGAGAGATCCTTGCCGGTTACTTTGTAAATGCCGCTCTTGGTCTTCAAGAAAACGCCGTCCGCTGTTTTAGTAACCGTGCCTGAAAGGGTCACCTCGCTGATCCGTACTTTTCCCCCCGCAAGCGCCACATTCGGCCGGGACGAAAAGATCGTCAACGACAAGAACACCACGAAAATCAACAGGATCGACATTGGCCTGTTGCGTTTCATAGACTTTGTCTCCCTTTTCCATAGATTCTGCCAGGCAGACAGCAAGGCCTTGACAAGCAATATATCTTCCATTCAGTTTCGGGGCGACACTTATTCCTCATCCTCGTTGCACGGACATGCTTTGTACTGTAGGCTACCGCCTAGAATTTCTCTTCTTTACATCGCTCGACCAATTATGACAATAAACAAAATGGGGGCGTCAGGAAGTCGCCCTTTCCCAAGGAGGAGTGGACAGAGGCTCAGCGCACTGTCGCTTCGTTGCGTATGATGCGGGATGCTGAGCACGAAAGCAACGGGAGACAACGTTGGCGCACCCTGGAGAGATCAGGAGCGGGGCAAAATCGGGGCAATGGATCGGACCGGCCGGTCTTTTGGGCTTAGCCGTACTGCTGCAGGTTGCTCTGGCGGGTTGCGGCGCCGGCCGTGCCCCACTGAAAACCGGTTACCTCCCCTCTGACGCGAATACTGTCGTCTTGACGGCCCGCTCTCAATTGGGAACACCTTACAGGAACCGGGGTGTTTCTCCACAAACCGGCTTCGATTGCTCAGGGTTTACCCACTGGGTCTATTGGCAGCATGGCGTGACGCTCCCGCGGCAATCCTTCGATCAGTACCGAACAGGCGAGGCAGTGGACAAGGGTGAGCTCCGGTCTGGCGACCTGGTATTCTTCGATATCGACAAAAAGGGGGCGTCCCACGTGGGCATTTATAGCGGCGGGGGTTCCTTCCTGCATTCTTCGAGCTCGGGAGGACGAGTCCGGGAAGACGGCCTCGAAGAAGCCTACTGGCAAGACCATTATCTGGGGGCGCGGAGAGTCCTGCCCTGATTTTCATGCCGCACCGACATTCTCAGCACGATGTTTCTTGGGGGCTTCACCATGCCGGACTTAAGACTCTTCGCCAGCAATCGAATGGAAGATCTGGTGGGAAAGTTGGCGGAGATCCTCTCGACTCCCCTCGCTTCACCGCTTCAAAAAGAAATCATCATGGTCCAGAGCACGGGCATGGAACGCTGGGTTTCCATGGAGCTGGCGCGCCGTCATGGTGTCTGCGCAAACGCCTGGTTCCCCTTTCCCAATGCCTTCCTGCAGGAGGTTTTCAGCAGGGTGCTCGGCAAGCATGCAGATCCCTCCCTCTATGAACCGGCCACCATGACCTGGAGGATCATGAAACTGCTGAGATCTTCCATCAGCCCCCCAGCATTTGAAAGTCTCAGGAATTATCTGCAAAATGATCACGATCACCTCAAACACTACCAGCTTGCCCAGCGCATTGCAGGCCTTTTCGATCAGTACCTGATTTTTCGACCGGAAATGATTCTCGCATGGGAAAGCGGCCAGGAGCAACACTGGCAGGCGCTGATCTGGCGGGAATTGCGGCGGAGTGCGAATGGGGCTCATCGCGCCGCACTCAGAAGAGCTTTCCTGGAAAAGGTTGGCGACTCTTCCACGAACCTGGAAGGGCTACCAGAACGGATCTCCATTTTTGGGATTTCCGCTCTGCCGCCCTTCCATTTGGAAATCATTGCCGAATTGTCGCGTTTCATCCGGATCAACCTGTTCCTTATGAATCCCTGTCAGGAGTATTGGGGCCACATCGCATCCGATCGGGAAATCGGGAGGCTGGTGAAGAAGGGCAAGACCGAGGGATTCACCCCGGAACAACTGCACCTGGAACCCGGCAACAGTCTGTTGGCGTCCATGGGGACTCTCGGCCGGGACTTCTTCTCCATGATTCAGGACGGGGCCTGGGAGGAAGAACAGTTTTTTCAGGATCCCGGCGACAATAGCCTCCTCACCTGCATCCAATCGGACATTCTGCACCTGCGAGAGCGCGAGCTGGAAAGGAAGACGCCGATCTCCCCGGATGATCGATCGATTGTCATCCACTCCTGTCACAGCCCGATGCGCGAAATCGAGGTGCTATACGATAACTTGCTCGCCCTTTTTGCAGCGGAACCTGAGCTCACCCCCCGCGACATCCTGGTCATGGCGCCGGATATCGGCAGCTTCGCGCCTTTCATTCAGGCGGTGTTTGATGCACCCGAGCAGTCGTCCGCGCGCATCCCTTTCAGCCTGGCAGATCGCAGCATCAGGAGGGAAAGTAAGATCCTGGCGGTTTTCCTTTCTATCCTCGATCTTTCCGGCAGCCGTTTCGGGGCCTCTCAGGTACTTGCCATCCTGGAAGCGGATGCCGTGCGGCGCAAGTTTGGTTTTTCCGAAGCAGAGCTGGAAGTGATTCGCCGTTGGGTGGACGACACCTGCATCAGGTGGGGAATCAACGGAAAACACCGGGCGACAATGGGGTTTCCCGAATTCCCGGAGAATTCCTGGAGGGCCGGGTTGGATCGGCTGCTTTTGGGTTTTGCCATGCCCGGCCGCGGGACAAAGCTGTTTCACTCCATTCTTCCCTATGATGATATTGAAGGGAGTGATTCCGCAATACTGGGGAAATTTCTGGAATATACCAGCCAGCTTTTTTCCGATGCGGATGAGCTCGGACGACCGCGGACACTGGCAGACTGGTCCGCAGCCCTTACCCGACTGCTCGATCATTTTCTGCAGCCTGATCCGGACACGGAAAGGGAAGTTCTGATCCTACGCCAGTCGCTGAACGATCTTGCCACCCGGCAGGGACTTTCCGGTTTCGAGGAAACGGTCCCGCTCAGCGTCATCCGCTCCCATCTGGCCCGGCAATTTGATAGCGACAGCCATGGACCGGGTTTTTTGGCAGGAGGTGTGACCTTTTGCGCCATGCTGCCGATGCGCGCCATCCCCTTTCAGGTCATTTGTCTGGTGGGCATGAGTGATGGGGCCTTTCCACGTCAGACTCCCTCCCTCGGATTCGATCTCATGGCCGGAAACCCGCGGCGAGGAGACCGATCACAAAGAAATGACGATCGCTACCTTTTTCTGGAAGCCATGCTTTCAGCCAGACGTCAACTGCACATCAGCTATGTGGGACAAAGCATTGACGATAACAGCCCGCTCCCCCCGTCGGTCCTGGTCAGCGAACTGCTGGACGTGATCGAAACAGGTTTTACTATGGTCGGCCCGACGACCATTCTGAACCACATTACCACACAACACCGACTTCAGCCCTTCAGTCCACGGTATTTCAAAGACGACCGCAAATTCTTCAGCTACTCAGAAGAAAATTGCCGTGCAGGACGCTCGATGCAAATCGCCAGTGAGCCTTTCGGACCATTCAACTCTCTCACGCTGGGCGAACCGGAACCGGAATGGAGAAATGTGGCTGTGGACCAGCTGTGCGATTTTTTCCGCAATCCGGTGCGGTTCCTGCTGCGCAAACGTTTGCGGGTGGAGCTGGCGCCCCCGGGGGAGATTGCCGAAGATATTGAGAACTTCGACCTGGATCGACTGGAGCAATATCAGCTCAAACAGAGGCTGCTGGAGGAGAAGATCGCCGGACATGATCCGGGGCAGTTGTTCACCAGTGAAAGAGCCGCCGGCAGGCTTCCCCTGGGTCGTGTCGGCGAGAGCCGATTTGCTGTGGTGCATCGGGAGGTGGAGGATTTTTTTGGCGCCATCCAATCCTTTGTCCGAGAACCCATGCTGCCTCCGCAAGAAGTCGAACTCGACCTCCCACCTTTCCAGTTAACCGCGCGCATCGAGCGGCGCACCCAACTGGGTCTGGTCCACTACCGAAGCGCTAACGTGAAAGCGCGAGACCGCTTGACGCTCTGGATTTGGCATTTGATCCTGAACGGTCAGGAAGAATTTGAATGGACCCGCAGGAGTTTTCTCATCGGCGCCGATGCCTCCCTGGAGCTCCTGCCGGTGCAGCAGGCACGGCAGCATTTGGCTGGGCTTCTTGACATCTATTGGGCGGGCCTGCAGCAACCCCTGCACTTCTTCCCGGAGTCTTCCCATGTTTATGCTCGACAACTGCTGGTGAGTCAAAAGGAAGAAAAACAGGCCTTGCAGGCGGCCCGCGCAGCCTGGGAGGGAACGCCGCACAACCGCGGGGAGCGGGATGAAGAGCATTATGACTTGTGCTTCCGCACTGTCGACCCCATCGACCCAGAGTTCCAGCACCTGTCTCTGCAGATCTTCCAACCACTCCTGGAACATCAGCGCTGAGATCCGAACACCTCGAGATGGGGGACAGGAGATGCGCCGGCCGTCACTCCATATCGCCTCATGACAAAGATGTTTATTTAGTTGACCATAGTCATTGACCATGGTATCAATTCTAAGACTTAAATGGTGAGGAGTTCCACGATGGAAACAGTGGCTATTTCAAAATTCAAGGCTACCTGCTTAGCTCTCCTGGATAAGGTGAAACGGACAGGACAACCTCTACTGATAACCCGAAAAGGCGAACCTGTTGCGCAAGTGTTTCCACCTCCATCTCCAAAGAAGTCTGCACTCTGGTTGGGAACATTTCAGGCTACCGGAAAAATCAAGGGAGAGATCATTGCTCCGGCCCTGGACCCACATGAATGGGAGGCCTTGCAGCGGTGAGACTGCTACTGGATACATATAGATCGCAAACTTACCTCCAGTGAACTACAGCACCCCCGCCTGGATCAGTTCACAAATATGTTGATGGCGCTGCAAGGTTCCGTCCAGAGCGG
>Ga0209254_10003336_pt1 | contig 14641 bp, 11 predicted proteins | sample FrelakmetDIP11DI_FD_187148 | JGI IMG/M metagenome (GOLD analysis project Ga0209254, IMG submission 187148) | Freshwater lake sediment microbial communities from the University of Notre Dame, USA, for methane emissions studies - DIP11 DI (SPAdes)... | ecosystem: Environmental > Aquatic >...
GGCCGGCCGGCGGACTCGCCGAGGCCGCAGTGGCTGGCGTGGTGCAGCAGCGTCGCCAGCTCCTCGATGGTGTTCAGGTCGTGCAGCGAGCCCTTGCCGTCGCGGATCTTGTCCATCAGGTTGCGCAGCAGCGAGGTGCCGACGCGACACGGCGTGCAGAAGCCGCAGCTCTCGTGCGCGAAGAAATGCGCGAAATGCCGCGCCACCTCGAACATGTCACGGCTGCCGTCGAACACGATGAACGCGCCGCCGGTCTCGATGTCCTCGAAGGCGATGCGCCGGTCGAACTCGTCCTGGCCGAGGCACACGCCGGACGGCCCGCCGGCCTGCACCGCGATCGTGCCGGTCGCGCCGCAGTCGGCGAGCACTTCACGCACGGTGACGCCGAGCGGGTATTCGTAAACGCCGGGCCGGGCGCAGTCACCCGACACGGAGAGCAGCTTGGTGCCGGAGGAACGGGCCGTGCCACGCGAGCGGAACCAGTCGGCACCGTGCAGCAGGATCAGCGCGGCGGTGCAGTAACTCTCGACGTTGTTGACGATGGTGGGGCGACCGAGATAGCCCTTCTCCGCGAGCCGCGGCGGCCGGTTGCGCGGGATGCCGCGCTTGCCCTCGAGCGACTCGACCAGCGCCGACGCCTCGCCGCACACGTACGAGCCTGCGCCGACGTGGACCTGCACTTCGAAGTCGAAGCCGGCCTGTCCACAGATGTCCTTGCCGAGCAGCCCGTCGCGGCGGCGGCGTTCGAGCGTCGCCTGCAGCGCGTCGAGCAGGTAACGGTACTCGCCGCGCAGGTAGACGAAGCCCTGGCTCGCGCCGATGCCGTAGGCGGCGACGGTCATGCCTTCGAACACCATGTCGGCATGGCGGCCGAGCAGCAGGCGGTCCTTGAACGTGCCGGGCTCGCCCTCGTCGGCGTTGCAGACCACGACGCGCGGCGTCACCGGCTGGCGGCTGCAGCTTTCCCACTTCACGCCGGTGGTGAAGCCGGCGCCGCCGCGGCCGAGCAGGCGCGCGGCCTTGATTTCGTCGAGCGTCGCCTGCGGCCCGTTGCCGCTGGCCTGGCCGCGGGCGAGTGCAGCACGGATCGCCTCGCCCGGTCGGAGCGGATCGTTCAGCAGGACGTCGGCCCGTCGTACCTTGTCCTCGACCTCGAACAGCTCCGGCGGCCACTCCTCGAGCGGCACACGCGCGAGGATCAGGTCGCACAGCAGCACGGCACGCACGGCGTCTACGTCCGGTACCGGGCGGCCATTCACCAGCACCGCCGGGGCGTGGTCGCACAGGCCGATGGAGGACGTGCGATCGAGGCTGACGAGGCCGTCTTCCGAGACTTTGCCTGGCTCGACCCACAGTCGCTGGCTCATCTCACGCAGCCGGTCCGTCGAGCCGCGCATGCGGTCGGTGATGTTGTCGGAGAACAGCACCCGGTAGGTGCCCGGCGATGCGGGATAGAGGAAAGAATAGAATGCCATCACGCCGCGCACACGGGCGATCGGCACATGCAGCTCGGCAGCGATGCGCTCGAGCGCCGCGGGCGGCAGGAAGCCGAGTGGCTCCTGGGCGTGCCGCAGTACCTGCAGCAATTGCGTCGGTTCGCGGCCACACGCCTGCAGGGCGTCCTGCACTGCGCGTTCGATGCGGGCGGCGTCGGGGCAAGTCCTGGTCACGAGATAGCCGGGCGGTACCGCACTTGCGGCGGGCGCAAGGGTGCTGCCCGCGCCCCGGTGCAGCAATCTCGGAAAACCGCCGTGGACTTCGTCGCTGCGCGATGCACTGCGCCCGGGCCGCAGCGCACGCCCGTTCCGGCGTCGTGCATTCGTATTCACGACAGCTGACGGCATGGTGCCGATTGTGCGCCGGCTCTGGTACCTTCGGTGCACAGCGGAATTTGTGCACGCATCATGCTCCCATGGCCGACGCAGACCTGCCCACCTACCTGACGCGCGGCATTGCGCTGTCCAAGGCACAGCTGCGCACCAGCCTGGGCACCGAGCTGCTGTCGCTGTGCCGGTCGGTCACGGCGGACGGACGTCTCGCGCCCGAGGAATTGACGGCCCTGCGCCAGTGGCTGGACCATGCCGAGGCGGCCGACATGCCGGCGCTGGGCCACCTGCGCCTGGTGATCGTGCGCGTGCTGGCCGATGGCCGGATCACGCCGGAGGAGTACCAGGACGTCTACCGGGCCGTGGAGTCGGTGCTGCCGTTCGAGGACCGCCAGCATGCAGTCGCCGCGCGGCTGCAGGTCGAGGCGGCCGAGAAGATCGACCGCGCACCGCCTGGCAAAGGCGGCCGTATCGTCTGGATCACGGTCGCACTGGCGCTGGCCGGCGCGGCGATCGCCTGGCTCGCCGGCTGGTTGCGGCACGGCTGAGCCGAGCGCGGGACGCACTCCATGCGCGCCATCTTCCTGGACTACGCCACCGTCAGCTTCCACGGCGACCTCGACCCGGCAGCACTGCAGCGCGCGATGCCGGGACTCGAGCTGTGCCCGCACACGGCGCAGTCCGAGGTCGCGCGGGTCGTGTCCGGGGCGGAGACCGTACTGGTCAACAAGCTGCGGCTATCGCGCGAGATCATCAGGGCGACACCCACGCTGCGGCTGATCGCGCTCGCGGCGACCGGCACCAACAACATCGACCTGGAGGCCGCGCGCGAGCACGGCGTCGCCGTCTGCAACCTGCGCGACTATTGCACCGCGTCCGTGGTGCAGCACGTGCTGGGCACGCTGCTGCTCCTGACGCAGAAGCTGCGCGAGTACGACGCGCTGGTGCGCTCGGGCGCCTGGCAGCGCGGCGAGCAGTTCTGCCTGCTCGATTTTCCCGTGCGCGAGCTTACCGGGCGCAAGCTCGGCATCGTCGGCTACGGCACGCTCGGCAAAGCGGTGGCGCGTGCCGCTCAGGCGTTCGGCCTGGAAACACTCATCGCCAATCGACCCGGTGGCGCGCCGGTCGCGGGCCGCCACGACCTGCACGACCTGCTGCCACAGGTCGACGTGCTGAGCCTGCATTGCTCGCTGACACCGGCGACCGAGGGCATGATCGACGCGGCGCAGCTCGCCCGCATGAAGCGCGACGCGGTGCTGATCAACACCGCACGCGGCGCGCTGGTCGATTCGGCGGCCCTGGCTGATGCCCTGCGCAACGGTCGCCTGGGCGGAGCGGCAATCGACGTGCTCCCCCAGGAGCCGCCCGTGGGCGGCAATGCGCTGCTCGCCGGCGACATCCCCAACCTGATCGTCACACCGCATATCGCCTGGGCGGCACGCGAGGCGCGCCAGCGTTGCATCGATGAGATGGCCGCGAACGTGGAGGACTTCAGGAGAGGCGGGCGGCGTGGACGCGTGGTGTGAGGGGATAGGGGATAGGGGATAGGGGATGGTGAAAGGAACGGCCGGCGCAGCCGGCCTTCTTACCTATCCCCCATCCCCTATCCCCCATCCCCTAAATTCATCACCTGCGCCGCCCACCGCAGCACCGGCCGAACGCGCGGCGACACCAGCTGCACGGCCTCGTCGTAGTCGACCCAGCGGAATTCACTGTGCTCCGGCCGGCCCAGCTCGGGATTCACGGGCAGCGTGACCTCCTCGGTGCGAGTCGTCGCGATGTAATAGCAGGCGACTTTGCCGCGGCTGTAGGGGCCAGTGCGCGTCGACGGCTCACCCCAGCAGAACTCGAGGTCGTCGATCAGCGACTCCTCGCATACCTCGCGCTTGGCCGCGTCGAGCGGCTCCTCGCCGGACTCGACCATGCCCTTGGGGAAGTCCCAGTGGTTGAAGGCGCGCAACAGCAGGAAGCGCCAGCCCTCTGCCGTCTGCCGCACCACGACGACGCCGGCGGAGAGCCGCGGGTTTCGTGGGCTCATGGACGGAGTATACGGTGAAGCCCGGCGCGATAGAGAGGGACTATCAAACGGGGCTATCATCGGCGCATGAACCTCCGCGACCTCCGCTACCTCGTCGCGCTGGCCGACGAGCGCCACTTCGGCAAGGCGGCCGAGCGCTGCTTCGTCAGCCAGCCGACGCTCTCGGCACAGATCCGCAAGCTCGAGGACTACCTCGGCGTGCCGTTGGTCGAACGCCAGCCCAAGCGCGTCGCGCTCACCGCGACCGGCGTCAAGGTGGTCGAGCGGGCGCGCCGGTTGCTGCAGGAGGCGGACGCGATCGTCGACGTGGCGAAGACCGAGCGTGACCCGCTGGCGGGCCCGCTCAAGCTGGCACTGATCCCGACGGTCGGTCCCTACCTGCTGCCGCACATCGTGGGCCCGCTGCGGCGCGCGGTGCCGCGGCTGAAGCTGATGTTGTACGAGTACCAGACGGCGCCGCTGCTGGAGAAGCTGCGCGACGGCGAACTCGACCTCGGCATCATCGCCCTGCCGATGCCGACCGAGGGACTCGAGACCGCGGCACTGTACGACGAGCCGTTCACGCTGGCCGTGCCCGCCGGTCATCCCCTCGCCGAGCGCGAGCGGGTTCGCCTCGAGGACCTGAAGGACGAGACCTTGCTGCTGCTCGAGGACGGGCACTGCCTGCGCGACCACGCGCTCGAGGTCTGCAGCCGCATCCGGCTGAACCACGAGCAGGATTACCGGGCGACCAGCCTGGAGACGCTGCGACAGATGGTCGCGGCCGGGCACGGCATCACCCTGCTGCCCGAGCTCGCCGCGGCGACTCCGGTCGGCACGGCGCGCGGCCTGCGCATCAAGCCGTTCAGCAAGCCCGCCCCGGTACGCAGCATCGGCGCCGTGTGGCGCAAGTCCACGACTCGCGGCAAGGCGATCGACGCCGTGACCGCTACCATTCGCGCGACGATGAAAAAAGAGGAATCCAGGCGATGAGACTATTCACTGCAACGCTGTGCGCGACCGTATCACTGGTAGCAATGTGCCTTCCGGCTTGGGCCGGCGACGCGCCGGTTGTGTCCGATGCCTGGGCGCGTGCCACGCCGCCGGGCGTCGACGTCGGTGCCGCGTACATGGTCATCACGGGCGGCAAGCAAGCCGACCGCCTTGTCGGTGCCAGCAGTACGCGCGCCGCCATGGCCCACCTGCACGTCGTCGACGAGCAGGACGGCGTGTCGAAGATGCGCGCAGTCGACGCGGTCGCGATCCCGGCCGGCCAGCGTGTGACGCTCGTGCCCAAGTCCACCCACGTCATGCTGATGGGTCTCGACGGCCCGCTGGTCGCGGGCCAGGCGTTCGTGGTCAAGCTGCGCTTCGCGGAGTCGGGCGAGCAGTCGGTCACGGTGACCGTGCGGCCGGCGACCGCGACGGACGAGCACGCCGGGCACGCGCACTAGGCGCCCGGCGCAGGCCGCCGCCGTGACGCAGGGAGCGCCGCCGCCCCCGCCACACCGCCTGCACGACGCGGCGATCGAGCAGTTGCTCGCGAGCGGCGAGCGACGGCGCGAGCTGGTTGCCCTGCTCGGCGCGAGCGGTTACCGCGAGCTGAGCGACCTCGCGCGCCGCGCACGCGACACACGGCGCGGCGGACCGCCGGTGTACGTGCTGCCCGGCCTGATGGGCTCGCGCATCGGCACGCGCGGCCGCCTGCTCGACGACGTGATCTGGCTCGACCTCGTCGAGCTCGCCGCCGGCCACCTGACGCGGCTCGCGCTGCCGCGCGGCGCACGACTCGCGCCGCTTGGCGTCATGCTGCTCAATGTTCTCAAGCTGAAGCTGTCGCTGCAGGTGGCAGGCTTCGACGCACGCCTGCATCCGTTTGACTGGCGGCGCGGCGTCGAGGACCTCGCGCGGGAACTGAATGCGCGCATCGCCGCCGAAGGTGCTCGCGAGGTGATGCTGGTCGGGCACAGCATGGGCGGCGTAGTGGCGCGTATCGCGCTCGCCGGCGACCCCGGGCACGTCACGCGCCTGGTGCAGCTCGGCTCGCCCAACCTGGGCTCGTTCGCCCCGGTGCTGGCCCTGCGCGCGGTGTATCCGACAGTGCGCAAGCTCGCCGCACTCGACCTGTACCACGACGCCGAGGATCTCGCGCGCATCGTGTTCCGCACCCTGCCGTCGCTGCACGAGCTGCTGCCCGACCCGAGCCTGGGCGGAGGCCTCGACCTGTTCGACCCGGCGGCGTGGCCCGACGATGCACTGCGTCCGGAGCACCAGCTGCTCGCCGACGCCGCCGCGGCCCGTGCGCGCTGGCCCGCTGCCGACCCGCGCTGCCTGCACATCGTCGGCGTGCGGCAGGAGACCGTCACGCGCGCGACGCTGCACGGCGCCGAGTTCCGCTACACGCTGCAACACGATGGCGACGGTACGGTGCCGCGATCGCTGGCCATGCTGCCGGGGGCCGCGCACTGGTTCATCGGCGAGAAGCACGGCGGGTTGCCGAACAACGGCACCGTGATCGGCGCGGTCGTGGACCTGCTGCGCCACGGCAGCACCGAGCGCTTGCCCGGCACAGCCCGGCGTCGGTCGGTGGCAAAGCGGCGCCGGGTGAGCGAGTCGACGCTGCGGCGGGTCGCGCCGCACAAGTTGCGCTGGCAGGACCTGTCGCCCGACGCACGGCGACGCCTGCTCGAGCCAGTGGTATCGCCGGAGTTCCATGGGTCGGTCGCACGGTCGACGCTGCAAGCCGCCGTGACGCCGACTGCTGTCCAGGGCAGCGTCGCGGCACCGCGCACAATCGAGCTGCGGCTGGTGCACGGCAGCATCGCCGACGCCAGCGCGCGCGCCATCGTGCTCGGCCTGTTCCGCAACGTCGATCCGTCGGGCGCGGCCAACGCGGTCGATGCGCGTCTCGGTGGCATCATCCGCCGGGCTGCGCACCGCCGCATGTTCGAGACGGCTCTCGGCCGGGTGAGCAGCCTGCTCGTGCCGCACGGCGCGCTGCTCGCCGATCACTTGGTGCTGGCCGGCCTCGGCGATTTCGACGACTTCGGGTCCGAGGCACAGTCGCTGGTCGCCGGCAACGTCGTGCGCCTGCTGGTCCCTGCGGGTGTGCAGGATTTCGCGACGGTGCTGTTCGGTGCCGGCTCGGGCGTGCCGGTCGCGGCAGCACTCGAGCAGCAACTCGGCGGTTTCGTCGCCGGGCTCCGCAGCGCCGACGATGATCGCGTCGTACGTCGCATCACGCTGTGCGAGATCGATGCACGCAAGTACGCCGCACTTCGGCGCGCAGCGGTCGCAACGGCGGCATGTCTGTCGGACTCGTCCTTGCGGCTGGTGGTCGACGAAGGCGACGCATCGCACGCCGGAGCTCGCAGCCCGGACTCGGCGCCGACGCGGCCCCGGGCACAGCGTGCCGATCCGACCTACCTGGTCATCACGCTGCTCGAGCAGGGGCGCGCGGACTACGAGTGTCGCAGCGCCCTGCTCACTGCGGGTCCCAAGGCAGCGGTGCTGGGCGGCAGCATGCGCCTGGCCCGCAAGGCGCTGCGCGCACAACTGGCACGCGCCGAATCCGGGCAGCTCGGGCCCCGCGACATGGCGCGCTTTGGCGACGGGCTTGCCCGGTTGCTACTGCCCGACTCGGTGCGCGACGGCCTGGTGGCGATGGGCCGCCGGCCGCTCGTCCTGGTGCACGATGGCGAGGGTTCACGCATCCCGTGGGAAACGTTGCGCATTGGCGACGTGCACCCGGCGCTCGAAGGCGGCCTCACGCGTCGTTACGCGAGTGAGACGCTGACGGTGGCGCGCTGGAGCGAGCAGCGTGCCCTGGGCACGCCGCTGCAGGTGCTGATGATCGTCGATCCGACGCTCGACCTGCCCGGCGCAGCCGACGAAGGTGCGGCACTGGCCCGCATGCTGCGTACCGGCGGCGCCAGCGTCGAGCTGCTGTCGGGCGCCGCCGCCACCCGCGACGCGGCGTTGCGGGCCTTCGGCTCGGGACGCCACGACGTGCTGCATTTCGCCGGGCACGGATTCTTCGACGCCGACGACCCGGGCCGCAGCGGCCTGGTGTGTGCCAGCGGCGAAGTGCTGCGCGGCGCGGACGTCACCCGCCTGGGAGACCTGCCGGCGCTGGTGTTCTTCAACGCGTGCGAAGGCGCGCGCGTGCGTCGACCACATCGCGCGCCGGACGTTCGCCGCCTGTTCGCGTTCCGGCGCTCGACCAGCGTCGCCGAGGGATTCCTGAACGGCGGCGTGGCGAACTTCCTCGGCACGCACTGGCCGGTCGGCGACCAGGCGGCGTTCGCCTTCGCGACGAAGTTTTACCAACGCCTGCTCGACGGCGCGTCGCTCGGCGACTGCGTGCTGGAGGCGCGCCAGCGCGTGCTGGCGCTCGGCTCGATCGACTGGGCCGACTACGTGCTGTACGGCAGCCCGGATTTCCAGGTGGTCCGCCCCGACCACGATTGACCCGCTGGCGGCACCTGCGGCGGGAACTCGAGCATTTCCGGGCCGATTGACATAACAAACCGGGACTTCCGTCACACCGGACGATCGCCTCCATTTTGGAGAATCCCGCCCGCAGCGACAGGAGCGTAGGCCGCACAAGCAACAAGCAAGGCGGAGCGCACACCGGTCGCAGCGCGGTCAGGCACGAGACGGAGAGCGCCGGAGGGGACGCACGACCGAGCTCGGCAGGGCCAGCATAGAAGCAACGTCAATCACCTTCAGTTCAAAGGATTCACCATGCATTGCAAGCGTATTGCTCCCCTGGCCGCGGGCGTTTTGGTTGCGCTTTCAGGCGCCGCGCAGGCCGGCACGGCCTCAACCTCGTTCGGCGTGAGCGCCAGCGTGGCTGCCAACTGCATCGTCGCCGCGACGCCGATCGCCTTCGGCAACTACGACGGCACCGCAGAGGTGGACGTCAGCCAGAACCTGTCGGTCCGTTGCACCAGGAACCTGCCCTACACCATCCGGCTGAACGGCGGCCTGGCGAACTCGTTCGCCCCGCGCCAGCTGACGAACGGCGGCGACACGCTTGAGTACAACCTGTACACCGACAGCAACCGCGGCACCGTGTGGGGCAACGGCACCAGCGGCTCGACCGTGGCCGGCACCGGCAACGGCATGGGCGTGTCGTCGGCGGTGGCGCACACGATCTACGCGCGACTGTTCAACAGCGCCACGAACCAGCTCGCCCCGGTCGGCGCCTACGCCGACACGGTCACCGTCGAGGTCACCTACTGACGCTCGCCGGGACCTGCGCCATGGCCAATCGCTTCGTCACCCTCGCTCTCGCCGCGCTGGCGGCAGCCGCCTGGCTGCCGCCAGCGTCGGCCGGGGCATTCTCGATCTCGCCGCTGCGCGTGGACCTGTCGCGCGCTGCGCCGACGGCAGCGCTGACGGTGCGCAACGAGGACGAGGCCGAGGTCGTGGTGCAGGTCGAGACGCTGCAGTGGTCGCAGGCGGACGGACAGGACGTCCTCGATCCGACCCGCGACCTGATCGCTTCGCCGGCGGTGTTCACGCTGCCGGCCAGGGGCTCACAACTGGTGCGCGTCGCGTTGCGGCGCGAGCCGGATGCGCGTCGCGAACTCAGCTACCGGCTGGTGGTGCAGGAAGTGCCGCCGGCGCCGGGCCCCGACTTCATGGGCCTGCAAGTGGCATTGCGCATGAGCCTGCCAGTGTTCGTCGCCGCGACGGCGCCTTCACCTCCCCGGCTCGAATGGTCGGCCGCGCGCGAGCCGGACGGCGCGCTCGCGGTCACCGCGCGCAACCTCGGCGACACACACGTTCGGGTGCTGGGCTTCGCGGCGTTTCCCGCAGGCGGTACGACCGGTGCATTCGACCAGCCGGTGGCCACCTACGTACTGCCCGGCCAGGCGCACCGCTGGCGCTTCGGCGACGGTGCCACCGCGGGTGCCATCGCGCCGCACTACCAGTTGCGCGGTCGCACCGATGCCGGTGAATTCACCGCGGAGCTGCCGATCGCGCAGTAGGCCGCATGAGTCCGAAACTCGCGCTCGCCATCAGCCTCGCGCTCGCCGCCCCCTTCGCCGGCGCTGCCAGCTACGAGCCGTTCGTCGATGTCGTCGTCGAGCTGCGCATCAACGACCAGCCGCAGCCGGTGACGCTCGTCGTGCGTCGCGACACGGACGGCACGCTGCTGCTGAGCGCAGCCGACCTGAAGGAGCTGCGCATCAAGGCGCCGGCGCGCGGCGTGGTGCAGGTGAACGGCCAGCGCTACTATCGCATCGGTGCCGAGCTGGGCGCGCAGGTGCGATTCGACGATGCGACGCAGAGCGTGTCGCTGTTGCTGCCCGCGCAGGCGTTCACCGGAACCCGCTCCGGTTACACCGCCGCCGATGCGCCGCGCGTCACGCCCGCGCGCCCGGGCGGCTTCGTCAACTACGACTTTTTCCTCGGTCAATCTGGCGGCCAGTCGGAAGCCGGCGCGATTTTCGAGGGCGGACTGTTCGGTTCGCAGGGCGTGCTGGTGAACAGCGTCGCAATGCGCCGGTTCGGTGGCCAGATGTCGGGCGTGCGGCTCGACACAACGTGGACCATCGACTTCCCGGACCGCCTGACAACGCTGCGGGTTGGCGACTGGTACACCGCGCCCGGCTCGTGGGGTCGCTCCGTTCGCTTTGGCGGCGTGCAGTACGGCACCAACTTCAGCACGCAACCCGCGCTCGTCACCACGCCGTTGCTGCAGGCGTCCGGCGAGGCGGTGGTTCCTTCCACGGTCGACGTCTTCGTCAACGGCCGCCCGGTCTCGAGCCAGGCGGTGCCGCCGGGCCCGTTCACGGTCGAGGGACTGCCGGCGATCAGCGGCTCCGGTCAGCTGCAGATGGTCGTCACCGACGCCGCCGGCCGCCAGCAGGTCATCTCGCAACCGTACTACTCGAGCACGGCGCTGTTGCGCGCGGGCCTGAACGAGTACTCCTTCGAGGCGGGCGCAGTGCGCCAGGACTATGGCCAGCGCAGCAGCGCTTACGGCGACGTCGCCGCCGCCGCCACGTTCCGCCGCGGCATCAGCGACCGCTTCACCGCCGAAGCGCATGCCGAGGGCCGCAGCGGCAACGGACCCCGCGCAGCCGGCATCGGCGGCGCGTGGCAGACGGGCGAGCTCGGCGTGGTCACGGCCGCCGTCGCCGCGGGCGCCGATCGCGACGGCAGTGGCTGGCTCGGCGGGCTCGGCTTCGAGCGCAACGGCTCGCTGCTGACCGTATTCGCGCGCGCGCAATACGCCACCGAGTCGTTCGCGCAGCTCGGCACCGACCAGTTCGAGGAGCGGCCGCGCCAGCAGCTGTTCGGCGGCATGGGGTTGAACTTCGGGGCCTCCGGCAGCCTGCAGTTCGCCTACGGGCAGCAGGGCTTCTGGGGGGCGCCGAGCGTCGAGACGCTGGGTCTCGGCTACTCGCTGACGCTGCGCCGGCTCGGCTTCTTCAGCCTGTACGCGACGCACGCCACCGCCGAGGACAGCGACACGGGCCTGCTGTTCAGCTGGACCATGCCGCTCGGCGAGCGCCGCTCAACCAGCACCTCGATGCGGTACTCGCCGAACGATGGCGGTGAGAACTTCGAGGCAGTCTCCGCGCTGCAGCAGAACCTCGGTGTCGGCCCGGGCACCGGCTACTCCGTCGAGGTCTCGACCAGCAACGACCTGCGCGGCGGCATCAGCTACCAGGGCCGCGCCGGCGTCGCGAGTGCAGACTACGCCCGTCGCGACGGCGTGGACGGTGCGCGCGTCGGTGCCGTCGGCGGCGTCGCCATCACGGGCGCGGGCGTCATGCCGGCGCGGCGGCTGGACCGCAGTTTCGCGGTCGTGCAGGTCGCGGATCTCGAGGGCATACCGGTGATGATCGACAACCAGCTGGTCGGTCGCACCGACGCCAAGGGCCGCGTCCTGGTCACAGAACTGCGGCCGTATGATCGCAACTCGATCAGCATTGACCCCACGGCCGTGCCGCTCGACGCGAAGATCGACACCGACTCGATGAACGTCACGCCGGCGTATCGCAGCGGTGGCCTCGTGCAGTTTCCAGTCAAGCGCGCGCTGGCTGCAACGGTGCGGCTGGTACTGGTCAACGGCCAGCCGGTGCCGTCCGGCGCCAGGGTCACGCTGGGTGGCGAGACCTTCCCGGTCGCCATGAACGGTCTGCTCTACTTCACCAGCGGCACCGAGCGCTACGACGCCACCGCACGCTGGCACAGCGGTACCTGCGCGTTCGCCATCGACCGGCCGCCCAGCAAGGACCCGGTGCCCGATCTCGGCGTGGTGACCTGTCGCGCGGCCAGCCAGGGTGCAGCCAAGCCATGAACCTCCGGCGCCCATTGGCCGTTGCGCTGGTGAGCGCCTGCGCAGCGCTTGCGCCTGCGAAATCCATGGCATCGTTTGGCTGTTCGGTGACGGTGGTCGGCGTGAACTTCGGGAACTACGACCCCGTCCCGGCCACACCCGACGACTCCGCCGGTCGCGTCGACGTCAGGTGCACCAACGTACCCGGCACCGGCGCGAACAACGTGGCTTACGGCATCGCCCTGTCGCCGGGCGTCGCCGGCAACTTCAATCCGCGGCGGCTGGCCTCGGGCAACGCACGGCTGGACTACAACCTGTTCCGCGACGCCGGCCGCACTCAGGTCTGGGGCAACGGCACCAGCGGCAGCTACCTCGTTTCCGGCACCATGCGCGTCGGTGCTGGCCAGGGCAATGCGACGCGTACCAACACCCACGACATTTTCGGCCGGGTGCCTGCGCGGCAGGACGCGGCAGTCGGCGCGTACGCCGACACCATCGTGGTGACTCTGACCTTCTAGGGGATCAGAGCGCGGCGAACGTGACATGCACCGGCAGCTCCATGCGGCCCGGGCGCGCCAGTTCGTCGAGACGCACGCGAATGCGCAGCAGGATCTGCTGCGCGCCGGCCTGCCACGGACGATGCAGTTCGATGCCGTCCTCGCCGAGCGCGATGGACTGCGCGCCCACGCCGAGCTGCACGGCCTCGGCCCGTGCCGTGCGTGGCCTGACCTGCAGCAGGAAGCCGCGCCGATCGTTGCTGCGCACCCGGTAGGTGGCGGTCGACTCGACGTAGCCGCGCTCGATGTCGCCGGCCGAGATCACCACGGCAGCCGGCGTCGCGGCCTCGACCACAGTGCGCGGCACGACGCTGGCGGTCACGACGACCTGCGCCTGCTGCGCATGGGCCGGCATCCCCAGACCGAGGGCCAGCAGCGCAATGCAACCGAGCCACCGCCACATTGATGCAACCACCCCGCGTGTCCCGGAAGCCGGCACGGCCGGTCCGGTGACTTGCACGCCCATCAAGCGCCGTCCGACACGCTTTCGCATCAGGGTTGATTGCCAATTTATGTGCTTTAGTTCCCAAAATTGAAGCTACCCCTTGCCCACGCGCGTTGCAATCGTGCGGGCGCCGTTGCGGATTACGTCGTGTTGCGTCGCAGCAGCGGGAGCCGCGGCCCGGTTGCGCGCCCCCGCAGAACGGCTAAGCTCGCCGCTTGCGTTTCCGCCCCCGAGAGTCGCCGCGCAGTGCAACCAACCGACACGACGGACCCGGACTACTTCCACCGGGTCGTGGACTGCCAATGGGCCTGCCCGGCGCACACCGACGTGCCGGAGTACATCCGGCTCATCGCGCTGGGCCGGTTTTCCGACGCCTACATGGTCAACCGGGAATCGAACGTGTTCCCGGGCATCCTCGGTCGCGTCTGTGACCGGCCCTGTGAACCCGCGTGCCGCCGCGGTCGCGTCGAGGACAAACCGGTCGCCATCTGCCGCCTGAAGCGCGTCGCCGCCGACCACAAGGACGATATCGTCGACCGGTTGCCGGTGATCCCGGCGCAGAAGAACGGCAAGCGCGTCGCCTGCATCGGCGCTGGCCCCGCCTCCCTCACCGTGGCAAGCGACCTGCTGCCGCTCGGCTACGAAGTCGTGGTTCTCGAGCAGTGGGATAAACCGGGCGGCCTGATGCGCACCAACATCCCGGCGTTCCGCCTGCCCGAGTCGGTGATCGACGAGGAGATCGGCTACATCACCGGTATGGGTGCCGAGATCCGCTACAACTCGCGCATCGACAGCATGAAAAAGCTGCTCGCCACCGGTGGCTTCGATGCCGTGTTCGTGGGCTCGGGCGCGCCGAAGGGCAAGGAGCTCGAGCTGCCGGGCCGTGCTGAAGGCGACGCCAGCATTCACATCGGCATCCAGTGGCTCGAGTCGGTGGCCTTCAAGCACCTCGACAAGATCGGCGAGAAGGTGCTGATCATCGGCGTGGGCAACACGGCCATGGACTGCTGCCGCTCGTCGCTGCGTCTCGGCGCGAAGGACGTGAAGGTGATGGCGCGCAAGCCGCGCCAGTTCTTCAAGGCGTCGGAATGGGAACTCGAGGACGCCGAGGCCGAGAACGTCGAGATCGTGGTGAACCACGCGCCGAAGCGCTTCGTCGTCGAGAACGGCCGACTCGCCGGCATGCTGTTCGACCAGATGGAGTACGACCTCGACGCGCACGGCCGCATCGTCGCCGAACGCGTGGTCGGCGAGGCGTTTTTCCCGGCCGACGATGTGATTCTCGCCATCGGGCAGGAGAACGCCTTTCCCTGGATCGAGGACGATCTCGGGCTGCAGTTCGACCAATGGCACGTGCCAGTGGTGGACGAGAAGACCTTCCAGTCCACGCGGCCAGACGTGTTCTTCGGCGGCGACGCGGCGTTCGGCCCGAAGAACATCATCTGGGCCGTCGAGCACGGCCACCAGGCGGCGATCTCGATCCACAATTTCTGC
>Ga0209254_10003337_pt1 | contig 14640 bp, 13 predicted proteins | sample FrelakmetDIP11DI_FD_187148 | JGI IMG/M metagenome (GOLD analysis project Ga0209254, IMG submission 187148) | Freshwater lake sediment microbial communities from the University of Notre Dame, USA, for methane emissions studies - DIP11 DI (SPAdes)... | ecosystem: Environmental > Aquatic >...
TCGACCAGGGTCAGTCCGGTCACGCGCTTGAGCGCGCCCGCGGCATCGGAGTCGCCGGCGCGCGAAATCTGCTCGGCGCCGAGCACGTCGGCCACCGCGGAGGTGGTGCGCCGCTCCTCGACGAAGGCGGCGAGCGAGCCTTCGACGAAGGGTTCCAGGACGATGAACTCGGGTAGTTCCAGTCCCGAGGGCGTGAGCTGCACGTCGCGGCTGGTGGCCTGTTCGCTGATGATCTGCACACCGTCGATGGTCTGGGTGGCGAAATCGGCCGCGACCACCGAAAAGGCATAGGTCCCCGCACCCACCGGCACGCTGAACTCGCCGTTCTCATTGGTGCGCACGTCGATCGGGGTGCCGGCGACGAACACGCGCGCGCCGATCACTGGCTTGCCGTCCTCGGCATTGACGATGCGCCCCTGCAGCGTGCCCGGCGGACCGAGCGCCACGGCCGCGGCGCCTGCCGCGGCGCTGGCCTCGCCCGAATGCGAACTCTCGATCGCGACCTGCGCTTCGCCACCGGGCACCAGGGTCGCGATCAGCTCGGCGCTCTCGCCTTCGACCAGGCGCAGCTCGTAGCGCAGCACCGCCGCGTCGCCGCGTCGAAGTTCGATCGAGTGGGTACCGGCATCGAGCTTGAGCAGGGCCGCGCCGTCGGCGTCGGTCCGTCCGGCGGCCTGGCCGTCGACCAGGATCGCCAGCTCGCCGGCGGGCACGCCGCCTTCGAACGCGACCACGCTCAGTTCGGCGGGCACCGCTGCGAACGCACAGCGCATGGCCAGGACCAGCGCGGTAAGGGCACCAAGCGTGCGCTTCATGGGGATATTCGGCGCGGTCAGGGGGTCAGGGGGTCAGGCACAGGACCACGGGGCGTCGGCGCATTCCTCCATCACCTTGCGCAGCTCGGTCGCCTTGCGGAACAGTTCCGGGCGCTTGAGCGCCCCGAGATGGCGGTCGGCGGCGGCGAAATCGCCGGCACGGAAGTAGGCGTAGGCCAGGGCGTAGCGCACGTCTTCGTCTTCGAGCACGCCGCTGCGGTGCAACGCCGACTCCATGCCGGTGACCTCGCCGTAGCGCTTGAGTTGCACCAGGATGCCGATGCGCTGCTTGAGCTTCTTGGCCTGGTCGGGCACGCGCGCATTGAGCGACAGCGCGAGCGCTCCGTAGCCGGCCCGGCGATAGAGCTCCGCGGTCTCGACCAGCAGGTTGGGATCGCGCTGCGCCGCCGCTTCGAGCAGGCGCGCCGCCGCCAGCGGCTGGTCATCCTCGAGGTAGGTCTGCGACAGGGCCTTGGCGATGGCATCGCTATCGGGGAAGCGCAGGCGCGCGCTTTCGAGGATCACCAGCGCCTCGTCGTAGCGCTTGGTCCGGCGCAAGGCGCCGCCGATCGCCGCGTAGTCGTCGGCCTTGACGTCACCGCGCGTGAGGAACTTGCGACCAAGTTCCGCAGCCTCCTCGTACAGTCCGGCCTCGATCAGGTAGAAGACCTGGCGCCGGGTGAAGCTGTTGTTGGCCGGGAAGCGGTCGGCCGCGCGGGTCAGGGTGTCGAGCGCCTGCTGGCGCTGGCCCTGCGCCCACCAGGCGTGCGCGCGCATCTGCCATACGCTGCCCAGTGCGTTGGCGGTCTCGCCCGCCGCATCGAGCGCAGCCAGCGCTTCGGGCCAACGCTCCAGGGCGAAGTAGGATTGGGCGAGATAGATCTGGATCGTCGGGTCGGCCTGGCCCGCGGCCACGGCGTCGTTGAGGTTGCGGATCGCGTCCTCGTTGCGGTTCTGGCTGATCGCGATCAGCCCGGCTACCGTGTGGTACTTGGCGAGGTCGAGATCCTCGTCGGTGGTATCGACCTTGCCCAGCGCGCGCGCTGCGCGCTCGTACTCGCCGTCGCTGGTCAGGCGCGCGGCCAGTTCCAGGCGTTCGGTGTCGCTCATGTCATCCTGCGCCTCGGCGGCCGCGAGGGCGACGCCATTGAGCGCGAAGGCCACGATGGCGACGCACAGTGAGCGGACCAGCGCGCGCATGCGGGTCGACATCCGCATCACCCGAGGTTGAAACTGACGCGCTGCGTGGCCCACACGCGCACGTTCTCGCCCTTGTACTGCGCGGGCTCGAATTTCCAGGTCTGCACGCCCGCGACGGCGGTGTCGTCGAACACGCCACTGGGCTGCGATTCCAGGACCTTGACCTTCTCGACCGCGCCGGTGGGGCCGATCAGCACGGACAGGACCACATAGCCGGTCACGCCCTGGGCCTTGGCGCGCGGCGGATAGGCCATCGGCGACTGCACCACCGGTCGCGGCGGATTGTCGACGGTGTCGTCGGTCATCACGGTGTCGCCATCGCTGCCGAGCAGGTTGCCGGCCAAGGCCCCGAGGTCATCGGAGTCGAACTGCGGCAGGCCGAAATTGAGCCCGGCCAGGCCGCTGTCGATTCCGACCGCGGGCGCCGTCGCCGCGCGCCGCGGCTTGGGCTTCGGCTTGGGCTGCTGCACCGTGCGCTGTTCGGGCGGCTTCTCCTTGCGCTCGACCTTGATCGTCGACCCGACCAGCGCCACTTCGCGGTTCGGCGCCACCGCCTGCTGGTTCATGAAAACCACGGAGGCGACCACCAGCAACGTGCCGAAGACCGAGCCCACCAGGGCGTACAACAGGGTGCGCTTGCGATCGGCGTTGGGCTTCATCGCGGCGGTCCTGCCTCAACCCTCGCCGGCTTCGACCGACGTGGCGACGCCGATGTCGTCCGCGCCGGCCAGGCGTGCCTGGTCGACGACCTCCACCAGACGGCCCGCGGGGACCACCTCGTCGGTCACCACCAGCACCGATTTCGCGGTCATGCCCTTGAGCAGGTCGCGCAAACGGCTCTGGATCACCCACACCTGGATCGGCTCGCCCTCGAGGTAGGTGCCGCCCTGCTTGTCGATGTAGACCCGCACCGACTTGGTCGAGGCCAGGGTCTGGGTCGAGGCGCCCGGGCGGTCGATGTCGATCTTCATGTCCTTGACGAAGGTCGTGCTGACCATGAAGAAGATCAGCAGGATGAAGGTCATGTCGATGCAGGCCGTGAGGTCGATGCCGACCTCGACCTGCTTGCGTTCGCGGCGGATCATTTCTGCAACTCCCTGAGTGATTCAACGACGTCGCATTGGCTCTTGGAGCCCCCTTTAGTAAAGGGGGCGGCGGAGCGCCCCAGGCGCGACGCAGGGGTTGTGGGGACATGCATGGATATCTTGTGCAGCAGCTCGAAGGCCTTCATGCCGGCGACGCCTTCGGACTGCTGCACAAGATGTCCTTGATCTGCGCCAGGTCGGTTTCGATCTGGAACTGTTTGCGGTCGAGCACGCCCTTGGCGATCATTCCGGGCACCGCGACCACCAGGCCCATCTGGGTGGTGAAGAGCGCCGTGGCGATGCCCGCGGCGATGCCGCCGGTCTGCGAGAACAGGGTCATGTCGGCCAGCGACTCGAAGGTCTCGATCATGCCGATCACGGTGCCGAGCAGGCCCAGCAGCGGCGCCACCGCGACCAGCGCCGCGACCAGGATCGCGTAGCGCTTGAGGTCGGCCTCGAGCGGCCCGAAAGCCTCGTCGAGGTAGCGGCGCAGGTCGGGCTTGTCGGCGCGCTTGAGCACGAGACCGCGCGCGATCGCCTCGTCGACGATGCCGTTGGGCGGATTGCTGCGTCCTTCCTCGGCGCGCTTGAGCAGGACCCGGACGTTCTTGTCGCTGCCGCGGCGCAACACCGCGATGCGGTAACCCAGGGCGAACCACAGCACCACCGCCACGCCCAGGATCGGATACATGACCTGCGCGCCGCCCAGGCTCATGTAGTCGACGAAGGCGTCGAGCGCCGATCCGATGTCGGTGATTTCGCTGAACTTGCCGAGCATGGCCTGGGCCCCGATCGTGCGGCGCGCCGGCTCAGGCGGCCTTGGCGCGCGCGAGCCGGCCGTCGGCGTACAGGTTCATGACCCTGAGCGCGGCCTTTTCCATGTCGTCCTTGATCGACTCGGCCCAGCCATTGAGCATGCTGCCGAGCAGCAGGCAGGGAATCGCGACCATCAGGCCTTGCTCGGTGGTAACCAGCGCGATCGCGATGCCGCCCGAGAGCAGCTTCGGATCCGAGGTGCCGAACTCGGTGATCACGTCGAAGGTCTGGATCATGCCGGTCACGGTGCCGAGCAGGCCCAGCAACGGACCGACCGCCGCGATCAGCGTGATGAAGGTGCCGAAGCGGTTGAGGTGCGCCGATTCGTGCAGGATCGATTCGGAAATGATGTCCTCGAGATGTTCGCGGTCGCGCTCGATGTTGCGCAGCGTGGCGGTGATCACGCGTGCCGCCGAGCCCTTGTCGAGCTTGCAGGCCTCGATCGCCTCCGGAATGCGGTGCTGCTTCACCAGCGGCCCGACGCGATCCATGATCTGGTCGACGCGGGCACCGGCGTTGCGCAGGAAGATCGCGCGCAGCAGCGCCGCGAGCAGCGCCAGTGCGCCCAGGACCAGGATCACGTAGCCGATCGTGCCGCCCTTCTGCATTTCGCCCCAGAAGGTCTTGACCTGCGGTTCGGACGCGGCCGTGCCCAGGGTTTCGTAGAGGTAGGTCTTGAGCACTGCCGGGCTCTGGCCCTTGGCCAGCGCCTCGGCCACGTCGGCCGAGGGCACGCTCCACAATTTGAACTGGCCGGCGCCGGCCGGGGCCAGCACGCCCGAGCCCTTGGGACTGACGCCATAGGCGGCGACGTTGCCCACGCGCACCACGGTACCGTCGACCTGGCTGCCGTCGGCGAGGAAGAACTTGCCTGGGCCGCGGGTGATCTGCCCGTAGGCGGCGAGCTTGCCCTGTGCCGCGGCATAGATCTGGGCCAGCTTGGCCGAGTCATCGCCAGCCATGTAGGCAGGCGCATCCTTGATCTCGACGCCTGCGGCGCTCAAGGACGCCAGCGCCTGTTCGAAGGTCGCGAGCAGCAATTCGCTGTTGGCGGCGGTGGATTCCTGCGCCCGATCGGACTGCGCCAACTGCTCGGCGAGGTCGTTGGCTTCGGCCCGCGAGGCGCTGACGCGGTTCTCGATCGCGCCGACCTCGGACTCGATGCGCGCCCGACCCTTTTGCAGTTCGCCCTGGGCAGCGCCGAGGCGCGCACTCAGGTCGCGCTTCTGCGCCGTGAGGAACGCGAATTCCTTCTTGTAGGCGTCGGCGAGCGATACCTGCGGTGCAGGCGCAGCCGGGGCGGCAGCGGTTGCCGGCGCGGCCGGCGGCGTGTCCTGGGCCGCCGCATGCCCGGTGTACAGCGCCAGCATCAGGATGGCGAGGGTACGCATGGCATCAGCCTCCACCGACCGCGAGCGCGGCCGGCAATTCGAAATAGCCCTGGCGGATCTGCTTGCCCAGCGAATCGAACAGCAGCGCGATCCGTTCCTGGTCCGCGGCCTCGTCCACCACGACGAAGCGCCAGCCAGCGGGCTCGCGACGCGCATGGCCCATGCGGCCATCCTGGGTCTTGAAGTAAAGCATCATCGAGCCGATCTTCACCACGTCGGCCAGGACCTGTTCGCCGCCCAGCGCCACGGTCTGCTTGTAGAGCCCGGTCTCGCGCGTGATGCGGAACTCGTCCTCGTAGAAGGCCCAAACCCGGTTGGCGGCTCGGTGCGGCGGCAGGGTGCCGTTGGCGATCTGGGTCTCGATCTCGGTAAGCGCCGCGAGGCGCTCGTCGGTCTTGAAAGGCAGCCCGGACTGGATGTACTGGCGCAGTTGCGCCAGTGCCTGCGCCAGGATCGGCTTGAGGGAATCGCCGGCGACGCCGGCATTGCCGGCCTCGTCGGCTTGCCTGGCCATGCGTTCGCGCAACTCGCGCGTCGACTGCTCCTGGCGATTGAGCTGGGCCTCGAGTTCCGCGCGCTGCTGTCCCAGCGAGCCGAGCGAGGTGCGCTGCTCTTCGCGCACCAGCTCGAGTTCGTTGTTGAGCGATTCGACTTCACCGCGCAGCCTGATCAGCGATTGCGACAGGTCGGCGGCCTCGTCCGCGGCGGCAGCGGTCGTGGCCACGGCGAGCGCCAGCAGCGACGCCGCGAGACGGCGAGCCATGACAGGCGCGAGGAGGGACGGCATGGGGGGACTCCCGGTGCGAACCAGGTCGGCAGATTGGCGTCCGACCCTTGGGCGGCGAGAAGTCTATGAACGCGCGCTTACAAACAGTTGACCTTCAGGTTGCGACTAGATGACAGCACCGGGTTGCGGGTTATGCACACGGTCCGGCCGCCTGTCCCCCTGCCGTCCTGCGACAGGGCGGCACTCCAAGTTGCGGTACGCCAACTTGTTGATTTTATTGAATGCATGCGCGCCGCTCCGGCCGTAAACAAAGTGCCATGCGGCCAATCCCGGCGCGGCTTGCAGGCCTGTCGGGCATGGGTTATCGACAGGCTTGTCCACAGCCCCTGTGGATAAACCGGCTTCCCGCCGGCCGGCAGGCCCTTGCAGCCGCCTTCTCAGGCACAACCTCAAGATGCAGTACCCAAACCCATGCCGCCACGGCAAAACTTGGGTGCTCCGGTCGCCGTCACTACACTACGCGCCCTTTGCCGGGTTCCCGTCCCCGGGACCCGCGCGGGTCGCGGTGCACCGCGACCGCCACCCATCGATCGAAGGCTGCTGCCGTGAAAGACCTGCTCCGCGAACTGGTGCTGCAAGCCGTGCTCGACCTGCGCCGCGACGGCAGCTTGCCGCCCGGCGAGGAGCCGGCCTTCGTGATCGAGCGCACGCGCAGCAAGGTCCATGGCGACTACGCCTGCAACGTGGCGATGCTGCTGGCCAAGCAACTGGGCCGCAAGCCGCACGAGCTGGCCGAGGCGATCACCGCGTCGCTGCCGCAATCGCGCCTGATCGAGAAGTTCGAAGTCGCGGGTCCCGGCTTCATCAACTTCCACGTCAGCCCGACCTGCCTCATGGGCTCGATCCGGCGCGTGTTCGAGATGGGCGAGCGCTATGGCAGCGCCGAGCCCGGCACGCGCGAGTCGGTGATGCTGGAGTTCGTCTCGGCCAATCCCAACGGCCCGCTGCACGTGGGCCACGGCCGTGGCGCCTCCTACGGCGCCACCCTGGGCAACCTGCTCGAGGCCAACGGCCACGGCGTCTACCGCGAGTACTACGTCAACGATTACGGCCGCCAGATGGACATCCTCGCGGTGAGCGTGTGGCTGCGCTACCTCGACCTGGGCGGGGTCTCGGTGCGCTTCCCGGACAACGGCTACAAGGGCGACTACGTCATCGACATCGGCCGCGAACTGCGCCGGCGCGAGGGCGACCGCCTGCGCTTCACCACCCACGAGATCACCGAGGGCCTGCCGCCGGATGAAGCGCAGGGCGGCGACAAGGAAATCCACGTCGACGCCCTGATCGCGCGCGCCAAACAGCTGCTTGGCGAAGCCGACTACCGCCTGGTGTTCAACGCCGGTCTGGAATCGTGCCTGGCCGATATCCGCCAGGACCTGGGCGAGTTCGGCGTGCACTACGACCACTGGTTCAGCGAGCGCTCGCTCAGCACCTCCGGCGCGGTGCAGAAGTCGCTGGACAAGTTGCGCGCCGCCGGCCACCTGTACGAGAAGGACGGCGCCACCTGGTTCCGCGCCAGCGCCTTCGGCGACGAGAAGGACCGCGTGGTGGTGCGCGAGAACGGCGTCACCACCTATTTCGCCTCCGACATCGCGTATCTCGCCAACAAGTTCGAGCGCGGCTACGACCGCATCGTCTACGTCTTCGGCGCCGACCACCACGGCTACGTGGCGCGGCTCAAGGGCATGGCGCAGGCGCTGGGCCTGGACGCCAGCCGGGTCGAGATCCTGCTGGTCCAGTTCGCGGTGCTGTACGAAGGCAGCGAGCGCGTGCAGATGTCCACCCGTGCCGGCCAGTTCGTCACCCTGCGCCAGCTGCGCGAGGACGTCGGCGCCGACGCGGCGCGTTTCTTCTACGTCATGCGCAGCCACGAGCAGCACCTGGACTTCGACCTCGAGCTGGCGCGCAAGCACACCAACGACAACCCGGTGTACTACGTGCAGTACGCCCACGCGCGCGTGGCCAGCCTGTTCCGCCAGCTGGCCGGGAAGCAGCTCGGCTACAACCGCGCCAGCGGCGACGCCGCGCGCGACAAGCTCACCCACGAGGCCGAGCAGGACCTGATGACCCTGCTGCTGTCGTTCCCCGAGACCGTCACCGCCGCCGCCAACGCGCGCTCGCCGCAGATCCTGGTCACCGGCCTGCGCGAACTGGCCGCGACCTTCCACAGCTACTACAACGCGGTGCCGATCCTGGTCGAGGACGACGCCATCCGCTGCGCGCGCCTGTACCTGTGCCAGGCGGTGAAGCAGGTGCTGGCCAACGGCCTGCGCATCGTCGGGGTGAGCGCGCCGGAGCAGATGTAAAGCCCGGGCATACCGTTGCCCTGTAGGAGCGCGCTCTGCGCGCGGCCGCGGCACAACGGTTTTCCCCGGTTCACGCGCCTGCCGGAATACTCTACGGCAACCTGTCAGCCTGCGGTCGCGCGCAGGGCGCGCTCCTACAAGTACGGAAATCGGAAAACCTGATGGCGAAGAACAAGCAGCAAGCCTTCCGCGGCGGCGAAGCCCGCGGCCAGCCGGCCTGGATGTGGCTGGCGACCGGCGTGGTGCTGGGCCTCGTGCTGTCGGCGGTGGTGCTCTACAAGGACTGGATCCCGGGCCTGCGCGACGCGGCCGGGCCGCGCCCGAACCCGGGCGCCACCGCGCCACGCGCGGGCGAAGCCGGCGTGGCGGCCGAAGCGGCCAAGCCGGCCGAGACCAAGCCCAAGTACGACTTCTATACCGTGCTACCCGAGATGGAAGTCGTGATCCCCGACGAGGAAGTCGCGGCCCAGGCGCAACGCCCGGAGGCGGCCGCGCCCACCGGCCAGCGCCTGTTCCTGCAGGCCGGTTCGTTCAAGGGCGGGCCCGACGCCGAGGCGATGAAGGCGAAGCTCGCGCTGCTGGGCCAGCGTGCCCAGGTGGTCGCGGTCACGGTCAACGGCGCCACCTGGCACCGCGTGCGCGTGGGGCCCTTTTCCAGCGCGCGCGAGCTCGACGATGCCAGGCGCGCACTCGACGCCAACGGCATCGCGGCGATCGCGCTGCGCGAAAAGCCCGAGTGAGCGCGGGGATCCGGCCTACGGGACCGGATCCTCGAGGCTGTCGTAGAACAGATCGGGTCCGTTGAGGCGCCACAGCTGGCTGCCGTTGACGAGGTACAGCGTGCCGTCCTCGCCCTCGCCGAACGCGGGGATGTTGCCCAGGTCCTGCAGCGGCACGTCGGGTTGCGACCAGGTCCCGCCATTGGCAATCGACTTCCAGACCTCCCCGGTGCAGTAGTCGGCGTAGTAGTAGTGGCCCTGGATGCCGAACAACGGGCCGCGATAGCGGTAGCCGCCGGTGATCGAACAGCGTCCGCCGGAGTGGTTGTAGGTGACGATCGGCGGGATCGCGCCCACCGGTGGCGGGCAGGCGCCAGTGTTGGTGTTGCCCTCGATGCAGCGCCAGCCGTAGTTCGCGCCGCCGACGCCGGCGGTCTCGAAGTTCACTTCCTCGATCGAACCCTGGCCGACATCGCCGATCAGGAGGTCGCCGGTCTGGCGGTCGAAGCTCCAGCGCCACGGATTGCGCAGTCCGTAGCTCCAGACCTCGTCGCAGGCGCTCGCGATCGGGCCGCCGGCGGCGCTGGGCTGCGAGATCGGGATGGCATACGCCGCCTCCTGTCCGAGCCGCGGCTCGCCGCACATGGCCGTGCCCGGCGTCGCCGTGACCGCATCGACGTTCAGGCGCAGCATCTTGCCCTGCAGCGCGCGCGAGTCGGGGTCACCGTTGGCGGCTGCCGGCGTGTTGAGGAAGTTGGTATCGGCCGCGCAGTCGTCGCCTACGCCGCCGGTGGGACTGCCGCTCAGGTTGCCCGGCGCCAGCGTCTGGGCGCGATTGCACGGGTCGCCGCCGCTGCCGCCATCGCCGAGACCGAAGTACAGGTTTCCGTCCGGTCCGAAGGCGATGTTGCCGCCGTTGTGATTGCTGAAATCCTGGTCGACGCGCAGGACCACGGTGCAGGTCGCGCGGTCGCCTGGCGTCATGACGTCGGCCGCGGGCGTGGACATGGCATAGCGCAGCAGGACGGAATCGCCGTTCTGGTCGGTGATGCTGACGAACACGCGGCCGTTGCTCTCGAAGTTCGGATGGAAGGCGAGGCCCAGCAGGCCACGCTCGCCGCCGCCGGTGAAGCCGACGGTGACCGGCGCGCCAGCGCCCGGATAGGTGCAGGTGACGAGGTCGTTGCCGCTGTTGGCGAGCGTGAGCATCGCGGCCGGCAGCAGCGCACCGTTGCGGAGCACGCGGATCGCGCCGCCCTGCTGGATCACGAACAGGCGCCCGCTGCCGTCGCCGGCGTTCATCACGCCGATCGGGCCCGAAAGGCCGCTGACGTAGCTCTGGAAGGATTGCAGGACCGGTTGGGCGATGGCCGGTGCGGCGGCAGCGAGGCACAGGCACGAAGCGGCGAGTCGGAGCGCGTAGGGTCGGATCGGCATGGCGCGACATCCCACGGAAACGGGCCTCATGTGTAGCAACCGCCGCCTTGCCGGGTTGTGATCGCGGTCGCGCTACGGTCCTGCACGGCACCACCCGGCCGACCAGCGGTTGGGGCGATGCAGGTTCCGGCGTTCTGCAGGAGCGGCTTCAGCCGCGACGCTTGAGGCGGACCAGGCCGGAGATGTCGTCGTCGCCGTGGCCCTGCGCCATCAGCTGGCCGAAGTCGGCCAGCGACTGGTCGATCACGCTGCGGTTGGTGCCGGCGTCGCGGGCGAGTTGCTGCACGATGCGCAGGTCCTTGTGCAGCAGGGCGAGCTTGAAGCCGACGCTGAACTCGTTGCGCAGCAAGGTGGCGCCGCGCTTTTCCAGGAACCAGCACTGCGCGGCGCCCGCGAGCAGCGTTGGCAGCAGCTTGTCGGCCGGCAGGCCCAGGGCCTCGCCCAGCGCCAGGCCTTCGGTCACGGCCTGGGCGATGCCGGCGACCAGCACCTGGTTCACGGCCTTGGTGTTCTGGCCGGCGCCGACCGGGCCCATGTGGGTGATGCGCGCGGCGAAGCATTCGAGTACCGGGCGCACGCGCTCGAGCGTGGCGGCCTCGCCGCCGGCCATGACCGAGAGCTTGCCGTTCTTCGCGCCCTCGACGCCGCCGGAGACCGGCGCGTCGATGAAATCACACGCTGCCGCGCGCAGCAGGGCCGCGGCCTCGATCGCGCTGGTGGAGGCGATGGTGGACATGTCGACCACCACCACGCCTGGCGCGGCACCGGCGGCAATGCGGCGGCAAAGGTCCAGCACGTCGGCATCGGCGGTCACGCAGGTGATGATGATCTCGCACGAGCGCGCCAGCTCCTCCGGCGTCCCCGCCGCGACGCCCAGCTCGGCCGCGAGCGCAGCGGCCTTCGCCGGCGTGCGATTGCACACCGCGACGAGCAATCCCCGCGCGTGCAGGTGGCGCGCCATGTGCGCGCCCATGGCGCCCAGGCCGATGAAGCCGACGCGAGTGGCGCTCACGGCGACTCCTGCAGGTAGGTGTAACCGGTGAGGCCTGCCTCCAGCGCGCCGCGCAGGCGCTCGGATTCCTCGCGCGGCAGGTGCGCGGCGCTGAGCCGGCGGGTGAAGGCCAGGCGCAGTTCGCTGATGTCGTAGCCGACGTAGCCCAGCAGGCGGTCGGTGGTGTCGCCGCGGCGTGGGTGCTCCAGCGTCCACTCGGCGCCCTTGACCCGCACGCTGACCGAATCGGTGTCGCCGAAAAGATTGTGGATGTCGCCCAGGGTCTCCTGGTACGCGCCGACCATGAAGATCGCGAGCTGGTACGACTCGCCCGCGCGCGGCGCGTGCATCGGCAGGCTGGTGTCCACGCCCTCCGAATCGACGTAGTGGTCGATGCGGCCGTCGGAATCGCAGGTCAGGTCGGCGATCACGCCGTGGCGGTCCGGGACCTCGTCGAGGCGCGTGACCGGCACGATCGGGAAGACCTGGTCCAGGCCCCACACGTCGGGCACCGACTGGAATACCGAGAAATTGACGAAGTACTTGTCGACCAGCTTCTCGTTGAGCTCGTCGAGCGTGGCGCGGTGGGTGCGCTCGGTGTCCTTGAGCCGGTCGCGCACGCCGTGCGCGATCGCGTGCCACAGGTCGTCGAGCAGCGCGCGCTGCGCAAGGTCGAGGCCGCCGAGCGCGAACAGGGCCTGGCCTTCGGCCACGTAGTGCTTGGCCTCTTCGAGCAGTTCCACGGGTGGCCGCGCATCGAGCTGCGCGAGGATTTCGCGCAGGTGTGCGAGCGCGTTGACCTCATCGGCGCTGGCCGGCGGCGCGGCACCCAGCGGCGCGCGCTCGACCTCGCTGACGTTGGCAACCAGCACGGCATGGTGCGCAGTGAGCGCGCGGCCGGACTCGGTCATCACCCGCGGTGGCGCCAGCCCATGCGCGGCGCAGGCCTCGGCCAATGGCGCAACGATGGTCGCGGCATACTGCTCCAGCCCGTAGTTGATCGAGCAATCGCTGCGCGAGCGCGTGCCCTCGTAGTCGACGCCGAGACCCCCGCCCACGTCGACGATGTCGATCGGCACGCCGTCCTGGCGCAGCGCGACGAAGTAGCGCGCGGCCTCGCGCATGCCCTGGGCGATGTCGCGCACGTTGGAGATCTGCGAGCCCATGTGGAAGTGCAAGAGGCGCAGGGTGTCGAGCTTGCCGGCCACGCGCAGCTCGGCGAGGAGATCCAGCAGCTGGCGCGGCGAGAGCCCGAACTTGGCCTTCTCGCCGCCGGTGTTCTGCCACTTGCCGGCCCCGAGCGAAGCCAGGCGCAGGCGCACGCCGAAGCGCGGCTCCACCCCGAGCGCGGCGGCCTCTTCCAGCGCCACCGTGAGCTCCGAGGGCTTCTCGATCACGATGTGGGTGTCGAGCCCGAGCTTGCGCCCGATCAGCGCCAGGCGCAGGAACTCGCGGTCCTTGTAACCATTGCAGACCACGATCGCGCCGGGGCGCGAGAGCGCCAGCACCGCCATCAGCTCGGGCTTGGAACCGGCCTCCAGGCCAAAGCCGTGCTCGCCCTGCGCAACGAGTTCGCCGGCGACATTGCGATGCTGGTTGACCTTGATCGGATAGATCGCGGTGTAGCCGCCGTCGTAATCGTGGTCGGCCATCGCGGTGGCGAAGGCGCGCTGCAGGCGGCGCAGCTTGTCGCCGAGGATGTCGACGAAGCGCACCAGCACCGGCAACTCCAGCCCGCCCTCGCGGGCCTGCGCGATGACCGCGGCCAGCGGCACCTGCGGCCCGCCGGGTCCCTGCGGCTGCACCAGCAGGCGCCCGTGCGCACCCACGTCGACGTAACCCTCGCTCCAGTGCGGGATCGAGTAGGTGTGGCGCGCGCGCTCGATGGACCACTCGCGGTTCAAGGGCGTCTCCGGACGGCAGGTGGCGAAAGGGCGCGTATTGTAGGGCCGAAGACTCGCCGCGGGGGCACCCGCGCGGGCCTCGGGGCCGTTGCGCACGGGCTCGGAACGCCGCGTGATGACGGGATCCTGCGACAAATCCCGATTGTCATTAGAATCGCGCGCCCGCCTTCGCAGATCGCCGCGCCTGGAGCGCAGCCCATGACCCTCGACAAGCAATGGTTTTCCGAGCCGCACGAGCCCTCGGGCTCGGCGATCAGCTTCAAGGTCAAGCGCCAGCTCGCGGCCGAGCAGACGCCGTACCAGAAGATCGAGATCTGGGAGACCACCGACTGGGGCAACCTGATGGTGATCGACGGCTGCGTGATGCTGACCAGCCGCGACAATTTCCTCTACCACGAGATGATGAGCCACCCCACGCTCTTCACCCACACCGCGCCCAAGCGCGTGGTGATCATCGGCGGCGGCGACTGCGGCACGCTGCGCGAGGTGCTCAAGCACAAGGAAGTCGAGAGCGCGGTGCAGGTCGACATCGACGAGCGCGTCACCCGGCTGGCCGAGCAGTACTTCCCGGAACTGTGCGATTCCAACGACGACCCGCGCGCGCAGTTGCTTTTTGCCGACGGCGTGAAGTACATGGCCGAGCTGGAACCCGGCTCGATCGACGTGGTGATCGTGGACTCGACCGATCCGGTGGGCCCGGCCGAGGGCCTGTTCAACGCCTCGTTCTACGCGACTTGCCATCGCGCGCTGGAGCCGGGCGGGATACTCGTGCAGCAGAGCGAATCGCCGCTGGCGCACCTGGACCTCATCCGCTCCATGCACGGCCACATGAAGGCCGCGGGCTTCACCGCCGTGCGCACCCTGCCCTTCCCGCAACCCTGCTACCCCACCGGCTGGTGGAGCTGCACCATGGCGCGCAAGGGCATCGAACTCGACGGCTTCCGCGAACGCGGCGCGCAGACCAAGCCCTTCCCGACGCGCTACTACAACGCCGAGGTCCACAAGGCGGCTCTGGCGATGCCGGAGTTCCTGGCCGAGGCACTGGGCGAGTAGCGCGGGCGCAAGGCCTGGCCCTGTAGGAGCGGCTTCAGCCGCGACCAAGGCCTATCGCGCGCAGAGCGCGCTCCTACAAGGCCGGCTCTGCAGGAGCGCGCTCTGCGCGCGATAGGCCTTGGTCGCGGCTGAAGCC
>Ga0209254_10003338_pt1 | contig 14638 bp, 11 predicted proteins | sample FrelakmetDIP11DI_FD_187148 | JGI IMG/M metagenome (GOLD analysis project Ga0209254, IMG submission 187148) | Freshwater lake sediment microbial communities from the University of Notre Dame, USA, for methane emissions studies - DIP11 DI (SPAdes)... | ecosystem: Environmental > Aquatic >...
GTGTAGGGCATAGGCCCCTCAGCGCGCTCCTGACGTGGTTGCGGTGGTTGGCCGCTGCCCACACGCTCCTCGGGATGCGCTGCGCGCATCCTGAGGAGTTCGTGCCGCAGTGGCCGTCCGACAACAACTCGGTCAACCACGCCCGCCGACGAAGCCAATGCGGTGCGGACTCCTAGCGGAAGCCCGCCCTGCCGTTCTCCCGGCAAGCACCGGTGGGATCGTGCCTGCGGATCAGAGCTCCATCGTCTCGGGCTCGAAGTACTCCCGCGGGTGCTGGCAGCACGGGCACTTGCCGGGGGGCTCGGTGCCCTCGTGGATGTAGCCGCAGACCGAGCACTTCCAGCGGATCGGCCGGTCGCGCTTGTAGACGGTGCCCTTTTCCACCATCTCGAGCAGCGTGGCGTAGCGGTTGCGGTGCTCGGCCTCGATCTTCGCGATCATTCGGAAGAGGACCGCGGCCTCCTTGTTGCCCTCGGCCTGCGCCTGAGCCGCGAAGTCCGGGTACATCGACGCCGTCTCGTGGCTCTCGCCCGAGATCGCCGCCCGGAGGTTGGCGGCGGTGTCGCCGAGCTTGCCGGCGAGCGTGAACTCGTCCTTGGCGTGCCGCTCCTCGTTGAGCGCGGTCTCCTCGAAGATCTTGGCGATGTAGTGGTACCCCTCCTTGCGCGCCACCTTGGCGAAGAAGGTGTACATGTTGCGGGCCTGGCTTTCGCCGGCGAAGGCCGCCATGAGGTTGTCCTGGGTGCTCGCCATCACTCGCTCCTTTCCGGGTTTCAGCCCGTTTCTTCGGGCTCGCCCACATGGGCGATGGGTGTGTGGTTGGCGATCTCCGAGCTCGTGGTCCGAAGGTCGCTGACGCTCAACGCATGCACGTCGTCGTGACCCGCGAGCCGCGCGAAGTCCCGCAGCTCTGTGGTCATCACGCGGAGGAAGTTGGCGATCCGCTTCGCCGACAGGTCGATATCGAGCCGCGCCCGCAGCGCCGGGTCATGGGTGGTGATGCCAACCGGGCATCGACCCGTGTGGCAGATCCGGTACTGCTGGCAGCCGGCGGCGATCAGGGCGGCGGTGGCGATGGCCACCGCGTCGGCGCCCATGGCGAGCGCCTTCGCCACGTCGGAGGACAGGCGCAGCCCACCGGTGATCACCAGCGACACCCCTGCGCCCTTGTGGTCGTCGAGGTAGCGGCGCGCCCTCGCGAGGGCAAAGATCGTCGGCACGCCGGTCGAGTCCTTGACGACCTTGGGCGAGGCGCCGGTTCCGCCCGCCCGGCCGTCGATCGTGATGAAGTCAGGGCCAGCGGCCAGTGCGACCGCGAGGTCGGCCTCGATGTGCCCGGCGGCGAGCTTGATGCCGATCGGCTTGCCGCCGGTGGCGTTGCGCAGCCACTCGACCTTGGCGCGGAGCTCGCCGGCGCTGGTGATGTCGTCGAAGTGGGCCGGGCTGATGATGTCGTGGCCCGCCGGAAAGCCCCGGATCGCCGCGATCTCCTCGGTCACCTTGCTGCCCGGGAGGTGTCCCCCGAGACCGGGCTTGGCTGATTGCCCGATCTTGATCTCGACCGCGTCGACCGCGCGCAGGTTCTCGTCGGTGACGCTGTACCGGTTGGGGACGTACTCGAAGATGTAGCGATGGGCGGCTGCCAGCGACTCGGGGATGATACCGCCCTCACCCGAGCACATCGCGGTGCCTGCCGCGGCACTTCCCCTGGCGAGCGCGATCTTGACCTCCCGCGAGAGGGCGCCGAACGACATGTGGCTGACGTAGACCGGGGTGTCGAGGACCAGCGGGTGCCGGGCGCGGGGGCCGATCACGGTGCGGGTGCTCACGGGATGGTCCCCGTTGAGCGGCAGGCGCGCCAGCTGGGCCCCCTGGATGAGGATCTCATCCCACGACACGACCGGCTTGCGGGAGCGCATCGGCTCGATGACCGACTCGCCGGTGATCGCGGCCTGCTGGATCATCGCCATCGCTGACTCGAGGTCGTCCGCTTGCCTCCGCCACTGCGCGAGGTAGGTCGCTATGTCGTCATCGCTGCCAGGGGCTGGGAGTGAAGGGGCGGATGGCGCCGCGCCGCCGCCGTCGGCCTCGCCGAGCGGCTCGAAGTACTCCTTCTCGACCCCGCAAATCGGGCATGCCCAGTCGTCGGGCAGCTCGCTCCACGGCGTCCCCTCGATCGCCTCATCGTAGATGTGCGCGCAGGCCGAGCACTGGTATCTCATCGCTTCGCTCCCGGTTCCGTTGACCGTGACACTCGGCACGTCGCGCAGTGCCCGCGGTACTCGATCCGGAAGTAGACGGCCTCGAACCCGAGCTCGGACCGGATCGCCGCGGGCGGGACCGGCAGGTCATGGTCGATGTCGCCGATCGAGCCACAGCGGACGCAGACCAGGTTGATGTGCGGTGCGAGGTTGGTGTCGTACCGGTTGTCCGTCGCCTCGAAGTCCACCTCGCGGATCAGCCCGAGTTCGACCAGGGCGGCGAGCGTGTTGTAGACCGTGGCCAGGCTCGGGCGCGGGAGGCGGGATGACAGGCCACGGTGGATCTGGCGCGCACTCGGGTGGTCACTGCGGCCGGCGACGTAGCCCAGGATGGCCCGTCGCTGCGGCGTGATCCGGCGCCCCGAAGCCTCGAAGGCCGCCATCATCTCGCCCTGCGAGCGCACCCGCTTCACGACCGTCCCATGTTGGCTGTTTATAATGATTCTAATTTCGATCGTCAAGCGAGAGTTGAGAACGTGGCTGCGAGATATAGCTGAGAATTGATCTCTATGCCGGAAGTCATCCGCAGGGGCTCAGGCGTCGTCCGGGTCGCGCTGCCCCAACCGCACGACCAACGGGCTGCCGACGAGGCCGAGGCCGATGACCGCCGCGGCCGCCCCCGGCCGGCCGTCATCGCCGAGCCCCACCGCGGCGGCGCTGGCGATGATCGCGAGCCACATGATGACGAGAGCCTTCGCCAGCGTCCGGCGCGGCAATCGTGCGCCGGGCTCGAGGAAGCGGAGAAACGGTGCGAACAGGGGCACCCGCAGCAGCCGCTCCTCGAGCCACGGGCAGCTGCGGGCGAAGCACCACGACGCGGCGATCAGGAACACCGTGGTGGGCAGCCCGGGCAGCAAGACCCCCAGGGCGCCGAGGCCGACGCAGGCGGTGCCCAGGCCGGCGAGCAGCCAGCGGGAGAGCCGCGAGCGGGCGGGACGGGGAGCTTCCGGAGAACCGGCCATCGACTCGAAGAACCCCCGGACGCAACGGTCTATGCCCGGGATGGGCGCGGCGTTCGCGCGCGGTCGGGTCGCGTGTACACTGAGCCCGCACATGGACTGCTCCGCCTGCGGTCGGCCGGTCGAACCCTCGCGTGCCTCGTGCGACTGGTGCGGAGCGTCCCTCCCGGCCGCCCCGGACGGCGCCGCGGCGGGTCACGGAAGCCCGCTCGCCAGCTTCGGACCGATGGGCTTCGGCGTCTCCTTCTCCCGGCCCGGCCTGTTCGTCTTCACCTACCAGAACTGCACCGAGATCGTGGCCACTGCGGAGCGCCTCCATGGCGTCCGCAGGCTGCCGAGATTCGTCTTCGCGCGCCACGGCAAGGAGGCGGGGAAAATCGTCTTCGAGATTCCCTGGAGAGACGTGATCGAGGTCCGGCGTGCGGACTACCTGCTCAACGCGGCGCTCTGGATCCGCTACCGCGTGGGCGACGCCGTCAAGAGCGTGGGCATCGAGGCCGGGCTTCTCTGGAGGCACCGCATCCGGGAGCTGGAGGCGATCGCGCGGCGGCGCCGCCCGGACGCCTTCAACGAGCCGGTGCCGGCCGAGCAGCGGCCCTCGAAAGGGAGCGTGACACCATGAGTCGAGGGGTCCTCGAAAGGTGGCGGCAGCAGGTCCAACGAAGCGGCCGACGGCTCGCCATCGTCGCAGTGGCGGCGGTCGCCCTGTCGCTCGTGTCCGGCGGCGGCGGTCCGGGCACTGCGGCCACGGGACTGGCCTGGGCTCAGCAGGGCGGTGAGATGACGGCGCGGGACGCGCTGACCGAGTTCCTGTGTTGCGGCCAGACCACCGGCGGCACCCGCATCTGGGGCATCGGCTACCCGCGCGGCTGGCGGGCCGTGCTGCTGCCCAACAACCCGAACGAGTTCTTCGGCGCCCTGTTCATCGACCCGGCGAGCAGCGTCGTCGTCGCCTACATTCCGGCTGCAACGACGGTCCCTGGTGCCGTCACCGACGTCGGCAATGTCGATCTCTTTCTCAACGGGCTGGCGGTCGAGCGCGGACAGGAGTTCCGGGGCTTCCGGGAGGTCGAGCGCCGGCCGCTGCCGGGCGTGCCCGCGGGCCGGCTGTGGGTGGGGTCCTGGCCGGGAGCGCAGGAGCAGATGTGGGAGGCGATCATCGCCGTCGTCACCCCCACCAACCTCGACGTCATCATGGCGGGCATGCCGCGCGGCAACCTGACCATGATGGGGGTGCGCGCCGCGTCGTCGGAGTGGGCGCGGGGCCACGCGATCTACGAGCAGATGGTGGCGAGCACCCGGGTCCGGGCGATCGACGGCGGCATGGTGCCGTGGGATGGTGGCATCGGCCGGCCGAGCGTGGCGCCTGGGATGGTGCGCTTCTGCCCGCGCCACTGCGACTGGGTCTGGGTCGACGCCGACCGCCCTGACTGGCGCTGTGACCGGGACGGAGCGCCCACCGAGCCGTACCAGGTGCCCTGCCGCTGACTGGAGGATCGTCACCTCCGCTATGATGGGTGCGCTCAAGCCAGCGCTGACCGACACCCGCCCTCGGCGGTGCTCGGATGCCGGCTGAATCGGAGGGCCGCCGACCCGTGACCGCGCCCATCGACAGCTTCCCGTGGGATGTCCTGCTGGCATCGATCGAGGAGAATCGGGTCATCCCCGTCGTCGGTCCCGAGCTGCTGGTGCTCGAGCGCGACGGGGGCCAGGTGCCCCTGTACGACCTGCTCGCTGCCACCCTGAGCGCACGCCTCGGCATGGCATGGAAGCCGACCGATGGGCGAGCTGCGCTGAGCCGAGTCGCGAGCCAGTTCCTGGACGGCGGCGGACAACGCGGGATGCTGTACTCGACGCTCCACGCCATCCTGTCGACGACCAAGATCGCGACCCCGCGGCCGCTGCTCCAGCTCGCGCAGATCGAGCCGTTTCGGCTCTTCGTCAGCGCCACCTTCGATCGCCTCATGCAGCGTGCCATCGACGAGGTCCGGTTCGGCGGCGATTCCCGGACCGCAACCCGCGTCTACTCGTTGCGCACGAAGGTCGAGGACCTGCCGTGCGATCCTCGCGCTCTCGACGCACCGCTGGTCTTCCAGATCTTCGGACGCAGCAGCACCATTGCGGACTTCGCCGTGACCGATGAGGATCTGCTGGAGTTCGTGCACGCCCTGCAGACGGTTGACCGCCGGCCGCGGCTCCTGTTCGACGCGATGCGGGACTACAACCTGCTGGTGCTGGGCTGCAGCTTCCCGGATTGGCTGACCCGCTTCTTTGTCCGCACCTTGTCCGACAGCCGGCTGCTCGATCCGCGCAGCACGATCGAGACGATCGCCGACGATCGGACGGCGGGCGACACGGACCTTGTCGAGTTCCTGCGCCAGTGCAAGGTCACGGTGTACCAGGGCGGAGGCACCATCCAGTTCGTGGATGAGCTCTCGCGTCGCTGGCAGGCCGAGCATCCCCAGGGCGCAAACCAGCCGGTCCCTGCGGCCGAGCAGCTGCCGGCCGTTCCCGACATCGCGCCGGGCGGCATCTTTTTGAGCTATGCGAGCCAGGACCGCGAGGCGGTGCTCGCGCTCAAGGCCGGTCTTGAGAGCGCGGGCCTGGAGGTCTGGTACGACCAGCGGCGGCTCGAGGCCGGCGACGTGTACGAGCGCAAGATCAAGCGCAACATCGAGGCCTGCACGTTCTTCTTCCCCGTAATCTCCGCCGAAGCCTGCCGGAGGCTCGAGGGCTACTACCGGAAGGAGTGGTACTGGGCGATCGAGCGCTTGAAGCGATTCGAAAGCTCGTTTCCGTTCATCCAGCCGATCGTTGTCGACGACGTACCGTACGACGTCGCCGGCGTGCCGGAGGAGTTCGTCAACCGGCACTGGCAGCGCTTCCCGGGCGGCAATCCGACCCCCGAGTTCCTGGATCTGACCAAGCAGCGCATCCGCGACCTCCGCAAGCGAAAGGCTGGCCGCCAGTGACCGACCCGGCTCGATACGGGGCATCCGACACCGAGGTCGATGGGCAGCACCCGTTTCCGGGTCTGCTCGCGTTCCGCGAGCGTGAGTCGGTGTTCTTCTTCGGTCGCCAGGAGGAGGCGGAGCAGCTGCTCAGGCTGGTCCGGCGCGACGTGGCGACGCTCCTGTTCGGCGGTTCCGGGATCGGCAAGTCGTCGCTGATCCACGCGGGGCTGTTTCCGCTGCTGCGGCAGAACGGGCTGCTGCCGGTCCCGATTCGGGTCGACTTCGCGGCGAACGCACCACGCCCGGTGACGCAGGTCAAGGCTGCGGTCCGGGCCACCGTCGCGGCGTCATCCGGAGAAATCGAGTGCCCTGGGCTCGACTGGGACGCGGCGACGCTGTGGGAGCTGCTCCACCGCGCGGTGCTGTGGAGCCCCACCAACCGCCTGCTCCAGCCGGTGCTGGTGTTCGATCAGTTCGAAGAGCTGTTCACGATCGGCGCCGGCAGCGCGGCGGCGGCTGACCTCGTCGTGGAGCTCGAGGACCTGATCTCGAACCAGGTCCCGGAGTCACTGCAGCGGCGGCTCGAGGAAGGCGGAGGAACGATCGACCTGCCGCATGAACGGCAGGACTTCCGGGTCCTGGTCAGCCTCCGGGAGGACTTCCTGCCGCTCCTCGAGGGGCTGTGCGACGACATCCCGTTGCTGCGCCGCAACCGCATGCGCATCACCGCGCTGTCGCCCGAGCAGGCGCTGCAGGCAGTCTGCTGCCCGAACCCCGCCCTCGTCGACGAGGCTGTGGGAAGGGAGATCGTGCGCTTCGTGGCGGACGCCGAGGAGCATCCCTTCCGGCGGGTCGGCGAACACGGCGTGGGGTCCCGCCCCGAGGTGGAGCCGGCGCTGCTGTCGCTGGTGTGCCGCGAGCTCAACGCGAGCCGAATCGCCCAGGGCCGGGATCGAATCACAAGCGACCTGCTGAGCTCCGCCAAGGTCGGGATACTGGCCGACTTTTACGACCGCAGCCTCGCCGACCTGCCGGCCCAGGTCCGCGTGTTCGTTGAGGACCACCTGCTCACCCGCAGCGGCTACCGCAACATGGTCGCAATGGACGACGCCCTCGAGACCGAAGGCATCGTGAAGGAGCACCTGGCGAAGCTCATCGATCGCAGGCTGATCCGGGTCGAGGATCGTCTGGGGGCCCAGCGCATCGAGCTGACCCACGATGTGCTGACGCGGACGATCCGCAAGAGCCGCGACTCTCGGCGCGCCCGGGCGCGCGAGCGCCAGCGCCTCGACCGCGAACGCCAGGAGATCGAGCAGCGACAGCGCGAGCTGGAGGAGGAGCGCGAGACGCAGCGCCGCCGGAACCGACGACTCGCCTGGTTGGTGGCGGGGCTTGGCGGTGCCGCGATCGCGACCCTCGTGGTGGCGGCGCTCGTGGTCGTGCTCGGGGTGCTCGCCTTCCGGTCCGCGCGGGAGGCCGATGGCCAGCGGCAGATCGCCGAGAACGCCCTCGCCTTCATGCTCTTCGACCTGCGAGACATGGTCGAGTCAACGGGCAGGCTCGATATCGTGGAGCGGGCCGCGGAGGAGGTGCTCGCGCAAACGGCGCAGGGTGATCCCGAGGAGCTTTCGGCGGGCGTCGCCCGGCTGCGCGAGGTCGCCCACATCGCGCTCGGCGACGTGCGCCGAGCCCAGGGTGACCTCTATGCGGCGCGCGCCTCCTATGACGCGGCCACGGCGATCGCCCTCTACCTCAGCGCGGAGGACCCGGAAAACGTGCTCTGGCAGCGCGACCTCTCGGTCGTGCGGATGAGGCTCGGCGATCTGGCCCTCCAGGAGGGGGACCTCTCGGGCGCGCTTTCGTCGTGGAGCGAAGAGGAGCGGATCAGCCGGTGGCTCGCGGACCGCGACCCTTCGAACCTCGAGCGGCAGCGCGAGCTCTCGCTGAGCGCGATTCGAGTCGGGAACGTTCTCTCACTTCAGGGAAGAGTGGTGGAGACCGCTGCAGCCTACCGGTCCGCCCACGACATTCTCGCGCGCTTGGTGGCCGCGGAACCGGCGAATGTCCAGTGGGCGAGCGACATGGCCAACGTTCTGGAGCTCCGGGCGGCCCTCGCCGAGGGCGAGGGCGATCTCGCGGGCGCAGTCTCCGACTACCGGAATGCCCTCGAGATCCGCCGCGATCTGGCCGGCGGGGACGGCTCGAATCTCCTCTGGCAGAGCCTGCTCGCCGGGGTCGAAACAGCGCTCGGCAGGCTCGTCCTGATGGAGGGCGATCTCGACGGTGCGCGGTCCCTGATCGAAGCTGCCGAGGGCAGGTGGGCGAAGGCCGTGGAACGCGACCCCGCCAGCGCCGACTGGCAGGCGGGCCGCGCGGCCGGGCTCGCGGCGCGCTCCGAGCTGCTCAGGTTCGGCGGCGATCTCGCGGGCGCGTTGCGGGCGCTCGGCGAGCGGCTGGCAACGCTCGAGCGGCTGGCCGCCGGGGCGCCGTCGAGCGCCTCGCTGCTCTACGAGCTGGCCGCCACCCACGCGTGGATGGCTCGATTGGAAATGCTGTCGGGGCAGCCGACGAAGGCCCTGGCAGCCGCGCTGAGGTCGCAGACCCTCGCCGAGACGCTTTCGGCGCGCGATCCCTCAAATGCTGGCGCCGGCCGGCTCGCCGCCGCCTGCCGCCAGCTGGTCGGCGATGCCCTGGTGGCGACTGGCGATCCGACGGGGGCGGTCGCGAGGTACCGCGACACGCTTGCCGACATGGAGCGGATGCGGCAGGCACATCCTGACTCGGTGCTGTTCGCCGTGGACGTCGTCGACAGCGCGAACCGGCTGAGCCACGCGCTGTGGCTCGCTGGCGACACTGCTCAGGCCCGCGACGCCTGGCAGGAGGCAGCGACCGGGCTGCGCGCGCTCGAGATCCGCTCGGAGATCAGCGCCCGGCGGGCGCTCGACGGACCGCTCGGTGCGATCGTCGGCTGCACTGTGTTCCGCAAGCCGCCGGATGAGGGCGCCGCGCTCGGTATCGCGGAGGTGGAGCCCGCCGGAGCGAGTCGAAAGGTGCGGGCTGGTGTGCTCGGGTTCCAGGCGCGCCGCGCCCTGTTCGAAGGCTCGCCCGAGTCGGCGGTCGACCTGTCGCAAAAGGCGCTCGCCATCGATCCCACCCAGACCTGGCTCCAGCTCGGGCTGGCGCACGGCCAGCTGCTGGGCGGCCACGCCGAGGCCGCGCGTGAGCTGTACCTCCGGTACCGGTACTTCCCGGTGTCCGACGCCTTGACCTTCCGGGAAGCCGCCCTGGAGGATTTCGAGGCACTCCGCGACGCCGGGGTCTCACCACCAGCCGTGGCGGAGGTCGGGCGCATCCTCGGCTCTCCCTAGCAGCCTGGGGTGTCCAGGTCAGTCCGGCGCGCCGCCCAGGTAGGCCACCTGGCTGGTCGCGGGATCGATGTGGACGACTCGGCCAGGCGCCCGCGGAGCAGGCGGTCCGTCGCCGCGCACGCGCAGAGAGTATTTGCGGGGGACGGTCCCCGAGATCATCCAGCGCACGATCTGCGCCGTGCCTCCGATGCCGCGAGCTGGCTTGCCGTCCCAGATCGCCACCAGCACGCTCGATCGCTCGACCAGCCAGGCGCCAGCGAACGCGTACCGGCAGGCGCGCTGCTTTTCGTGGGAGTCTCCGACCCGGGCATCGAGGTCGTCGACCGTCACGCGCCGGCTCGCAGCGTCGAGCAGCGCGTCGAACTCGCGGCGCGACGCGGCGTCGCGGAAGTCGCGTCGGTAGTCTCGAGGAGGCATCGGGAGAATGGCCACGAGCTCGGCCGCGAGGTGATCGATGGCGAGGCGTGCCACCAGCCGGTCGGCGCCCTCGGCGAGGCACGACAGCACGACCGCCCGCCGGCCGGGCGCAGCCTGTTGCAGGCGTTCGAGCTCGCGGACGACGGTTGTCTGCAGCCGTTCGTCGTCCACCGCGATGTCGCGATGGCCGGTCACACCGATCATCAGCCGGGAACCGAAACCTCGGCGGTCGCGGGTCGGGTCATCTCCGGCGAAGGTGATCACCGATCCTCGCCGCCCGGCCCGGCGAGGTCGAAGGCGGCCGGGAAGTGCTCGCTGCGGACCTGCCGCGCAGCCGCCTTGGCGCCGATCCGCGCCAGATCGAAGCGATTGCCGGCGGCGCACATGTTGCGGAGCGAGTTGACCTTCGGCACCAGCTCCTCGAGCCCGAGACGGTCGAGCTCGTCGGGCTCGAGGAGGGCATCGTAGCGGAGGTAGCTCAACACCGGCTCCTTGGCCAGGAGGTCGTCGGAGAGGTCACCGACCTCGGAGTCGATGATCCACGGCGTGAGTGAGCGCGAGAGGGCCTGCAGGATGAGCTGGTTCTGCCACTGCGCGTCGGCGAGAAACATGGTCGGGACAACATGGGCCCAGTCCCAGACCTTGCTGCGGGCCATCTTCGCGGGATCGGCCCGCAGGTCCCAGATTCCGGTGCCCACCGAGACCAGCAGCAGCTCGTCTTCGCCGGTCGGCCACCGGAACGGGAAGCCGCGGAGCGTGGCGACGAGGAGAAGCTGGAGCGCAGGGTTGTTGGCCATGCTGACGCCGCCGTCGATGAACGCGCCGACTTGGCCGCCTCCGAGGTCGATCGTGGTCGGCTCGAAGAAGACCGGCGCCGCCGCGCTCGCCCGGACGGCGTTGCGCAGCAGGATGCCCCGGTTCTCGTTGAAGAACTTCCCCTTCGGATGGTTGATCAGCGGCCAGGTGCTGCCGGTATCGGCCCGCTTGGTGACGATGCAGACGCCGGTCTGGATGGCCTCGTCGCCGAGCGTGATGTCGCCGAGAAAGGCCGCGAGCTGCTCCTCCAGTGGGCCGCTGTTGAAGCGCGCCTCCCAGAGCTTGACCTTCTTCGCTCCGAATACCTTGCCGCCCAGGTTCAGGTAGAGCTCCTTGATCTTCGAGGTCTCCATCCCGATCGCCAGGCAGGCCGCGATGATCGAGCCGGTGCTGGTGCCCCCGATCAGGTCGAAGTAGTCGCACAGACGCAGGTCGGGGCGACCGTGCCGTTCGCGCAGGACGGCCTCGATTCTCTCCAGGAATCCCAGCGACAGCGCCCCGCGGATGCCACCACCGTCAAGTGCGAGGATCCTCTTCGGCCCCTTGGACTGAAGTCTCTTCGCCAGCGACATGTTGGACTCCTCGACCATTCGCGCGCGCCGCTCACGGCCTCCCGTGGGCAGGTTGCGGTTTCGATGCCGTAGTCGGAGCGAGCACGGAGGTTCCCCAGTGCGCTCAATCGTAGTCGTGGCGGGTGGCGGGTGCAACTGGCTTCCCGGTTTCGGCCGCGTGCTATCCTGGTTTGCCAGCGTGTGGTTCCCTTTGCAGATGGCGCAGGTCAGTCGCGCACCCAGGACTGCCCCAGATGATCGTCAATGACGCCATCAACGCCCTGAGGAGGCTGTGGCAGTTCTTCGTCACGGCGTTCCCGGGGCTCGGGCGGATCGCCGATCGGGCCGGCAGGTGGCTTTCGATGCTGGTCACCAACCCGGTCGTGGCGCCGATCTGGAATCGGATTGTCGCCTCTCCGTATGGTCAGGCCGCGCTCAAGCTCGTCCAGCAGTTCTTCTGGCGGGACTACTCAAAGGAGCGCATCGACGCCGACAGCCTGCCGCCGGAGGCACACGCCGTCCTCCGGCCCGTGATGTCGCTGGCCGCGCTGATGTGTCTGGCGGTCCCGATGGCAATGGTCGCACCGTGGCCTGCGGTCGCGGCCGACCAGGTGGTCGGGGCGTCCGGCCCGGTCGCCGGATGGTCGATCGTGCTCTGGTTGTTCGCGATGGCCGTGGCCTGGAGCTCCCTGCTGGTCGGGGCTGGCGCGTCCAACCGCCCGGTCTTCCTCGGCATCCTGGTCGTGTTCGCGTACTTCATGGCCTATGCCGCGTTCTCCCGCCTGCCGGCGTCGATGTGGAACCTGCCCCTGCCCGCGGTCGTCCTGGGTGCGCTCGCGTTCTCCGAGGAGCGACTGGGCCGCCCCGGCCGGCGGGGGCTGGCGGCCTCGGCGGCCACCGTGCTGGCGGTCGGGATGGGGACCGGATTCTTCTTCGCCGGGCTGTTTCCATTTGGCCGGACCCCCGTGCCGGTGAGGCTCGCGGTCGGTGCCGTCGTTGGCCTGCTGGTGCTGGCGTGGTCGCGTTACGGCGACCGGATCGCAGGCCGGCTTGCTGAGGCCGGGCGGTCGGCGGCGGGTGTCCAAAACGTCCTTGTCGCCCTGCTGGTCGTTTTCTACTCCGGTCTCGCCGTCCGCGGCGGGCTGGGAGTTCCCGGCTCTGCCACGGTGGAGTTTCTGGAGCTGTGGAGCGGCTACCTGTGGCCGGTCTGGTACATCCTGGGCACCGGCCTGATCTTCAAGCTGCTCACCCAGACCAGGGTCCTGACGCAGTCGATCCGGGACGTGATGCCGGCGCGCTGGCTGGTTCCCGTTCTGCTGCTCCTGTTTGCAGCGGGCGTGGTCGTGACGTGGTCCGACTTCGTCCTCGACACCCTCGGCTTCGGTTGGCCAACGCCGCTCGTCACCCTGATGGGCTACGTCTACCACATCACGGCGGGGTTCATCTGGAACGAACCGTTGTATGCCTACTCGGCGGCGTGGGTGCGGTGGGTGCTGCTCGTCGATCTGGTGGTGGCGATGTGGCTCGCGCTGCGCCGGCGGCTCACCGCGGCCGCGATCCTGGTCCTGCTCGGACAGACGCTCCTGCTGTGGTTCGTCGTCAGCCAGTACTACCTCAACTATCTGGGCTTCAGCCGTGCCGGCTCCTACACGCCCCTGGTCGCGCTGCTGCTGGCCCTGATGCTGCTGTGGATGCTGTACCGGTCCGGGCTGACCAGGGCCATGGGCTCGTCGCCGCTCTGGCCAGCGGTCGGCCGGGTGGCGATCTGCGCCGCGATCATGCTGTTCGTGGTGCTCGAGGTCCACTGCCGGGCGGCGCTCCACGACGGGCTCGCCTTCGACCGGATCTTCCTCTACACCTTCCGGGGGGTGGTGGACTTCGGCCTGCCCTACCTGTTGAGCGTGTATGCAAGCCGCCGCTTGACCACCTTGCCCGTGTCGACGCCGCAGATGATCGGGGCCTTTGCCACGGGAGCGATCGTCGCTCTCACGCTGAACGCACTCGACAAGGTGGTTGCAGCCGGGGGGTCCCTTACCGCGCTTTCAGCCGACATGACGGCACGCTTTGACCTCATCCTGACCGGACAGATGGACCGGCTCCAGGATCTGGCGCCTGACGCCTCCCTCGCGTGGACGCTGAGCCGGGGCGTGCTCGCGGTGGCGGCCCTGATCGTGGTGGCGGTGGTGGTGGGGCGGCGGACGCGTGGTCAGGAGAGGGCGCCAGCAGCTGTCCTGTTCTCGCTGATCACGGCCGGTGCGGGGATGGCCGCTTTCTCGCAGATCTGGATGGACCTTCCGGTCGTGTCGCCGCGCTGGGCGCAGCTCATCATCCCGTACCGGACGTCGATGGAGGTGGACGCCCACATCGTGGGGCTGTTTCTCAGCTACACGCTGCCGGCGATGGTGCTCGGTCTGGCGGTCACGCGACCGGACGGAGCCACCCGGCCGTGGGCGGCGGTGGGCGTGGCAGCGGCCTCCGCTCTCCATCTTCTGGCCGTGGTGCTGTGGCCTGGGCAGGAGCCGTGGCTGCGGTCATCGGGCATGCTCTGGACCTGCTGCATCGCCGGCGTCGGGCTGTTCGCGGTGCTGCTGCGCGCCGTCCGACTCAGGGTCGAAAAGGTGATGCCTGAAGCCGTGCTTGACGAGCAGCACGCGGAAGCTCCGCTGGTGGGTCGGCGGGGCGTCGCGGTGGTGTCGGCGCTCGGCGTGCTCGCCGTGTGCGCCGTGGCGATCACCCAGTATCGAGCAGGACGCCTGGTCGACCGCGAGGTCCCCGGCCTGCCCGCTCCGCTGCCGTTGCCGGCGGCCTGGCGTCCGCTTGACACGCTGCCGCCCGGGGTGGCGGCCGGCTTCACGCGATCCACGGTGTCGGTCGGCCCCCCGGTCCTCATGGTGGAGCTGCGGGAGTCCCCCGAGGAGGGCATCGATGCGCTGCTCGAGGGGCTGCTGGGCGAGACCGCGGCCAGCCTGACGGACTTTGAGGTCTACCGAGGTCCCGAGTCGTGGCAGCGCCACCTGGATGGGGCGGTTGCGGTCGACTTCTTTTTCTCCTCCACGCAGGCGAACGGGCTCGCACTGCCGATGGTCGGATCGATGGCGCTGCTGCCGGTCAAGGATGGGCCGGTGGTCGGCGTGTGGCTGATCGCCAACCTCCACGACTTCCACGCCCGACGGTGGGACCTGGTCATGATCGCGGACGCGCTCGACGCTCCCGGCTGAGCTGCGGATCCGCGCACGGCCTCGAGGCCCGTCGCCAGCTGGCAGGTTGACTGGGATGGCCTGCGGCGTCGGTCGGGCGCCCGGTCGCTCAGCG
>Ga0209254_10003339_pt1 | contig 14637 bp, 14 predicted proteins | sample FrelakmetDIP11DI_FD_187148 | JGI IMG/M metagenome (GOLD analysis project Ga0209254, IMG submission 187148) | Freshwater lake sediment microbial communities from the University of Notre Dame, USA, for methane emissions studies - DIP11 DI (SPAdes)... | ecosystem: Environmental > Aquatic >...
CGACGAGCGGGGGACCGTGGAATACAACCTGGCCCTCGGACAGCGGCGCGCCGAGGCGGCCATGAAGTATCTCATTGACCTGGGCGTCAAACAGGCGGACATTGCCACGATCAGTTACGGGAAGGAAAGCCCGCTTGATCCCGGCCACAACGAGGAAGCCTGGGCCAAAAACAGGAGGGCCAATTTTACCATCAAGGTGAAGAAATAGCGGCGTGACCCGGAAGACCCATGTCTAACATCCTAAAATCAATATGCCTCCTAGTTTGCCTGCTGCTTTTGGCGGGTTGCGCGAGCAGGTATGATTTGAAACGGGTTGAGAAGGAGATCGGACAGAAGGTTTCTGCCCAGGTCAATGACATCGAAGCCCTGAAACAGGAAAATGCGGCCCTGCGCAAGGCGCTGGATGACAACGAGGAAGCGATTGCAGCCCTGAGAAAGACACGGGCGGAAAACAATGCCGACATGACAGGGCTGAAGGATCGTATTCAGAAGCTCACCGGCCGGACGGAAGAACTGCAGAAGGATTTTAAGGCCCTGCGCAAGACCACCCTGGGCAGGGAAGAAGACATGGCGGAAAAGCTCAACCAGGCCGCCTTCAAGATCAACTTCATAGAGAACTTTCTCGGTATCGGGAAAAAGGATGCACCCGCGGAGGCCGCCGAGAAGGGCAATCGAGCCGCCAACGGCCGGCAGAAGGATGCGCTGAACGAGAAGCCCGAAAGAGAATCGCTCTATGCGGCGGCCTACGAAACATTCAAGGAGGGAAATTACGATAAGGCCCGGACCGAGTTTGAGAACTTTTTGAAACTGCATCCCCGTACGGAATATTCCGGCAATGCCCAGTTCTGGATCGGGGAGTGCTACTACCATGAGCGGCAGTATGAAAAGGCCATCCTCGAATACGAAAAGGTGGTGACAAACTTTCCGGAGGGGAACAAGGTTCCCTATGCCCTGCTCAAGCAGGGTCTTTCCTTTGAGCAACTGGGGGACAAGGCCAGCGCCCGGCTCTTCCTGCAGCAGGTCATCCGGGACTATCCCAATACGAATCAGGCGGGGGTGGCCCGGTCGAAATTGCTGGAGATCAAATAAGGCGAAAAGAAGCAGAGGCCGGAAGCCTCAAGGAAATCTGCAGAAAAAAAGAGGGGCAGGCGGTTTTCGGACCGCCTGCCCCTTGTTGTGTACGGAACGGACGCCTCCGCGTTTACGCAAAACTCTTGCCAATCATTCCGGTCCCGGTAAGTCATCGCGGGCACATCATTCTTCGAGGACGGTGCGGCGGATGGCGAGGGGAAAGCAGGCGCCCTCCGCGTCTGCGCCTGTGTTTGTCTCCGCACAGGCGGCATCGGCGCTGAAGCCCCATTTTACAAGCGTGTATCTCAGGCGGGGCGCTTCGTCATCCGGTTCTTTTTCGGCCGTGATCTCGATTCCCGTGATGCAGCGGGGGTGCACGCAAGAGCCCGTGTTGAAATAGATCGGGTCGGCCTTGGCCTTTCCGCGGACGCCGCGGCTGCCGATGCCCGTCTCCATGAGGCGGCGCTCGGTCAGGGAGAGATTGGCGAAGACGGGGCGGTGGGTATGGCCGGTAATGATGATCAAGTGACCATCCGGGAAAACCCGGGACGCTTCCCTGTTTCCCCTGCAGGAAAAATGGATGGCATCCTTCATGTCCCCTTTATTGCTCCCTTTTGCCCAATGGTAGAGGGTTTCGTCGATTTCATTGCAGCGGCCGGGATTCTCGGCGGCACGGGTGGGGTCGAGGATCCCCAATCTCTGGAAGCCGGACCAGACATGGCGGACGATGAAGCGGCTGATCTTCGCCCGGACGCCCAGGCAGGACGGATCGGCCTGGTGCCCGTGGAGCAGAAGGACCGGTGGGAAGGCTGCCTGCAGGACGACGGTCTCGTGAACCTCGATGCCCGGAAAGATGGCGCGCAGGGGGGCCGGGTTATTGCGCCAGTCCGCATCGTGGTTTCCCCAGATCTTGATGTAGCGCGTTTTGGCCGGGTCGGGATCATGGAAGCGGCGCAGCAGGTCGTAGATGGAGGTGTGGGTGATGTAGATCGCGTCGAAGGATTCGTTTTCCCAGAGTTCCTCGGCATCGCCCAGTTCGATGTAGGTGAAGCCCTGCTCGAAATAGTGTTCCAGAGCGCACTTGTATATGAGGGAGTTGTGCGCAAATTCATCGCCCGCGGAACCGTTGCCGCGGTGGCAGTCCGAAAGGACGATGTAGCGGCCTCCGTCGGCAAGGGGCAGGCAGAAGGGGGCCGGATCTTGAATGGCGCGATGGGTCAACGGGGATTGGGGCTCCTGTTAATCGAGATGGACGGGCTCGACGCCCGGCGGCGCTTCGAGACCGAATAACTCCGGATCGACGTCTTTCAGGAACTGGATGTCCCTGTACCGGATGCTCACGGAAACGCCGTCAACGCCATCGGAAGAAAAGGTTATTTTTTGCGGAAACATCGCGGCCTCCATAGAGAGCGGCTCTTCGAAGCGCACCCGGTACAGGCGTTGCTGCTCCGCGTAAACCTCGAGGCTCTCGAGAAATCCGTCCGTCATCCGCACCCACAGGGACCGGCGTTTCAGCGGCTCCACGACGTCGATCCGGTAATGGTCGCCTTCCGGGTAGCCCCGCAGCAGCGTGTCCGGCCCGGGCGACGCAAAGCATGTTCCCGTCAGCAGGGCGAACAGGTCTTCGGGACCCATTTTGAGCGGCAGATAGCGCCCCATGTTGTCCGGGGTGGCGCGACCGATATAAAATGCGCCGGTTTCGTTTAGAAAGACCTTGAGTGTCCCGTCGCGGACAGAAAGAAAAAAGGCGGGGGGACCGAACAGCGGGATGGCTTCCACCCGTATTGATGCGGGTCTTTTCAGCAGCACGGCCAGTTTGAGCGGGTAAGCCCCTTCCTTCGTGTGCGTAGCCACCCGGGCATCGGCCAGTGCCAGCAGCACGGCGTCCGCCGGGAGACGGGCGGCGATTTGCGCCAGGGCGGCTTCCGGCGAGGCAACGTTCAGGGGGGCCGCTGCTTTCGGCACAGCCGCGCATCCGCAGAAAACGAGCAGCAGCAGATAAAGGACAGGGATATTTTTTTTCGTTTCCGTCATTTTTTCAAAAGATCGCCGATTTTCCCGGGGAGGGTTTTGCTGTCGGGGTTCAGCTTCAGCGCTTTCCGATAGACCTCGAGGGCTTCCTTGAATTGCCCGTTCCGGGCATACGCGTCGCCGAGGTGCTCGCTGATCGCGACGTCATCGGGCTGCAGACCGGCCGCCTCCTTCAGCAGCTCAATGGCCCTTTCCAGCTTGTTTTGCCGGAAATAGACCCAGCCGAGGCTGTCGATGATATAGGCGTTGCCCGGCTTGAGCTGTATGGCTTTTTTGATCAGTTCCTCCGCTTCGTCCAGACGGATGTTCCGGTCTGCGTAACTGTAGCCGATGAAATTCAGGGCGTCGGCATGACCGGGATTGATCGCAAGGATCTGCCGCATCAGCTTGATGCCGTCTTCGAAACGGTCCGTCTTTTCGTAAAGCACCCCGAGGCTGTAAAGCAGCTCTGTGCTTTTCGGCAAAACGTCAAGCCCCTCCCGCAGCGTCTTTTCCGCGTGAGCATAATCCTTTTTTTCATCGTAAAGGGAAGAGAGGAACAGATACAATCCGGGCGCGTCTGTCTTGACGGCAATGGCCTCCCGGATGGTTTTCATCGCTTCGTCCGTCTTGCCCTCCTTTTTAAGAATCGTCGCAGCATGGGTCCGGGCATTGACATAGAAATCCGAGTCCGGCGTGATCCTTGCAAAAATTTCGAGGGCCTGCGGGTTCTGGGCGTTTTCACTGTAGGCCGCAGCCAGCAAATAGCGGATCCTCTGATCGTCCGGATAGGATGCATGCAGTTTGACGAACAGGTCAACGGCCCGGCCGGGGCGTTCCCGTTCAAGGTAGATCAGGCCGACGGTCAGCGCAATCTCCTTGTCGGACATATGCTTCCGCAGGATCTCGTCGAAGACCTGATCCGCCTCTGCATCCCGTTTTTCGCGCAACAGCAGGTCCCCCATCCGGATCCTGACCCTCACGCGGCTCGGGTAAGTCTTCGTGATACGGTCGTAAAGCTCGATGGCCAGGGTGTATTTTTTCTGCTTTTCGTAGAGAGCCCCCAGATCCGTCATGGCGGACTCAAAGGAGGGCTTGATGTCAAGGACTTTCTTGAGTTCTTTTTCCGCCTCGTCGTCCTGTTTGAGTTCCATCAGGATCTTGGCCAGATAGTAGCGGCCGATGACATGATCGGGATCGATGGCCAGCAGCTTTCTGATCGTAGCGAGGGCATTCTGAAAGTCTTTTTGTTCGGCGTACACGATGCAGAGATACAGATGCGCCGGCATTTGTTTCGGATCCAGCGCGATGACGTCCTGATAAGCCCGGACGGCATTGGGATAGTCCTTGATATTGGCGTATAACCCGGCGCGCAGAAAGTGCACCTCCACGTCCCGGGGATGCGATTTCAGGACATCGTCCAGAAGCGCCAGCGCTTTCTCAAAAGATCCCTTTTCGCCGTACAGCATTGCCAGCTCGGCGGCCAGGAACGGGGATTTGGGGTCGAATTGCAGGGCCTTTTCATATTCGCTGGCGGCTTCCGCGCTGTTTTCGTTAAGCAGATTCAGCACGCCGAGGGAATAATGATAGGCCGCCAGCATGGACGCGTTTTGCGAAATGTTTCGGTTCGGGGGTTGCGCAGGGCCGGGCGGCTGAAACAACAGGCAGCCCTGCAGCAGGCCGATCACCGCCAGGCACGCCAGTTTATGACAAAGGACGTTGCGCATACGGTCAGCTTCCAACGGTCTTCTGGAAGATATCCCAGCTTTTGAGAATATCAATCGCGCCTTTGAGCTGACTGTCGAGCGCCGGGTCTTCCGCGACTTTGTTGGCTTTTTCTTCCGGTGTCTGCCCGTTTTCCAGAGGCGATTTGATATGGCCGCTGAGGTCCCGTTCCCGGATGCGACCCTCTGCGCCTTCTTTTTCCCGGGCGGGCTGCTGGTACTTGATGACAATGTCCGGGGCGATACCTTCGGCCTGAATGGAGCTCCCGCTGGGGGTATAGTATTTGGCGGTGGTCAATTTCAGCGCCGACCCGTCTTCAAGGGGGATCACCGTTTGCACGGACCCCTTGCCGAAGGTCTTGGCGCCGACAATGAGCGCCCGCCGGTTGTCCCGCAGCGCGCCGGAAACGATCTCCGCGGCGCTGGCGGTGCCCTCGTTGACGAGAATCACAATCGGACAGGCGGGTTCATCGCCGCTGTCTCTGGCGGAAAAGGTATTTTCGAGATTCTTGGTCTTCCCCTTTGTCGAGACAATGATGCCTGATTTGAGAAAGCAATCGGAAATTTCCACGGCCTGATTCAACAGGCCGCCCGGATTGTTACGCATGTCTAAGACGAGGCCCTTGAGGGAGTGGGAGGGCCCGTCGAGGTCTTTGAGCGCCTTCTTGAGATCATTGACGGTTTTTTCCTGAAACGAAGCGATCCGGATGTAGCCGATCCGATCATCGTGCATGCGGGCCTTGATGCTTCTGATCTTGATGATACTGCGCGTGATGACGATGTCCTCCGGCTTGGCCATGTTTTCCCGCATGATCGTCAGCGTCACCTTTGTGTCTTTCGGACCCCGGAGCTTGCTGACCGCCTCCATGATGCTGATGTTCTTGGTCGATTTGCCGTCTATCCGGATAATCTGGTCGCCTGCCTTGACGCCGGCCAGGAAGGCGGGCGTGTCTTCAATCGGCGACACAACGGTCAGGATGTCCTTGAGAATCGTGATTTCAATCCCGATGCCGCCAAAGCTGCCTCGTGTCTCGACCTCCAGTTCCTTATACATGTCCGCAGTCATATAGGCGCTGTGCGGGTCGAGCGAGCGCATCATGCCGTTGATGGCGCCCTGGATCAGGGTTTTCTGTTCGATGGGTTCCACATAGTTTTTTTGCACCATATCCAGAACTTCATTGAACAGCTTGAGATTCTTATAGGTTTGCCGGTCCAGCGCAACGGCCGGTGAATTCGCGTACACGTTCCAAAGGCCCAATAAGACTATCAGGCAAACCGCCGAAACCACGAAGGCCGTCATCCATTTCCGCATAAGCACCTCCCTCTGTTACAAACCTTAGGGTCTGTAACGCAACGGTTATTCCGTTTCAGACCCTAAGGTTTCATTTTGATGATGCAGGACTAACACTTTCCTGCTTAATATTCAATTTTAAGATATGTCCTTATCAGATTTTCCGCAAACGCTGAAGATTCAGGGAGGTCATCCCGATTCCCTTGCCCCCGCCGGGAAGGGATCAGGACGGCAACGCGGTTATTTCTTTGGAGGACTGCCTGGCAATTCGCTTTCTTCCGAGAGGACGCTTAAAAAAACGCGCACCCCTTTTACAACGGCGGCCAGGGAAGTCAGGGTGTTCAGAAAGGGAATCCGGATGCCCGTCTGGACAATCCGGCCCAGATCCGCCAGGAAGATCAGCGTCTTCTGCAATTTCAGGAACGAATCGGACAGTCCCTCGACCTGGCGGTTCACCGTCAAAGTCGTCTGATTGATATTGGCCGTGATATGCTCGAGGTTTTTGAGGATGCCGGGCAGGCTCTCGTTTAAGGCCTTAAGCATCGCGGCCATGGCTTCCGCCGTCCGGCGAATCTGCAGCAACGACGGGATTGCAAACAGGGCAAACAGCAGAATCGCGACGGCTATGGTCGTGGCAGCAATTTCCAGAAACATGCCCGCTCCTCCTTCGGAAATTATGCAGATGCCTTTTCTTTTTCTTCCTTGAAGGCTTCCACGCCGGCGTCAATGGCCCGCTTCAGGCGGCCCTTGCCTTCCATAAGCGTTTCTTTCCCGCGTTCCGTCAATTCTTCAACCTTGCTTTCTACTTCCTCTACTTTCTCCCTGGCCGAGATCTCCGCTTCTTTGAGCCTTTTTACCGCCGCCTCATACACCTTCTTGCTTTTCTCAAGCGCCAGTTCATATTCCTCCCGGGCCTTGACCCGTAATTCCTCCGCTTTCCTTGCAATATCCTCCCTGGTTTCCTTGCCGCTCTTGGGGGCATAGAGAATGCCCAAAGCGGCTCCGATCAATCCCCCGATGAACAGACCTTTCAGAAAATCAATGCCTCGATCAGACATGGCCGCACCTCCTTTATTTATTTTGTGATCGATCTTAACGATTCTTGCAGCCCCATTCTACATATTTTCAAAAGAAAGTAAACCCCAAACGCCGAATTGTAAAAAGTTAAAATTAAATCGTTAAAAACAAAGCCGGGCATTTGAATGCTGCTCAAATGCCCGGCTTGTCGTTCTTCCCTTGTTGGCTTTTTATTACTTTGCAGGGGCTTTAGCCGGTGCGGGTGCTGCAGGTGCTGCTGCAGGTGCTGCTGCAGGCGCTGCAGGCGCTGCGGGCGTGCCGGGTGCGGGAGCTGCTCCCGGAGCCGGAGCGGGCGCAGGAGCCGGAGCCGGTGCGGGCGCCGCAGGAGCCGGTTTCTTCTCCGCTGGTTTCTCACAGCCGACCACTGCAAATGAAAACGTCGCGACGAAAAGCAGCGATACAATAATAGCGAGGACCTTCTTCATGGATTTGCCACCTCCTTTCAAGAATTTTTACAACTACGGGCAACGTTCCATCACCCTTTTTGATCAGTAAAAATACGCTTTTTTTTTGCCTTGTCAAGATATATTTATCAGGATATAAGGCGCCTGTATCGAAAAAATATTTCCGGCAGGCGGAGCGGCATAATGATCCTGGGCATAGACGTGGGCGGGACGCATACGGACGCGGTTCTGATCGAGGATTTCAAGATCACCAGAAAGGCCAAGGTTCTCACAGACGCGGATAACCTGCTGCAATCCCTCCTGAAAGTCACGCAGGAACTCTTGAGCGATGAAGATCCCGGGAAACTCAGCCGCGTGGTGCTCAGCACGACCATCTCCACGAACGCCATCGTCCAGAAGAAAACCGACCGTGTGGGCATGGTTCTGGTCTGCGGCCCGGGGGTCGAGCCTGCGCGGATCGCCGTGGGGGGAGATTGCCGTTTCGTTGCTGGGTATGTCAACCACCGGGGGCTGGAAGCGGCGACGGTCGATGACGAAGAAATCAGGCGGGCCGGCGAATATTTCCGGTCGGAGGGGATCGATCATGTCGGCATCGTGGGAAAATTTTCCACGCGCAACCCCGTCCAGGAGATCCGGATCAGAGACCGGTTGCAGGGCGCCGCGGGCCATCTGTCGCTGGGGCATCGGATGTCGGGACACCTGAATTTTCCGCGTCGCATCGCTACGACCTATCTGAACGCTTCCGTTGCCCGCCTGTACGGCCGCTTTGTTGAGGACGTTCTTGACTTTGTCCGCCGGCAGGGCATTTCCGTACCCATTTATATCCTGAAGGCCGACGGCGGCGCCATCGACATCCGGCAATCGCTTGAACTTCCTGTGCAGAATATCCTGTCCGGTCCCGCCGCCAGCATTATGGGCGTCTTGAGCCTGTCCAGCCGCAGGGAAGACGCCATTGCCCTGGATATCGGGGGCACGACGACGGATATTGCCATCTTTGCCGGGGGTGTTCCGCTCCTGGAAGCCTTCGGCGTGACGATTGAAGGATACAAGACGCTCATCCGGGGGCTGCGTACCAAATCGATCGGCTTGGGCGGGGACAGTTGTGTCCGCGTCGATCAGGGGCGTCTGTCTATCGGACCGGACCGCAAAGGGCCGGCGGCGGCCTTCGAAGGCCCCGGCCCCACACCGACCGACGCAATGATCGTCCTGGGCCTGACGGACATCGGCGAGCGGGATGCCGCGGCGAAGGCCTTGACACCGCTTGCTGCGGCTCTGAAATGTTCCCTGGCGGAAGCAGCGCAGCAGATTTTCGACGAGGCGTGCCGCATAATCGTTGACCAGGTCGGCCGGGTGATTGAAGAGATCAATAATCAGCCCGTCTATACCATTCATGAAATGCTGGAAGGCAAGCGATTGGAGCCGAAAATCCTCTATGTGGTGGGGGGGCCGGCCGTGCCCATGGCGCCCCGGCTCGGACAATTGCTGAACTGCCCGGTGCATATTCCCGAGCACCCCGAAGTCGCCAACGCCATCGGGGCGGCGCTGGCCCGAACCACGGCGGAAGTCACAGTTCTGGCGGACACCGAACAGAAATTCCTCTCCATCGCGGAAGAGGGCTACCGGGCGGCGATACCGCCCGGTTTCAGCCGCGAGGACGCGATTCGGATCGGCCGTGAAAAACTACGCGAAAAGGCCATCCGCATGGGCGCCCGGGAAGAAGATATCGAGATAGAGGTCATTGAAAGCCAGGAATTCAATATGGTCAATCAGTTTTATACAACAGGCAAAAATATCCGGGTCAAGCTCCAGGTGAAGCCGGGATTGATTGCGGGTTTCCAGGCGGGGGCGCGTTTATGACAAAAAAACAGAAAAAAACTGGGCTGATCTTTTTCCCGGCTTTTGACTGGGCCATTTCTCCCACGCATCCTGAGCGGGAGGAGCGGCTTCTTTACACCCAGGACCAGGTCTGGGAAGAAGGCCTCCTCGATTTCGACAACATTGTCGAGTTCAAGCCGGGCCTAGCGACCATCGAGGATATCAACCGGATCCATATTTGCGTTCCCGACGCGAAGTCCGTCATCACGGAATCCCACCTCATCTCGGCGGGAGGGGCGATCACGGCTGCCGACAGGGTCCTCAAAGGCGATGTGGACAACGCCTTTGCGCTCGTCCGGCCGCCCGGCCATCACGCCATGCGGGTCGTTCACGGCGCCCGTGGCTTTTGCAACGTCAACATTGAAGCCATAATGATTGAATATATCCGCCGGCATTTCGGCCCCAAGCGGATCGCCGTCGTCGATACGGACTGCCACCACGGCGACGGCACGCAGGACATTTTCTGGCACGATCCGGACACGCTGTTCATCTCGATCCACCAGGACGGAAGGACGCTTTATCCGGGTTCCGGGTTTCAGGACGAGTTCGGCGGGCCGAATGCTCTGGGGACGACGATCAACATACCCCTGCCGCCCCGGACATCCGATCGTGGCTTCCTGCATGTCCTGGAGCATGCGATTTTACCCATTCTGAAGGAATTCAAGCCGGATATCATCATCAATTCCGCCGGGCAGGACAACCATTACACCGATCCCATCACGGACATGCGTTTCAGCGCCCAGGGGTATGCCACGCTCAATGAACGGCTTGCGCCCGACATTGCCGTGCTCGAAGGCGGCTATTCCATCGAAAAGGCCCTTCCCTATGTCAACGTGGGCATTATTCTGGCGATGGCCGGGATCGACTACAGCCACGTGAAGGAGCCCGATTACGACCCGCTGGCCCTGCGGGAATCGGACGACATCATGCGGAAAATAGAAAAAGAAGCAGCGGAGATTTACAAGCTCTGGCAGAAACGGGACGCCATGAAGGCAAAGATCGTCGGAGACGCGGGCTACGCGCGGCGCCGGAAAAGCATCTATTACGATACGGACGGCATCAGCGAACAGCAGGAAGAGACGGTGCGCATCTGCAACGATTGCGGCGGCCTGGTCATGATCGATTCCATGGCGGATACGGGAAGCCGGATTTATGCCGTCATCGTGCCGGGCCGGAGTTGCGCCGTCTGCCGGCAGAACGGCGAAGATTTCTACGCCAAAACCGGCCGCGGGAAATATAAGGCCGTCTATTTTCAGGACAGAGACAGGGATGTTTTCCTCGTGAAATAATTATTAATTTTAAGGAGGAACGGGCAATTTATGAGCGATGATGTGGTAAAAAGGACACAGGAAACGGCAAAGAAACTATTCGGGGCGGGCGTCAAAATGGATCCGCCCTATCTGATGTGGCGCGAATTCGACAAGGACCTGGCCAACGAGTTCTCGAAGTTTATCACGGGGAATCTCTATTCGCGAACGGTGTTGACGCTGCCGGAAAGGCAGATGGCGGCCTGCGCGATGCTAGCCGCGCTGCGGGCCACGGGGGAATTGAAGCTGCACGTCAATGCGGCGCTTAACGTGGGCTGCGACCCGAAAAAACTGACCGAAATCTTCTTCCAGGTCGCCACGTACGCCGGCATGCCGGCGGTCAACGAGGCCCTCGAAGTTTATCGGGACGTCCTGAAGGAAAGAGGCGAATGGCCGATTAAGTAGCCGATTTGCTGTGACGTCATAAAAAACAGGCATGGCGGACCCTCGTGTTTGAGGGCCCGGCATGCCTGTTTAGTGTGAAGGGAGCTGTTACTCGAGGACGACCAGTACCTGGTTCGTATCGACCTTGTCTTTCTCGGCGACTCTAATTTCGGCGACCTTTCCACCGGACGGCGCCAGAATAGGGTTTTCCATTTTCATGGCTTCCAGAATGATCAATTCATCATCGGCATTGACGGCGTCGCCGACCTCGACCAAAATCTCCGCAATGGTTCCGGGCATGGGGGCTACCACTTCTACTGCCATTTTATACCTCCTTACATATTTGATTGCCCCGCTGTGCGGACTTGTCCGGTACAGCGGGACGGATTGAAAGGTTACAGGGGGAGCTTTATGCTCCCCCTGTAAAAACGGGCAATGCCCGGTTTATTTTTTCCAGAGCGGATCTGCGGGACCCCAGGGATCGGGCAGAATCGCCGCCGCGGACCAGTCAGGCGGCATGCGCTGGCCGGGCTTCTCGCCATCCTTTTCGGCGAGCTTCTTCAGGCCCGGACGGGCGAATTTCATGTGACCCGCCTTCTGCGTGCGGCCATTGTAAATGGCTTCCGAACGAAGACGTTTGCCCATACTCTTTTCCATCTTCCTGCCCAGCCACAGGACACGGTCCACGTCGTAACCGTGCTCGATGCCGAGTTCGTCGATCTGCACGAGCAGGTCTTCCATGGTGATCAGGCCCACGAAGCGCGGATCATCGTAATAATACTCGCCTGTACCCCGGATGGGGCAGTCATCGAGGAAGTTGGCCGGCTGTCCGCCCAGGCCGCCCAGCGTGGCCTCGAAGCGGCAGATGCCCGCATGCAGCGCCGCCAGGATCGACGACGAGGCGATGCGCTTCGTTTCGTGCAGGTGACACAGGTGGGCTTCCGGGTTCGGCATCGCATCGAGGATCATCGAGAAGTACCGGTACACGTCCGCCGCGTTGGCCGAGCCGTCGTGATCGGCGTGCTCGATGTCATGGGCGCCGATCTGGAACCAGCGCTTCGTGAACTCCACGGCGTCCTCGAGCTTCGTGGCGCCGCTGATGGGGCTTCCCCAGATCGTGCTGACGGTGCCGACCATCTTGAGGCCGGCATCCCGGGACTTCTTGATGCAGCGCTCCGCCTCGCGCCAGTACTGGGTCAGGGTGCTTCCGGAATTGGCAAAGTGATGCTCGGGGTCCGTGGAGACCATCATGAGGATGCGGTCGGGGCCGTACCCTTTCTTTTTCATCTCGATGGCCCGATCCACGGCGGTTTCACGGATGGTTACGCAGGTCAGGACAACATCCTTGTCGATGTTGATGCCGGCCCGGGAGCAGCGCTTCTTGAATTCGTCGCTGCGCATGGCCTTCATGACTTCGTCCGCATCCACGAACTGGGGGGTCGTGGTGGGAGCGCCCAGATTGGTCACCTCCAACTCGCGACAACCCGCCAGGATCATTTCCTGACCGTAGAAGATCTTCGCGTTTGTGGAAACAAAACGCTCCTCGTGCTGAAAACCATCACGAATCGTGATGTCCCCGATCGCCACCTTTTTCGGCATCCTCGGGAAAATTTTCCAATAATCGTACTCTGTCGCCATAAAACTTAACCTCCTTCATGAATTTGTTAATAAAGAATCTCCCCTCCTCCGGCGGCAGGAATAGGGGAGGGGAAACTTTATCGCTTCAATTACTCGCCCTTGAAAACGGGTTTCCGTTTCTCGGCAAAGGCCGCCAAAGCTTCGAGACGATCCTTCGTCGGAATCGTCACTTCGTAGGCTTTGGATTCGAGCGGTAATGCCACGCCGAGACTCGCCTCCGACCCGTAGTTAAGGGCAAACTTCGCCTGGGCCACCCCGATCGGGCCGTTCTTCGCGATTTCCCGTGCCAGTTCGAGGGCGGCTTCCATGAGTTTGTCCGGTTCAACGACCTTGCTGACCAGACCGATATCGAGCGCCGTCTGGGAGTTTATGCGCCGGGCCGTATAGATCAGTTCCTTGGCCTTGGCGACGCCGACAATCCTCGGGAGCCTCTGGGTGCCCCCGGCGCCGGGGATGATCGCCAGACTCGTTTCCGTCAGGCCCATGATCACGTTGGACGATGCGATGCGGATATCGCAGGCCAGGGACAGTTCCGTCCCGCCGCCGAAGGCGAAGCCGTTGATCGCTGCGATCACAGGCACGCGGACCTGTTCGACGGCCGTGAAGGTATTCCGGATCGTGAAGATAAACCGGCGCACCTGATCCGGGGTGAGCGTCCTTCTTTCCTTGAGATCGGCGCCTGTGGAAAAGGACCACTTCTTGGGATCGTCGCCGGCCTTGGCGCCCGTGATGATGATGCAGCGCAGATCCATATCGAAATTGGCTTCCCGGATCACATCGGCCAGGACGGCCAGCAGATCAAAATTAAAACAGTTCATGGCATCGGGCCGGTTCAGCGTGAGAACCAGGATGCCGTCTTCCGTTCTTTCCTGCAGCAGGATATCAGACATTGCTTTTACCTTCCTTTCCTTTTGTTCGATCAGACCTTCAGATCGCCCCAGTACGACTCCTTGATGGGAACGCGGAGCGCAATCTCGAAGCCGCGTGCGATCTTGTCGCGCGCCTCGCTGAATGCCACGACGCCGTCATGGAAGATCAGCGAACCGGTATAGAAGGGATGGCCTTCAGAATCATAGCGGTCCCGCATCATCTGGCGGAACTTGGCCATGTCATCCTCGTTCACGGCCCCGCCCTTGTCGATGATGTTCTTGCGGCGGACCGTCTCCACAATGAAGCCCGCGGTTTCTCCGGACATGACGGTCGTCCGGCCCCGCATGTTGGTGAAGGCGAAACGGGGCTTAAAGGCCCGGCCGCACATGCCGTAGTTGGCGGCGCCGTGGTCGGGGCCGATGACGTAGGTGATCTTGGGGGTATCGAGGCAGGTGCAGGCGCGGACCATGTCGGACCCGTATTTGCCGATGCCTCCCCATTCTTCGGCCTTGCCCACCATGTAGCCGGGAGACCCCTGCAGGAAGAGCACGGGAAGCTTGGAATTGCCGCAGCGGATCATCCATTCCGTGGCCTTGCGGGCCGCATCGATGTAGATCACGCCGCTCGCATTGGAGGCGATGACACCGACGGGAATCCCCTTCATCCACATCTTGCCGGCGATGACGGAGTCGCCGCGGCCGGGGCCGTAAGAGGCTTTGTACTCATGGAAATAGCTGTCGTCGGCCAGGCACTTGATCGTATCCTTGATGTTGATGTACTGATAGGTGTCCACGGGGGTGCAGCGCATCATCTCTTTAAAGTCAAACTTAGGCTCGCGGGTTTCGCGGCGTTCGATGCACAGCTTGTTGGACGGTTCGAATTCCATCATGGCGCGCAGCTTGGCGATGCCTTCTTCCTGGGTCCGGACAAAGTGATCGCAGCCGCCGGAATGCTGTGTATGAACATAAGCGCCGCCCAGGTCTTCC
>Ga0209254_10003340_pt1 | contig 14637 bp, 10 predicted proteins | sample FrelakmetDIP11DI_FD_187148 | JGI IMG/M metagenome (GOLD analysis project Ga0209254, IMG submission 187148) | Freshwater lake sediment microbial communities from the University of Notre Dame, USA, for methane emissions studies - DIP11 DI (SPAdes)... | ecosystem: Environmental > Aquatic >...
CCACCAGGTGAACTAACAGCCGCGCTCTTTCTATATGGCGTAAAAACTCATCACCTAAACCCCTACCCTGAGATGCACCTTCTATCAATCCGGGAACGTCTGAAATGACCACGTGCTCACCACTTTTAAGCCTCAAAACTCCCAGATTAGGACTCAGGGTGGTGAAAGGATAACTGCCTATCTTAGCCTGGGCATTAGTGAGGGCGTTTATCAGAGTACTCTTGCCGGCATTGGGTGCCCCGATCAAACCTACATCGGAAATGATCTTGATCTCCAGCTTTATGTTCTTTGCCTCACCCCGACCACCCTTGGTATATTGTCTTGGTGCTTGGTTGGTCGAACTTCTGAAACGGTAATTGCCCACCCCGCCCCGGCCTCCCTTGGCCAAAAGAAGCTTCTTGCCGTGTTCGTCCATATCTTCAATTAGGATCTCGCGACCTTCGGTTAGCTCATAGATGAGAGTGCCCTGAGGAACTTTTATGATCAGATCATCTCCATCCTTGCCTTTTCTATTCTTGCTCATACCCCGATCGCCACTTTCCGCTTTATACAAACTCCTGGACCTAAAATCCATAAGTGTGGCCATGTTGTGGTCTGCTAAGATGTGTATGCTGCCACCGGTTCCACCATCGCCGCCGTCCGGTCCCCCCTTGGGAATAAATCTCTCCTGACGGAAGTTTACAACCCCGTCACCACCGTCTCCGGCTTTAACTTTTATGGTCGCCAGATCTATCATGAGGGTATTATACCGTTAATTGGTGTAATTAAGAGGATTTTGGGGCACATCTCCATATTTGACCATGAAGTGCACGTGTGGGCCGGTAGATCGGCCTGTGCTGCCCATCAGACCGATTACTTCCCCTCTGGACACCTGTTGCCCATAGCTCACATAAACACTGCTCATATGCCCGTATACGGTCTCGTAGCCGCTGCCGTGATCTATCCTGACATGCAGCCCCAAACCAAATGGGTCCCAACCGGCACGAACTACAGTTCCGCTACGGCACGAATAAATTGGTGGGAAGCCCATATTAGAGGGTTTGGAAATGTCTACTCCGTTATGATACCAGGCAAAGTACTGAGTTATGATCCTGGTTGAAGTGGGCCACACGCAAAAGTTCTGGCTGGGTTCGGCCGGTGGTAAACCGCCCGGTGCAGGTGCATATGGCAAGGAGGGCGTAATGGGTATGACCGGCTGGGGAACCTTGGCGCCAGGTATGACCAGTTCCGAGCCCACAGCCAATTTTGATGTATCCAAAATGTAGTTGAAGTCAGCGATTGACTGAGAGGGCACATCATACTTCTTGGCAATAGATTCCAAATTATCGCCTTCCTCAATGGTGTGAATAAGACCAGAGACCGGAGGTATAACAACCTTTTGACCGAGAGCCAAAATGGAGTAATCTGTCAGGTTGTTCACGTATTTTAGGGCGTCTGTAGAAATCTTGAACTTCTCGCCTATGGATGAGAGAGTGTCGCCCGCCACCACTATATAGTCAAAAGACTCAGCCCTTTTCCGGCTTTCCGGAACCAAAGTGGTAGCAGTTTGCATATTGGGAATTATGTCGCTGGTGAAGGTTAGATAATCAGGATCTATTTCGCCCCCACTGACAAACCTGGTACTGTTAAGTATCTCTCCGAAGGTAAAGACCAAGAAAGCCAGGATCATGACGGCTAGATTGGCAATGGGCCTACCTAGCCTGCCTCGTGACCAGATCAGCTTTTTCACCAGATAGTTCTTGGCTTCATCGGGAAGTTTCTTTGATAGCCAGGCGGTGTAGGAAAAGGCGGTACCCAGATCCGCCAGCTTGGTCAGTATATATTTTATAAGGTCCCCCGCAAAGGCTCTCAGTATCATCTTGTTCGGGCTGAAACCCTTAAAACGAAGTTGATAGAACCTTTTAGACTTGGGGCGCTTAAGTGTAAAAAGCATAATTCATTTTAGGCGGAAGGCTTAATAATTTTAACAATACTGTCTCAATTCTGCCACTTTATTGAGAGGGTTTGTGCAGATTGGTCAAAAACTCCTGATTTGTCTTAGACTTTCTCAGTCTTTGCATAACCAGTTCGGTAGCTTCCTTCTCGTCCAGAAGAGCTATCATTTTCCTTAGCTTAGTAACATTCTCGAATGTTTCTTTATCAAAAAGAAGGTCTTCTCTTCTGGTGGCGCTGTTCATAATATCAATGGCCGGATAGACTTTCTTATTGGCCAGGTTTCTATCAAGCTTCAGTTCCATGTTTCCCGTTCCCTTGAATTCTTCGAAAATAACTTCGTCCATCCTACTGCCTGTTTCCACCAAAGCTGTAGCTACAATGGTCAGACTTCCAATATCTTCAAAGTTTCTGGCGGCACCAAAAAAGTGCTTGGCAGGGTAGAGGGCTGAAGGATCGAAACCTCCGGTCAGAGTACGACCGCTTGGCGGGACGACCATGTTGTAAGCCCTGGCTAATCTGGTAATGGAATCCATCAGGATAAGAACATCCTTACCCTTCTCAGCTAATCTCTTGGCTCTTTCCAGACATATCTCGGCCATTCTGGTTTGGGCGTCAGGTTTTTCATCAAAGTTGCTGGCAAAAACTTCGCCCTTGACGCTCCTTTTGAAATCGGTGACCTCTTCCGGCCTTTCCCCAATCAAAGCTACCAGCAGTATCACATCAGGATGGTTTTCTGTCACCCCGCTAGCGACATCTTTTAACAGCCAAGTCTTACCCGCCTTGGGCGGGGAGACGATCATAGCTCTTTGACCCCTACCTATGGGTGAAATAATGTCTATTAATCTGGTGGAAATTACGTCCTGCGTTGTTTCAAGTTTGAGCCATTTGTTAGGGAAAACAGGCGTAAGTTTGGTGAATTGAGGCCTTTTTTTGGCCTCAGTCGGATCCATGCCGTCAACCTTCTCTACCTTAAGCAAAGACAAGTATCTTTCCCCTTCATTGGGAGCTCTGGCAAAGCCGGTGACAAAGTCACCCATTCTCAAGTTGCATCTTCTAATCTGCGAGGGGCTGGTATACACATCTTTGGGCAATTCGTCGGATACTTTTTCATCCTGTCTGATTACACCAAAATCGGGCATGATCTCTAAGATCCCGCTGATGGGGATCATTTCCCCCTTGTAATAAGTAGACTCTCCGGCATCGTTGCCGTTCTTGCTATAGATGGTGCTTTCACCAGCCATTTGATTTCTATTGTCGGTAGGCACGTTTTGGCCATTCCCGTTGTAGTTTCTACCCGAGGTAGATTCTTTGTGTTTTACTGGCATATTTTACTTTTATGAGGTAATGAACTTGATATTAAACCTGGATAACTTAAGAAAGTTATTCTAAAGTCGGGAGACAGCCACTGCCCCCTGCTGCCTCCCGGCTTTAGAATCCGACGTGGAAAGGCCCTCCAAGGAGTCGGGTTCTATCAGCTTAATGATCAAAGTAGCTCTGCCTTCACCACGAGTCTTTTGTTATATCCTGATCCCGGCAGATACACCCCACCGCAGGTTATCAGGGTAAGGGTGGACTTTCCTTCCTCATCTTCTAATACATCTAACCTGGAGGGATCTTGGATATCAAGGTAAGACAATTCTACCACCTTGTAGCTAAAGATTCTACCATACTTGTCCTCAACTTCAACCACATCCCCAAAGCCTACACGACCTAGGCTGTAGAAGGCTCCCGGAGCTCCCGTATTGGTATCGTAGTGGCCATTAATGATGAGGTTTCTCTCCTCTCCCGGCAATCCTCCACGGCTGTACCATCCAACCTCCTGCCAATTTTGGGGTGTCTCCATGGTCCCAGATTCATCTACGCTCACCGGTATGAGGTTAGCTTTGATACTGGCCACCTTGATCTCTATCTTCTCAGGCGAGGATAAAAGAGGCGAAAGTTTGTCACCAAAGACGGACACCTGCTCAACCGTATCAAGTTTGACAGCTTCCCCCAATAAGTCGCCCGGTTTTCTCGTGAACCTGTTCTTGATAAACTCCGTCACATTGATCCCTCGGTTGACCAGCATAATGGATATTATGATCGAAATAGAAGGTATCAGCAGGGCAATAGAAAGACCAAAGAGCCTCTTGGGTAAACTTATTGTTTCTGATTGATTATCTTGGTTCATTTTAAAGTTTTGGGTCAGATACAGAATAGTCGCGTAAGGGTTTGACCCAAACCCAACTATTCTGTGCCTAACCCAAATTATACAGCGTTAGCATCTGCCCCGCCTGAAACCAAGCGGGGCCATGCTACTTCAAATTTCTACTTAAATAAGATTGGTGCTTTTTCTCACTAGTATTCCAGCTATGATCAAACCGGCGCCTAAAATGGCCATCAGTTCGTTAGAACCGGTCTCGGGTAGTTCTTTCACCTCTTCGTCGCCGTAACAGACAGTAGCGGTATCAGAACCTTCAAAGTTGTCGTCCCAATTGACCTCAGCTTTGTTGACTATACATTTCTCAAACTCTACATCTCTATCGAATTCGTCTTCGTCTATCTCAGCCTCTATGACAAAGGTCTTGGTTTCTCCGGGAGCAAAATTATCCCAATACTCGGTCAGACCTGAACCACCAACTCTTTTCATCTCTTTGGGCAAGAAGTCTTCCATCTTCATATCATCAAAATCGTCAGCCTTATCATCACTCCTGTTTTTGATCTTTATTCTAAATTCAACTACATCGTCGTCATCAACATCCATCACTTTGTCTTCCCAATCGTCGTCGCCTTTGATCCTGACATCTTTATCTATTTCAAATCTCTTGTTTATGTAGCAAGTCTCGCCGTTTCCATAGGTGGACTTACAACCGGCATAAACCTGGCCGGCACCAATCATAGAAACTCCTACCATGAACAGAGCAACAACTAATATATTTTTTATTTTGTTTTTAGTCATAATATTTACCTTTAGGCAGGGAAACCACAATTTACGTAGGCAATTATACCCTGTAGTATTATGTTTGTCAAGTATATAGGTCTGTAGATCTAAACTCCTATAGTTAGCTTGGCAAATTCTAATTTCCCTCCTCATAAAGACTGCAAAATAGCTATCTTGCGGCCTTTAAAGAGGAGGGAATCATTTATAACCTGGCACACTACTGTGCAGGTAGATTCCCTCTTTTGGGCAGTTACGGTACGGGCATTCTCAACTCTTCGGGCGCTTGCCCCAATGGGTAACGGACAAGAGTGAGATCATCCCACAGACTTGCACCTCGGAACACGTTCGCTGTGTCGCAGTTGGTATTCATGTTGTGGGTTTCCAGGAAAACCTGGGCCACATCTGCGTAACCAGCGGGCTTGGCCTCGGAAGGCATTTCAACATCGACCAGAAAAGTGCGGCCGTCAAAGCCAACTCGGTCAATAAGAAATACCCCAGCCGTAGAGTCCACGGAGATTTGGATGGCAAAAGAATGCCAGATCCTTTCATCGCCCGCGTTGTAGAGCATTACCGGCTCGTATTTCACACCCTGGCGGGTGTAGATCCAGCCATAGGTGGCTACGTCGCCGGGAAGCGGGGTGACCATGTACGGATTGAGTCTATACAACAGTTCTCCGTAATGACCCACGCCATCCACAACGACCTCAATCGAGGCATCCATGATCTCAATCTGAGTGTCAGCCACGGGGGCCGTCAGGCCGGTGAGCACATACGTGCTTTGATCCTGAAGCTCAAACTCCCGATGGGCGATGCCGTTGACAAACAGCCCCTCTTTAGACTGGGGGTTGGCCACTAGCACGGCCGCGGAGTTATCCCCTGCTGGGGTGTCTACCTCTACGGAACTGAAGATCATGTCCTGCGGAAGAACCGGGATCTCGGAGCAAAAAACATGCCCATCGTCATCGGTCTTCCAGTGCGATGTGGAGGAAAAATCCTCCTCCCACACCACGTCTGCCTGGGCGCAGCCGGTCAATGCCAGCAACACCAAGATGAAAACGAAAAGTGCCAGTATTCTTTTGTTCACGGGAGTCTCCTCTCTCCTTATGTGTTTTTGTCTGAAGCAACGGGTTTATTTTGTTAGCGGTATTATAAGGTAAAAAGGCTAATTTGTCAATGCTATAGGTTTAACTTTTCCTGGGCTTTTTCCAGCACTCTCACCCTCAGAAAAGCCCCCAGTATGGCCAAATTCCAGACTATGACCAAACTTAGGATACCGACGTACTGCCACATTTGCGGCCAAAAGATAATTACGATGTATTCTTTCTCCCCCAGCTGAGGGATCTGCCAGCCATTCGCCCAGTTGTTCACTAAAAAGTGCTCTGTCACCTCGCGTCCAGCCAAATAAGGTAAGTTCTCCTGCCACCAGGAACCCTTAGTAACAACATAAGCTTTCCAACCTGGGTCAAAGGCTTGGTATAAGATGAGATCCTGGCCGGACTCTTCCACACCAGAAAATTTATAATTGTAGTACTTGCCTTTCTCAACTGTAAAAGATTGATCGAACACCGCCCGTTGAGCTGCCGAGGCACCGTTTCTGACCAGCCGCACATTCTTCAAATAGTCATGCGGCCACAGATACACTTCCAGTAACTTTAGCTTGTTTTCAGAGGGTATTGATTCGTAGGAGGAGTTCTGAAAAGAAAAAAAGTACCCGTCGTCAAAATAATACCCCGGATTGATAAGAAAATACTCAAGCCCACCCTTAAGGTTGGTCTCCAGCTTTGACTGCCGTCTGGTCTTATTGCCAAATATGTAAAAGAAAAGCTCCTTGCCCGAAATGTTCTCACTATCAAGCTTGACCAGGTACCCATTCCAATGGTTCATCAAACCAGAGGCGTACCCAAAACAGGCCATCCCCCTGTCCTCAGATTCCACCGACAGAGTTGAGCCGCGCTTGAGAACGCCAAAATCCCCTAACTCCCGACAATTACCTATTTCCACATAGGTGGGATCAAAATATTCAATGGTCTCCTTCTTTATCCTGGTCACTAAATAACCGTCCTCAATCTTCTCATCTATTTGAAACTCGTAGTTTCTTATCTCGTCGCCCAAAAACACCTTGGCTTGCTTAGGCGTGGGATTATCAGCCAATGTATAATCCGACAAGAGCAGATCTCCCAGATAAGCTTTGATGACAAAACTATCGCCGTCTTCGCTGATCTCCCATCTTTTACCAAAAACATCCGTTTCGGTAGTCAGGTCCAGGAAAGGATAGATATGATCGGGTTGCTCCGCTGATTTATAGGTGCCTAGATTAGAATAAGCCCGGTCCTCATTGGTAAGTTTTACCGCCGGCCACAGGGTTGGTACATCCCGGGCGACAGAGATAAAACTGTCAATATTGTGGTCGTGTGAAACTTTGAGGATTTCCAGCTCACCGAAACTCTCCACCTTAGATACCTGGCTGGTCTGCTCCAAGATCCTGCCTATCTGGTCATACTGCAGACCCTCCTCCAAGGATGACACCGGCCGGAGCGTCCTGTCTAAAATCAGAAAATCAATATCATACTTGGCCAGTACATCTTCGAACAACTTGGCGTTTTGAGACTCAATGGCGTATTTGATCTCCCAGTAGTAACTCTCACTTTTAAGGCTCCAAACGTCAAATGTTCGGGAAACGGTGGGCTGTTCCAAGCCATACCAGATAAAACCTGAGCCATCATAGCCCCACTTATGACTAAACCACCCCCAAAAAGTATAATCTGGCAGGAGGGCTACCCGCTTGTTCTTGTCCTGCTTGTCAAAGTAATTTATGACCTCAAGATAGGAATCCGGTAATCTTACCCTCATGATATCTGCAAAGAAATGGCCTAAAAAGGCCGGCAGGGAGTACACCATCAGCATGAGCATAACGGCCGCCGTAAAAACCACCGCCTCGAATGATCTGCCTAAAACCTTGTCCGGCTGATCGGATGTTTTGACCTTGGCGGACAGTTTTTTTGTCACGTATTGATAAGCTACCTCCAATCCGGAAACAAAAAGGTATGAGTATACTAAAGAGAAGGGCACAACAAATTTTGTGAAGGGTGATCTGAAGATCTGATTGACAAAGGAATGACTAAATATGGCTGAATTGAAAAAAGACAATGCCCGGGTATTACTTAAAAGCATCATCGCTATGAGTACCATAATGCTCACAAATCCAAAGTGGGATCTGTGCTTCTTGAAAGCTCCCATTAAGACCAAAACAAAGGGCAAATAGGACAGTAATCCCACAAAGAAGTTGTCCAGATGCTCGTGCCAGGGAAGAAATATCATCCGGTCATTGGTATCGTGCAGATCAAAATAAAATCCTTCCAGACGGGCAAAGTTGCCTAAAGTGCCCTTTTCTATGTTCTGGCGGCTGACAATGTCGGTGGCCAGTTGGTTGATCTTGGACTCCCGGACAACCGGTAGGGATGTCTTAAGAAAATAGAACTGGGGTAGGATCCAAAATAAGTTCACCAGAATGATCAGGCCAAAAGCCACCACAAATCTCCGCAGCAGCTTCTTATTGTCCTCACCCTCAAAAAACATACCAAAGGACAGAAATAACAGACACATCAGGTACACTACGAACAGCGTTTGAAGATAAGCCTGAGGCGTGGCCAGTATGTTCACAAAGACCAAAGAAAAGATGAGACCGGGCGTTATGTTTTTGGCATAGGCAAACCTGAGAAAGAAATAGATCTCCCAGGGTAGAAGTCCGAAAAGTACCGAGAAAGGCTCAAATGGCATATAAAATATCTGAACAGTACCCAGATTGAGCATATAAAAACAGGCCCCGGCAAAGGCCAGCATCTTCTTTTCTTTGTTGAATCCCAGATACTCGAGCAGAATGAAAAATCCTAAACCACCCAGGTAGAGCATGAGAAAGTGGAAGAAATACCTAATGACCGGCGCGGGCAAAACTACGTTCATGATAAAAAGGAAGACTGCCCGGACAATATCGGCGGCATGCGCCATACCACTGGTCAGACCAAAACTTTGATATTCCTGCCAGCTGGCGTGGCTGGCTCTTTTTACCGCCAACAGGGGGTTAAGTTCCGTCTGTAGGCTATCCCAACCCAGTAGGTAGGTGCCGGGTTTGTAGTTGGTGACAAAGATCAGAAATACCACCAGCAGAAGCAGGAGAGGAAATATGAACCTGGAAAGAGGGCTATTTTGTCTCACCAATTAACCTTGTAAATTTCTATGCTGCTATCACTATATAACAATTCTAAGGGTATTGGCTGAACACCTGGAAAAGTGCGGCTGGTCTGAAAGGCATAGTAAGCATTTATAAACCTGTTTACCTGGGTGGGCTCATTGGAAATCAAGGTTAAAAAATCCCCGGGTCTGGCCTCGATCTCAATGGGTGGGGTAAACTGTGCCGCCAGGTCATCACCACGGTCTTCCCAGGCCGGCCTAATCTCCTCTCCTGAAGGTAGCACAATCTTTAGGTCACGGGGCTCATTGGGCGAAAGAAGAAGTCCGTTCAGATAGAACTTGCCTGCTCTCTCAAAGTAGAACCTGACTAGGGTGTGCGGATTGCTCGCCGGCAGAGTAAAGTTGTTTTTGACCACACCGGGAGTGTCGCCGGATAAAACCTGAGTGGGTGGATTTAGGTAGTGCCACCAATCACGGACATTATAACAATCTGGAAAGAGAAGTTTGCCCACTTCGTCCTCTTTGAAAACTACTATGGCAGCAATATCTTTGGCCTTAAATTCATCTAGTGCCTCCGGCCTGTCCCCTGGACTAAAACCTGTCTCCGGCTGATCGTCCCGTTCGAACTGACAGACCAAACGACTAAAATGCTTCTCATTCAGTGTTTTTTCTGCCAGAGAAGTGGCGGCTGTATAGTGAAAAAAGCCATCCAAAACCTTCTTTTCATAAAAGACCGGCAGAGCACTCTTATAGGGGGTGTACTTGGAAAGCGGGATATTTAACACCGCTTCACCGGAAAGGGAAGATACTTCCCGGCTTAAAACATCTGCGGCTAAGGGCTCTGAAACCTGTACATTATAAAACAGCCTCTCAACCATCATGACTGCCAAAAGACCGGTGACCACAAGTTGGCTCCTGAAGAGACGGTCATCGGATACCAGGACCAGGCCTAAAAACAAACAGAGTAAAATGACCGTCCGGCCGCCTTCCGGATAATAAGGTATTTGCCAAATGTTGAATGATAAGAATAGGTAAACTAAAAAGAGCCCAAATCCCAGGATCTGCAAGTTTTTGTTTCTTAGCTTGATGAGAACGTAAAGCAGGATTCCTAATTCCAGGGTGCCTAATGTGATTACCCTTTCTATGGCCTGATCGGAGGGATTTATAAATCCCCAAAGCTCACCCAAGTACCTGTTAGGAACAAGCACATCCACGATGTGAGGTTCGTAGTATTTATCCTTTGCTTCATATAAGACCAGGTCACCGCTTAGCATCGCGCGGAAATAGCCTTGGTAAATAAAAATGAAAAACAGGATAAATAATGAGACGGCATTCATTATTATAAAAGCATTTTTAAGCAAATAACTTTTGTAAAAACTAAGATTTCTTTGCTTTATGGTCAAGGCTAATATAAAAGGAGAGGTAGCAGCTAACAGGATCAGGTATTGTAAAGAGCCCAAACCAATGAGTAGGGTACCTATTAGCGTTCCCACAAGATCCCTTAGGCCGTTTCGTCCCTCATTATGAACAATATTCTTATTCAGACTGGCATAGTAGTAGGCAAATACAGGTACTCCAGCCACGAAAGCTAGATTAAGATGTCCGTTTATTCTGGCAAAAACATACGGGGAAGCACCAAAAACAAGCGCGGCCATCAAGGCCTTACCGGTCAGACTACGCTCATCGTGTCCGGCTAACCGACCAAATCTTCTAAAATATATTAGAGAGATAAAAATGTTGAGAAAAAGTATTACCGCCACGGTGAGGTTGTAGCTTAGAATGGGGCTAAAAAACATGCTCAGAACAGCCCCGGATAAAACAGCCAGCGCCCCGTCAAAGCCATAGCTGAAATCAAAACCGTCAGGATATCGCAGCGTGTTAGTATGTGCAAAAGGGTGCTTGAGAGCCAAAAGATTTTCTTTGGCCAGATGCATAAAACCGAAAAACTCGTAGTTATCATAACCATCCCCCACTAGACTTCGTCTGACATCCATAAAAAAGACATTACTGAAAATAAGCGCCAGAAGTAACGTAAAGACAAAGCTTTTCACTCGTCAGCTTCTTTCAAAACTTGGTCATAGTCATGACTTAGCTTGTCCCAGCTTCGTACCTGACCCATGATGGCTGAGAACTTATTCAGCCGGTCAAGATTTTGCATGGCCCACATGATCTTTTCCTTTACTGGCTTCTGAAGATCAAAACAAATGTCCTCGACTTGAAGTCCTGCCTCATCCAGAGCACTTTTCATATCTGCAGATTGGAAGTACCCCCTTAAGGCATTGGAAAACAGCACGCCCATGCCCTGAGAATAGGCAATAGCCAGTGGTCCGGAAGATGACATGAAAACGGTGTAGGGCAGGATCAAAAGATCGGCACCACAAAAGTAATTCAGCATCTGCTCTTCGGGTACGAAACCAGTCACCAGCGCCCCCTTCTCCTTGGCCTTTTTCATTGTCAGATCAACAAAGTTCCTATAAGACTCCTCACCGAGGTGATTGGGATTTCCGCCGCCGCCTATGATCAGCTCTACTCCCTCAGCTCTCTCCCAAATATCCAGCAGTTCTATGACACCTTTGTAGGGAGACAGAAAACCAAAGTACAGAACATATCTTCTATCTTTGTTCAAACCAAGGGCTTCTCGGGCAACTGCCTTGTCTATATGAGTCTCCTGGGTCACAGCTAGGGGTATGACACGAAGCTTCTTGCCACCGCCAAGCCTGGATTTGAACTCCTCTTCAAAAACTACCAGGCGGTAGGAAACAAACAATAAGTAGGCATAAAATAACTTTCTCAGCAGACTGAAAAACCCTGCCTTGACGGGATTTTTCTCAAATGCGGACAGACTCCCCCCTAAAACCTGATGAACTACTAGCACTAGCCTTTTACCGGACAGTTTTAAGATGAGCATCATGACCAAAGCCAAAGCCACATGCGGAAACTTCCCGTACATGAACATCTCAAAGGGCAGTATGACTACTCGGGTTTTGTTTTTCACGGCTCCCAGAAACAGAGCTGCCAGACTAGCCAAACTAGCTCTCCGCCAGCACCGCTCCACCTTGATTGAATTTTCCCAATAGGAATCCTTTTTATCGAAGATCTCGGCCCAGACGGTAAACTTTAAATTGGGATTGGCTTTAAGAAGAGCTAAAAGAGTAGCCTTTGTATAATAACCCACGCCCACAGTTTTCTCGCCATGGATCTGGTCCTTTTCCGGATAGCTTGAGATGACTAGTACATCCATATGAATATATTATAAGTATTTGAAGACCAAAAGAGAAAACTTCTTCTTAGTTACCGGCGTAACCAAATCTGGTAACCAGTTTTTTAGCATATCCAAAGTCGTATCTGCCAATAGCCGCGTACCACCTTATTTTTATAAGTTCCAGCAAAGATGTAAACACCGCCCGGGAAAGTTTGACCTTGGTATTTCGGTCATCTGACCAGACCACGGATTTTTCCACCATGTTATAACCAAGTTTTCTGGCTAAAAACAGTATCTCTGAATCATAACCCCAACGGCAGATCCGGCTTCGGGAAAAGATGTCGGCTTTGGCATCTTTGGAAAAGGCCTTAAAACCACAGGTAAAATCGGTGACCCAGGTGTTAAGGATCAATTGAGACAGTAAAGTATAAGCTCTGCCCATTAGCTCTCTATGTCTGGGCTGGTGCCTGACCACGGTTGATTCGCCATTCTTTCTGGTACCTATAATGACCGGTCTGTGTTCGTTCATAAAAGGCACGAATTTCTCCAGCTCTCTTAAAGGAGTGGCCATATCAGCATCAAAAAACAGGGTGTAATCACTTTCCGAATATTTCATACCAGTTTTAATGGCGTAGCCTTTGCCCTTGTTCTTATCATAGGTGACTAGTTGAACCACGGCTTTGGTATCCGAAGCTATATCGGGTGAATATTTGTGGAGCAGACTCAAAGTCTTGTCTTTACTTCCGTCATTAACGAATATTATTTTATGCAATTTTAGGGACTGGGGAATCTCTGCATTCCTTAATGCAGCTACGGTCTTTATTAATCTTTTTTCCTCATTATATACAGGAATAACAAAGCTTATAGTTTTGGTCATGTCTCCATTCCTTTCAATTTTGACTACATGGTCATTATACTATAATTAACCTATAGTGTCAATGCGGAGGGCTTTATTATTTTATTCTGTGGGGATTGAAACTCTATATTTGAGGGCACGATCGTTTCTTATCCTGCACTCAAGAAAGAGCCGTACTCGGAGGGGATTATGGTGGTGGGTCATAACCCATCATCCTCCGAGTACGGGGTTGGTCAGCTCTGATTAGCAGCTAACCTATTGGTGTGGTGTGGTAACTAAGGAGAGCAGGACGGGCCGCCGTTGATCGAGCCGAGAGCTGATTGCGCGCCGGTGAAGGCTTCACATTCGCTGTCGAACACGGTCAGATCATAGAGCACGGCGCCATTCAAAGCTGTCAGTTCGATCGGACCCTTGGCCCACTGCCATCCCTGACCACTATTGTAGGCGCAGGCTGCGCCGCCAAAGCAGTTGAAGGTTTGGACAGTTCCCAGGGATCCTGGATAGATCACGAAAGCGCCAAAACCGTCCTTGACGGTGCCAATGGAAATGACGCCGTCTACACCGGTGAGTTGCATGACCTCGCGTAGTCGTTCACCCAGGAGTGGGTTGATGCGAGATTCGAACTGAGCCGGTAGACTGGGACAGGCTTGGGCTTCGCCCAGGATGTGCAGGATATTGACGATGGAGGCCTCATAGACCTCAGCCATCCAACGATTGAAGCACAAGCCACCACGGCCTGGGATCAACCGCTCAACGCGGAAAGTTCCGGAGCTGATCACATCCTTCTCGACCCCATGGCCGCGGAAAAGAACAGTGGCGTTTCCGTCCACGAGGGTTTCGTGACAGATGACCCATTCGGGACATGTAACCTCAGAGGTTACCACGCCCTTGCCATTCCAGTGCCATGCGATACCTTCTTCCCCGTCGACCGTGACCAGCGGAAGACCCATGAGTGCAGACATAGCCTGCGTCTGGGCCTCCAAGGCCATGGTCGGGAAATCGGGCGGCAAGCCTGGCGGAAGCGGGATCGGATTGCTGGTATCCACCGGATCACCCAAGGGGATGAAGGGCGGTGTGATACTGGAGTAGTCCGAAGCCGGATCCTGAGACTGAACGGGTGCCTGCTCGGCGGGTGCCGCTGGTACAGCCTGTTGGGGCTGCTCGGCGGGTGCCGCTGGCGGCTGGTTTTCCATCATTTCGTCCAATCCCGGCAGCTCATTGCTGTTGGCCGCGCTGGCAACCCGTGGGTTGAACAGATCGGCGATGGGATCGAACGTGGGAGACAGAAGGTCGGCGACCACCACGGTCGCGAAAAGACCTCCCACGCACATGAGCACGAACACCCCGATCAGCAACAGGCCGATGACGGCAATGCCGAATTTAGGGGTGCGCTTGGCAGCGCCGGGGGGCGTGCTTGGTGCTGAGACCACTTTCTTTGAGGCCGGCTTTACAGCCGTCTTGCTTGTGGCCGATGACATTTCCTTTTGCTCCTTTCGGGTGCAAAGCACCCAGCTATAGCTTGATTCGGATTAGTCC
>Ga0209254_10003341_pt1 | contig 14636 bp, 14 predicted proteins | sample FrelakmetDIP11DI_FD_187148 | JGI IMG/M metagenome (GOLD analysis project Ga0209254, IMG submission 187148) | Freshwater lake sediment microbial communities from the University of Notre Dame, USA, for methane emissions studies - DIP11 DI (SPAdes)... | ecosystem: Environmental > Aquatic >...
GCCTTCGGTTACGAGGATTGCGAAGAGTTCGACGACTGGGTACGCAGCGCGCGCGAGCGGATTCGCGTCCTGCGCCGCGATGCCGTCGCGGCTGCTGCTGCGCACGAGGAAGCCAGCGGCCATGTTGCACGGGCGCTGATCTTCGCCGAGCGGCTGGTCGCTGAGGATCCGCTCTCCGAGCAGGCGCACCGGCTGCTGATGCGATTGCATTACCGGCGCGGCGATCGCGCCGCGGCCCTCGCAGCCCACGCCCGCTGCAGACAGATCCTGCAGGACGAACTTGGAGCGGAACCGAGCACCGAGACGCGCGAACTGGCGCAGCTGATCGAACGCTCGGGCGAGTTGCCGGGCACCGGGGCACGGCCCGTGCCGGCGGCGCTTGCCCGGCCGCCGCTGCTCGTCGGACGCGAGCGCCAATGGCGTGCCCTGGAAGACGCCTGGGAGCGAAAGTGTGTGGCGGTGCTGATCGGCGATGCCGGCATGGGCAAGACGCGGTTGCTGGGCGACTTTGCGCTGTCGCGCGGCATCCCGACGATAGGCGCGCGTCCCGGTGACGAGCGCGTGCCCTACGCACTGCTCGCGCGGCTGCTGCGGGTGGCCGCGGGGCCAGTGGCGGAGGGCCTCGCGGCCAGCCAACTCGACGGTCAGGTGCGATCGGAGCTTGCGCGCGTGCTGCCGGAACTCGGCGCTGCGCCGGCGGGTCCGATGAACGAGGCGCGCTTCCGGCAGGCGGTGGTGCAGGCGCTGGCCGCGTGGCGCCAGTCCGGTCTGGCGGGACTGGCGTTGGATGACCTGCACTTCGCCGACGCCGCCTCGCTCGAATTGTTGCCGCTGCTCGCCGCGGAGCTGCGATTGGTGCTGGCCGTGCGCGGCGCGGAGACACCGGTCGCCCTCGCCGCCTGGCAGGGCGTTGAGGCTGGCGCGGCGCTGCTCGAAGTGGCACTGCCGCCACTCAGCGAAGCGGACGTGCGTGAGCTCCTCGACTCGCTGGCGCTCGACGAGGTCGATTCCGCGCGCCTGGCGGCGCCGCTCGCCCAGCACACCGGCGGCAACCCGTACTTCGTCCTCGAAACGCTGGGCGCACTGGTGGCGCAGCCCGGCGCGATCGGCGACCGTCTGCCGACCACGCCGACGGTGGGCGCGCTGATCGAGCGGCGCTTGGCTCAACTCAGCTCGGCCGCGCTGCGCCTGGCACGGGTCGCCGCGCTGGCCGGAGCGGACTTCAATGCGGCACTGGCCGCGCATGTACTGCAGTCGCACCCGCTCGACCTGACGGAAGCCTGGGCCGAGCTCGAGCGCGCGCACGTCCTGCGCGGCGGCGGCTTCGTGCACGACCTGGTGCGCGATGTCGCGGCCCGCGCGGTTCCCGGGCCGATTGCCGAGCTGCTTCATCGCGGCATTGCCGAGCACCTGGAGGCTCAGTCGGTCGCGCCGGCCCGGGTTGCCCAGCACTATGCCGAGGCCGGCGCCTGGCGCCGCGCAGCCGAGTTCCATCTGCGCGCGGCGAACGACGCCCGGCTCGCCTCGCGACGCGCCGATGAGGTGGAGCGCCGCGAGTCTGCAGTGGCCTGTTTCGACCGTGCCGGTGATACGGAGGCCGCGTTTGAAGCCCGCTGCGACAGCGTCGAAAGCCTGATCCTGGTGCGTGGCGTCGAGCATGCGCAACGGGTGATCGAAGGCATGCTCGCCGCGGCGCGCAATGATGCGCAGAAAGTGGCGGCATTGACTGCGCGTGCAACGGCGGCACTGATGGCGGCGGACCATGTCACCGGCGTGGCCAGCGCGCGCGAAGCGCTGGCGCTGGCCGACAGCGTTGGCTCGCCGTGGCAGCGCTTCGAGGCGGCGCGCCTGCTCGCCGTGGGGCTCGCGCAGCAGGGCAAGACCGAAGAAGCCGAAGCCGTGCTGACACCGTTCGAGGCGACCGCGAACGAAGATGGTTCGGTCGAACAGCGTGGGCACTACTGGTCCGGCATGGCCTACGTGCTCAACTCTGCGCGCCGGTTGCGTCGTACGGCCGACGCCCTGGCGAAAGCGATCAACTGCGCGCGCGAGCTGGGTGATCTCGCCGAACTCGCGATGCTGACCACCAACCTGGCCACGGTGCACGGCAACCTGGGACATGTCGACCAGGCCTACGAGCATGCGCTGCGTGCGCGCGCACTGCAGGTCGAACTGGGCGCGACCGGCGGGCCGATCGGTGGCGTGATCGAGGCCCACGTGGCGCTCTATGGCGCGGGCCTTGGCTACTACGGGAGTGCGCTGCAGGCCTACGAGCGGGCGCTCGACGTGTTCCGGCGCGATGGACAGGCACTGTGGATCGCCGTCTGCAGCAACAACATGGCGATGACACTGATCGACCTCGGTCAGTTCGCCCGCGCGCGCAAGGCCCTTGCTTACGAAGCGCCTTCGGTCACGCACGTGGCAGCGCGCGGGGCCCTGCTGGCGGCGCGGATCGCGCGACTTCTGGGCTCATCGCCCGCCGTCGACCTGCAGCGAGCGCGCGAAGCGCTGGCGCGCGGCGCGGATTACTACATCGGCGCACTGCTTGAACTTGAGCTTGCCGAGTCGATCGACGCGCGCGAAGCCTTGAGTGCCTGTGACGCTGTCGCGAAGGCCGCCGAACAGCGCGAGTACGGCGGCATCGAGATGAAGGCCAGGCTGTTGGCGGCACATGCCGCCCTGCGTGCTGGCGATGCCGCCTCGGCTCTCGCGCGCTGGCGAGAGCAGCAAGGATTCCGCCCGACGCTGCAGGTGGCCGACTGCTATCCGCCGCGCGCAGCGGCAATCGGTCGGGACATCCTGCTCGCGTGCGGCGACGCCGATCAAGCGGCGGAGCTGCTGGCAAAGGCCGTCGCCTGGATCCGCGAGACGGCGCTGCCGCAGGTTCCTGAGGCGTTCCGCGAGAGCTTCCTGGATCGCAACCCGGTCAACCGCGCGTTGCTGACGGCCGAAAGTCGGCGGCGGTAACGGGCCGGTAACGCGGCCCTCGCTACCTTGCAGACCTGCCGCACGGCGGCGCTGACGAGGAGGGAGCGATGAAGAACACGAAAGCGATCGATGCGGACCCGGGCGTCCGTGGCTTCCGCGCCATCCGGCGGCTGCCTCGGCTGGCGCTCGGGGCTGGCGCCGTGCTGGTGCCGCTGACCTGCCTGGCCGCGGATCCGCAGCCGGGTGGCGGCCACGCCACTCAGGCGCAGGGTGCCGCGGCCGGCGGATCGAGTACCGAAGCCAACAGCCAGCTCGAGAGCTGCCCCGAGACGCTCGGCACGATCAGCATTGACGAGCAGACCAACGCCGGCTGGTACAGCGCCTACCAGAGCCAGTACAAGATGGGTTCGACGGTGCCGGCGCTGCGCCTCATCATCCAGCAGTCAAACTGCTTCGTCATCGTCGATCGTGGGCGGGGGCTGGCGGCGCGCAATCGCGAGATGGCCTTGATGCGAGGCGAAGAGGGCCGCGCCGGCAGCAACGTGGGCACGGGGCAGATCGCCGCGGCCGACTACACGATGATTCCGGAAGTCATCCTGTCCGACCGCGGCGGCACACGCGGCGGTGGCGGGCTCGGCGGCGTGCTCGGTCGCAGCAGCTGGGGCGCTGCGGTTGGCGCGATTGCGGGCTCGATGTCGACCAACGAGGCGGGCGCGATCCTGACACTCGTCGACAACCGCTCGACGGTGCAGCTCGCGGCTGCCGAGGGCTATTCGAAGAACATTGATTTCGGCGGGATGGTGGGCTTCTTCGGCGGCGGCGCGGCGGGCGGCGCAGGTGCCTATACCAGCACGCCGCAGGGAAAGGTGATCTTCGCGGCGTTCACCGACTCGTACAACAAAATGGTGCGGGCCTTGCGCAACTACAAGGCGCAGACCGTGCGTGGCGGGCTCGGCACCGGTGGTCGGCTCGGCGTGCAGGGCGGAAGCACCGACGCGTCGCGCGAAGTCGACTCCAAGCCGCGGCAGTGAGGCGGCCATGAGCGCGCACAAACGCTGCATGGGTGAACTCGGTCCGCTCGTCGTCGGGTGCGCGCTGCTCGCCGCGCACCCGGGTGCGTCGGCGGAATACTTCAGCCTCTATCTGAGGTGCGAGGGCGAGGTCACGTCGGGCGCCGGGAAGAACAAGGCGCATCTCGACGTCGCGATGCGCGACAACAACCAGTCGGCCGTGATCCAGCGCTCGAACGTCCTGCCGGTCGGCGAGAAGATGAAGTACGAAGTCTCGCCGGCGACCTACAGTATGACGTACCGCTCGCCCAAGGCGCGCACGCAGCTCTACTACGACTGGATGCGCGGCCAGTTGTTCGCCTGGGATCCCAGCCTGCAGCGCCTCGCCTACATCCGGCTGTCGATCGACCGTCAGAACGGCAACCTGGAAGGCGACTTCCGCAACAGCGACGACACGATCCTCGCCCGCTTCGGCATGCGCTGCGAGAAAGTCGACCCGTCGGCACTGCCCGCACCGAAGTTCTGATCATTCATCGCTGTGCTTCGATATCGAAGAGGCACAGCGCGGTGAAGTTCTCGGCGGCATAGGCGCTTGCCGAGATTTTCGAGCGCGCCAGCGATCGAGCTCTGGCCCCAGGAGGAGATGAACGTGAAACGCTTGATCTGCAGCGCAGTGCTCGCACTGGCCCTCCCCGTCTCTTCGGTCTGGGCACAAGCCAAGGGCGATCCGAACAAGACATTCAAGGGATACTCGCTGGATGAACTCAGTGCGGCGGGTCTGCTCTACGACCCGAAGGCGAAAGCCACCTACTACAAGGCGCTGGGCCCGCTGTCCAAGGAGCCGTGGCTGGCGAAACTGGACGGCCCGAGTCCGCAGAACAAGCGCGTCAAGGTCGCGGGCGCCGACTTCTTCCTGGTGTCGGCCTGCAAAAACCGGGACTGCGAAAACAACAGCACGGTGCTGCTGTACTCGCAGGCGCAGGATGTCGTCTATGGCAAGGTGTATCAGCGTGGCAAGTCGACGTTGATCGGAGCGCCACCCCCCGCTGTGGCCAGCGAGCTCGAGAAGCTGTGGAAGAGCGAATGGCGGTCACAGCCGAAGTAGACGCATCGGCCGCGACGCGGCCTGCGAGGAATGCCGGGATAAGGCCGAATCGGCTCACCTGGGATCGGATCATGCGAGAACTGCTGCGCAGCTTCACCGTCGTCGCCGTACTGGGCGTCGCCGCGGCATCGGCCACAGCGCAGGGCAAGGCCGACGAAAACTCGGCGAAGATCTTCAAGGGCTACGCGCTGACCGAACTGAGCGCGGCCGGGCTTCTCTACAACGCGAAAGCAAAGGAGATTTACTACAAGGCACTCGGCCCGCTCGTGAAGGAGCCGTGGCTCGCCAAGCTCGACGGCCCGAGTTCGGAGGGCCAGGCGATGAAGGTGGCTGACGCCGACTACGTGATGCTCTACACCTGCAAGAACCACGACTGCTACGACAACAACGTGGTCCTGCTGTGGTCCGGCGTGCAGAACGTCGTGTACGGCAAGGTTTATCAGAAGGGCAAGTCGACCTTGATCGGCAACCCACCGCCGGCGGTCGCGGCCGAACTCGAAAAACTGTGGAAGAAGCAGTTCCGGTCGCAGCCGAAGTAGTGTCCCTGCAATCGAAGGGAGCCACCATGCTTAAGCGCTTCATGTCATATCTCGTCGCACTGATGCCGATGGTCGCACTACTGGTGCCTTGCGCGATGGCGCAGACACCTGAAGCGGACCGCCAGCGCGAGTACTACCGCCAGCTGGACCAGCAGCGCGAAGAGCAGCAGCGCCGGGCGCAGGAGGAGATGCAGCGGCAGCAAAGGGCAACAGAAGACGCGAGGAAGAAAACGGAACAGCAGTCCGAAGACGGAAGGAGTTCCGCCAATGTTCGTCCTGCATCTTCCTCTTACGATCCCCGCGCCGCTGCCGAGTTGCAGGCCTTGCGCGCGAAGCTTCTCCGCATGCCGCCGTTGCCTGACGAGCGTAATACGCTGCTCGGGCGCTGGCGCGTCGAAAGCACCGGCAAGCCCAAGAGGAAGGACGAACTGGGGCAACTGATGGGCATGCTGGCCAACCCCGGCGGCGCCGCCTGCCAGTTCACGTTTGGCGATGGCATCATCGAATTCAAGTCGAAAACCTGGGCCAGCATCGACGGGCACGGCGATGACTCGCTCGGCCCGATCGCCTATCGCGCGGACGGCAAGCGGTTGTTCGCGCTGCCAGCCAAGGGGATCGAGATAATGGGGTTCGATGTCGTAAGTCCGAATCGTATTGAGGTTTTTAACCTCGCGGGCTGCGCCTTAACCCGCGTTACAGGCACCACGACGACGACACAAAGCGGCGTGCCGGGCCGCGCGGCATCAGCATCGGCCGCCGGTGCGCCGCCACCGGCGCCCGGCCCGGCGAAGTCCTCAACGGCCTCGACAGTGGCCGCTGTTGCGCCTTCGCCGCCACCGTCAACGCTGTCGCGCCCGTCACCGGAGGTCTGCCGCAACACGCTTCTTGATAAGTTGGGCACGGTCGGCACAAACCAGGTGCGGGCGATGTCCGACGCGCGCTTCAAGGAGGCCGCCATCGAAGGCAAGGTGCCGAACACGAACAACCTGCGCATTGACCTGCGGGGCAGCGCTTGCGACGACCCGCGTATCAAGGCGACGCTGTACGACTTCGACGCCAATGAAATGCTGCAGTCGATCACCTACGTCTGGGATCGCCCGCCCGGGCCCGCGCCGGCGCCGATCTTCCAGGAGCGCGTGACGACGCTGTCGCGCTTCCACTCGCTGCCGCCGCCGCAGTCGCCGGGGCGCCTGCAGGCAGACACGTCGCTAGGACGCCTGATTATTGAAGATATGCCCGAGCGAAATCTGCTGCTCGAGGCGTACAAAGCGAAGAAGTAGCCCGCGTGTTGATCGACGAAGGCACGCGGCGCTACAGCCGCATCAACTCCGCCCGCGCGTCGTTCATCAGGTTGGTGTTCCAGTTGACGTAGGCGCGGTGGATCGTTTTCTTGCCCGCGTCGTCCTTGTAGTCGAGGTCGATGCTGTCGAGGTACCTGAGCGAGAATTTCCCGGGCTCGTAGGTGAGTTCCATCAGCAGCGTGTGGGTGCGCACGATGAGCTTGCCGGTCATCTTGCCCGGCCCGGTGTCCGTGAACACCCAGCCGCGGTGGGCGCCGCCCACCATGAACGCGCGTTTGATCTGTTCTGCCGACGCCGGGGTGCCTGAACCGGTGATCGCGGCGACGTTGTTCCACTCGATCAGGTCGACCGCGGCGAAAGCAGGCCCCGGCGCGCTGGCGGCCAGGGCCAGGAACAACGCAAGCGCCCAACTGCGGATTGCCTGAGACATGACACCCTCCTTGTTCTGATTTGGCGTACCCATCGTGCGGTCGCGCCGTGAGATCGTGCCGTCTGGCCGTCGGTTTCCCGGGATTCCCGCGGATTGTCGGCCCGCACCGGATGCGACCATGCACCGATTTGCGACGATCACGAGTAGTAAACTGCTCTCAAGGCAAGACCTCTGAATTGACGCAGGACATGCAAACACTCGAACTGCTGCGCCAGTACCTTCAGGCAAAGGCATCGATCGATCCCGGCAAGGTCACACCGGACGCGAAACTGGAGGACATCGGCGTTGACTCGCTGATCCTCATCGATCTGATGTTCGAACTCGAGGAATCGCTGAACGTGCGCGTGCCGGATATCGACACGCGTCCGACCACCGTTTCCGAACTCACGCAACTCTTCGATTCGCTGGCGGGCGCACAGCTAAAGACCGGTACATGACCCGGCGTCGCGTGGCGGTGACAGGCCTCGGCCTGACCGTTCCTTTCGGTACCGACCCCGGATCCGTGTTTGACCGCCTGATGGCGGGCGAGTCTGCCATTCGCCCGTTTACTCCCGACCCGGCTCTGCCCAACGGGACACGAGCGGTACCCGCGGTCTACTGCGATGGCTTCGACTCCGAGGCGACTCTCGGGAGAACCACGACCTTCCTGACCGACCGCTACGCGCAGCTCGGGCTCACCGCGGCGCTGGCGGCCTGGCAGGACGCCGGGCTGCCCTGCAGCGCACCTCCCGAGGAACTGCTCAATGGCGCCGTGTGCTGGGGCACCGGCCTGGGCGGTACCCGCTCGGTCGAACTGGCTTACTTCGACGTGCTGCAACGTGGCCGCGCCCGCACCTCCCCGATGCTGATCGTCATGGGCATGCATAACGCGGCGGCAGCGCATGTCGCGATGCGGCTCGGACTGGGTGGACCCGCGACAACCACGTCGGTCGCGTGCGCGTCCTCGGCCATCGCCATCGGCGAAGCCCTGCGGTTGATCCGCTCCGGCGAAGCGGACGTAGTCGTGGCCGGGGGTTCGGAGGCACCGCTGACGGCGGGGATGCTGCTGGCGTGGGACGCGATGCGCGTGCTCGCGCGCGGCGAGGGTGACGCGGCGGCTTCGGCGTGCCGGCCGTTCCATGCGGATCGTGCCGGACTGGTGCTGGGCGAGGGCGGAGCCTCCCTGGTGCTGGAGTCGTACGAACACGCCCAGCGGCGCGGAGCGCGCATTTACGCCGAGCTGGCCGGCTACGGGGCGAGTTGCGATCATCATCATCTCGCCCAGCCGCTGGCCGCCGGACAGATTCGCGCCCTGCGGGCCGCGCTGAAAAGCGCCGAACTGGACGCGGACGATGTGGATTACGTCAACGCCCACGGAACCGGCACGGTCGAGGGCGATCCGGTCGAGATCGAGGCGCTGCGAGGCGTGTTTGGTGCACACGCCGAATCGCTCGCGGTCAGCTCGACCAAGTCGATGCTGGGCCACATGCTGGGCGCCACCGGCGCTGTGGAGGCGCTGATCACTGTGTTGGCCCTGACGCGTCAGCAGGTGCCGCCGACGGCGCATCTGGACCGGATCGACCCGGCCTGTGCCGGGGTCCGTCATGTGGCCCGTGTCGGCGAATCCCTGCCGCTGCAAGCCGCGCTGACCAGCTCCTTCGCATTCGGCGGTTCGAACGCCGTGCTCGCCTTCCGGCGCAACGTGGCGACGCACTAGGCCGTTCCCACATGGCGTCTCCGACATCCATGCCAACGCAACCGATCGAGCCCCTGGTGTTGCCGCTGGCAAGCGACGCCGCATCACCGGAGGCGGCGGGGCGCTGGCTGGGCGGAGCCGTCTACGGCGAGCGTGCGGTCGCAGGCCGGCAACTGGCGCGCCGCATCGGCGAGCGCGCGGCGGCAACCTGTGCCCTGGTCGACATGGTTCCGCTCGCGGCGGCCGACGGATTTGCGGAGCTGTGGCAAATCGCTGGCGACGCGCCGATGACGCAGGGCCGGTACGGACCGGACGGCGAGATCACGTGGTCCGCGGATACTTCTATGCTGTTCGCTCATCTGACCCTGGACGAGCAGGCGTTCGGCGATGGCAGGCACTGTGCGCTGGAGGCAACGGCTCAAGCGGCCTACACCCAGCTCTTCAAGCTCCTGCAACACACCGGCTTCATCCATCCCATCCGGTTCTGGAATTACCTGCCGCGCATCAACGTCGACGAGGACGGGCTGGAGCGCTACCGTCACTTCAATGTCGGACGCCATGCGGCCTTCGTCGAGGCCCGGCGTCCGACCGACGCGGCGCCGCCGGCCGCCTGTGCGCTGGGATGCAGCGGAACCGCCCTGACGGTCATGGTGCTGGCCGGGCGGATCGCGCCGACAGCGATCGAGAATCCGAGGCAGGTCAGCGCCTATCGGTACCCGCCGCAGTACGGTCCGTGTGCCCCGACTTTTTCGCGGGCCGCGTTTTACCGCAACGATGCGTTCGCGCTGCTGACGATCTCCGGTACCGCGAGCATCGTTGGCCACGAGACGCTGCACATCGGTGACGTTGCTGCGCAGATCGATGAGTCACTGCGCAATGTGCAGGCGGTGGTCGAGGCGGCCAATCGGGCGGCAGGCGAGCCGCTCTTCACCGTCGGCGGCCTGAAGCTGAAGGCGTATGTGCGCAACGCAGCCGATGCCGACACGGTGCGTCGGCAGTTGCAGCTGCGCCTGCCTGACACGCCGGTACCGCTGGTGCGGGCCGATATTTGCCGCGCGGACCTGTTGTTCGAGGTCGAGGCAGCCGGCAGCGTCAGCCTGCGGACGTCCGCATGACGCTCGGGGTGGGGACACTCCGGCAGGCGTGCTGAACCATGGCCACGCCGGACCGGGCGATGGCGGCGCCCTCGAGCTTGCTCGAGCGCGTCAAGACGCAGTTCCTGCTGTTCTGGTGTGTCGGCCTGCTCGGATTCGGAACGTTCCTGTGGACTCCGGTGGCCGCGCTGTTGCGGCTGGTGCTTCCGCGCGCGGTCGGGCATCGCGTCGGCCGCGATGTTGCGCGTCGATTCTTTGTGTTTTACCTGGCCAACCTGCGGGCCACCGGCTATGTCCGCATCGAGCTCGATGCGCTCGCTGCGATACGGGACCAGCGCGGCATCATCGTTGCCGCCAACCACCCTTGCCTGCTCGACGCATTGATGCTGCTGTCACGCCTGCCCGACGGCGTGCCGCTGATGAAGGCGGAACTCGAGCGCAGCGTGTTCTGGGGGGCGCCGGCGCATCTGGCGGGCTACATCAGCAACCGCAATATCATGGACGCAGTGCGAACCGCGCGCGACCGGATTGCCGAAGGGGCACAACTGCTGATCTTCCCGGAAGGGACCCGCACTCACCCATGGCCGCTGGGGCCGCTGCGCGGTGCCATCGCGATCATCGCGCAGCGGGCGCAGGCACCAGTGCAGACCGTGATCATTGAAACCAACACCCTGTTCCTGTCGAAAGGCTGGCCGCTGTTGCGCATGCCACCGCTGCCGCTGCACTTCCGTGTGCGCCTTGGCCGCCGCTTCGAGCCGCCGCCCGATGCCTCGCGGTTCATGGTGGAACTGCGCGAACACTTCGAGCAGGAACTGGCGCGTGCCGAGCTGCGCCCGCTGGCTGCGGACGCATGAACCCGACACCGTCGAGCACGCACCTCGTGCTGATCCCCAGCTACAACAGCGGCGCGCTGGTGCTGCGCACCGTGCAGGAAGCGCTGGCTCGGTGGGCGCCGGTGTGGGTTGTGATCGACGGCAGCACCGACGGGACCGATGCGCAGCTGCAGCAGCTCGCCGCGACCGAGCCCAACCTGCGCGTGCTGGTGCTGGCGGTCAATAGTGGCAAGGGCGCGGCCGTACTGCACGGCATTCAGTTGGCACGGCGCGAGGGCTACACACACGCGCTGACGATGGATGCCGACGGCCAGCATCCGGCCAGTCACATCGGGGCATTCATGGCGGCTTCGCAGCATGTGCCGGAAGCGGTGGTGCTCGGCGTGCCGCAGTTCGATGCCAGCGCCCCGGCGCTGCGACGCCGTGGTCGCCGTATATCGAACTGGTGGGCCAACCTGGAGACCCTCGGCGCCGGCGTGCAGGACTCGCTGTTCGGCTTTCGCGTCTATCCGATCGCGCCGCTGATCGATGTCATGCAGTCGCGGCGCTGGATGCGCCGTTTCGATTTCGATCCCGAAGCCGCGGTGCGCCTGGTCTGGGCCGGAGTGCCGCCGCTCAACTTGCCGGCGCCGGTGCGCTATCTCACCTCTGCAGAAGGCGGTGTCTCGCACTTCAACTACCTGCGCGACAACGTGCTGCTGACCGGCATGCACGTGCGGCTGATGGTCGAGTTCGTGCTGCGCCTGCCGCTGCTCTTGTGGCGGCGTCGCCAAACCCTGAGCGTGAATCCGGAATGAACACACCCACGCGCACCGATGACGTGGTGCACGCTCCGCACCAGCCACTGACCGACTATTACCCCGACGAGTCGGCGCGCGCCGGATTCGTGCGCGGCATGTTCGATCGCACCGCGGGCACCTACGACCGCATCGAGCGCATCCTCGCGTTTGGCAGCGGGGTCTGGTATCGCGGCCAGGCGCTGCGCCGTGCCGGGCTCGCCGAAGGCCAGCGCATCGTCGACGTCGGAATCGGCACCGGGTTGGTTGCGCGCGAGGCGGTGAAGATCATCGGCGCGCCGAACCTGCTGGTCGGCGTCGACCCGAGCCCCGGCATGCTCGAACGCGCGCGCGCCACGCTGCCCGCCGACGTGCAACTGGTCGAAGGCACGGCCGAGGCGATTCCTTTTCCCGACGCGAGTTTCGACTTCCTGTCGATGGGTTACGCGCTGCGGCACATCGGTGATCTGGCGGCGGCGTTCCGCGAGTTTCGCCGCGTGTTGAAGCCGGGCGGCCGGCTTTGCCTGCTGGAGATCACGAAGCCGGAAACGGCGGTCGGCCGGTCCCTGCTCAAGGTGTACATGCGCGGCATCGTGCCGACTCTGGCGCGGCTGGTCGGCGCCGGCGGTGACACCGTGAAACTGTGGCGCTACTACTGGGACACGATCGAGGCCTGCGCGCCGCCGGAACAGGTCGTGGCGACGCTCCGCGCCGCCGGCTTCGTCGACGCGCGCCGCTACATCGACCAGCGACCGATGTCGATCTTCGCCGAGTTCCAGGCGCGCAAGCCGGGCTGACGCGGATAGCAGACCCTCCCAGCGCGTTGGGGCCGGAGCGTCGCGTCGTGCGGGTCGCGTTCCTTCGGCATGGCCTTCGCCAACGTTCTGCTGCCGGAAGGCCGGACGGTTGAACTCGTGGTGCGCGAAGCGGTGGCGAAGGCGCTGACCGATTCCGAATGGAACGAGGTCGTCGTCGCCAGCGTCAATGACCTGACCAACGCGCGGGATCAGTCAGGCCGCAGCGCCCAGCGCGACGCTGATGCGTCCTTCGACGAGCAGCCGTGCGCCGGTGCGGATGGTGAACGAATAGAGCACGTGGCTCGCGTCGCCGACCAGACGTTCGGCGTGGATGGTGAGATCGTCAGCGATGTCATCCAGGCGCGGGGCATGCAGTTCGAGCGCTCGCACCGCGCCGATGTAGCCGGGCCGTGACGCTGGGACGTCCGCCCCACCGAGCAGCGCGCCGTGCAGCGCCATCGCCTGCGCGGCGTACTCGACCCCGTGCACCGCGGTGAGTTGTTCGCGCGAGCGCAGCGGGTTGGCCGGATCGCGATGGGACCGCGCACGGCAGTCGATCGAATCAGCGTCCCAGGCCGTGACCTCGTGCAGCAGGCACATGCGGCCGGCGTGCGGAATGCGCGCGGCGATCGCTGCGTGGTCCAGCAGGCTGCCGCTCATGCCGGAAATTCCACGCGCACCAGCAGCTGCGGCGGCGCGAGGTACTCGACCACGAACGATCCGGTGCGCCGTTGCGCGAGCATGGCCAGCAGCGGCAGGCTGCGCGCGGCCGGGTTGCTGGCGCGCAGCGTTTCAAGCGCAGGATGTGTGCAGCGTTCCGCCGCGCCCTCGCCAAGGGCAAGGCCCACGCGAGCGAACGCGCGCTCCGTGCGATCGGGAACAAGCACCAGTGCGACGGCAAAGGCATCGGGTATCGGCCGCTTCGCGTGCAGGGGCTCCGGATACGCGGTGTCGTAGGCGATCAGCAGTCGCGGCTCGCGGCTGGCGTGCACCTGCACGGTTGCCTCAAGCAGGCCCGCGGCGAAGCTGCCGTCGAATGCGGCCAGGCTGGTCGATGCCGCCATCGCCTGTGCGGCAATGCTCCAGTAGCCGGCGGGCGCGTTGTGCACCGAGTTGTGGAAGCGCGTCGGCGAGATGAAGCGTTCGCTGCTCGCCAGTACCTCGCAGATCGCATGGCAGTTGTCGCCGTCGCCGCCTGACGCGGAGAGCACCGTCGCCAGTGTCGATGGCGCGCGTCCGGCTGCCTCGCTCGCGGCCGTTGCCGCGGCAAGGGCGACGCGAACTGCCGCACCGGTGCGGCGTCGCTCGGCGGGGGGCAGCGCCGGTGGCACCGGCAGCGCGCAGCGCGCCGGCGCGTAGTCGCCCTCGCCGCGCAGAACCGCGGCTGCATGCGGCCAGTCATTGAATCCGGGGCCGATGAGGCCGATGCCCTCGACCCACGCGCTGAGGCCGGTGCGATCGCTCATGACGGCAGCCCCAGCACCAGCGCGCAGTTGCTGCCGCCGAAGCCAAACGAGTTGCTCAGCACGTGGCGCAGCGGCGCAGCCTCCGGCTGCAGCCGATAACCCGGCAACAGGCGCCCATCGACGGTCTGCGTGCTGGCGCTGCCCGGTATCAGTCCGCGCTCGAGCGCGATCGCAGAAATCACCGCTTCGATCGCGCCGGCCGCGCCGAGCGTGTGCCCGGTCGCGCCCTTGGTCGAACTGCAGGCGATCGGCCTTCCGAACACCGCCGACACGGCCAGTGACTCGGCTGCATCGTTGGCCGGCGTCGCAGTGCCGTGCAGGTTGATGTAGTCAATCGCAGTGGGCGCGAGCCCCGCGTCCTGCAGCGCCGCCTGCATCGCCATCTGCGCGCCAAGTCCCTGCGGGTGTGGCGCCGACATGTGGTGTGCATCGCTCGACTCGCCTACTCCCAGGAGTGCGACGCCCGACTCCCCGCGCGCGAGCAGCGTGAACGCGGCCCCTTCGCCAATCGAGATGCCGTCGCGGTCCGGATCAAAGGGCCGGCATGCGGTGGCCGACAGCACCTCGAGCGAGTGGAACCCGTACAGCGTCGTCAGGCACAGCGAGTCGACGCCGCCAACCACCGCCGCATCGATCAGCCCGGCTTCGATCATGCGGCGCGCGTTGCCGTAGACCTTCGCGC
>Ga0209254_10003343_pt1 | contig 14635 bp, 10 predicted proteins | sample FrelakmetDIP11DI_FD_187148 | JGI IMG/M metagenome (GOLD analysis project Ga0209254, IMG submission 187148) | Freshwater lake sediment microbial communities from the University of Notre Dame, USA, for methane emissions studies - DIP11 DI (SPAdes)... | ecosystem: Environmental > Aquatic >...
AGCGCGTGGCACGCGAGCTGAAGACGACGTTCGCCAGCCACTTCGATTCCGAGCTGTCGCTGGCCGAAGCGCTGTCGCTCGGGGCGATCGCGGTCTACGGCAAGCAGGCGACCGGCGCCAAGGCGCTGATCAATCCGAACAAGCGGGCCTGAATGCCTGGAACCACAATGGTGCAACACGGAATCGTCATGCTCCGGTAAACCCCGTGTCATCCCCCGAGGCTAGTCTGCCGACATGCTGCATTGCAGCGTCACGGGGTGCCACATGCCCAATCTGTCCAGCGGCAATCTGCCGCAAGCGTGGGGCCTGATCGCGGCCCAATCGTTCGAGTACGCGCGCGATGCCGCGGAACGCAACGTGCTGTTCTGGGATACGATGCGCAAGCGCGGCAACGTCTATCTCGAGCACGCCATCGAAGGCAAGCCGCCGCTGCTGAAGTTCGAGTACGAGACCGTTCTCGACGGCCGCACGCTCGAGCGACCGACCAACTACTCGCTGCTGCGCATCGTCCCCGGGTCCGACTACCCGCCCACCGACCCGGACATGCGCCCGATCGTCGTGGTCGACCCGCGTGCCGGGCACGGGCCGGGAATCGGCGGCTTCAAGCCCGACTCGCAGGTCGGGGTGTCGTTGCGCGCCGGGCACCCCGTCTATTTCGTGACCTTCGCCCCGGATCCGGTGCCCGGGCAGTCGCTCGCCGACGTTGCCTGGGCCGAGGCCCGGTTCGTCGAGACCGTGCGGGCTCGCCACGCGACAAGCCCGAAGAAACCTGCCGTCATCGGCAACTGCCAGGCCGGCTGGGCCGTTGCGGCCCTGGCCGCGGTGCGTCCCGACCTGATGGGTCCGATCCTGCTCAACGGTGCGCCGCTGTCGTACTGGGCGGGCTCCTCCGAGCAGAACCCGATGCGTTATGCCGGCGGCATCCTCGGGGGCAGCTGGATGGCGTCGCTGTCCTCCGACCTGGGGGGCGGCGAGTTCGACGGTTCGTATCTGGTTCAGAACTTCGAGAACCTGAATCCGGCCAATACCTACTGGAGCAAGTACTACGGTCTGTACTCGAACATCGACCAGGAGGAGTCCCGCTTCCTGGAGTTCGAGCGCTGGTGGGGCGGGTATTTCCGCATGACGACCGAGGAGATCGAGTCGATCGTCGAGAACCTGTTCGTGGGCAATCGGCTGGCCTCCGGCGAGATCCGGCTGAAGGACGAGCAGTCGCAGATCGACCTGCGCAACATCACGTCGCCAGTCCTCGTGTTCGCGTCGTTCGGCGACAACATCACCCCGCCGCAGCAGGCGCTGAGCTGGATCGCCGACGTCTGGGGCGACGAGAAGGCCATCATCGCGGCTGGCCGGACGATCGTCTACCTGCTGCATCACGACATCGGCCACCTGGGCATCTTCGTGGGCGCAGCGGTTGCCCGCAAGGAGCACGACCAGCTGATCAATACGCTGGACCAGGTCGACGTGCTGCCCCCGGGCCTGTACGAGATGGTCGTCGAGCACCGTAGCCCCTCGCAGGCGCGCGATTTGCTGTCGTACGGCGAGTATTCGGTGCGGTTCGAGACGCGGCGCATGGAAGACCTGCGCCGGCTCGAGCCCGATGGTGGCCGCGAGGACGAGTCGGTATTCAGCACGATCGCCAAGGTGTCGGGCTGGAACGCGGCCGCGTACAAGGCGCTGGTGCGGCCGTGGCTGGCCCCGATGGTGGGCCGGCCGCAGGGCGAGTTGATGATGGCGCTGAACTCGGGCCGGGTGCAGCGTTCGCTGCTGTCCGACGCGAACCCGCTGATGAAGCCCCTTCGCGAGGTGGCCGAATCGGTGCGCAGCGACCGTCACCCGGTGTCCGCGGACAACGTCTTCCTGCGGGCCGAGCGCGAGGTGTCGCGGGCGATCGTGCGAAACCTCGACTCGTGGCGCGACGCGCGCGATTCGATGACCGCGCATTGGGTCAACGCCGTGTACGGGCCGCTGGGTCTGGGGGCCTTCCTGCCGCCGGACCCTCCGCTCGAGGCACAGGCGCATGCGCGCGCCCAGGAAGCCCTCGACGCGGCCCGAGCCGAATCCGAGCCTCTGCTCGAGGCCGGCGGATTCCCCGAGGGACTGGTGCGGATGCTGTACGCGGCCATCGCGGAGAAAGGAGTGCTGACCCGCCGCTCGGTGCGCATCGCGCAGATGACTGGATTGCTGGCCAACAACCTGATCGAGCAGGGAAAGATCAAGGGCGTCAAGGGGCCGGTGGACTGGAAGACGGTCCGCGAGCAGCAGGCGCGCGTCCTCGCGCTGTTTCCGGATCGCGCGATCGAGGCGCTCCCCAGGCTGCTCACCGACGCGAAGCAGCGCGCGCTGGCCACCGCGCTGGTCGGAAAGATCATGCTGATGGACAGCGATGCCGGCGACATCCGTTCGGGCTTGGCCGCCAAGGCCGAGGCGCTGCTCGGCGTCGACTACGAGACGGCGACCGCTTCGGTCTCCCGGGGACTGCTCGACGACGAAGACCCGCACTTTCCTCCCGTCGACCTCGAAGACGAGCCCGAACCGAGACAGTCGCGACAGGTCAGGGCGCTGCCGCGCCGCAGGGTTGCCGCCTAGGCCGCGGTGCCGGGATACGCGCGATGAACGACGCGGGCATGTTGCACAACCGGACGTACGAGCAGATCCGGATCGGGGATACGGCAAGTCTGAGCCGCACGCTCACGCGCCTGGATATCAAGACCTTCGGCCTGATCTCGGGGGACCTGAACCCGACGCATGTCGACGACGGCTACGCGCGGGCGCACGGAGACGGGCGGCTCGTGGCGCACAACATGTGGGCGGGTGCGCTGATCTCGAGCGTGCTGGGCAACGAGCTGCCCGGTCCCGGCACCGTGTACATCGGGCAGACGCTCGAGTTCGAACGGGCCGTGCAGGCCGATGACTCGATCACGGCCTGCGTGACGGTCAAGGACAAGCGGCCCGAGGGCCGCGTGGTGGTGCTCGACTGCCGCTGCGTGAACCAGCGCGGCGAAACCGTTGCGACCGGGCTCGCGCAGGTGCGGGCGCCGGACGTCCCGATCGAAATGCCGCGCCCCGACGTCGGCCTGATGGCGGTGCAGACGCACGACAAGTTCGACCCGCTACTTGGGGCGGCGGACGCCATCGACGCGATACCGACCGCCGTCGCCCATCCGTGCAGCGACGCCGCGCTCGAGGCAGCGGTCCAGGCCGCCGAGCAGGGCCTGATCGTGCCGATCCTGGTGGGGCCCGAGGCCCGGATCCGCGCCGTGGCCGCTCAGCTGGGCGTCGACCTCGCCCCGTTTCGACTGATCGATGCCCCGCACAGCCACGCGGCGGCAGAGGCCGCCGTCGACCTGGTCCGCGCCGGCGAAGCCGAGCTGCTGATGAAGGGAAGCCTGCACACCGACGAGCTGCTGGCTGCCGTCGTGCGGCGCGACACCGGGCTGAGAACCGCGCGCAGGCTGTCGCACGTGTTCCTGATGGACGTGCCGACCTACCACAAGCTGCTGATGGTCACCGATGCCGCGATCAACATCTTCCCCACGCTGGAGGAAAAGCGCGACATCTGCCAGAACGCCATCGACCTGGCCATCGCGCTGGGCATCGTCAGACCCAAGATCGCGATCCTCTCGGCCGTCGAGGTGATCAACCCCAAGATCCCGTCGACCACCGACGCGGCCTCGCTGTGCAAGATGGCCGATCGCGACCAGATCACCGGCGCACTGCTGGACGGGCCGCTGGCGATGGACAACGCGATCAGCACGGAAGCTGCCCAGGTCAAGGGCATTCGATCGCCGGTTGCCGGTGATCCGGACATCCTGCTGGTGCCCGACCTCGAGGCCGGCAACATCCTCGCCAAGCAGCTGACCTTCATGGCCCAGGCCGACGCCGCCGGAGTGGTGCTTGGCGCGCGCGTGCCGATCATCCTGACCAGTCGCGCCGACAGCGTGCGCGCCCGACTCGCCTCGTGCGCAGTGGCCGCGCTGATGGCTGCCGCGCGCCGAAGCGGCACCACGAAGGCGCTGGCGTGACTGCACCGGCAGCCGTGCGCGTCGCGGGGGCGGGCGATCGTAGCGCCGGGGCCGACGGCGTCGTGCTCGTGCTCAACGCCGGCTCCTCCAGCATCAAGTTCCAGGTCTTCGAGTTCGCCCGCAACGGCCTGCACTGCTCGCTGCGCGGCCAGCTCGACGGCATCGGAAGCGATGCCCGGTTCTCGGCCAGGCGCGGCGACGGTTCGGTTCTGCAGAAGGACGACCTCGACGATCACGACCACCGGACTCCGGCTGCAGCCCTGGTCTGGCTGTCGGCCTGGCTCGAGGGAAAGCTCGCGGGCAAGCGACTGGTCGGCGTGGGGCACCGGGTCGTGCACGGTGGCACGGTCTATGCGGCGCCGGTTTGCGTCGACGAATCGGTCATGCAGACGCTCGACGGCTTCGTACCGCTGGCGCCGCTGCACCAGCCGCACAACCTGGCGCCGATCCGCAGCCTGATGGCGGCACGCCCCGACCTGCCGCAGGTCGCGTGCTTCGATACGGCCTTCCACCGATCGCAGCCGATCGAGGCCGAACTGTTCGCCCTGCCGCGGCGTTTCTACGACGAGGGCGTTCGGCGCTACGGCTTTCATGGGCTGTCCTACGAGTACATCGCGCGGCGGCTGGCGCAGCTCGCGCCTGAGGCCGCCCGCGGACGAACGGTGGTTGCTCATCTGGGCAGCGGCGTGTCGATGTGCGCGCTTCATGCCGGACGCAGCGTTGCCACGACCATGGGGTTCACCGCGCTCGACGGCTGTCCGATGGGCACCCGCAGCGGCAACCTGGATCCGGGCGTGGTCCTGCACCTGGCGCGCGAGCGCGGCATGTCGCTCGACGAGATCGAGAGGTTGCTCTACAGGGAGTCCGGCCTGCTGGGCCTCTCGGGCGTGTCCAACGACATGCGTGAACTCCAGGAGAGTCAGCAGCCCGGTGCGAAGCTCGCGATCGACTACTTCGTCTACCGGCTGTCGCGCGAGGCCGGATCACTCGCCGCGTCGATGGGCGGACTGGACGCGATGGTCTTCACCGCCGGAATCGGCGAGAACAGCCCGCAGGTCCGGGCGGCTGTCTGCGCGCGGTTGGCCTGGCTCGGCCTGGAACTTGACCCGCATGCCAACGGCGACGCCCGCGCTTGCATCAGCCACGCCGACAGCAAGGTCTCGGCCTGGGTGATCCCGACCGACGAGGAACTGATGATTGCCGAGCAGACCTGCCGGGTGCTGAACCTGACCTGATCACCAAAGGGCGCCGCCATCATGACGATCCAGACCTCCCTGCTGGCCGGCAAGAAGATGCTGGTGACCGGCATCGCGAACGACCAGTCGATTGCCTACGGCTGCGCGAAAGCGTTTCGCGCCTTCGGTGCGGACCTCGCGATCACGTACCTGAACGACAAGTCCAGGAGCTACGTCGAGCCCCTGGCGGCCGAACTCGGCGCCGAGCTGCTCGTGCCGCTGGACGTGACGCAGCCGCAGGCGATGGATTCGCTGTTCGAGACGCTGCGCGGCAGATGGGGACGCGTCGACTCGGTGCTCCACTCGATTGCCTACGCACCCAGGGACGACCTTCACGGCCGGCTCACCGACTGTTCCCGTCAGGGCTTCCTGACGGCGATGGACGTCTCGTGCTACAGCTTCGTCGAGATGGCCCGGCACGCCGAACCGCTGATGCGCGACGGAGGCACGCTGTTCACGATGAGCTTCTACGGGGCCCACCAGGTGGTCGAGAACTACAACGTGATGGGCCCGGTCAAGGCCGCACTGGAAGCGTCGGTTCGATACATCGCCTGCGAGCTGGGGCCCAAGGGGATCCGCGTGCACGCGATCTCGCCCGGCCCGATCAGGACCCGCGCCGCCTCCGGACTCGCGGAGTTCGACGAGTTGATCAACCGGGCGACCGAGAAGGCGCCCGCGCGCGCGATCGCGACGATCGACGACGTCGGCCAGGCCACCGCGGTCCTGGCTTCGAACGCAGCCCGGCTGATCACGGGCTCGACGATCTATGTCGATGGCGGCTACCACATCGTCGATTGAAAGGAGTCCACCGATGCTCAAGGGCAAGGCAGCCGTGGTGACGGGGTCGACCAGCGGCATCGGGCTCGGCGTGGCACGCGCGCTGGCCTCGGTGGGCGCCGACATCATGCTCAACGGGTTCGGCGAGCCGCAGGAGACCGAGTCCCTGAGGGCCTCGTTCGCCGAGGAGTTCGGCGTCGGCGTCGCCTACAGCGCGGCCGACATGTCGCGTCCGGAGCAGGCCCGCGGACTGATCGAGCACGCCACCAAGGAGCTCGGTCGCGTCGATGTCCTGGTCAACAACGCCGGCGTGCAGTTCACCGCGGCCGTGGAGGAGTTCCCGGTCGAGAAGTGGGACCAGGTGATCGCCATCAACCTGTCGGCGGCATTTCACACGATCGCCGCGGCGCTGCCGCAGATGCGCACGCGCAACTGGGGGCGGATCATCAACGTCGCGTCCACGCACGGCCTGGTCGCCTCGACGCACAAGGCAGCCTACGTCGCTGCCAAGCACGGGCTGATCGGGCTGACCAAGGTCGTCGCACTCGAGGCGGCCACCAGCCGGATCACCTGCAACGCGATCTGCCCCGGCTGGGTGCTGACCCCGATGGTCCAGAAGCAGATCGACGAACTGGCCGCGCGCGATCGCCTGGATCCGGACAAGGCGCGCGAGAAGCTGCTCGCCGGCAAGCAGCCGTCGCTGCAGTTCGCCACCGCCGACCAGATCGGCATGCTGGCCGTCTACCTCGCTTCCGAGGCAGCCGCCGAGATGCGCGGCGCCGGGCTGCCGGTCGACGGCGGCTGGCTGGCCCAGTGATTCGAGGCGCGGCCGATGAAGACGATTGGCATCGAGCGGGCAATCGAGATGATCCCGGACGGAGCGAGCCTGATGATCGGCGGCTTCATGGCGGTCGGCACACCCGAGCCGCTGATCGACGAGCTGGTTCGACAGGGTCGGCGCGAGCTCACCGTGATCGCCAACGACACCGCGATGCCCGGCGTGGGCATCGGCAAGCTGATCGCCGCCAAACGGGTCCGCAAGGTCGTGGCCAGCCACATCGGTCTGAACCCGCAGACCCAGCAGCAGATGATCGACGGCACGCTCGAGGTCGAGCTGGTTCCGCAGGGCACGCTGATCGAGCGCATCCGCGCCGGTGGTTTCGGCCTGGGCGGTATCCTGACGGCCACCGGCGTGGGTACGCTGGCCGAGGAGGGCAAGCGGCGTATCGAAGTGGCGGGCAGGCCGTTCCTGCTCGAACTGCCGATCCGTGCCGACTTCGCGCTGGTCAACGCCAAGATCGCCGACTACTACGGCAACCTCGCCTACGCGCTCACCGCGCGCAACTTCAATCCGGTGATCGCGATGGCGGCGGACTGCGTGCTGGTGTGCGCGGAGAACATCGTGCCGGTCGGGGTGATCCCGCCCGACCAGGTGGTCACGCCGGGCCCGGTCGTCGACTATCTGATCTCCCATTGACCGGCGAAGGGGCCGCAACATGGACGCACAGAACCTCATTGGCCGGCGGATCGCACAGGAACTGCGCGACGGCATGCTGGTCAACCTGGGAATCGGCATCCCGACCCTGGTGGCCAACCACCTGCCTCCGGGTGTGCATGTGTATTTCCAGTCGGAGAACGGGCTGCTCGGAACGGGTCCGGTGCCCGAGCAGGGCATGGCGCATCCGGACCTGACCGATGCGGGCGGGCGTCCGGTCACCGCGCTGCCGGGGGCCTGCACGTTCGACAGCGCGATGTCGTTCGGCCTGATCCGGGGCGGCCACCTCGACATGACCGTGCTCGGCGGCCTGCAGGTCGACGAGCACGGCCTGCTGGCCAACTGGATGATCCCCGGCAAGATGGTGCCGGGCATGGGCGGTGCGATGGATCTGGTCTCCGGCGCGCGCCGCGTGGTGGTGGCGATGCAGCACTGCGCCAAGGGCAAGTCCAAGGTCGTCGAGCGGTGCTCGCTGCCCCTGACGTCGATCCGCCCGATCGACCTGCTCGTGACCGAGCTGGCGGTGTTCGCATTCCCCGACGGGCGCGCGACACTGCTGGAAACCGCGCCGGGCGTGACGGTCCACGCCGTTCGTGCGGCCACCGAGGCGCAGTTCACGGTTTCGCCGGCCGTCAGGCCGATGTCGCTGGATTGACGCGCCACGGGTCGGTGACGCGTGGCGAGGCAGGGGGGACCTTCCAGCGAACTGGAGCTCAGCGCCGGCGCGCTGATTGTCGGCTGGCAATTCCCCGCGAACGCCCCGGCCCGGGAACTCGCGCCGGGTGACGTGCCCGCCGCGTTGGGCGTCGTCGACGCCGTGACGTGGTTGCACTTCAGCCTCGCGGACGCGCGCGCGGCTCATTTCCTGGCGAACTCGACGCTGCTGCCCGCGCGCGTTCTCGCGGCGCTGGCCGAGCGCGACTCGCTGCCGGGCGCCAGTGCATGCGACGCTGGATTGCTGGTGGTGATGAACGACCTGAGTTTCGACGCCCAGATCGAGTTCGAAGAGCGCACGACGCTGTGGGCCTTCGCCACGCCCCGGCTTGCGGTGACCGTCAGGAGCCATCCGGCCCGCAGTGCCGACGCACTGCGGTTGGCTGTCCGCGACGGCGAGCGATTTGCCAGCGGCATCGACGTGGTCGCGCGCCTGTACGAGTTGCGCACCGAGGCGCTGGAGAAGATCGTCGGCGACCACGGCGAGCAGGTCGGCGACATCGAGGACCAGGTGCTGGGCGGCCGCATTTCGCAGCAGCGCGAGGCACTCGGCCGGATCCGGCGCCAGTGCGGGCGCATCAGGCGATACTTCGTGTCGGACCGTACGGTCATCGCCAAACTGCTGACTCGCCTGCCGCCCTGGTTCCGGCACGAGGACGGGGAGCGGTTCGCGCACATCGGCGAGGACCTCGCCTTCCTGCTGGAGGAAGTCGGTGAACTCTACGAGCGAGCCAAGCTGCTGCAGGAGGAACTGGGCTCGCGTCTGGCCGAGGATACCAACCGGCGCCTGTTCGTGCTGTCGACGCTGTCGGCCGTGTTGATGCCGATGACGCTGGTCACCGGCATCTGGGGCATGAACGCCGGCGGTATGCCCGGCCTCGAGTCCGAGGCGGGGTTCTGGTGGCTGCTGCTGGGGATCGCCGCGGTCGGCGCGGCGACGCTGTGGGTGCTGCGACGCTCCCGGCTGCTGTGAGCCCGCTGTCGACCCCGAGCAACGCCGAGAAGCGCGCGAGGGTCTCGATCACCGCCGCGTTCGACTCCTCGTCGGCGCCCGAAATGTCGCGGCACAGTCGGATTGCGCGCCGCCGCTGCGCCGCCGTGTCGAGCAGGCGCGGCAGGCCCGCCACTGCGTCCTCGAAGGCGAACGTGACGATCAGAGTCTGGCGGTGAACCAGGCGGGTACGGTGCTTGGGCGTCATCGTGTCGAACGGCGGCTCGGTCTGGAGGACGTGGTTGGCCCGCTCCAGCCGCGAGCGGCGCACGGCGCCCCGCGCACGGGCGAGCAGAATCAGCATCCGGACCAGTGCGGCGGCGAATCCCCCCTCGTCGATGCGGTCCAGCGCATCCTGCACGTGTTCCAGTGCGCGCAGGTCGCCTGCCGGTGCGTCGGCCATCCGTCGCGCATCGACCTCGCCGATCCGGCGTACGAAGGGCGAGCCATACAGCGCATAGAAGCTCCATTCTGAAACGAAGGCCCGCCATTCGCTCGTGCCGTCCCAGGCGTGGCCGACGAGCGCCGCGCCGGCCCGTTCCAGGCGCGCGAACGGCGTGTCGGCGCCGTCGGCCTGGCGGTGGCGGCGCGACCAGTCGGCCAGCACCTCGATGCCCCCGAGCAGGGGATTGCGGTCGCTGAACGCGTAGCGCGGCAGCCGCAGCGGGTGCAGCGCAGTCATCGCCGCGGCCGCAGGCGACGAGCCGAACGTCCGCACCAGCGGGCGAATCGTGAGGTCGTACGCCTCGGCGGCGAGTTCGGACAGGCGCGCGACCGCCGCGAACGACGCCTCGTCCTCCTGCCCGTCGTCCAGGGCGGCGATGTCCGCAATCGTGCGTTCCTCGAACGCGACCCGATAGCGCCGGTTCAGCCCCTCGCCCACTGCGTCGGCGATGACCATCTCGTAGAGTCCCGGCGCCAGCGCCTCGATCGCCTTGAGGGTCGAAATGATTTCGGTGTGCTCTTTGCGGGCGATCTCGGAGGACACGAAGATGCCGAGGTGACCCACGCCGTCGTGGATCGTGTAGACGATCCTCTGGCCGCGCACCCGGATCTCGTCGACACTGGCGTAGTGATCGGTGATCCAGTTGAGCGCCTGCTGGGGCGGCGTGATCGCGTCGCCGTGGGAAGCGAACACCACCACCGGCGACTGGATGCGCCGCAGGTCGATGTGGGTCCCTTCGTCCAGGGACGCGCGGCCCCGCGCGAGCCGGTTGCCGACGAAGAGGTTCTCGACGATCCAGCGGATCTCGGCCTCGGTCATCGAGTAAAACGCACTCCACCAGCGCTCGAATTCCAGGTACTCGTCGGCATCGGTGTCGACGCTCGACCAGGCGTCGTAGTACTTCGTCCACCAGGTGCGCGCGGGGTTCGAGACCTCGAAGTTGAGGACGAGGTGCGCACCGTCGAATCGGCCGCCGCCCAGGTCGCTGAGCAGCAGTGCGGGCAGGATCCCGCCCGCCAGTCCGCCGGCATAGCGCATGGGATGGCGGCCGATCTGCCCGGACCAGTACGACAGCGGCGCACCGTTGACGACGACCGGTCCGGTCACGTCGGGATTGGTCGCTGCCAGCAGCATCGTCGCCCACCCGCCCTGGCAGTTGCCGACGATGACCGGCTTGGGGGCGTCTGGATGCCGCCGGCGGACCTCCCGCACGAACTCGGCCTCGGCCGCGCAGACATCCGCGAGCGTCTGACCGGGCACCGGGTCCCGGGCGAAGATCGCGAAGTACACAGGGTGCCCCTCGCGCAGCGCGCAGCCCACCTCGCTTTCGTCCTTGAAGCCGCCGATTCCGGAGCCGTTGCCGGCCCGCGGGTCGATGATCAGGTACGGGCGGCCGTTCTCGCGCTGCAGCCAGCCCGCCGGTGGCTCGATGCGCACCAGTGAGTAGTTGACCGGGCGCCCGAGCCGGGCGCCGTCCAGGACGGGCTGGTAGTCGAAGGCCAGCACCGGCCGCCCGCCGACCTCTTCGTGACGGATGAATTCGTTGCCCCGTCGGCGCAGCATGTCGGCAAAGATGATCGTTCGCTGGAGCCGGTCGACCCAGTACGCAGCCAGGGTGGCGGCGGATCCGGGTCCGGTCATCGCGAGCCAGTCATCCGGCCGAGTGGCCTGCCAGGATGGCGTGGTGGTTCGACCCAGCCAGTCAACGAGGCGGACCCCGTGAAGGCCGCAGATCCGGGCCAGCCGCATCGCGTAGGCGACCGAGCCGGCGAACGGATCGTCATTCGGATCGTTCGCGACAGCGCCGTCACTCGGGAAGGAACCGCCGTCGGGGAGGGGCGCAGCGTCCATCGCCAGAGGCTAGCCGCCCGCCATGACATCCATGTGGCGCGCCGATTGACGTATTCCCGTCACATCGTCACTGCAGCATGGAGGGTCATGTCATCGAATCGCAACACGTCCCGTCGGCGGACGAGGAGAACACCCATGGACCCGCTGGTGCCACAGGAAGGCATTGCATCAACGCCCGTTTCGAAGTCCGACCTGCTGGCCCACGCGTGGCTCGACCGGGACCTGAGCTGGCTCGACTTCAACCGGCGCGTGCTGCACGAGGCGCTCGACGAGCGCACCCCGCTTCTCGAGCGCTGCAAGTTCCTGGCGATCTTCACGTCGAACCTCGACGAGTTCTTCATGAAGCGCATGGGCGTGCTGCGCGGCAAGGCCCGCTCCAAGGCCGAAGAGGACCCCGTCAACCAGGGCCGGCCCAGCGGCGAGCACCTGGCGACGATCCGGCGGACCGTGACGGCGATGATCGAGCAGCAGGCGCAGTGCTTCACCGAGACGCTGGTGCCGGCGCTCGCGCGCCACGGTGTCGTGCTCGCGCGCTGGGAGCAGCTCGACGGCGCGCAGCGCGACGAGGCCTCGCGCTACTTCGACGCCAACGTGTCGCCCGCGCTCACGCCGCTGGGTTTCGATCCGGCGCATCCGTTTCCGTTCATGTCCAACCAGTCTTCCAACTGGGGCTTCACGCTGCGCCAGCCTGGTTCGTCCGAGCCGATTCCGGTGCGGGTCAAGATCCCGACCGGGCTGCCGCAGTGGATCTCGATCGGCGCCGGCGTGGCGGCGGGCGAGTACCTGTTCGTGAGCCTCGAGGATCTGATCCGCCACAACGCCGGCAAGCTGTTTCCGGGCATGGAGATCGGCGGCGACACGCTGTTCAGGATCCTTCGCAACGCGGAGGTCGAGCTCGACGAGCAGGAGGAGGACCTGCGCGAGGCGGTCGAGGAGGGTCTGCGCGAGCGCCGCTTCCAGCCGGTCGTCAGGGTGGACTTCGCGCGGGACTCGGTCCCCGATGCCGATCCCCAAGCCCACCCGCGGCTGCGACGCGCGCTGATGGAGCGCTTCGGGCTGAGCGACGACGAGGTCTTCGAACTGCCGGGGTTGCTCGACTACACGTCGCTGTTCCAGATCGCCGGCCTGGACATCCCGTTGCTGCGCGACTCCCGGTGGACGCCACTGTCGCCGGCCCGGCTCGCCGGCGACGACGTCGACCTGTTCGCCGCGATCCAGGCCGCCGACCTGCTGATGCACCACCCGTACGACAGCTTCGAGTCGTCGGTCGAGCGATTCATCAGCGACGCCTCGCTGGACCCAGCGACGGTCGCGATCAAGATGACCGTTTACCGGGTGGGCGACGACACGCCGTTCGTGCGCTCGCTGATTCGGGCGGCCGAGTCCGGCAAGCAGGTCGCCTGCGTGATCGAGCTCAAGGCGCGCTTCGACGAGGCCCGCAACCTGCTGTGGGCGCGTGCGCTGGAGCGGGTCGGCGCTCACGTGGTGTACGGCGTGCTGGGCTTGAAGATCCACACCAAGATCGCGCTGGTCGTGCGCAAGGAAGCCGGCGGGCTTCGCTGCTATGCGCACGTCGGCACCGGCAACTATCACACCAAGACCGCCAGGCTGTACACCGATGTCGGCCTGCTGACCTGCGACCCCGCGATCACGGCCGACGTCGTGAATCTGTTCCACTACATGACAGGCCGATCGCTGCAGCCGAACTTCGGCTCGTTGCTGGTCGCGCCGATGAACATGCGCGAACGGTTCATCGCGATGATCCATCGCGAAGTCGAGCACCACCACGCCGGGCGGCCCGCGCGAATCATCGTCAAGATGAACCAGCTCGAGGACATGGAGATCGCACAGGCACTGGTCGCGGCTTCGCGCGCCGGAGTGTCGGTCGACCTCGTCATCCGCGGCTTCTGCTGCCTGAAGGCGGGCGTGCCCGGCTGGACCGAGAACATCCGGATCCGCTCGATCATCGGCCGGTTCCTCGAGCATTCGCGGATCTTCTGGTTCGCCAATGGCCAGGCCGACCCGCTGGCGGGCGAGTTCTACATCGGCTCGGCGGACTGGATGTTCCGCAACCTGTCCCGTCGGGTCGAGGCGGCGACGCCGGTCACGCAGCGACCGCTGCGCGAGCGGCTCTGGGAGATTCTCGACGTGTGCCTGGCGGACCGCCGGCAGGCCTGGGTGATGCGGCCCGACGGTGGCTACGAGCAATTGCTCCCGGCCGAGGGCGACAATGGTGCCGCGGCACGCGGCACGCACGAATGGTTCATGGAGCTGGCCACCCGTCGCTCGCACGCGTGACCGACGGCACGCCCCAGCGGTGGGGCGCGCGGCGAGCGATGCGATAGCATCTCCTTGCCGCGCGATGCGCAACGAGGAGATGTGCCATGGCGATTCCCCTCGGCGGACGTCCGCCGTTCAGGGCCGACCACGTCGGCAGCCTGCTTCGGCCGCCCGGCCTGCGCCAGGCCTGGAAGGACCACGCGGCAGGCCGGCTCGACGACGCCGGACTCGAGCGGATCACCGACGAGTCGATCCGCCAGGTCGTTGCGCTGCAGGAGCGCGTGGGCCTGCGGGTGGTCAACGACGGCGAGTTCCGTCGCGGCTCGTACTGGTTGCGCTTCGTACAGAGGACCGCCGGCATGGGCATTCGCCCCGCGGTGTTCAAGTTCCGAGACGAGCAGGACAACCTGGTCGAATTCACCGCGCCGCACGTCGAACAGAAGATCCGGCGGGCGGGGCCGATAACGGTCGACGAATTCCGGTTCGTGCAGCCAGTCACGAAGGCGACGGTCAAAGTCACGATGCCTTCGCCCTCTACGCTGCACTTCTGGCGCGGGACACAGTTCGCCGAGCCGGGCACCTACGACAGCGACGAGGCGTTCTTCGCCGACCTGGCGGGTGTGTTCCGTGCCGAGCTCGCCGACCTGTACGCGGTGGGCGGGCGCTATGCCCAGCTCGACGAAGTGCCGCTGGCGATGCTGTGCGACCCGGACATTCGCGACAAGGTACGCGCGCAGGGCAACGACCCCGAACGCCTGGTCGACCTGTACGTGGACGCGATCAACCAGGCCGTCGGCAGCCGCCCGCCGGACATGGCCATTG
>Ga0209254_10003344_pt1 | contig 14634 bp, 8 predicted proteins | sample FrelakmetDIP11DI_FD_187148 | JGI IMG/M metagenome (GOLD analysis project Ga0209254, IMG submission 187148) | Freshwater lake sediment microbial communities from the University of Notre Dame, USA, for methane emissions studies - DIP11 DI (SPAdes)... | ecosystem: Environmental > Aquatic >...
CACGTCGCGCATCTTGGCGCCCTTGGCCCACTCATTGCCGCGCAGAATCTCGGCGAACTGTGCCACGGCGGCCGTCAACTGGAAGCGCGGCGAGGTACGATTGAAGTCGCTCTGGAAGTCGGTGGCCTTGAAGGCCTTGCTCAACTCACTGACAGCGTGCGTATCCGGGTCTTCGTAGCGCAGGCGGACGATGAGCGCATCGGCATTCGCTTCAGGATTGAGTTCGACTTCGTACAGCGCTGTCACGTTGTGGCCCGCGCCCACTTCGCCGGCATCGACGGTGTCATTGCGAAAGTCCTGATCAGCCACGGCGCGATTCTCGTATCCGATCAAGCGATAGGCGCGCACCACGTTGGGATTGAAATCGACCTGAATCTTGGCATCCTTGGCGATGGTCTGCAGCGTTCCGGTCAAGTCTTGCGCAAAGATGCGCTCGGCGGCCTGATCGCTATCGAGGAAGGAGTAAGTCCCGTTGCCCTTGTCCGCCAGTTGTTCCAGCAATTGATCGTTGTAGTTGCCATGCCCCACGCCGATGGTGGACAGGAAAATGTTGCGGCCATAGTAGTCCTGCGCGTACTGCGCCAGGATGTTGGGATCGGTGTTGCCGACATTGGCGACGCCATCGGAGGCCAGCACCACCCGATTGATCACGCCGTCCCGATAATTGCGGTGTGCCAGTTCATAGCCCAAGCGCAGACCCGCTTCAGTGTTGGTGGAATTCATCGGGTACAGGTTGTTGATGGCCTCCATGATGCGATAGCGATTCTCGACCGAGGTCGGTTCGAGCACGACCCAGGCGTCGTTGCTATAGGCCACAATCGCCACGCGATCATTGGGGCCAAGTTGATCGACGAGTTTAGTCAGGCCGTACTTCACCATGCTGATGCGATTCTCGTCGGCCATGGAGCCGGACACATCCATCACGAAGGTCAACGAAGCATCCTTGCGCTGCCACTCGGCCAGATGCTTACCCTGCAGGCCCACGCGGAGCAGGTAGGTGCCTTCGGGGCTGAAGGGCGATCGGGCGGCTTCCAGGTTGATGCTGAAGGCGCCTTCGCTAGGATCGGGATACTCTTGCTTGAAGTAGTTGACGCACTCTTCCACGCGGATCAGATCGGCGGGCGGCATTTGGCCGTTGCGCAGATAGTCGCGCAGCTTGGTGTACGACGCGGTATCGACATCCATCGCAAAGGTCGAGAGGTTATCCTCGCGTGCGTCGACGAAGGGTTTGCTGGAATACGGATATTCGCGTGCCGGATACGTGGGCCACGGTACCGGCGGCGCAGACTGTTGACCGGTGGGCGCGGGCGGCTGCCACGGTGCTTGTTGGTCGGCAGCCTTCGCTTCAGCGGCGGGACCCTGAGTGGCCAGAGGTGCTGAGTACGCCGGCGCCTGGGCGGCGCCACCGGCCGGCGGCGCGGCGGGCTGCACCCGGGCCTGGTTGGCATTAGGCATGGCCGGCCGTTCAGCCGGAGCCTGCGCAGGCGCTGCGGTTGGAGCAGCGGCGGGCGAACACGCCGACAATAACAAACCAGCGGCAACAGCGACGACGAGCATTGGGCGAGATAAACGAGTGAACATGGTTCTTCCTCCTGAACAGGGAATGGGTTTCGACAGCGAATCGATTTTCGATGGAGGTGATGGGCATTCATCACCGTGTTCTACATTACAGACGCTGTGTCCGCCAAATTGTTCCCGCCGGGAGAAGGTCAACAAAAAGACCCCGCGATTTCTCGCGAGGTCGGTGGCTGGGGGTGAGGGATTCGAACCCCCCCATACAGATCCAGAGTCTGCTGTCCTGCCAGCTAGACGAACCCCCAATGATGCGAGCGGGATTTTAACACGCCGCGCCCGGTTCGTCAAACGATTTTGGATTGTTGGTCGGAAACTGCGATCTATCCTGCGTAGTAGCGCAGGATCGTATCCACCGATCCGCCGTAGCCTTCACCGAAGAGCTTCAGGTGATTGAGCAGATGATAGAGGTTGTACAGATCGCGCCGATCGGCATAGCCGCCATCCAGTGGCCACGCTTCGTCGTAAGCGGTATAGAACTGCGCGCCGAAGCCGCCGAATAGTTCCGTAAATGCGAGCTCGGCTTCGCGATCGCCGTAGTACACAGCCGGATCGATCAGTACGGGATTCCCTTGCGTGTCGATCAGGTAGTTGCCACCCCACAGATCGCCGTGCAAGAGTGATGGCACAACCTGGTCGTCGTCGATCCAGTGATCGAGACGCTCCATCACCCGATCGAGCCGCCGCGCCCGATCGGGCGTGAGATGACCGTGGCGCTGGGCCAGATCGCGCTGCGCACCCAGCCGCTGATCGCGATAGAACTCGATCCACGATCGGGCCGGGGTGTTGCGCTGTGGAGTCGATCCGATGTAGTTATCGTGATCGAGGCCGTAAGTCTGCGCTGTCGATCGATGCTGTTGCGCGAGTCTGTGGCCCAGCGCTTCGGCGGCGGCAGCCTTGTTCGATCCGACATCGATCCATTCCAGCACCAGCGCGGCGGGTTGATCGATCACGGCAATCACACGCGGAATGCGGAGTGCAGCGGCGGTTGCCAGCAAGCTTAACCCGCGCGCCTCCACCTCGAACATGCGCGGGCGCGGGTGGGAGTTCCACTTCACCAAGTAACGCGCGTCCTGTGTTTCGATGCGCGCCGCCGCATTGATGTCGCCGCCGCCGACCAGCGTGATCGATCGGAGAGGGCCGAGGCTCGCTTCAAGCGCGGATCGCAAGTCGTTTGGAAGCATAGTCACACGTTAAAAACGACGCTGTGCGCGGATGTGTTTCAGCAAGCCCGCAGAACCTTTGCCCACCAGTTGATAGACCAACTCGAAGCGACCGTCGTAGTAGGGATCGGGCACATCGCGCTCTTCCGCATCGGGAGCGAAGTCGAGCAGGCGCGAGACTTTGTTACGATCGGTGCGCCACGATCGCAGATCGGCCATGTTCTCGTTATCCATCACCACCACGTAGTCGGCAGCATCAAGCATGGCCTGCGAGACCTGCTTGGCCACCAGCCCGTTGGGTTCGATGCCGTGGCGCTTGAGCGTCTCACGCGTGCCGCGATGCGGCGGCTCGCCCACGTGCCAGTCGCCGGTGCCGGCCGAGGCGATCTCGAAGTGATGCACAACGGCTTCTTTCTGGACGAGATCGCGGAACACGGCTTCCGCCATGGGCGAGCGGCAGATGTTGCCCAGGCACACGAAAAGAACGTTGACTTTGTTTTGCCCGTGGGAAGTTGACACGATATCGTTTCCTGCAGAAGTTGACTCTGGCATTAATTGTGGGCGTGGTTGGAGAGTTTGTCAAGGGGCGCGTCCCGTGCTACCATCGCCACACTAATGAAACAGGCGTTAATTCTTTAAGCCGGTGAGTTATCTATGGAAATCGCACTTTCTTCGTGGTCATTTCAGGACGAGTTATACAAGGGCCGGCTGCGCTTGCACGATGTGCCATATCGCGCCCACGATCTGGGCTATGGCGCGGTGGAGTTGCAGGATATGTTTTTATGGCCCCGGCCGCCCAATCCGATCGCGCGGCTATTTGGCAGGAAAACGCCGCAATTCAATGCGTACGAATATGATCGCCGCACGTTGCAGAAGGTCCGGCTCAATCGCCTGCGCAGCGGCACGCGGTTAGTGTGTTGGACGATCGATTCCAATTTGACGGCGAGCGAGGGACCTGATCGACAGAAGCAGAAAGCTTATCTGGCGGCGGCCATCGAGACGGCGGACTTCCTCAATGCACCGTTGATCCGGCTGACGTTGGGCGGCGAGAAGAACGATCGGGCGGCGTACGATCGCGCCATGGAATTGATGAGCAACGTGTTGCCCGTCGCCATTGCGCGCAACGTCAAATTCGCCGTTGAGAATCATGGCGGCCTCAGCAGCGATCCGGCTCTGCTGGCAGAATTCGTAGAGCACTTCCACTCGCCATATCTGGGCGTGTGCCTCGACTTCGGCAACTTCGAAGGCGATCGGGCGATCGGGATGCAGACTCTCGCGCCGCATGCGATCCACGTGCACGCTAAATCACGCGACTTCGACGTGCAGGGCGAAGAGACGCAGATCGATTATCGGATGTGTCTGGGCGCGCTGAAATCAGCCGGTTACGCGGGTGCGATCAGCATCGAGTACGAAGGCGAGAGCGACGCCGCGATCGGGATCAAGCGCACGCGGGAGTTGATCGAGAAATATGGATGAGCCGGGGAGAGCATCATGAGCAGGGCGGACGCCATTCAAACGCTGAGTATCGTCGTGCCGGTGTATAACGAAGAAGAAGTGGTCGAGACGTTTCACCAGCAGTTGCAGCGCGTCATTGATCAGCTGCCTGTCCGTGTCATGGTGTACTACATCAACGATGGCTCAACCGATCGGACCGGCGAGATCGTGCAACGTCTCGCGGCGGCCGATCGGCGGGTCACTTATCTCGAATTGAGCCGCAATTTTGGACATCAGGCCGCGCTGACGGCGGGTCTGGATGTGGCGCCGGGCGACGCCGTAATTACGATGGACGGCGACGGGCAGCATCCGCCGGATTTGATACCCAGGCTGCTGGATGTGTTTCAAGCGGGCTGCGACATCGTCATGACCCAGCGCATGGAGGATCGCACGGCGTCGATGTTTAAGCGGCAGACGGCGGGATGGTTTTATCGCTTCATCAACCAGATCGGCGAGACGAAAATTCTGCCCGGCGCTGCGGACTATCGCCTGATGTCACGTCAAGTGGTGGAAGCGTTGAAGAAGATGCCGGAGTATCACCGCTTTCTGCGCGGCATGATTCCGTGGTTGGGCTTTCAGGTGGCTGTGCTGCCCTATCATGCGCCCCAGCGGTTGGCCGGTCGCTCCAAGTACTCGTTTCGTAAAATGGCGCGCCTGGCCGCCGATGCAATTTTCTCCTTTTCACTGGTTCCGTTACGCATCGGTATCTCACTGGGCGTGGTGTTTTTTGTGTTGGCGGTGCTGGAGGTGGCGTATGTCTTGAGCCTGTGGCTGCGCAACACCCAGAACGCGCTGGCGCCCGGTTGGAGTTCGCTGATGTTCATGATGTTGATCATCGGCAGCATCCAGATGATCATCACCGGCTTCATCGGCGTGTATATCGGCTATATTTTTCAGGAAGTCAAGCGGCGCCCGCCCTATCTGATTCGAACATTCCGTCCCGGCGCACAGGACGAACCAAATGTACCTGATCAGTCTCCGCGTGGATAATCCATCGATAAGCGCATGACACAGATATCTGGGCAACACAAAGAGCGCAGAAGATTTTTTCTCTGCGCTCGCTGTGTTCTCTGCGGTGAACCTTACTCCTCCAGCGTCGAAATATCCCCTTCCGGCAAACCCTGCGCGCGCGCCTTCAGCACGCGGCGCATGATCTTGCCCGATCGAGTTTTGGGCAGTTTGTCGAGGAACTTGATGTCTTCCGGCTTCGCGATCGGCCCCATCTCGTGTCCCACGTGCTGACGCAGTTCCTCTTCCAGTTCCTTCGACGGCGCGTGGCCGTGCCGCAGCAGCACAAAGGCGTGAATAGCCTGCCCTTTGATTTCGTGCGGCAACCCGATGGCGGCGGCTTCGGCCACGGAGGGATGCGACACCAGCGCCGATTCGATCTCGGCAGTACCCAGGCGATAGCCCGACACTTTGATCACGTCGTCGACGCGGCCGATGATCCAGTAGTAGCCGTCTTTGTCGCGCCGCGCTGAATCGCCGGTGAAGTACACACCGTCGAACTTGGTCCAGTATTGCTGCACGTATCGATCGGGATCGCCATAGATCGTGCGCAGCATCGCCGGCCACGGGCGCTTCAATACCAGATAACCTTCCTCGCCATCTTTCACGGGATGGCCTTGCTCGTCGAAAATGTCCGCCTGTTGACCAAAGAACGGGCGCGTGCCAGAGCCGGGCTTCAGTGGCGCGCTGGGCACCGGCGTGATCATGAACATGCCGGTCTCGGTCTGCCACCATGTATCCATGATGGGGCAGCGCTCTTTGCCGATGTTCTTGTAGTACCAGCGCCACGCCTCGGGATTGATCGGCTCGCCGACCGATCCGAGCAAGCGCAAGGACGAGAGATCGCGTCGATTAGGCCAGGCCTCGCCAAAGCGCATCAGGCCGCGAATCGCTGTCGGCGCAGTGTACAGTACGTTTACGCCATATTTCTCGACGATCTGCCACCACCGATCGGGATAGGGAAACGTCGGTGCGCCTTCGTACATGATGCTGGTCGCGCCCAAAAGCAACGGGCCGTACACGATATAAGAGTGGCCCGTTACCCAGCCCGGATCAGCGGCGCACCACCAGCGATCCTCGTCCTTCAGATCGAAGACATACTTCAGCGTCGTCGCAATACCCACTTGATAGCCGCCGTGCGTGTGCACGATCGCTTTGGGCTTGCCCGTCGTGCCCGAGGTGTACAGCATGTACAGCGGATCTTCAGAGTCGAGGATTTCCGTCGGGCAGCGATGATCGGCGATGGGCAGCGCCATCAGATCGTGCCACCACATGTCGCGGCCTTCCTCCATCTCGATCGGTTGGCCGGTACGCTTGAAGACCACCACGTGCTCGACAATGGGCGCGCGCCGGATCGCTTCGTCGGCGATCATTTTCAACTCGATAATTTTGCCGTTGAGGAAAGCGCCGTCGCAGGTGATGACGACCCGCGACTGCGAATCTTCGATGCGGCCATGCAGTGCTTCCGTAGAGAAGCCGCCATACACCACTGAATGCACCGCGCCGATCTTGGCGCAGGCCAGCATCGCGATCGGTAGTTCGGGTACGCGGCCCATGTAGATCGTGACGCGATCACCTTTCTTCACCCCCAAGGCCTTGAGCACGCTGGCAAACTTGCTGACTTCCCGATTGAGCGAGAAGTACGAGAACGTGCGCTGCTCGCCTTTCTCGCCTTCCCAGATGAAGGCCAGTTTGTTCTTGCGCGCGGTCTTCAAGTGCCGATCGATGGCGTTGTAGATGATGTTCGTCTTTGCATCGACGAACCACTTGAAGAACGGCCGCTGGGACTCATCCAGCACTTTAGTCCACGGCGCGTGCCAGTCGATCAACTCCCTGGCGCGCTCTTCCCAGAACCCGACGAAATCTTCATCGGCCTGGCGGGCCAGTTCGTCCCAGTCTTTGATGTAGGCCTGGGCCAGCACATCGGGCGAGGGGTAATACAACTCCTCACGGCTCTCGGTCGGCTGATCGGTCATACTTATCCTCCCTGGATGTATGTTGGGTTGTTGATGGCTGAATACTGTTTGGCTGAATGGGGTCGCGCAAAGTATAGCACAGAGAAGGAACAATGATCAATCCCGTTCCGCTGTGCTGCAGGGATTTAGTGATCAAAATTCAAAGCGAGGTCGCGCAGGGTAAGGGTGTCTGTGGCGGCAATATCCTGAATGGTCAAACGGACGCGCTTGATCGATCCCGGCGGCGGATCGAACACTACCTCGATCGGTTGATTGGGCCGGAGTCGGTTGAAGGTGTTTTCATACCGGCCGGCCTGGGCGGCTCGATCGGCATACACCTCGATCGCGAGTTGAAGATCGCGGCTGTCACTTGCCAGGGTCAGGCCGGAGATTGATCGGGGTTCAGGCAGCGTGATGTCGATGATCGCCGGGTCGAGGCCGCGCAGGCTCACAGCCGTGTTCGGGTCGGCGTCAAACAAGTTCTGAATGACGCCGTTCTGCAGCGGCGCGTAACTTACCTGCCAGAGTTCGCCGCTCACTATGACATCGGCCCGATCAAGTGCCTGGCGCTCTTGCTGCAGCAACTGATCGATGTTGGGCGAGTAGCGCGCCGTGAGCAAATGATAACCGGGCGATCCATTGGGCAGATAGAGGGTCTGCCCGATCTGCGTCTCGACGAATTTGCCGCTGTCAATCAGGCGCTGGTAGTTGGCGTGATCCATGACGAGCACCGTTTGATCGGTGAGATCGAATTTGTCGGCCAGAAAACCGTCAAAGTCCAGCAGTTCCACGCGCGGATCATTCGGCAGGAAATAGCGCTTCAACATCTCGCTACCGTTTAGCCACGAAGGGAACAGCCACACTTCGGCCTGTGGTTCGCGCTCGAGGTAGTCGCGAATTGCAGTGAAGACCTGTGGGCCGCCGTATTGCAGGCCGGTCAGGCCATAATTGTCGTACCACGTGGCGCCGTTGGTCAGTGCGTCGTGGAGCAGGAAGAGATTGGCGAAGATGAGCATGGCGCAGACGACAATGGCGACAGAGTCGGCGGGCTGCAGCGAGCGGCGATGAAGTCGCCGGTCTACGGCGCCACGCCCGATGAATCGGGCGAGCCGGATTGATCCGGCGCGATGTTGTAGCCCGGAGATTTCATCTCCGGCTCCGGTGGACTGAACAGCGACCTCATTCGCCACAACCGGATCGCCTGCCTGGCGCACCGCAAGTTGAACAATCCAGTCCAACACCGCCGCCAACCCGATCGTCGTCAGCAGCGTCGCCGGAATGACCATGACCAAATCGCGCAGCACATTGGCCTGCACCAACACTCCACTGATTGGCGCAACGAGCAGCGCAAGCAGCACCGCGCGATAGGCAGGAGCCGGGTCAGGGGTGAGGGTTGGTCGGCGAACCACATTCTTCCCCGCAATGATCAATCCCAGCAGGACAAACGGCAGCGTCACCCACAGCAAATTGCCATAACCCTTCAGCTGATGCCGAATCAGATCGCGGGAATTGTCAGGCGCGAACCAGTAATCGGGCCGTAAGCCATAGCCGTATTCTTGCGCCGCACGCGCGAGTTTCTCGCCCAGCGGAAGATCTTGCATCCAGTATGATCCAAGCAATTGCAGGTGTGCGCTCACTTCGGCGGTGTGTGCGATCTGAAATCGAACGTAGGGCAGGACACACACGATCGCAACGGCCAGCCCCATAAGGACGATGCGGCGCTGTTGCAGGTGATAGCGCCAATCGACGACGAGCAGCAACAGACCCATGGTCACCACGCTGAGTTGTCCACCATTGTATGAGTAGAACGACAGCGCGCCGAATACGATGGCCGTGATGAGATATTTCGGCTGCTTGGTGCGATAGCGCAAATAGAAATAGAGAAACCACGCGAAGAACGACACCCAGAGCACCGCCTCAAACGCGGTGCGTGAATGCAGAAACCACGCCGGGGTCAGCGACAACAACAGGATCGACGTCCACCACCAGCGCGACTTGAAGATATGCTTGACGATCAACCCCACGGCCAGCGTGCCAGTCACAGCGATGAAGACCACTACGGCGCGCGTGACGAAAATAGATTTGCCAAAGATCAGATAAGGCACCATTTGAGCATAGACACTGGTGCTCAGGTTGAGCGATAGACCGTTCTGAAAGTAAGTGGGAAACAGCTCGCCAAACTGAGCGCGAAAGCCGTTGTCGAGGAACTCGACGGCGAGGACAGTGCTGGCCGCTTCGTCGGTGAAGAAGTAGATCGGATACTGCGCCAGGCCGATCAAGCGTGTGGCGGCAAAGGTCAATAGCGCCAGCAGGCCCAGCACGGCATCAAGCGACCAGCGTTTCATATGTCCGGCGCTTCCTCTACTCGGCTACGCGGTAGATCGTCAACAGCGGATCGGTTGCACCGGGCAGGGGTGAAGCGAGTTCCTCCACGCGTCCGTTTGGGTAAGTCTGTTGGACGAGAGCCAGCTCGTTGCGGCGGAATGGCATGAAGACAAAGACGGGCCGTTTATCATCGGGCAGTATCGCGGGATCAAACGGTGTCGCCAGCGGTTCAGCAATGTCCTGTCCCAGAATCTCCGGCACCAGGTACTTAATCGAGCCGAAGTCGACGTACATTTGCGGCGCGCCGAAGAATACCAGGCGATACGACGGATCGAGTTTGTCCTGCGCATAGCGGGCCAGCGCATCGGCGGTGACTGCGGTGTAGTTGCCGTAAACGCGCAGGGGTGTGTACTCCACAAAATACCAGTTCACGCTGAGCCAGCATAACACGGCAATGAACGCTGCGCCGAAAGCGGGCAGCAGATAACGCCGCGCGTCCGATCGAGCGGGAGTTGAAGTCGATGCTGCCAACGCGGGCGCGCCAGCGCCGTGAATCCGAAATATTCGTTCGGCGATTTGCCCGGTCTTCCACGCGGCCAGCGCCACAAAGAATACCGCCGGAGGCGCAGAGGTAATGAGCCGCTGGCTCGAAGGCGGATTTTCGGTGAGTACGCCGCCCAGAAAAATCGCGCCCCACCACCAGATCAACATCGGAAACAAGCGCCGATCAAACGGTCGCAATGTGGCGTAGCCCAGGCCCAGCATGAAGAGAATTGCCCACAGGCCGTCAAAGAGCGGGCGCGGTGATCCATACCAGTAGGTGGGATCGGGATAGGCGTTGTAGGCCAGCGCCGATCGCTTGAGCTGGTAGCCGATCAAGATCTGCACGGGGTCTTGCTGCCACAGGTTTTCGGCAAGTTCCAGCCAACCACTCTGGAAAATCCCCACTGCGTTGAGACGGCCATTGTACTCGTCGGGATGGAGCACTGCGAATTGCAGCATCGGCCCGCTGGAAATGATGAATGCGACCATCGCGGCGATCAGCCCGCGCCAGTGCGTGCGCACGAACGGCCAGCGCTCGCGCACCACAAAGTAGGCCAGTGTCACGCCCACCATGATCGTGACGAAGCGCGCCCCGGCATAAAAATATTGAGCCACTCCTGCCACGATACCCGCCATGACCCAGTTCAGCATTTCGCCTTCGTCGTACGCGCGATACAGAAAAAAGAACGCCGCCGCCATGAAGAATGCATCGGCCACCTGGTTCGAGCCCAGGCGCGAATAGTGGATGTGATAGTGATACGTCGCTAGCAGCGCGCCGACCATCAAAGCCATGGCCAGTCCCTTGAGCCGCCGCGTCAAGGCAAACATGATCAACACGGTGGTCGTACCGATGATCGCCCACGGCAGACGCAGCGCGAAGGCAGTGTGACCCAGTGGGCCGATCGTCAGTGCGTTGAAGAAGAAGCTCATCGTCGGCACGCTCATCCAACTGGTGATAAACGGATTGAGCAGTTCGCCGCGCAGAATCTTCAACGCTTCCACGCCCTGCGATCCTTCGTCGCCGCCCAGCGTCGGTGGAATGATATCCAGATTGATCACCCGCAGCGCCAATGCCAACAACCCGATCGCGCTTACGGCGGCGACGAGCGGCCCGTTCTGCGCCCACCACACCTTCCAGCCGCGGCGCGGTCGCGGCTGCGGAATAATGATCGACACCGCGAACAAGACAATCGAAGCAAGCCACATCATCAGCGTCAGCGTGTAATCGGGCAGCGGTGGCTCGCTGCGCAGATTGCCGAGCACGATGAACCACAGCCCGATGGAGATGATCACGCCGGCGGTGCGCCACGGGTGTCGCTTCACATCCGATTGGATTTCGGCGACGACAGCGATCTTGGTTGGCGCGTTTGTCTTGTGGGGCGCCGTTGGGCAGTCGGTAATATCGCGCGCCTGACCCAGCCAGCGATCGGCCAGAAAGGCGACCACTGAGAAGGCGCCCATGGCGGCCAGCGCATAGGGAATGCCCGCATCGCGATCTTCCAGACGCTCCGCGCTGAAGATTGACTGCGCGTGCACGGCAAGCAGGATCGCAGCTACCAGCAGAACGCCAATCGCGACGCGGGGAAGGATGTTGGACTCTGGCAACTGGCGTGACGAGGTAAGGGGCGTTGTCGTTGTGGCTGTTGAGGTAGTCGCCACGGGCGCAGGCGGAGGAGGAACGATCGGGCGGGCAGCAGGCCGATCGGGCTGTGGGGCCGCCGGGCGTTGGACAGCTTGATCGGACGGCGGCTGAACCGCACGCGCTCGTGATCGCCGGCGCAGTAGCCATCCAAACAGCATGGCATTCAGCGCCACGCCAATCGAAATCAGTCCGACGTACCAGCGTTTGTTCACGACGATCTCCGCACAAGATATGCGCGTTTATTTTAGCACAGGCCTCAGCGCTCCGAGGCGGGAATCTCAAATGAGGTGAAGAGCACCTCGCCTTTGATGCCGTAATGATCGCGCGGGGTTACGGCGGGGAAATGGGCCTGAACCAGCGCCAGGTCGTCCTGCAGGTTAGTGCCCACGATAATGATCCGATCTCCGTCGGGCAGCGCGTCGAGATCGTCGATCGTGGGCGGCGCTATCAAATCGCTCGCCGCGTTAGACAGGTGTGGGGCTAGAAATAAGACCGTTGAATGCCGGCATGAAATAGCAGGCTGGCGAATGCACAAGACCGAACCCGGCGGTTCGGCCTGTTGTTCGAGTTGATGCAGGTACGCGCCCAATTCCATGGCTGGCTCAACGTCATTGCTTACCAGCTCGCGGCGCGGCACAAACATCCCAAAGTAATAATAAGCGTCGAAGATCATCAGGCTGATCACCAGCGCCGTGCCAAGGACGGCCACAAGTCTGGGTCGCAGCCCACGCCGCTCCAGCGCACGCAGTGCCCAGTCGATAAACACGGCGATCGTGATGTAGATCAGCGGCGCAGTGCCTACGTAATGATGCCCACTGCTGCCGGGGTCCAGCGTGAACACGCCGGCGGTGAGAATGATGAGACCCAATGCCGACAAGATCAGAAAGGCGCGGCTTTCCTTGATGTGTCGGAATAGATACAGTAAGCCCCCTGCCGTGAGCAGGGTCATGACCGGCGTTAACAGGGACTGGCCCCGATAAAACAAGCCATCCGGCCCGTTGACGAACAGTCTAAGCGCATCGCTGAATTGCTGCCATAGAATCTGCAGCATACCCGCATGCTGCGCCTGCATAGCGGCCTCCAGCCAGCCATTCCGGAAAATCAACATCTGGTTGAAGCGTGTCATATAATCGTCGGGACGCAAGTAGGCAAAATAGAAGATGGGCACCACCACCACGGCAAACACACCCACCGCCAGCGAGATGTTAAGCGCCTGCGCTTTGACACGTGCACGATCGGTGATCAACCAGAAAAGTCCCATGACCGCTAACAGCAATAAGATGGTTCGGCCGCCCACATAGAAACACTGCGCCAGCCCCAACGCCAGCGCGCCCAACAGCCACGGTCGGCGGCGCTGTGTCGACCAGCCCAGCCAGACCAGGCCGAACGTCAGCGTGAGAAACAGCGTATCGGAAGTGTTCATCATGGCACTGCGGCTGAAGTGAATGTGAAAGTGATACGTAGCCAACAGCGCTGCGGCAATGATTGCGACTCGTCGTCCCCACAAGGCGCGGGCGAGAGCATAGGTCGTGATAATCGTCAGTGCTCCGAAGAGGACGCTGTGCAGTCTGATCCCCTCGGCAGTTTCACCAAACAGCCGCATGAAGATGCCCAGGATCATGTAGAACAATCCCCAGTTTCCGTGCATGGCGGTGGTGAAGGGCCGGAACAACGTCAATTGATTGAAGTGGCGGGCTTCCACGGCGAAGATCGTTTCATCGCCATACAACGAGAACGGGATGTCTTGCAGGTCGACCAGGCGCAAGACCAGCGCGAGCAGCGTCAATCCGACTAGCAGCAACACTTCCCAACGGGTAGCAGGTGGTTCATCGGGTACGTGCGGATCGCGGCGGGGCCATGCGGCGATGAGCGCGCCGGCAACCGCGGCAATCCAGAGCGGAATTGCCTGATACAGGGTCACAGCCGGATCCGGGGAGTTGAAGCTGAGATGCGCCGCCGTAAGTGAGAGGAATCCGGCTCCGGTCAAGCCAACGAAGCGCCACGTCCATGCTGGCCACACAAGGCTGCGACGACGCACAGCGAGCAAAGTGATCAGCAGAACAAGTAAGATCGCGCCGCTAGCCGCTACCAACAGCGCGGCTGCTTGGTTGAGCGGCTCATACACCGTGGATCGCAGCACGAAACTAGCGAGCAGCGCGATGACAGCCAGGCTAACAAACCAGACAATGAGCAGTGCGCGTTCATGTGCAGCCTTCTCCCTGACGACCGGTTGGGTATTCGTCTCGGAGCGAGGAGCCGTCATAGCCGCTGGCGCAGTGACGCCCAGTGACTCGATGGGATCCAGTTCAGGCAACGGCGTGTGAACAAACTCAGCTGGAGGGTGTGACACTACGGTGCGCGAATTGGCTAGACGGCGGGAGAAGACTAACCAACCCGCGACGATAGTGATTGCACTGAGAATAAGGGCTACAGGAAACCAATTGCGCCAACGGATGGAACGCACATTCAATCGCTCAAGGGAAATTGATTGATTCGCTGCTATTATAGCGTGATGCTTCGATTGGGCAAGAATGAGTCTTGCCTATGTGCACGCAGCAGCTGTCAGGCCGCCAGCAGATCGGGCTACCACGCCCGAATAACGGCGCCATAGGAGCCGCCTCTGCTGATGTCCTTTGCGTACTCACTCCTGTCTGGAAGCCGTTGTAAGATCGAGGCATAAGTGATCAAGCAGTCTTACAGGCAAGAATCCCTTGATTAATCATAACGGTAGCCCAGCGCGACTGACCGAAGCGGGCGTCAATGGCTTCCGACAGTTTCCACAACCTGATCTGAAAAGGCCACGGGTGAAATCCGATGTGGCGCACAATCTTCACTCACCTTTCGGCCATTTTTGATCATCCGCTATCAATTAGCGCGGATGGCGGAGCGTACACGGATTCAGGGACATGCATCAGTTGCAGAATGCGTCGTT
>Ga0209254_10003346_pt1 | contig 14632 bp, 11 predicted proteins | sample FrelakmetDIP11DI_FD_187148 | JGI IMG/M metagenome (GOLD analysis project Ga0209254, IMG submission 187148) | Freshwater lake sediment microbial communities from the University of Notre Dame, USA, for methane emissions studies - DIP11 DI (SPAdes)... | ecosystem: Environmental > Aquatic >...
CTCGACCTGCTCCACGCCCTCGGTTACCTGTGGGAGGCCGCGCCCCTGTTCCATCCCAACGACAGCGACGCCGCCCGCACCTTCGTCAAAGCCCAGGCGCGACGCATGCTCCATGGCGAGGTCGCCGCCGTGATCGACACCTTGCGTGGGCTCGGTACGCACCACAACCTCAAGGCCAAGCACCGCGAGACGCTCGAGCGCATCTGCGGATACTTCCACAACAACGCCCCCCGCATGGCCTATGACGCCTACCTCGAGCACGGCTTCCCCATCGCCTCCGGTGTCATCGAAGGGGCCTGTCGCTGCGTCGTCAAAGACCGCATGGAACGTTCCGGCATGCGCTGGGTCATCTCTGGCGCCTACGCCATACCCGACATGCGCTGCATCTACCTCAGCGGCCTCTGGGATGAGGTCATGAGCTTTCGCATCCCGCGCGAATCCCGGCGCCTCTACCCAGGCTCAGCCGCCAATGACCCGGATTTCCGACTGCCCTTGGGGGCGTAGCAGGCGCGGAGGACGGGTTGCACCCATACGCGCCGGGGTTTACCATGGGCCCCCAGCCACCTTGGGGATGCGGCGCCCCCGCTGGTCTCCGTCATCGTCCGCAGTATGGATAGGCCGCAACTCGCTGACGCACTCGATTCCATTGCGCTGCAGACCTACCCCAATGTCGAGATCCTGGTGGTGGACGCCAAGGGCGGGGGCCATCCCGCAGTGGCTGCCTGGCTAGCAGTCTGTCGGACTTAGTTTTCCGACATGCTCCTACGCGAAATCCACCCCGCGGGCGCCCGCTGAGGGAGCCGAATGCTGCATAGCGCCACTGGAAATGGCCAAGAACTGCTCAATTTGAGGCCATTCGAGCAAAGTCCGACAGGCTGCTAGGGCGCTTCCCCACACGCTTCGTCTCTCAGGAAACTCCTGTCTCCGGTAGCCATGCGGCCAATATCGGCCTCGACAATGCCCGCGGCGACTACCGGATTGTTCTCGACGACGACCATATGGCTTACCCCAATCACATTACCGCGCTCGTTCTTGGCCTGCGCAATTCCCTTCCGGTTCGCTCGGCATATGCTGGGCTTCGTATCGACCATTTCCTCCAGGGCCAGATAGCAAGGACCGACGAATTAGATCAGCCGTTTCAGCGCTCGAAACCTGGTTGCCCTAATTGCATTCCGATAAACGCTGTGCTGTTCGAGAGGCCACTGCTTGACAAAGGTTGTTGCTTCGATGAGAACCTCGCCGCCCTGGAAGGCTGGGATTTCCTATTGCAGATGTCGCTGCATACCGGATTCCTACACCTCGATCAGGTCAGTGCGGTTCGCCGGAGTTATGGGGATTCCGGGTTCGGGGTCAGCAACGGTTCGGTGTATCTTCTCCAGTCGACTGCGACTATCTTGCAGAAATGGAAGTCGATTTGGTCTGGTATCCAGTGCGGGGAAGTCGTTTCGTACATCGATAGCAAAAGAGAACAATCCGAGCGCATGCATGCTGCATTAGAACAGGGTCTCGACGAACGTCAAGCTGGGTTGGACCAACGTACGGAGTTGTCCCCTTCGCTAGAGGCCCGGAGCGCTGACCAACACCGGCGTCTTGCCGATATCGATCAATTGAACGTCGCATTGGCCACTCAACTGGCAACAAGGGACACGGAAGTCGCACACGGCAGACAATTTGGTCACCACCCTTCGGTTGGAGCTGTCGGAGCGGTTGACCGCCTTGCATAACAGCGATGGCATCGTTGCAGACCTCCACCAGACGATCGCTGCACTACATAACTCCACATCCTGGAAGCTGACCAGTCCGTTGCGTCGCCTTGCGGCGGTGCTGCGCCGTCGGTTGCCTGCAGTCGCGTCACTGTGGTGATTGTCGACTTGACCATCGACGGATTCCCCGACTCGAGATACATCATGGCAATCGATGAGATCCCTGACCGCACTGCCACAAGCGCCGCGAATCCGCTAGACAGTGACGAGCCTTCGGCGGACAGCGGTCCATTGGTGTCGGTCGTTATCCGCACCATGGGCCGGGACGAATTAGTGGAGGCACTGGATTCCGTTGCCGAGCAGACCTACCGCAACATTGAAGTTATCCTGGTTGATGCCAAAGGCCGAGGGGAGTTGCCAAGCCAGGGTTGTTGCGGGCAGTTCCCGGTGCGGATTGCATCCACCGGCGCCCCTTTGGGGCGGGGTGCGGCTGCCAACGTTGGGTTGGAAGCCGCCGTGGGAGACTATGTTGTCTTTCTCGATGATGACGACTGGTTTCTGCCGGATCATGTTGCCTCACTGGTTGGTGCCGTAATGAGCTCGCCGGGCGCGGCCGCTGCCTATGCCGGGATCGTCTGCAAAACCAAGAATGACGCTGGCGGCTGGGAGTCGGTTTACATCTTCAATCAGCCTTACGATCCTGTGCGCTTGCTGGTTGAAAACTATTTGCCGATACATTCAGTGTTATTCCGCCGCAGTTTGGTTGGCATTGACTTGCATTTTGATGAATCCCTGGATGTGTATGAGGATTGGGACTTTTGGATCCAACTCAGCGCAATCACCAGCCTTGTGCATGTTGATCGCGTGACGGCGATTTATCGGATCACCGGGGCTAGCGGCTTTGGCCTGCGAGCCGCAGATCCGGCTATTGATACAGGTAAGGCGGCTCTATTCGACAAGTGGCGGTTGCGATGGAGTCTTGATCAGGCCTTGAAGATCAGCGAGTACGCGAAGTATCGCTCGATGTACTACGAGTTGCTCCGAGATCATGGCCACCCTGCTAGCGCAGCCGGAGTTCTACCAGGCGGCGTGGTGGATCCCAATTCCGATTTGAAGCGCATGCAATTGGAAGTTGAATGTCTAAAGACGCAAAATCATGCGCTAGAACAGCGTATTCGGACCGCTGAAATTCACAGCAATTCGAGTCGGGAACTGTTGGGCGTGATGCACGTTGAATTGCTCGACGATGCGATTGAGGTTCGCTGGCAGTTGAACGGCTGCCACCAGGCGCGCAAGGGGCTCGAGGATTTGGAAAGTCGCATTCTGACGGTGGACAACGGGCGGCAGGAAACATTGCGTTTCCTCAAGGGCCTACAGAAGGGCTTCGTGGCGCAAGTATGTCAGGCCAGCCATGCGATTGAGTTGCTTCGAACTGCGTTAGGCTCCAGCTCGGTCGGCTATCACAAGACGACTTGGCCGCTCTTCGACCCCTTCTTACGAGCTTCGATTAACGGCTTCCTAGAACACCGCAGGGCCTATGAAGTGGCTGTCAGAGACAGGGACGCAAATGTCGCGAAGCTGTCACAGACCGTTACCACACGGGACGGCCAGATCGCGGGACTGAACCAAGCCCTATTGGAGCGTGAGGGGCAGATCGCGGGACTGAACCAGGCGGTGGCGGAGCGGGAGGGTCAGATCGCCGCGCTGAACCAGGCGGTGGCGGAGCGGGAGGGTCAGATGGCCGGGCTGAACCAGACGGTGGCGGAGCGGGAGGGTCAGATCGCGGCGCTGAACCAGACGGTGGCCGAGCAGGACGAGGCGAATGCACGGCTTAGCCAGGTGGGGCAGGAATTAGCAGACGCCCGCGCGATGTTGGGCGAAATGCACCGCTCGCGTTCCTGGCGCCTCACTGCACCGTACCGGGCCGTGGGGCATATTGCGAAGCGGGCTGTCGCCTCGGTTGCACAGACGGGCCTCCTGCAGAGAACCACGGTGGGGCTACTCCTCTTGCCGTCCGCCGTGGCGTACTACGGGGGTGTTGGTGGGGCGATCAGGGCGTTTCGGCCCGGGTCGGGGTATGTCGCGAAGCTGATGCAGGACCAGCTCGTCGTTCGCGAGCGGCTGCTTGAGCGCCAGCGCCTCTTCCGGTGGCCCGCATTTGTCGGTTTCGCGCTTGCCTCCCGAATCCTCCAGGCCGGCAGCGTCTCGCGCGCCATCGCCAATGTCGCCCGTATCTTTCGCAGCGAGGGCGTCAGCGGCGTCCGTATGGATCTCATGGCTGGCGTTCCCGGTCTCGCAGCCCCTACCGTCGCTGCCTGGCCGAAGCCATTGACGCCGATTCAGGTTGACGCCGCGCTGCAGCCTGACCCACGCCGCATCCTGGTCGCGGATTACCGGGTGCCGATGGCGGATGTCTCGGCGGGGGAGCGGGCCACGGTGGGCATTCTCGGCGACCTGTGTGCCTTCGGCTTTGAAGTGGTGTTCCTCCCGAACGACATGGCGCCCTCTCCGCGATACGAAGAGAAACTGCGACAGTTCGGCGTGACGACAGTTAACGCGTCGCAGGGCTACCCCTCGGCGCAGGATTATTTGCGGCAGCATGGGAGGTCGTTCGCCACGTTCTACCTCATCCGGTTCGACGTGGTGGAATCCATGCTGGGCGTGATCCGAGAGGTGGCACCGCACGCAAGGGTGATCTTCCACGCCCCCGACGTCTACTTCCTGCGCGAGGGTCGGGAATCGGAGCTTACTGGCTGCGCCGAGCGAAAGGCACAGGCAGAAGCGACGAGGGAGCGGGAACTGGCGGCAATCCGTCAGGCGGATCACACTGTGATCGTCAGCCCCGCGGAGTTACTGGTTCTGCGCGAGCTGATGCCCGACGCAAAGATCTCAGTCTTCCCAGTGCTCTACGCGCCTGTCACGCCGCGCGTCACTCGGTTCGGTGACCGAAGCGGCATCTTCTTCCTCGGCGGGTTTGGCCATGGTCCCAACGCTGATGCCGCGCAGTGGTTCGTCGCGGAGATCTGGCCCCTGGTCCGTAAAAAGCTTCCGGAAACCGTTTTCTACATCGTCGGGTCCGAAGTCCCAGAGTCGGTGCGAGCACTGGAAGCCCAGCCGGGGGTTCGCGTGCTTGGCTATGTCGAGCACCTGGACCCGCTGATGGCTTTCTTGCGGGTCGGCGTCGCTCCGCTCCGCTTCGGCGCTGGCATCAAAGGGAAAGTGGCCATGATGATGGGCGCCGGCGTTCCCTGCGTGTGCACAGAGATCGCCGCAGAGGGGATGGGAATCCAGGATGGGGTGCACGCGCTCGTTGCGGACGAGCCGCAGCGGTTCGCCGAGGCAGTTGTCGCCCTCTACACCGATGCAGCCCTATGGGATTGCCTGTCCAAGAACGGGCCGACGCTGGTGCGCGAGCGGTTCGGCGACGAGGCTAACCGCGCCGCACTACTTAAGGTCCTCGACAATGCCCGTGTGCTGCCGCTGTCGCTGTTTGGCGATTACTGCCGTAATGCCAAGCCGGTACCGGTGCCGTCCCCGAGCAAGGATGAGGCCGTCGACGTTTCGATCATCGTGCCCGTATACAACAAGTGGGAACTGACCCATGCCTGCCTGACATCGATCGTCCAGACGAGCGTTGGCGTTGGCGTACGCTACGAGGTAATCCTTGCGGACGACGGGTCCACGGACGAGACCTTACAGGCGGAGGCGATGTTCCCCGGCCTCCGTGTAGTGAGGACGCCGACCAATCTTGGTTTTCTCCGCAACTGCAACCACGCGTCGAAGTACGCGCGGGGCCGTCACATTCTCCTGCTTAACAACGACACCGTTGTTCTTCCGGGATGGCTAGACGCACTGTACTGCACGATGGAAGCAGACGACACGATTGCGATTACGGGTTCCAAGCTCCTCTACCCCGACGGCGCTATTCAGGAAGCAGGCGCCGCCTTGTTCTCGGATGGCACGGCCATCAACGTCGGCCGTGGCGCCAATCGCTGGGCAGACGTTTTCAGTATCGAACGCGAGGTTGATTACATTTCTGGCGCGTCGATCCTGATTCGAGGGTCCTTCTGGTCCGGGGTCGGCGGTTTCGACGAGCGGTACAAGAACGCCTACTGTGAGGATTCCGACATGGCGATGACCGCACGTGCGAACGGCATGCGGGTCGTATATGTGCCAACGTCCGAGGTCGTCCATTTCGAACACGGGTCCTACGCCGAGCAGGCCCCTACCCATAACGCCTCTTTGCAGAAGCACAACATTACGCTGTTGGTCGAGAAGTGGAACGACGTTCTCCACGCCAACCATCTGCCCCCTTCTGAATGGCAGCTTGCCGCGAGTCTCGCGGAACGTTCTACGCCGGTACAGGCGAGCAAGCGGCGGCGTGCGGGCAAGTTGAACATTCTGTACTTCTCGCCCTTTCCCTCCCACCCCGTGAGCCACGGTAACAGAGCAACGATCAACAGTTTTTCTCGGCGGTTCCAGGAACTCGGGCATCGAGTGCATTTTGCTCTGCTGCAAAGCCACGAATATGGGGACACTGATGTTGCGGAAATGGCAGCCGCATGGGATTCTCTCGATGTGTTGCCCTATTCTAATCCGATGGTGGCGGATAGGCATGAAGTACCATTCGACGGTTGGTACGAGGAGGGACTCGGTGAGCGGGTGAGGGTTCTATGCGCGACGTACGACATCGACATTGTGTTTTGCTCGTACATCTTCCAGTGCAAACTGCTCGAGTTCGTGCCCTCGCACATCCTCAGGGTCATCGACACGCACGACAAGATGGGGGACCGGTACGAGATGCTTCGGCGCAACGGTCAGCCACTGGAGTTTTTCTCCTGCACACCAGAGGACGAGGGCGCCTATCTGCGGCGGGCTGACGTCGTCGTGGCGCGTCGGGAGGAGGAGGCGCGGTACTTCAACGCCGTCTCGGGACGTAGCACGGCGATCGTGATTCCCCACTTTGAGGACCCGCACTTTGTCGCCAGGGAGTTCAAGACCCTTTCGCGGGTCGGGATCGTGGCAAGCGCCAATCGCATCAATCTCGCGATCATCCGCGAGCTCCTGGAAGCGGTCAACCGTGAGATCAAAGACCGGCCCTGCCCGTTTACCGTGCACATCGCAGGGCAGGTGAAGGATATGTTGTCCTCATTGCCGCCAGATCAGACGGCAGTCTTCGGTAGGCCGTGGGTCCACCTACTCGGTTTCGTGCCAGACATCGGTCCATTCTATAGCAGCGTGGATGTCGTAGTGTCACCCGTGACGATGGGGACAGGAATCAACGTGAAGACCGTGCAGGCGATGGCTTACGGCATGCCCCTGATGACGACTACTTGGGGAAGTAAGGGCATCGAAACCGAAGAGCCGATGCACATGCATCCAGATATTGAGTCGCTTGTCCGGAGCCTCCTTCGACTACCGGAAGCACCAGCGGAGCTAGAGCGACTTGCCCGGGTCAGCCGTGAGCAGTACCAACGCTTCTTTGAGGGGGGCGTTGAGCAAATGAGAGGCTTGCTTTGTCACAAGAAACTTCAGATGGACTAACGCGTTGGGGGTGAGTTTGTGAAGAAGAACATTCACGCAATGTATGACCACCATACCTTTCTCATTATGGGGATGGTGTTAGGAAGAAGTTCGAATTGTATCGACGTCGGCGCCCATTGCGGAAGTGTTCTGGACGAGATCATTAATCTGGCTCCGGATGGCGTTCATTATGCCTTCGAGCCGATCCCGTATATGTATGAGAGTTTAAAGGCGGACAGCAAGTATGCGGCCGTCCATATATACGATCTCGCCTTAAGTGATGAGTCCCGGGAGAGTGTGTTCTATCTCGTCAAGAACGATCCCGCATACAGTGGTTTGAAGCAGCGTCGATACGATCGCCCTGATCCCGAATTGGAAGAGATACGAGCAAAAACGGCGCGGCTCGATGACGTAATTGGCTTGGGGGAAAGGATAGATTTTATCAAAATCGATGTTGAAGGGGCCGAACTGCCTGTGATGCGAGGTGCCGAGCGCGTCATCTGCGAATCTCGACCCTACATCGTCTTTGAATCCGGGCTGGGTGCGTCGGATCGATACGGGACTGATGGACGTAAGCTCTACGACTTTCTCGTCAATCGGTGCGGCATGGAGATCAATACGCTCGATGGCTTCCTCCTTGGAAGGGAATCGCTGACCCTGGATGGTATGGTGGCGATATTCGACGCCACGGAGCGGTACTATTTCGTCGCTAGCCCAGAACTGGATGAGTATGAGCGGCGCGAGCATCTGCGGTGTTACGTCTTGGATATTGACGCTCGCCTGGTTGAGTTGGCGTCGCTGGGGGAGAGTATGAGCCGACTCGAAGCGAGGCAGGACGCGTTTGAGGCGATGTTGCCAGAGGTGCAGGTTCAGGACTGGGGTCCGAGGAGCACGCGCAAGGGAATCGGTATCAACGCTCAGCCGGATGGCGAGTCTGCGATGTGGATTAAAGCTCCGGGTATTAGTCGTCTCCGAAATGCCATTGTGTGGTTCGGGCGTCACCGCGCACGGGGCGAGGCGTGGGTGGACGGACCATTGCTGACGACACATGTCCCGAAGGCGGTGATTGACCAGCCGGGAGCATACGATGTCGCGGTAGTATGTGGCTCGGGCAGACGCCTCCACGTGGGGACATTCGTCGTAGAGCCATGAGCCACGTTTTGATATCAACTGGTGCTCCCCCCCGCGCTGGTCTTTCGGGAGGCGACACTGACGTTTCCCGCTATTGTGACTTGCACGGGGGCTTCGTCCTGAACGCGACCATAGACCGCGACGCGGATGCGGTGATCAAGCGGCGGGATGAGCCTTTCGTCTGGCTCATGGCGACGGATCGGATGGTACCGCAGGGAATTGCTGTCAACAGCGCCTTGCCGCTCAACGCCAAGCTGGATCTGCGCAAGGCCATGCATAACTACGTCGTTCAACACTGCAGCGTAGGGGTTGCGATTCCTCTGGAGCTGAGCGCGTTCTGCGAAGGGCCGGTGGGCTCAGGCCACGGCACATCGTCCGCGTTGGTGGTGGCGCTTAGAGGTTTCCGCTCGATGGCCGGCGCCGAGGCGTTCGCGACTATCCGCTCCTACTTTTCGACCTTGCCGAAGCAGTCCGGCAACCTCTACGAATCCTTGGTTCCAACCTTCAAGGACAACTCCGCGATCCCACGTCTGGGGTAGCTGAACAATTAGTAGCCGGAGAAGAGTATGGCTGAATATCAGGAGCTTACGAAGCGATATTTTGGGGAAACCTTAACCCGCGATTTCAGGGAGGGCAAGCTCCACTCGCAGTACAAGCGAGATACCGTCTGGTTTGATCGGTGTCACCAGGCTCTCTTGGGTATAGAATACGACTATATACAGGCTTTGATAAGGGATATCGCGCAGCGGCGTATCCCCGGCTCATTTGCGGAGTTTGGGATATATCAGGGGGCATGGATCAATCGGTTGTATGAAATGACCGACCGGGCAGGCTTGTCCGATGTCGAGGTTTGGGGCTTCGATAGCTTTCAAGGCCTGTCAACTCCTCATCCGGATTTTGATACCTCGTTTTGGAAGGAAGGTATGTATGCCGCAGCAAAGTCCCAGGTGGAGGCCATCGTACGGGCCTATGAAAGACCCCGGATCAAGCTTGTGGAGGGTTTTTTCAGCGATTCTCTCATTGTCGCGCCGGCGACAACGCTGGGCGAGGTGGCGTTCGCGAGAATCGATTGCGACATTTATGAGCCTGCGAAGCAGTGTTTGGACTTCTTGTCCAATCGCCTGTCTCATGGCGCGATTCTGGTTTTCGATGATTGGGCTCACGACTTCGAAAGGGGTGAAGACCGGGCATTTGCCGAATGGGTCGATACAGTACCGCGCCTGAGTTTTAAGTTCATGTTTTTGGGCCCATGGGATCATTTGCATCTGAGAGTGCTTCACAATGATAGAAATCTCAATGAGTTTGACGACCCGATCGCGTAGGGACAAGCCCTGATGTTGGTGCGAGCTCGCGCGCCCCTCCGGCTCGGTCTTGCCGGCGGCGGGTCGGACGTTTCGCCTTACTGCGACCTGCATGGCGGGTACGTGCTGAACGCGACGATCGACCGGTACGCGTATGCGGTAGTCAGGACGCTCGACGAGCCTGTCGTCCGCTTTGTGGCGACCGACCGGCAGTTGGAAAAGGTGAAAGCCGTCGAATTTCCGCTGCCGCTCAACGGAAAGCTGGATCTACACAAGGCCGTCTATAACCACTTCGTGCGGCACTACAACAAAGGAGTTGCGATTCCTCTGGAGCTGAGCACGTTCTGCGACGCGCCGGTGGGCTCCGGTCTCGGGGCGTCGTCCACGTTGGTTGTGGCGATGATCCGAGCGTTTGTCGAGTTGCTGAACGTGCCACTGGATGATTACGCGATTGCACATCTCGCTTTTCAGATCGAGCGCGTGGATTGCCGCCTTCAGGGCGGGAGGCAGGATCAGTATTCGGCCACGTTCGGCGGGTTCAACTTCATGGAGTTCTACGCCGACGAAAGGGCGATAATTAACCCACTGCGCATCAAGCACTGGGTTATCTGCGAACTGGAAGCGTCGCTGGTGTTGTTCTTCACTGGGGTGTCTCGTGAGTCCGCAACCATCATTGCCCACCAAAGCAGCAACGTGGCGGCGGGCCTGTCGGATGCGCTCGAAGCAATGCACGGCCTTAAGCGCGAAGCTTTGGCAATGAAAGAGTGTTTGCTTCGCGGGGATTTTGCCGGCTTCGTGGAGTCAATGCGGGCGGGATGGGAGAGCAAAAAGCGGTCTGCCAGGACGGTGTCGAACCCGTTTATCGAGGGAGTATACGATGCCGCCGAGCGAGCGGGGGCGCTCGCTGGGAAGGTTTCCGGGGCGGGCGGGGGCGGGTTCATGTTGTTCTTCGTGCCGACGGAGAGACGTATGGACGTGATCCGCGCCTTGGGCAAGTTCGATGGGCAGGTCAGTAACTGCCATTTCACCAAGCATGGGGCACAGGCATGGCGGGTATGATCGCGGACTATGCAGTGGCGCAGATTTTCGAGGCCGGGCGTGTCGTGTCTGCGATGGCGGCGGACGCGGGCCTTATTTCGTCCATGGAGTCGACGGCGCACGCGTGCATCGATTCCCTTAGACGCGGCGGCAAGATTCTGCTCGCCGGGAACGGTGGCAGCGCGGCCGATGCGCAGCACATTGCTGGCGAGCTGGTCAGCCGCTTTGCGTTCGACCGGCCGGGGTTACCAGCGATCGCCCTGACGGTGGATACGTCGGTACTGACCGCCATCGGCAACGACTACGGCTACGACCGACTGTTCGCACGGCAGGTGGAGGCCCACGGTCGGGCAGGCGATGTGTTTATTGGCTACTCGACCTCCGGGCGGTCGCCTAACGTGCTGCGGGCCTTCGAATCGGCGCGGGGGCTTGGCTTGCTGTGCATTGGTATGACGGGCAACCGCGGGGGGCCGATGAGGGAGCTCTGTGATCACCTTTTTGAGGTGCCGTCGTGCGACACGCCGAAGATCCAGGAAGGGCACCTGATCCTCGGTCACATCCTCTGCGGCCTGATTGAGAAAGCCCTGTTCGAAGGCAAAGTCTGATGGAAGCCGTCGTTCTGGCGGGAGGCTTTGGGACGCGCCTGCGGGCGCTGGTTTCAGATGTCCCGAAACCGATGGCGCCGGTCGTTGGGCGGCCGTTCTTGGAGATCGTGCTCAGAGGGCTTGCCCGAAATGGGTTTCATCGGGTGATTTTGGCGGTCGGTTACATGGCAGAGACGATCTCTAGCCATTTCGGGAGCGCCTTCGCCGGCATGTCCCTCGCCTATCAGGTCGAGGAGAGCCCGCTCGGCACCGGCGGTGCGGTACGGGCGGCGCTATGCGAGTGCTTTGAAGATCACGCCTTCGTGTTCAACGGCGACACCTATCTGGATCTAGAGGTCCAGCAGGTCGAGGCGCAGTGGCGCAGGCACGGCGACCCGATCATCGTCGCACGCGCTGTACCGGACCTGGCCCGGTATGGCGCCCTCCTGGTGGAGGGCGGGGCAGTGACGGGCTTTCTTGAGAAGGGAGCGGTGGGGGCCGGGCTGATCAATGCCGGGTGCTACGTGCTTCCAAGAGACATTCTGGATAAGTATCCGGTTGGGGTGGCGTTTTCGCTTGAGAAGGACTTCCTGGCCGATTCCGTCGTGTCGCGTCGCTTCGTGGTCTTCGAAGCGAGGGGGCTGTTCATCGACATCGGCGTGCCCGAGGACTACAGGCGCGCGCAGACCCTGCTCGCGGGGCTATGATGCCCTCCGGTCGCTCGGCGTTGTTTCTCGATCGAGACGGGGTGGTCAACGTCGACCACGGCTACGTCTGCCGGCCCGAGGAATTCGAGTTCATCGACGGGATCTTCGACCTGTGTCGCGCGGCACAACGGCAAGGCTACTTGATCATCGTGATTACGAACCAAGCCGGCATTGGTCGCGGGTATTACTCAGAGGCTGATTTCATTGCGCTGACGGACTGGATGGTCGAGCGGTTCGCAGGTGAAGCGATTAGCATCGACGGGGTCTACTTCTGCCCATTCCACCCGGAGCACGGGATCGGCCGGTACAAGGCCGATGCCGCCTGCCGCAAGCCGAACCCCGGGATGATCCTGCAGGCGGCCGAAGAGCACCGTATTGACCTGGCCAACTCGGTGCTGGTGGGCGACAAGCCGAGCGATATCGCTGCGGGCGTTGCGGCGGGGGTGGGGCGACGGTTCCTATACCGCTCGGCGTCGTCTTGCACCAACGGCGTAAGGGACGCGATTGAGGTTGATAGGCTGGCGACCGTCGCCGCGCTGATTGATGGCCGGTGTCCAGACCGGGCAAGAGGTCACGGCTCCCTTTCCGTCGAATGACCAAAGCCCGCGCTTTTTGGCAAAGCGTCATACAGAGCCCGTACCCGGCGGTCGCATGGAGGTCGAAGCTGACCCCACCCTGGTGATGGCCGTCAGCCCCGCGGTTTCCCAGATCTCGATGCGCCCAGTTCGGGTATCCGGCCCCTCAGTCTAATCACAGGGTGCACCCCGCAACGGGCGTGCACCCCTGAGAAATCCGAGGAGCAGTCAAGGCGTCCGCACCTGCGCGCCGCAGCACTTGCTTGGCTCCTGACCGCCAGGACATTCGACCTGGGGATGAGGTCATCACCGCGCCCTTCACCTTCATCGCCACCGGCGAGATGCTCGTCCTCATCGGCGCCGTCCTCGTCTATGTCGATATCGACCCGCGCACCAATAATCTCGACCCGGCCCTGATCGAGGCGGCCATCACCCCCAGGACCCGCGCCATAGTCCCCGTCAGCCTCTATGGCCAATGCGCCGACATGGATGCCATCAACGCCATCGCCGGGCGCCACGGGTTGCCAGTGATCGAGGACGCCGCCCAGAGCTTCGGCGCCACCTACAAGGGCCGCCAATCCTGCGGGCTTTCGCTCATCGGCTGCACCAGCTTCTTCCCCTCCAAGCCCCTGGGTGCCTACGGCGACGCCGGGGCCTGCTTCACCGACTACGAGGCCCTGGCCAAGGTCGTGCGGGAGATCTGCGTCCACGGCCAGGCTCGCCGTTATCACCACCCGCGGATCGGCATCAACGGGTGCCTCGAAAGCATCCAGGAGGCCGCCTTTTTGGCCAAGCTCCCAAGCCCTCGGGACGAGGTTGCCTCCCGGGCGCGGATCGCCGCCCGCTACAGCGAAGTGCTGGCACGGAGCGGCTGTGTGACGCCCTACATCTTGCCCTACAACACCAGCGTTTATGCCCAGTGCACCATTGCGGTGGACGACCGGGAGGGGCTGATGGCTGGCTGTCCGCGGCGGGCCTCCCCACCGCCGTTCACTACGCGATACCGCTGCATCGCCAGCCGGCCTTTGCCAGCCTGGCACACACGTCAGTCCCGGTGGCGGACAGGGCGGCGGAGCATGTGGTCAGCCTCCCCATGCATCGCTATCTGAGTGACGGGGATCAGGACAGCATTGTCGATGCGTTGCTTACGGCACTGCGCTGAGGCGCTCCTTCTCTGACTGGGGCTCTGATCAGGGCCCGGGTCAGGGTTCCTTCAGCAGTGCGTCGTAGATCCCCAGCACTTTGCTGAAGATTCTCTCGTTCGCGAAGCGCTCATCGGCCTGGATGCGCGACTGGACGCCGAAGCGCTGCCGCAGCCCCTGGTCGCTGATCAGTTGCGCCAGTGCCGTGGCGAGTGCTTCGGGGTCCTTGGGCGGCACCAGCAGGCCGTTGAGTTCCGGCTCCACCGCTTCCCGGCAACCGGTCGCATCTGTGGTCACCAGGGGCAACCCGGCGGCGGCGGCCTCGATCAGAAACTTGGGTAGGCCCTCACGGTAGTACGACGGTAGGCAGGCGATGTGTGCTTGCGCCAGGACCTCGGGCATATCGGTCCTGTGACCCCACCACTCGATACAGCCTTCGGCCTGCCAGTCCTGAAGCTGCCTCTCTGACACGGATCTGGGATTGCCCGGGTCTGGCTTGCCGACCAGGACGAAACGCGCCTGGCTGCCCCTGGCCTTCAGCGACCGGGCGGCTGCGACGAAGTCGCCTACCCCCTTGTCCCACAGCATCCGCGAGGCCAGCACCACTAACACCGGCAGAGGTTTGTCGGGCCTCGGGACGAAGCGGGTCACATCGACCCCGGAACCCGGGATCAGGATCGGCTCTACCCCGGTGAGGCACAGGATTTGGGCCTGATCGTCCGGGTTCTGGACCAGTACCTGGGTGTTGGGGGCGGTGAGCAGGGTCCGGTAGGCGCCGCCCACCAGACTGCGAACCAGGCGGGCGCGCAAATCATTGGATGTAAACAGATAGCCCATCCCCGCGACCGCGTTGACCACCGCCGGTACGCCGGCGAGGCGTGCAGCCAGGCTGCCGTAGAGCACCGGCTTCTGCGCGATGTTGTGGAGC
>Ga0209254_10003347_pt1 | contig 14626 bp, 13 predicted proteins | sample FrelakmetDIP11DI_FD_187148 | JGI IMG/M metagenome (GOLD analysis project Ga0209254, IMG submission 187148) | Freshwater lake sediment microbial communities from the University of Notre Dame, USA, for methane emissions studies - DIP11 DI (SPAdes)... | ecosystem: Environmental > Aquatic >...
ATCCTCGGCCACCTGGAATGTGGCACCGACGACGTGGTCCTGGAGGTCGGCGCCGGGCTTGGGGTTCTCACCAACGCGCTGGCTGCAGTGGCGAGACAGGTGCACGCGTTCGAGGTTGACCGGAGTCTGGAGGCGCCGCTCACCGCCACTCTGCGGGATGATCCCAAGGTCAGCCTGCACTTCGAGGACGTCCTCAAGGCGTCTTTGGAACACCTGGAGCCACGTCCCACCCTATGCGCGAGCAATCTCCCGTACTCGGTGGCCGGTCCGTTCATTATCGAGTCTCTGCGGCGGTTGCCGACCATACGTCGCTACTGCGTGATGGTCCAGCGAGAGGTGGCCGAACGCATGGCCGCCATCCCCGGGACCAAGGCCTATGGTGTGCTTTCCGTGTGGGTCCAACTGTACGCCCGGATCGTGCGCGTGCGCCCACTCGCGCGATCCATCTTCTATCCGCAGCCGCACGTGGACTCGAGCCTGGTGGTTCTCGATCGGCTATCCCAGGCGCAGCTGCCACCGAGCGACTCGGGGCAGTTACGGATGGTCATCCAGGCGGCCTTCGGGCAACGGCGCAAGACCCTGGTCAACGCGCTGGCTGGGGGGCTGGGTCTGTCACGGGAGCGGGCGCTCGAGGCGGTCACAGGGCTCGGTCTCCCCGCGGACGTTCGCGCGGAGAGGCTGGCGCCGGAGCAGTTTGTCGCATTGGCGAAGCGGCTCGGGGTGCAGGGGGAGCGGGGGGAATCCGGGAGAGGCAGGCGGAGCTGAGATCCAGCGTGATCGAACTCCCTCAAACGCGGCTCATCGTTACCTGGGCTGCTTCATTACCCGGCGCCCGAGGGTGGCAGTCAGACGGAATACGGCACGAATACGAATGGGAGCCTTTCGGGTCGGAAGTGGCGAGTGTCGCGTGTCACGAGCTTCAGATGATGCTGGAGCGCAAGCGCCGCTTGGAACGCGTCGGGCAGCTTGAGCCCATGGCTGCGTCTGAGCGCCGCGGCTGCGTCGGCAGTGTCCCGGTCGATGCTCAGAGTGGGGAAGAAATCAAGCAACCGCCTGGGCAACTCACTGTCGGTCGGGTCAAACCCAGCCAGGACCTCCGCCCGGGTGATCGCCGATACCGAGACCTTGTGGCGGTTGCGCTGGAGGAACTCAGTGGCCTGAGGCAGGCCGGCGAGGTGGTCGATGAAGATGACCGAATCGACGAGAAGAGTCAAGTTCGGATGTCCCATTCGTCTCTCAGTTGTCGCTGGTATTGAAGGCCATCGACGCCTTTCCACATTTCTCGAGTCCGCTCGAGCACAAGGAGGAACTCGGAATCGCCCGGATCGACGGCCTCCCGGTAGAGGTGGACCGATCGGCGCACGATCTCGGTCATCGTCAGGCCTTCCTCGTGGGCGCGTCGGTCAAGCCAGGCTTTGTCTTCTTCGCTCATGCTGATGATGGTCCGGATCATCACGTTGCCCGCCGTTTCCGATTGGTGATATCAAGCAGTCACAATGATATCACAGCGCCCGCGGGGTCTTCACCATAATGTCCAGGATCCATCAAGGGAATGTGCATCTTTGGTTGTAGGATAGATAACGACGAGCCGCGACGAAGTCGCTGCGTCGGGGGGAATCGGTACGCAGACCCACGAGGAGGCTGGAATGGCCAGAGTGGTCGCCATCAATGGTAGTCCCCGGATGGACAAAGGGGACACCGCACTGATTCTCACCCCGTTTCTTCAGGGGATGGCGGATGCGGGGTGCGACGTCGACCTGTTCTACGCGAGCAGGCTCAAAGTCAGACCGTGTGATTGCGGGGAGATGCGTTGCTGGGAGCACACACCGGGAAGGTGTGTTCACAAGGACGATATGGAGGCGCTGTATCCAGTGCTGAAAGAAGCGGACATCCTCATCCTGGCCACCCCCGTCTATGTCCCTCTGCCGGGGGATATGCAGAACTTCATCAACCGGCTCTGTCCGCTGCTGGATCCAGTATTGGAGACTCGCGAGGGGCGCACGCGCGCTCGGTTCCGCAAGGACGTCCTCATCCAGCGGATCGGTCTCGTCTCCACAAGCGGATGGTGGGAGAAGGAGAACTTCGGCACGGTGTTACGCATCGTAGAAGAGTTGGCGCAAAACGCGGGTGTGGAGTTCGCCGGGGCCGTGCTCCGACCTCATGTGTCCCTGCTCAAACCGCAGGGGGAAGTGACCCCCGATGGCGCGGCCGTTCTTGAGGCGGCACAGCGGGCCGGCCGGGAGCTGGCGGAAAGAGGGGTGATGAGCCCCGACACCCTCGAAGCAGTGAGTCGGCCGCTCATATCCCGAGAAGCGATGATGGGCTGGCTCAACCAGGGGAATTGAGGCATCGGCGAGGCCGACACCGTAGGGCGAGAGAGCGCTGAGCGCGGAGGAGGAGATCGCATGATCGACGACGTCCGGATCGATGAGTGGCTGGAACTCTATCAAGTCGCCTGGAGAACCGACGACCCGAGTCACATCGCCCGCTTGTTCACCGATGATGCCCGCTACTACACGGAGCCCTTCCGGGACGCCCACCGGGGGAGGGACGACATTGTCGCCTGGTGGATCGGAGCGGGGGACTCGAAGGTCCCGTGGACGTTCGACTATGAGTTGATCGCCCAGGAGGGCGACCTCTACGTGGTTCGCGGCGTCACCCGCTATCCCGAAGGAGGTTCTGTCGAACGCAGCGCGCCCGAGGTGTACCACAATCTCTGGCTGGTCGCCCTAGCGCCAGACGGACGGGCGAGTGAGTTCGTTGAATACTGGATGGAGGAAGACTAGGGCTCGAGTGTCGGGTTGCACGGACTGAGGATGCGAGGGAGTCGATCGATGCAACATCTCGTCAAATCCTTTCTCATGGCTTTTCTGGCCACCAGCCTGCTGGGGATCTCGGGGTGCGGGGACGGGGATGAGCCCTTGTCCCTGGTGACATCCAGATGAAAGAAGAGCACCGTGCGCCTTGAGGCGAAGGCTCCCGCCAAGGTCAACCTGAGCCTGCTCATAGGACCGGTGAGGGCCGACGGCTATCACGAGCTGTTCTCGGTCTTCGTGCCTATCGACGTATTCGACGGTCTAGAGTTCGAACTGGTAGCCCGAAGGTCGCGAGAAGGCCGCGGAGTCCTACGGGTGGAGTGCGAAGTAGCGTCCGGGGAGGATAATCTGGCCGCGCGGGCACTGCGCTCTCTGGAAAGAGCCACCGGCTGGGTCATCGACGGGCGGGTCGGCATCACCAAGGGGATCCCCGCCGGCGCGGGGCTCGGCGGAGGTAGCTCTGATGCCGCTGCTGCCCTGAGAGCGGGGGCGCAGGCGATCGCCGCGGCCGGGGGGCCCGTGCTTGGAGAGCACGAGCTTCGGATGCTGGCCCGCGGCGTGGGGGCGGATGTCCCGTTCTTCTTACGGCCGGAGCCCTCGTTCGCGACGGGCATCGGTGACCTGCTCGAGCCGATAGGGCTTCCTCCATTGTCGCTTGTTCTCGTCTTTCACGAGGCGCAGTTGTCGACGGCAGCGGTGTACAAGGAATTCGACCGGATCGCCGACGATCAGCCGGGGTTGGTCGCCGCGGAGCAGCCGGGGTCTGCCGCTGGAGGTGGCGCTGGGTTCCAGGAGCGCGCAAGGGCGCACGAGGCGCGCTGGCGCGCCCTCGCTGCGCGGTGGGCCGAAGGTCGGCTGGAGTCGGATGAGGCAGTGCCGGCCGTTGCCGAGCTGCTCGAGAACGACCTTCAGAGGGCCAGCTTCCGTCTGCTCCCCGGGCTGCGCGAGGACAGGGACGCGCTGGTCGAGGAAGGAGCCCTCGGGGCGGTGATGAGCGGCTCGGGTCCGACGCTTCTTGGCCTGTGTCGGTCGCCCCAGGAGGCGGAAGACGTAGCCGTCCGCCTACGCCTGCGCGGGTATCGGGCGCGCCCGGTCTGCAGGGCTCCTCTGTCTTGACACCCCTCCGACGGCTGACCTATACTCCGTGCGCTCGCGGGGCATCTGCCCCCGCATCCGGAAAGCGGTGGGGCGTGGCCAAGTGGTAAGGCAACGGGTTTTGGTCCCGTGATGCGTAGGTTCGAATCCTGCCGCCCCAGCTTCCCTTCGTCGTCCGTGGCTCCGCAGGGGTGCGAACTGGTTTCTAGCTCTCATATCGCCAGCGTCGTCGTACTGGCCGCCGGCCAGGGTACGCGCATGAAGTCGGAGCTTCCCAAGGTGCTGCACCCCGTGTGCGGACGGCCCATGCTGCTGCACGTCCTTGCGGCAGTGGCTGAGCTCGGCGCCGAAGCGGGCGCTCCCCGCGTGGTCGTGGTCCTCGGGCACGGATACGACCAAGTTGTCCCCTGCCTGCCGGCCGGCTGCGTGGTCGCGCTCCAAGAGAGGCAACTGGGCACCGGCCACGCCTTGCTCGCGGCCGCCCATCACCTGCTGCCGGGTCCGAACCTGGTGGTCCCGGGTGATACGCCGCTGGTGACAGGGGAGGCCCTGCGTTCCCTGGTGCGCGACCACGAGGCTTCCGGTGCGGCAGCCACCGTCCTTACGACGATGCTCGACGACCCCACGGGCTACGGGCGGGTCATACGCGCCGCCGACGGGAGTGTCTCGCGGATCGTCGAGCACCGGGACGCCGGTCCGGAGGAGTTGGCTGTCCACGAGATCAACTCCGGCATGTACGTGCTGCCCGTGCCGCTCGCCTTGGAGATCCTGGAGCAGGTAGGGGCCGACAACGATCAGGGCGAGATCTACCTGACCGACGTGATCGCCGGGCTGCGAGAACGGGGCGAGCCGGTATCGGCGAGCACGGTCGCCGACCCCTCTCTGGTGCTGGGGGTGAACTCCCGGGCGGAGCTTGCCGAAGCTGAGACCCTCATGAGGCTGCGCTTCAAGCTCGACGGGGCCTCGAGACTGGGGGAGACACGCCACGTCGATGGGTGATACCGTACTAGGTGAAGATACGTGAGAGCGAGGAGGAGCCTGGCATGGGAGATTGGGAGCCGCGTCGCTGCACGCGGATAACCCCCGAGCGTTCGTTGATGGTGTTCTCCGGGCGGGGCAACCCTGAACTCGGTCACAAGATAGCCGAAAAACTGGGTATCGAGCTGGGCCGGGTCGATATCAGGACCTTCGCCGACGGCGAGATCTACGTCAAATACAGCGAGAGCGTCCGCGGCGCGGATGTATTCATCGTCCAACCGACCTGCCGTCCGGTCAACGAGAACCTCATGGAGCTCCTCATCATGGCCCAGGCGGCTCGATTGGCGTCTGCGCACCGGGTCACGGCGGTGGTTCCCTGGATGGGATACTCCCGCCAGGATAAGAAGAGCTGTCCTCGGGAGCCGATCACCGCGCGCCTCGTGGCCGACATGATCGAAGCCGCGGGTGTGGACCGGGTGCTCACCATGGACCTCCATGCCGGACAGTTGCAGGGCTTCTTCGGGATCCCGGTCGACCACATGACCGCCCTCTCCATGATCGCCGACTACTTCAGACTCAAGGATCTCGGCGAAAAGGTCGTGGTCTCCCCGGACGCCGGCGGTCTCAAGACCGCCAAGCGGATGGCCGATCGCCTGGAATGCTCGGTCGCGGTACTGACGAAGCTCCGGCCCGAGCACAATGTGTCCCGGGTCATGCACGTAATAGGCGAAGTGGCCGGCAAGACGGCCATCATCGTGGACGACATCATCGACACCGCCGGCACCTTGGTCACCGGAGTCCAGGCTCTCCTCGACGGAGGGGCCGAAGCAGTGTACGCAGCCTGTACTCATCCCGTGCTATCCGGCCCGGCCTACGAACGTATCGCCGAGTCATCGCTCAAGGAGTGCGTGGTCACCGACACCATTCCCCTCCGCGAGGGAACGGACCAGACCAAGATTGTGGTACTATCCACGGCCGGTATTCTGGCAGATACCATCAGGAACGTGTTCACCGACGAATCGGTGAGCGAGCTCTTTCAAGGAGATAACCAGCTGTTCTAGCTGAGGAGACGGGTATGGATACGATCAAATTGGCGGTACGCGAACGGGAAGAGACCGGTAACGGCCCGGCCCGGCGGCTGCGCGCGGAAGGCCGGATCCCCGGCGTGACCTATGGGAAAGGCGCGACGGCTACCGCCATATCGATCGACCTGGATGATCTCAGGGCGGCTCTGACTCATGGTCAGAACGTGGTGCTCCAGCTCGAATTCGAGAGCGGGTCCACGCCGGCGAAGACGGCGAAGGGAGGATCGCGGGGTAAGAAGACGGCCGCCCGCTATGCGGTCGTCAAGGAGCTCCAGTTCCTTCCCACGCGGCGACGTCTTCTCCACGTCGATCTGCACGAGGTCGACCTGGCCGTGGAGATCGAAGCCGCTGTGGCCATCGAGCTCGTCGGCAAGCCGGCCGGAGTGGTCGAAGGTGGAGTGTTGGACTGGGAACACCGCGAAGTGCTGGTGCGGGCTCTTCCCAACGATGTACCACCGGTCCTGCAACTCGACATCAGCGCTCTTGAGATCGGGCAGCATGCGGTGGTAGGGGCCTTGTCGGCTCCAGCCGGAGTGACCATCGTCGACGATCCCGAGACGATCGTCGCCGCCGTTCTCCCGCCGCGCGTGGAGGTCGAAGTGGCCGCGGAAGAAGCGGCTGAGGCCCCCGAGGAGCCTGAGGTCATCGGCGAAGCCCCGACCGAGGAGTAACCCCGCGGCGGGGTGGCCCTGGTCCGCAAGCCTTGTCGCCCACTACCGATGGGACGTAAGGTGCAGGCTGTCCCCACCTACCTCATAGTCGCCCTGGGTAATCCTGGGCCCGAGTATCAGTTCGACCGCCACAATGTCGGATTCATGGTGGGCGAGGAACTCAGGCGGCGCCACGATCTACCGCGTTTGCGCTCGCGCTTTCAGGGACTCGTCGGGGACGGCTTGATGGCCGGGCGCCGGGTGGTGTTGCTGCTACCTATGACCTTCATGAACCTTTCCGGGCGCGCGGCCGCCGAGGCCGCGCGCCACCACAAGATCCCCGTCGAGCAGATACTGGTGATCCACGACGAGGTCGAGGTGGCCTTCGGCGAGGTCCGCTTGAAAGAAGGCGGGGGCCTGGGAGGTCACAACGGGCTGCGCAGCATCGAGGGATCCCTCGGCAGCCGGGATTTCTGGCGCGTACGGGTGGGCGTGGGGCGGCCGGGATCGTCTGGGCGGCCGCTCATCGATCACGTGCTCGAACCGTTCGACGAGCCTCGGGAAGAGGTGCTCATACTGATCGGCCGGGCCGCCGACCTCGCGGAGGAGTGGTTGATCGCGCGGGGTGACGGCGCATGCCCCGCCTGATCGACTATCTGGGGGGCTATCCGCCGTTCGAGCAGTTGCTGGCCCAAGCGGCGCCTCAAACTCGCGCCGCGCCTCCGAGCGAGGTCGCTCGGACGGGGTCGCGGGTCACTGATGCGGCGTCCCCGATCTCGGTCGAGGTGACGTGTCCCTCGCACATTCATGCCTATCTCGCGGCCGGTCTTCTGCAGCGTCGTCCTTGGAGCGAGAACGTCGTACTTGTGATCGCCCCGAGCCAGGAGGCTGCGCTCGAGATGGAGCACGAGATCGGCCTCTACTGTGGGGAGCGTCCGGTCGTCTACCTGCCCCGCCGGGGGGTCTGGTACGGATCGGAGGGAGAAGTCAAGCCGCGGGTGGCAGGAAGACGCGCCCGGGCGGTTGGCGCTCTCAGCCCCCAAGTGGTGGGCGAGCAGGAGTATCCAGTGCTCGTAGTCGAGGCGGCCACCCTGCTCGAGGGGGTGGTGGCACCGACGGAACCGCCGCTGACGGTCTCGGCGGGAGCGTACCTTGATTTCGAGGGACTCACGAGGAGCCTGGCCCGTCGGGGCTACGTGCGGATGGACCAAGTGGAGGACGCGGGCGATTTCTCCGTGCGGGGCGGGATCATCGACGTGTTCCCGACGACCGAGCGCTATCCGATGCGGATCGAATTCTGGGGCGACGAGGTGGAGAACCTGCGCAGCTTCTCTGTCTATTCCCAGCGTTCCCTGGGGCCGCTGGAGAGAGTGCGGCTTCACGCAGCCTCGGAGGAGCCGGGCGTGGAGCCGGTGAGTGTCGTCTCGCTTCTTCCGGAGGGCGCACTCGTCATCCAGACCGATCCGGCTCGGGCCCGGGCGGCAATCGATGGGTTCCAGAGCGATCTGAGCGACGTGCTGGGCGACCGAGAGAAAGGGCGCTGGTATGCCGGCTGGCCCGAGATCGAGGAGGCTCTTGCCGCGTTTCCTGCCGTCATCCTTGACTCGCTGGGGCAGGTTGCGGGGGCGGACCCGGCGCCGGCCTTCCGGGCGACCAGCGGTGAGCTACCTGTCGCCAATCTGCCGGAGGCCGAGGAAGCCATCCGTCGGCTGGTAGACGACGGATACCGGGTGGTCATCGCGTTCGAGCAACGGGCGGAGGCGGAACGGGCGGGCTACATTCTGCGGCGCGTGACGGGGTCTGTGGGCACGGCCGGAGACGTTGGTCGTGGCCCCGGAGTGACGTTCCTGCCGGTGCCGCACCGCCGCCACTTCATGCTGCCCGACCTGAAGCTTGCGCTGCTCACCGACGCGTTGATCTTTCCCCGCCGGCACAAGGCCGCGGCTGCGCGCCGGCCGTTGGCCGGGCTGGAGCTCTCCACTTTTCGAGACCTGCGCAAGGGTGACTTCGTGGTTCACGAAGATCACGGCGTGGGTCGCTTTCAGGGCATCTCCACCAAGACCGTCGCCGGGGTCACGAGAGACTACCTCGACCTGGCCTACCGGGACGGGGACATGCTCTACATCCCCCATGATCAGATAGCCAAGGTCATGCGCTACGTGGGAGCGGGGGGGACTCCTCCCGCACTGGCCAAGCTGGGGGGCAGAAGCTGGGAGCACCTCAAGAGCCGGGTGCGCAAGGCCGCCCGTCAGGTGGCGGGGGAGTTGCTGCATTTGTACGCGCTCCGTCAGGCCACGTTCGGTCATCGCTTCTCTGAAGACGGCGAGTGGCAGGTGCGCTTCGAGAAGGCTTTCCCCTACGAGGAGACAGAGGATCAACGACAGGCCATCGATACCGTTAAGGACGATATGGAGTCCGCGCAGCCGATGGACCGGCTCCTGTGCGGCGACGTGGGCTACGGCAAGACCGAAGTGGCGCTGCGGGCTGCCTTCAAGGCGACGCTGGACAGCAAACAGGTCATGCTTCTGGTCCCCACCACCATCTTGGCTCAGCAACACTACGGCACGTTCCGGGAACGCTTTGCCGATTTCCCGGTGAAGGTGGAGATGCTCTCCCGCTTCCGCTCGGCCGCGGAGCAGAAACGCATCCTCAAGGATTTCTCCGCCGGCAGGGTGGACGTGCTCATCGGCACCCACAGGCTCCTTTCGCAGGACGTCACTGCCAAGGATCTGGGTCTGGTCATCGTGGACGAGGAGCAGCGCTTCGGCGTGGCCCAGAAGGAGGCCCTGCGCCGTCTCAAAGTGCGGGTGGACGTGCTCACTCTCACGGCCACCCCCATTCCGCGCACGCTGCAGATGTCGCTCTCCGGAGTGCGCGACATCACGGTCATCGAGACCCCGCCCCGCGACCGCCATCCCATCCAGACGTACGTCGGCCTGTACGACGAGGGGATGGTCAAGCGCGCTATCGAGCGGGAGATCGGCCGTGGCGGCCAGGTCTACTACCTGCATAACCGGGTGGAGACGATCGACAAGACGGCCGCGCGGCTCCGCGGCCTCATGCCCCAGGTGCGCTTCGCTGTGGCTCACGGGCAGATGCCCGAGCAGGACCTGGAGCGGGTCATGCTCGAGTTCCTGCGCGGCGACTCCGACGTGCTGGTGACCACCACCATCATCGAGAGCGGGCTCGATATCCCCAATGCCAACACGCTCATCGTGGAACGAGCCGACCTGCTCGGCCTGGCGCAGCTCTACCAGATCCGAGGGCGCATCGGACGTTCGGCCAGAGTCGCCCACGCGTTCCTGTTCCACCCGGACGAGGCCGTGCTGACCGGGGAGGCGATCGCTCGGTTGTCCACCCTGGCCGACTACACGGAACTCGGCTCGGGCTTCAAGATTGCCATGCGCGACCTGGAGATCCGAGGGGCGGGCGAGTTGTTGGGAGAGGAGCAGTCGGGCCACATAGCAGCCGTCGGCTTCGAGATGTACCTGTCCATGCTGCAGGACGCTGCTGCCGAGCTCCAGGGACAGAAGGTGAGCACGGAGAAGCTGCCCCGGGTGGAAGTGGGGATCGACGCGCACGTGCCGGCCCGCTTCATCGGCTACGAAGCTGCCCGGGTCGACCTGCACCGGCGCATAGCCTCCGCCGGCACGAGGAACGAGCTGGAGGAGCTACGCGTCGAGTTGAAGGATCGCTTCGGCGATATCCCGGAGTCGGTGGACAACCTGATCTTTCTCGGAGAGGTGCGGGTCACGCTGCAAGAGCTGGGCGCCGACTCGCTCTCGGTGCGTCAGGGCCGGTTGCTCGCCACCGGGTTGACGTTGCCACCGGGCTCCCGAGAGAAGCTGCGCTCGCGCGACCGTCGCTACGTGTACGCATCGGTGCAGGGGCAGCTCTCCCTGGGATTACGCGGGGATGAACGGGGTCCCCGACAAGCGGTTCGGGAAGTGCTGGATGATATACTCGCGCTCGCCGGCGGGGAGGACGCAGCGTGATCCACACAAAGAGGTCGATAGCGATAAGGCTGCTCGCCTTCTGCCTGCTCCTGCTGCCGGTCGCGGCGGTCATTGGTTGCGCAGAGGACCTGCCCGACGGGGCGGTGGCCATGGTGGGGCAGGCGCTTGTCTCCCAGGACCAGTTCGAAGGATTGAAGGCCGCGTATGAGGCGGCGGGCCGAGCCCCGGACAAAGACAAGCAGGAGGACGAGTACCGCAGCTTCGAGCGGGGGTTGGCCGAGTATCTGGTGATGATGGAGGTGCTCCGCCAGGAGGCCGCCGCCTACGATGCCACCGTCACCGAGCAAGACGTGCAGGCTGAGGTGGAAGAGATCAGGCAGTACTTCCAGGGCGACGAGAAGAAGTTCGACGAGGCGCTCGAGAAGCAGAACATCACCCTCGAACAGCTCACGGATTCCCTCCGAGACGGTCTGCTCCTGGAACGGATGAAGGCCGCCGTCACCGAGGATGTGAGGGTGAGCGAGGCGGAGGTCGAGGCTTACTACGAGGCCCATAAGGCCGATTTCGTGGAGCCGGAAGCGCGGGAGACCCGCCACATCCTCATCGCTCCTGTGCAACTTGAGGAAGACGGCACCATGTCGACCACTCCCACCGAGGCCGATTGGGAAGCGGCTGGGGCCGAAGCCGAGAAAGTCCGCAGCGAGATCCAGAACGGCGCCGATTTCAAGTCGGAGGCCGGGAAGTATTCCGACGACGCCGCCACCAGGGAGTCGGGAGGCGAGTTGGGCCCCGTTACCAGAGGCCAGATGGATCCAGCCTTCGAGGAAGCGGTGTTCGACCTCTCCAAAGGGGAGCTCTCTCAGCCCATCAGGACCCAGTACGGTTATCACCTGATCGAGGTGACCGACATAACGCCCGAGGACCAGCTTTCCTTCGACGAGGTGAAAGAGAACATCAAGAGCACCCTTCTGGAATTGAAGCAGACCCAGACCTGGCAGGAGTGGTTGGCCGGCAAGCACGCCGAGCCGGGCGTGAGATATCGGGCGGGACTCGAGCCTCCCTCCTCCCCGAGCGACACGACCGAGCGGTCGACCACCAGCACCTCCGACCAGAAGTAGCGAGACCGCATGCAACGCGAAGCGGTGGTACACGAACTGGAGCGTCTGTACGACCTGACCCGCCGTCTGCGCCGGGATTGCCCCTGGGATCGCAGGCAGACCCAGGAAGACATCGTCGCCTACACGCTGGAGGAGACCTACGAATTGGTCGACACCGTCCGGCATCGGGCCACGCGCGGCGATGCGGCGGTTTGTGGCGAGCTGGGGGATCTTCTCTTCCAGGTGTACTTTCTGGCCTGCGTCGCGGAGGATGACGGTCTGTACGATCTGGGAGACGTGGCCTCCGGTATCCACACGAAGCTGGTGCGCCGACACCCCCACATCTTCGGGGAAGCCTCCGCCGACACGCCGGATGATGTGCGCAGGAACTGGGACGCTATCAAACGGGAATCCGAGGGGAGAGAAGGCATTTTTCACGATATCCCCGAAGCCTTTCCCTCTACCCTTCTGGCCCAGAAGCTCCAGCAGCGGGCGGCTGCGATAGGATTCGACTGGGTGGACGCCGCCGAGGTGCTGGCAAAGGTCAAAGAGGAGACGGCCGAGATCGAGTACGAGTTGGGTCCGGCCGACGAGCCGGCCCCGGCCGACTTAGCGCCGCGCCGCGACCGGGCGACGGGCAGCCAGCAGGAAACGGGGAGCCATCAGGCCCCCGTCGACGATCAGGAGAAGGTGGCCGCCGAGGTGGGGGATCTGTTGTTCTCGGTGGTCAACCTGTGCCGCAAGCTCAAGGTCGATCCGGAGCTGGCTCTACGCCACTCTGCCTTCCGCTTCCGCGAGCGGGTGGAGGCGGCCGCCGGCGCAGCCGGCGCCGATGGGTTGCTGTTTGAAGAACTGGGCTTGGAAGAACAAGAAGCTTATTACCAGCGAGCCAAGAAGGAGCAGAGACCATGACCGTGATCCTGGGCGTCTACGGGCGGCAGATCCTCGACTCTCGGGGTAATCCCACGGTGGAAGTGGATGTGGAGCTGGCCTGTGGGGCGAGGGGCAGGGCCGCGGTGCCGTCGGGCGCTTCGACCGGCTCGTTCGAAGCGGTCGAGCTGCGGGACGGGGGAGAGGCCTACGGCGGCAAGGGCGTGCTCACGGCGGTTCAGCACGTCAACGAGGACATATGTGACGCTCTGGTGGGCCTCGACGCCACCGACCAGCGCGAGATCGACATGGTGATGATCGCCGCGGACGGCACTCCTAACAAGGGCAATTTCGGTGCTAACGCTATTCTGGGCACCTCGCTGGCCGTGGCCAAGGCCGCTGCCGACGCCCTCGACCTTCCTCTCTATCGCTACCTGGGCGGTGTGAATGCGCACGTGCTGCCCGTCCCCATGATGAACATCCTGAACGGCGGCAAGCACGCCGACAACAACGTCGATCTGCAGGAGTTCATGTGCGTTCCGGTGGGGGCCGCCACCTATGCCGACGGCCTGCGCATGTGCGTGGAGGTGTTCCACTCGCTCCGTAACGTTCTCTCGGGCAGGGGGCTTTCCACGGCCGTCGGCGATGAAGGCGGCTTCGCTCCGAACCTGGCCAGCAACGAGGACGCGATCAAGGTGATCCTGGAGTCCGTGGAAAGGGCAGGCTATGCGCCCGGGACAGATGTCGCCCTCGCCCTCGACCCCGCCGCCAGTGAGTTCTTCGACAGTCAGCAGGGCTTGTACCTGCTGATGAGCGAAGGGCGGACGCTGAAGCCGGACGAGATGGCCGCATATTATGCAGATCTCTGCAAACGCTACCCGATCGTCAGCGTCGAGGACGGGATGGCCGAGGATGACTGGGAAGGCTGGACCACCCTGACCAGACTGGTGGGGGATTCGGTGCAGTTGGTGGGTGACGACCTGTTCGTGACCAATGTGGATCGCCTGGCGATGGGGATCGAGCGGGGGGTGGCGAACAGCATCCTCATCAAGCTCAATCAGATCGGTACGCTCACCGAGACGCTGGACGCCATCTCGATGGCCCACCGGGCCGGGTACACGGCCGTGGTCAGCCACCGTTCCGGTGAGACCGAGGACAGCACCATAGCCGATCTGGTCGTGGCGACGAACGCCGGCCAGATCAAGACCGGTGCCCCCTGTCGGGGGGAACGGACCGCCAAATACAACCAGTTGCTGCGCATCGAGGAAGAACTCGGAGATCTGGCCTTCTATCCGGCGCGCGCGGCCTTCGGCCGGCGCGCGGGCGGCTGACCGGCGCGGGAGCGACGACGAGCGGGCGGCTGACCTGCGCAGGAGCGACGGGGAGCGCGCGGCCGGGCAGGCGGACGAGATGAGCGCGAGAAATCGACGCCCGAGCGGGGAATCCGACGGCCGGCGCGGAGGACAGTGCCGCTGCGAGGGCGAATAGAAGAAGGACCATGAGCAACGCGAGAGCGCAGACAGCGCCGGCATTGCCCGGCGACGTGGTATCGCCCGACTCCCGGCGTTCGCGCTGCGGTACTCGTCGGCGACTGCTGTTGCTCGGCTGCTTCGTCTTGCTCGTGGTCGCCGGTGTGGCGGCCAACTACGGTCCGGTGCGGCACTACCAGGATGCTCGCGATCGTCTCGAGAAGGCGGCTACAGAGGTGGCGGGGCTCGAGGAACAGAAGGCCGCGCTGCAGGCCCAACTGGGCAAGCTCAGCGAGGCCGGCTATCTCGAGGGCCTTGCTAGGCAGGAGCTGACCTATGCGCGGCCGGACGAGCAACTGTACATCGTCACGGGACCGACAGGCGCCGAGGGCGGCGTTGCCGGGAAGGGCGCCGGCGATGCGGCCGCTGCGGCTGGATCCACGGCTTTGGGGACGGGAGACGTCGAGGAAGAGGGCCAGGTTCCCACAGCGGGAATCGGCGCAGCGGTAGTGGGCGCGAGTCCGGTGACCGGCTTCGGGACGGGAGCAGCGGCACCGGGTGCGGAAAGGTCGGACAGCGACGAAGCCGGCCGAGCCGGTTTCCTTGAGCG
>Ga0209254_10003349_pt1 | contig 14617 bp, 6 predicted proteins | sample FrelakmetDIP11DI_FD_187148 | JGI IMG/M metagenome (GOLD analysis project Ga0209254, IMG submission 187148) | Freshwater lake sediment microbial communities from the University of Notre Dame, USA, for methane emissions studies - DIP11 DI (SPAdes)... | ecosystem: Environmental > Aquatic >...
CCGGGCACTCCCGGCCGCCAGATCCCCGCGGGCGGCTGCCTGCAGATTCTGGATGACCGTGTCCGACAGTGCAGAGACGGCCTTGCCCAGGTCCGCCACCGACCCGCCCTGGGCCGGAAAATAAAGGCTGCGCTGGATCGCACCATTCTCCGCCAGGGCCTTGTATTGGATCTCCGCCTGACCGTGGTCGGCCTTGCCCATAGGCGTCTTGAGGTGCAGCACCAGCAGCGCCACCCCCCTGGAGGCCGCCTCGGAGCGCACTTCGGCGGCGTGCAGTCCCGTGACGGACGCCTTGCCCTCCAGGGCGCCCGCGTCGGTGATGAGTACGGCGTAGCGGGCGCCGAACCGGTTCCAAGGGATCTCCTCCAGCGCCATGATGATGCCGGCATAGGGGTCTTCAGCAAAGGCGTCGGTGGACACCCTGGCCTCGCTCACGGCCGCGGCCCGGCTGAGAAAGTCCAGCTCCGAAGCGATCTCGGCCGGATTCGCAAACACCCGGGCCACATAGTCCAGGGCCTTGGCGCGCGCTGGGTCCTTGCTCTGGGCACGAAAGGCGACCAGACCGAATGAGACCTTGTCCAAGACGCCTGCATCCTGAATACGCCCGTACACCCGTCGGACCGTCTCGCGGGCTTCGTCGATATACCGCTGCATGGATGCGGTGGAATCGATCACGAACACGACGGCGGCACGGAAACCGCTGAGCTCGACTACCGGGTCACCGCCCTTGGGCGCCGGGTCCGGTCCTGCCGCTGGGGCCGCGGTCTTGGTCACCGAGGCCACCTTGAGTCCGCGCATGGGGAATCCGGACTCGGTTAAGACCTCGCGGTACTCCAGGATGGGCAGAAGGTAGAACTGGCTGTTGATGTCGATGTGGCGATCCGGCTCGATGGCCACCACCCGCGGGTCCCGTTCCCCGGAGGCGACCCGCTCGACCAGCGGTCCAACCTCCGCCGCGGGGTCGGAGGTCGCCAGGATGGCATCCAGGGTGGCCCAGGAATCGAAGAACAGGGCCCGCTTACGCTGCGCGCCCGGGTTGGTAAAGGCCAGGGCCATCTGCTGGAGCCAGGGCACCGTGTCGCTGCCCTGCACCCAGCCACGGACACCACCCTTGGTATCTACCCCAACCTCCAACCAGGGCCGACGGTTTAGGTCGCGTTGGCCGTATACGTAGAATCGCGAAAAGGCGTCCACCGGACGACCGCCGGGGGCGTCGGGTTGCTCAACCAATTGGGCCCCGGGGCGGGTCAGCACGCGCTGATGGAGGGTCTTCTTGCCAGGCTGCAACAAGGGGACGCGGTCCGCCGCGAAGGCCGACCAGGACAAAGGCCCCAAAGGTGCAGCCAGGCACACCCAGAGGCCGAGCGAGCGAAGGAGCTTGATCCCTGTCATCGTTCTCTTAAAGTGCGCCGGGAGAAATGGGCCGCCGGTCGTATGGGTACGACGCGCGGGGGGATGATCGCATAGGGCACCCCGCCTTGTCCCCGGTCCCGTCACCGACCCAGGCTCCACCGGCCGCGCCCAGGTCCACGGCAGCAAACGCGCTAGAATGCCCGCGGGACCCTGAATTGCGTGGGAGACTGCAATGTTGTCTTCAGTTCGAATCGCCAGCCTGATTTACCCGGGCCCCGCCGCCGGCATGCCACAGACCAGGGCGCTCTGGCAACGGTTTGCTGAGCTTCAGCAGGTCGTCCGACGCCATCTGCCGGAGATCGCGGCATCGGTGTTCGCCAGACCGGTGACGCCCCCGGGGTGCACCGATGCGGTGGAATGGTACAGCGACCTGGCGGGACAACCGGTCCCCCTGCTGGACTTGCCTGGAGCCGAGCAAGATGTCCTGAGGGGCCTCCTGGCCGACCGCTTGCGCGCCATCTCCCTGCTGGCTGACGCCGTCGAGCGGCAGGACCCGGAGGCTCGCGGCCTCGCCGACCTCCTGCGTCAGTCCATCCGCTTCCCCGGGGATGGGGCCGTCTATGCAATCGCCGGTGCTCCGGTGCTCATCTCCTGGGGAGGCGCCGAGGCCGGCCGTCCCAAGGGCGATGCCCCGATCCCCGACCAGATCGGGTCCGCGAGCCGCGCCTGGCCCCGCTGGATGCCAGCCCTGCTGGGGTTGATCCTGCTCGCCGTCCTGGCGTCCGGCGCCTGGTTGTGGCTGCGCCACGCCGAGGAGCAAGACCTGCGAGCAGCCCTGGCCGTTGCGTTGGCGAAGCAGTGCGACCCCACAGCCCCCCTGGCCGAACTGTCGGCGTGGCTGGATCGCATCGACCCCGACGCCGAGCGCTATCCCGACATCCGCATGGCCGTATCGACGGAATTGGGCCTGTGCGACGACGCCGCGGCCTTTGCCGAGCGCCTCGCTGCCCCGGCGGCCTGCGAAACCCTACCCGCCCTGGCCCAGGACCTGTCGGCCTACGACCTGGGACGCCCGCCCTTCGCATCGCTCCAGGCCGAACTGGGGGCGCGCCAGGTGGCCTGTCGGCGCGTCCAGGGGCTGGAGCAAGACCTGATGGCCGCGGCAGAAGACTGCTCGAGTCTGGCCGCCCTGGACCGGGACGTCCGCTCCCTCGATGCCCAGACCTATCCGCTGGCAGACCTGCTTCTCGACCTGGACCGCGCCCTGGCCGCTTGCCGCCTCGCCACCGACCTGGGACCACGCATCGGTGCGGCCGGGGGGGATTGCACGGCCCTGCGCGACCTGGCCCGGGAGGCCAACCCTGCCTTGGCGGGGCACGACACGACACGGGCCCCGTTGAAGTCGATCCGCGACGGCCTGGACGCCAAACTGTCCCATTGCGATCTGGCCGATCACCTCGAAGGTGAACTGGCGCGGTCCCAAGGGGACTGCCTGAGGCTGGCCGGGTTGAAGGAGACCCTGGCCGGCCAGGACCATGCGCCCCTGGCCGCCCTGCGGGAGCGGATCGACCTGGGCCTGAGTCACTGTGCCGCCCTCACGGACCTGGAACGTCGCTTCGCCGAGGCCGTGGGCGACTGCACCCGGCTCAAGGCCCTGGTCGAAGGCCTGGAAGAGTACCGCACCAACCTCCGCTTCCTGGATATCCGCACCCGATTGCAGGCCGAACTGGAGGTCTGCAGCGCGGCCGGCGCCCTGGAGGAGCGCATCGCCGATGCGGGCGCCGATTGCGCCAAGGTCCGCGCGCTCGCTGGCGGTCTCGGCGACAAGGGCGATCCGCGCTTCGCCAAGGCCCATCGGGGGCTTCAGGAGCGCATCGCCGACTGCGACCGGCTCGACCGCTACACCCGCCTCCTGGTCGATGCGGGAACAGACTGCGGCAAGCTCAAGGCCCTGGGGCGCGACCTCAAGCGCGAGTCCGCCGCATCCCTGAGCGCCACCCGCCGTCGCCTCGATGCGGCCCTGGAACCCTGCAAACCCAGGCCCCAGGTCGTGACAGCGCCCAGGCTGCGGCCGACCCCGGCGGGACCCGGCCAGACACCGCCGCCCCCCGGGCAGAAACCGCCGCCCCCCACCGCGAAGGCACCGAGTGGGAGCAGCAGTTTCGCCATGCGTGGCGGCTGCACCGGTCAACTGGTGCTCTCACCGAGTTCCGGCTGGGACGGCGACGGCATACGCCACATGGTGCGCATCGATCCGCCGGCGAGTGCCCGCGTGGCGCGTGTGACGTCCACCAATCGGGGCTGTCGCAACTGCACCCTGGGCAAGGTCGGAACCAACCTCTGGCGGGGCGATATGTACTATCGCTGCAGCGGGCGCGGCATAGTCCCCGTCTCTTACGCTGCCTACGATGCCGCGGGGAAATTGATCTGTAGCGGCAACGGCAGCGACCTCTGTTTGGGGCGTCGATCCCCGGGCGGCGTCCTGCGATCCCTTCTTGGATTCTGAAGGCGGGGGAATCCCCTAACCCGGCCAAGCCGGAACCAAAAAGTTCGCGAATGCGCCTGCTTGCCCGCGGCCCAGCAACGACGGGGCTTCCGGGGCGTGGCCTGAAAAATCTTCGACATTTTGTTCAACATCGAGCAGGTAAGGGACTAACGCCCGCCCAGACCGTCCAGGGTTCGCCGGGCCTCCGCGTCACCCGCTTCGGCGGCCTTGCGTAGCCAGCGCAGCCCGGCCTCGCGGGTCGGACCAGACGCCTCTCGCTCGACCATCAACTGCCCCAGGCGGCGCTGCACGGCGATGTCGCCCTGCTCGGCGGCGTCGGTGAAGTAAACGATGGCATACGGGGTGTCGGGAGCGACGATGCAGGGGCTCGGGGTATGGGTCGGCGGGTCGTAGCGGCGGGCCAGCCGAGCTGCCAGCCCCGCATTGCCGTTTGCCGCCTCGCTATAGAGCGCATAGGCCGCCGTGCAGTCCCCCGCCTGTTCGGCCTGTTCGGCACGGGCATAGACCGCATCGAGCTCCGGGCGTGCGGAGAGAAATCCACGGGCAAGCTCCAGGCCCGTCAGCGGGGGCGGCGGGGGTGGCTCCGGGGTGGGGGGTAGCACGGCGGGGATCGGCGTGCCGACGGCGTCCAAAGACTCGGCCGGCTGTGTTTGACCGAACAGGCCGAACTGCCAGGCCGCAACGCCGGCGACCGCTGACAGTGTGATTGCACCCATCACCACCCATGACCATCGGGTGCGCCCCTTGGGGGTGGCCGATGTCATACCGGTGTCTTCGCCGCTCCCGCCCGGATCGGACCCAAACGTCGGCTGCTTCACCCCGTCGCCAACCAGGCCAGTGGCGCCAAGGTCCGTCGCCGGAGCCGGAGGGGCCCCCGACTGCCGCGGCGCGCGCGCGGGCGAGCCGATCAAGGCACCACGCATGCGCAAGACCCCTGCCGCTTCCACCCCGTCGATGCGCAGGGTAATCAGCAGGGGCGAGCCACCCACGGCGACGATGCTGTCGACCAGATCGGGCCCGGCCTCCATGCGCAAGCCATCGGGGGCGGGTTCGGCGCTGAACTGCGGGTGCCAGTGCGGCGTGACCTGCCACTGACCGTCTAGGCCAAGATAGCGGCCATCGTTGCGCTGCACGGCCAGTACGACGGACTCTGGGGCTCGCCGCGAACCGCCGACCAGGAGTCGCGCCCGGCCCGGGCCAGCGGCTTCGATCTCGATCTTGAGCGCCACCTCGGACACCTCAGCGACTCGTGCCCGCTGGCGGGTGACCGCCAAGATGGGCAAGGATTTGGCCCAAGCGTGCGTTGTGCTCGGGTGAGACGTCCCGCCCGGCGGCGTGGCCGGCGTTGGCGACCGCCAGGGACCTGAAGGCCTCGAACCAGTCGACGATGAACAGGGCAGAGAAGTTCATCGCTGCCGGACCGAGCACCGGCAAGTCGCCACTCGCGATGCTCGGCGGTGCCGCGAAGACCGGGCGCCGCGGGTCGGCCAGGGAGCGTGGGCGATCATCCTCCGGCAGATCGTCAAAGCCCAGCTGATCAACAAAACGCGCTATGCGGGCACTGGTCACGAAGACCTGGCGCTCTGCCAGCTTCGCCCGCGTGGCGGCGGACTGGGCCTCGGCGGCCTCGATCAACGCGACCATGGAATGCTCCAGCCCGAGGCGGTCGGCGGCGGTGATCAGCTCACCGATCAGGTCCTCCAAGGCATCTTTGTCGATACCCAGGTACTGGGACCAATGGGGGTCATCCGGTAGGGCCTTGAGGTGCCCGACCCAGAAGCGCAAGACCTCGCGCACGAAGCGATTGGCACCCTCGTTGGCCGAAAAGCGCGGCGACTGCACCTCTGCCGCTGCCCCAGAGGCTGCCGCCGGTGCACCAGGCCCCCCTGCGAGCATGGCACCCAGGTCAATCAGGCCGCCGTCACTGACCGGGGGCTGCGGGGCGGCGGCCAAGCCGGGGTTGGACTTCGCGGGTTGAGCCTCGTCGGCGCGCAGATAGAGGGCGCGCAGGCCCTCCCGTGGGGGCTGCAAGGCGTAAAGCAGGTCGGCGAATCGATTGGGGCGCTGGCGCAGGGCACCCACCACCCGCTCGGCCAGGCGTCGCTTGTTGTCCACCTCGGCGGCGCCCTCCTCCCGGTAGTAGGCGCCGAAGCGGCGCCCGACGAGATCGTCCGTTACCGCATCGATCTGTTCCCGAATGCGGTCCAGTTTAGCCGCGGGCTGGGCCACCTCTCCCAGGTAGTCCGCGACCAGGCCGATGCCCCCGTCGTTGAAACTCAGCATCGCATCCCAGGACGCCTCGGGGTCCTGGAGGTGCTTGCGCACCAAGGGCTCCTCGCAGAAGGTGCGGCGCAACAGGCCCAGCCGCTCGCGCTGGTTGGCCAGCAGTGCCCGCTCCCCGTCGGCGTCGGTCTCGATCACGGACGCGGCCATGCGTGGCTTGCGCACCAGGAATAGGTTGTCGAAGGGGCGCCCGGGCGCCCACTCGTGCAGCCAGTTGTAACCCCCGAAGCGCTCCAGCAGGGCGAGCTTCATCATGCCCTCCCAACCCTTGCGCATCAGGTCCTCGGTCTCCCCGGGGATCGGGCTCAGACGATAGTCGAACATGGTGATGGCCCAGATGAGTCCAGGGCGTCGGCGCCCCCTGGTCTGGGGGTCGCCGCCCTGGGTGGCATGCACCCAGGTCTCCAGTACCGGCCCCAGATCCTTGACGTCGCTCTGCTTATGGGACGGGGCACAGAGCACCAGCAGATTCATCTCCTGGTCGTCGGTGTAGCGCTCGAAGAGGTAGGCGACCTTGCCCCGCAGGACCAACTGGGTCACCGGGTCCACCTGCTCGTCCTTCAACTGCTTGCGTACCTCACCGATGTCGGCCACGGCGAGGCGACCGCGATAGCCGGGAAAGTCGAGCAAATCCACCTGCTCCAGCACCGACGTTCGGGGCGGATCGGCCAGGACGAAGCGCAACTCCGTGGTCAGGGCCGCAAGCAGGGACCGGGGCAACGTCACCGGCGGCAGGATCGCGCCGCGGCGGCGTGGAACCACCTTGATCGTGTCCTTGGAGTCCCGCCCGAGCCGCTCGAGGATGTCCACGTTCATGATGCTGTCGGCCTGACTAAACTGGCCGGTCGCATCGGTGCGCACCAGGGCCGAGACCGGGCAGAAGACAGTCTCGACATGACCCAGGGCCTCCAGCCCCTGCCGCAGGGATAGGTATGTCTCGGTCAGTTCGCGAATCTCGCCCCAGAGAACCGAGAACAGGGCGGCTCGGTGCTGTGGTCGCAGGTAAGGTGCCAAGGCAATGGCGCTCGGCCAATAGTCGGCCTTTAGCTGTTCGGTGGTCTTGGGATAACGGCTCTCGAAGTATTCCAGCAGTTCCACCACGCTGTCTTCGCTTACTCCCCCGGTGTGCTGAAGGGTACGGCGGGTCTCCAGGTCGGCCAGATGGCGGCGCAGGTGGGCCGGCGACAGATCCCAATCCACCTGCTCGCGGTCGAAGTCGTTAAAGAAGGCGTTGCCCAGCACTTTGGCCAGGTCCACCTCGGAGAACAGGCTCAGTTCCAGGGGATAACCCGGGGGGGCCTCGCTCGGCCGGCGGGTGAAGCGCGTCACCAGGCCGGTGGCCTCCTTGCCGTGGCCCGGGGGGTTGACGTGCTTGATGAAATTCAGGCGCTGGCCCTGCAAATCGGTCTCCAGTTCACCGCTCTCCCCGGCGGCCATGGCGGAGATCAGGTAGGACTTCCCGGCCTGGGACAGTCCGAAAAAGCCCACACTCACGGAGCGCCCCGCGGCCCGACCCAGGCGCGTGGCGAGGTTGCGGACCCGCCGCAACTTGTCCGTGAGACTGTCCGACTCGCGGTCCAGCCTCTGGGAATGGTGTCGCACATCGGCGACCCACTCGATGGCCGAGCCACTGCCGTCGTACAGGGCGCGACAACGATCGACCAGGTCCTGGCCGGCCTGTTCCGGTGTCACATTGCTCATCGTGGCTGCCTCGTCTTGGCCCGCACCCCGGGACTCACTTGAAGATACTGCCGCTGTCCAGCCAATAGCTGTCCTGGTCGAAGCCGATGCTCGCCAGCGTATTGAGTTTCAGGACCACCGCCCCGCGCCCCAGGGTGCGCCCACCCTCCACCTCCACCGCGGCGACCCGAAAGCGCTCGGCGTTGACCCCACGCATACGTTCCAGGCGCACCTGCAAGACCCCACCCTTGGTGTACAGGGACCGGCGCACCTCGTCTTCGGCGAAGTCCAGGACATAGAGCGGCGAGGCCCCCCACCGCTCGGCCTCGAGTTGCCGATAACCGATGTGCATGACCCCACTCATGGGGATCGAGACCTCCGGCAACTGATACTCGGGGTCGTCCAGGTCCACGTCCCGGTAGTACACATCGCCCGTCTTGAGGATCATGTTGCGATCGACCAAGCCTAGGTGCCGAACCGTCGAATAGATGCGGAAGGCGTTAGCGCGAAAAGAGAAGTTCGGCAGGCGGCCTTGCCCCAGCACGCACAGCATCGCTCCGACCGCCGCCGTGGTCTTGGGGTCCTTTATGCGCCCGCGCCGATTGAAGGGGTACCAGGCGCCGGTGCGATAGTCATGCATCGCGACAATGCGGTCCGGGGGTAAGGGCAGCAGGGCTCGGACCAGAGCCTGGACACCGGGCAGCCGCGACGGTCGGCCGGTGAGCAAGAGGACGTCACAGTCGTAGAGGTAGACGATCTCGCACAGGGAGCGCACCGCCCGGGTGATCTCGAGCTTGTCCTCCATGAACAGGCGGTGGATACGGCCCAGGTCCAATCCCACCGGGACGTCAAGCAGCGCAAACCCGTTCACCGCTCCGCCGGTTCCATCGCGCACCCCAGCGGCAAACCAGTCCAACACCACGCGCGTCGGGGTCTCGGCGCTGACCTCGGCTACCAGTGCGCCCAGGGGACAGGTGCTTGCCTCGGCACCGCGGACCGGATCAAAGCCCTCGTAGGCTTTGAGCATCGCCAGCCCCGCCGGGTACATAACCTGCAAGGCCAGTTGTTGGCGCAGCATGCCTTCCTGAACGTCCACGGGGTCAGAGCCGATGAGCCGCGACAGGAGCGCATCGGCATCCTCCACACCCACCGCGCGCACCGCCGATCGCAGGGCCGGCACCAGGGTGGCACCGATCACTTCCAGCAGGATGTCGTCGCCGGCCACCTTGAAACCGTCGCGGAAACGCTGCTCGGGAACTATGGTTCGGTTGGCGCTGCCCTGACCGCCTTCGAGCACATAGTCGTTGATCACAAGGTCCGTGGTACCGCCGCCGATGTCCACCGTCGCTACCGTCAGGCGGTCGTCGCATCCGCCGCGGCCCGTGCGACGCCCCATGGCGAAGCACTCCTCCGGACGACCCGCAAAGGTGTTCTGGATCTCACTGTACAAGTAAACCACCTGGCTGCAGGTGGCCTCGTCCCAGCGCACCTCCACCTGGGGGAACGCCGGCCAGGCTAGGGCCGCTCCCTGACCGTCGATGGGCTCGTCCTCGGGGTGCCAGCCAAACGCCTTCCACACGAGGCCAAGGGCCTGATTCATGCGGGTGGTGAAGATCTCCCGCTCTTGCTTGGGCATGGAGGGGGGCACGGTCAGGATCACCGTGCGCAGGTGGCGCGGCAGGTCCGCATTGGGCATGCGCAGGCGCTGGGCCGGGCTGTTGATCTGGCACAGGGCTTGGGTGAGGACCTCTGCCAGCATGAACATCATCATGGAGCTGCGCGAATAGTGGGGCAGGAAGACCGGCATACGGTCCACCTCGGGCAACTCGTAGAGGGCAGTACCCACCTCGTTGATCAGGTTGCAGAAGGGCGCGGCCGTGGCCATCGGCTCGATCTCGCTGCGTACATAGGCGCAGTTGAAACGCCAGCCGGGGTCGAAGCGCTCCTCGTCCCACAGATAGCGTTTGGGGCTGGAGATGCCGGTTGCCCCCTCGGTACCACGGCGCCGGCCGGCCATGCGGGCAGCCTCTGGGCCTACCCGGGCAATGGTCGGCCATAGGAAGGCCCCGGCACGCCCGCTCTTGTGCGCCCAGTGCTCCTTGCCGAAGGTGGCCTGAGCGAGTTCGACGCGGCTCTCGAAGGGCTCGCTGTAGCCCTGTTGCGGCTGGGACAGATCGCGCAGTTCCAGCTCGTAGCGACGACCAAGCCCGTCCCCCTCCTTGGCGTGTTGCTCGATCAGGATGCCGCAGGTGCGCGAGTTGCCCACGTCCAACACCATGTCCACAGGCACCGCCCGGTAGACATCGCCGCGGCTGTTCCCCAGCAGCTTGACATCCGGAATACAGCCGCGGTCGCCAACCAGGGCGAGCAGGTTGAGGTAATGGGCGTGATGGGCCAAACGACCGCGCTCCGCTTCCACATCCTCAGGGGGCAGGCGAAGGCAGGGCCCCGCGCGTTCGTTGAACACCTCGTCGATCCAGCCCGACACCCATGGCAGTTCCGGGTACCAGCCGATCTCGTTGGCGCGATGTGCAAAGGCAAAGGCGGCGCCGGCTGTGACGTCGGCCTGGGTGGGTGCCAGGTAGCGCAGGTCAGGGGCGTCGGGAAAGACCGCGGTGTCGATAGCCAGGGTAAGGCGATGGGTCTGGAGACTGGCCGCAGCATCCGCAGGTGACAGCTCGACCAGGCGCATCCGCGCCCAGGTCTCGGGTCCGAGGGCGAAGCGCCTCGGCGGATGAAGACGCAGCATGGGTACCGGCAGCCAGACGCCGTCGAGCAGGGTCGCAGACTCGTCCAGAGGGACGCTCAACTGGGATTTAAGGGCGAGGCCCGGCCGGTCGGGCCAGTAATGCTGACCGCTACGCTCGTCATAGACGAGCCGGGCGAGGGATCGATTGCTTTCCTGGACCACGAATTCCCCGGGCAGCGCCTTGCGCAGGGTCAGGCTCAGACCGAAGTCCAGGAACTGAACCCCGCTGTTGGCAATCAGCGTGACCTTGTTCTCGAAGTTGACCAGTCTGGAAAGCATCGCCGATTGGGCTCCTAGTTCGGATCTTGGACGGCACGGTGCGGTCGGCCGCGCCAGGGGTCAGGGCCCCTGCTCGCGCATGTCGATCGCAAAGGACTTGCCGTTCGGGTACCGGCCCTGACAACGTGGCTTACCGTCCGCACCGGGTTGACATTCGATTCTGGGTTTACCGAAATTGGTGCCGTCGGCGCAGACGATGTTGCCGCTGATGTCGATGACCAGCTTGCCGTCCTGCAGCAAAGCGGCGGCGCCACTCTCGCACACGCTGCCATCGTGCCGTTTGAGGCGTACCCGCCCAGCCCCGTCCTTGAGCTGATATTCCATCTGGATCGGCAGCCCCGTCTTGGGGTCCTGGAGTGCTGTGGCGGTGCGCCAGCCGCTGCTGAGCCATCGCGCGGGTGCCGGGCCGGCACCCGCGCCGCCCCGCCCCGCAGAAGCCTGCGGGTCGGGCCATCCGGCCTGGGTGGGATCTGGCTTGGCCCCCCATGCCTTGGCGGCGTCGGTCTTAGCCGGATCACCCTTGGCCCTGCCCTCGTCGGCGTCCTTCGCGGTGGTTTCCTCGCCGGGCTTGCCAAGGGGCGGCTGGGACTCCCCCTGGGGCGATTCGGCGGGCGGTTCCGGCTGCTGCGGCGGTGCGCCGTCCGGCTTGGATTCGGGACCAGGGTTGGACTCCGGCTGCGACTCAGGATCGGACCCGGTCCCACTCTCCGGCACAGCCCGATACGCGGCCCCTGGGTCATCGGGCGACTTTGCCGGCGGCTCTGCGTCGGCCTTGCCATCGTCCGCTGCCGCCGGCTCCGACTCGCCCGGACCACCCAAGGGAAACTCCGTGGCCCCGGCCGGGGCGCCTTTCTCCGGCTCGGCGGCGGGGTCTGCTGCGAGCGACGCGGACCCCTCAGGCCCGGGCGGCGCCCCGCGGAGATCGGCGTCGGCGATCCCCTGAATCGCCGCTGACCCGGCCTCTCCCAACGGGTCCTGATCGACCTCTGCCCCGCCCGGGACGCTGGCACCAGACGCATCGCCATGCTCGACGCGCGGATCTACGAGGGTGTGGTTGATCTGGAGCCCGGTGCCCTCCGTGCGGGTCGAACCCCGGTCGACGACCTGGTCCCACGACTGGACGGCGTCGGGTGCACGAACCGCATGCGGCGCGGACGCATCGGTCGCGGGCCCCCCTGGGGGCTCTGTTGGGTAGCCGCGGCTATCCGGCTGCCAGGCCGGAATGCTCACCGCCGCCGGTGGGCAGGCGCGCAGGGCGAACCAGGCGATCGCCAGCAACGCCAAAAGTCCTAAGAGCCAGGCCCACCATGGGACGCCCCTGCGGCGCTCCTGGCTGGGCGGGGTCGCTGGCGGGGCGGCGTGCAGATCGAGGTTAACCAGGGGGTCAGACCCCACGGCAGCCTCGCCGCGGACAAACCCCCAGAACGTCACCACCGGGCGACCATCGACCAGATAGATGTGCCCCTCATCCGGGAAGCTGGTTACATGGGCCAACAAGCGCCCGAAGACCTGGCGCTCGGAATCGGCCTCCGTCTCCATGGCCTGCGCACAGGCCTCGATGCGTGTGCGGACCTCTCGCAACTGAGCCTCGGCCGCGGCGCGCTCGTCCGCGGCGGCGGCGCTCCAGGGTACCACTCGTCCGGCCTTGGGGGCGTACCAATCGATGGTATCGCCATCCTCGTTGCGCTGCGGAACAGCAAAGGTGTCGGCCAACTCCGGCCCAAGACGGCGGCCGATGGCCGCACGCAGTTGGGCGGCCGCCAAGTAAACGGGATTGCCGACCGCCCCCAGCGGGTGGAATCCCGCCAGGTGACCACTGCGCAGAAGGGGTCCGATCATTTGAACTTCTCCAGGGCTTCGCACTGCTCCAAGACCTTGGTGAGTTGCTGGCGCAGGGACGCCATGGGTTCCCGCGAGGCATCTTCCACGCTCATGGCACCCGCCAGGGACCGCAGACGGGGACAGTCCATCTGGGCGTCTACCAGTTGCTGTCTGTAGCCCGCTGCTTTGGCACACAAGGCCAACTCGTTGTCCATGCGGGCCTTGATCGGGGCCAGCGGGGGCCGGGTGACATCATGGGCCCCCAGGCGCCCCTCCAACTTCCGCAGCGTCTCGCAATCGCCCGCGGCACCGGCAACCGCCTCGCCGAGTTCGGCGGCCACTTTGCATCGGGTTAGCTCCGCATCCAGTTGCTCGCGGGCCTGGCGCAGCGGCAGGACCTGGGCCGGCGGAGCGCCCAGGTCGCGGTCGATCTCGGCCAGGGCGACGCAATCGCTGCGGCGCGCCTCGATGCGGGCCAAGGCGTCGGCAGCCGCGGTGCACAGCGCGATGCGGTTCTCCAGATCGGATGCGATGCCCGACAGCGGCTGGCGCGTCGACTCCGGCCCCGCGAGGCCCTGGCGCAGGGCGTCGAGCCGGGCGCAGTCCCAGCCGGCCGCGGCGAGATCGCGGGCCAGTCCGGCCGCGGCGAGGCACCGCGCCTGCTCGGCGGCCAGGGTCTGGCGCAGGCCGGGATAGTCCTGCCCCTTCGGGTCGAGGCGATCCAGGCGGGCCGCCACCGCGGCCAGGCGATGGGGCTCGGCACACTCGGCCGCCAGTGCCTGTCCCAATTCGGCTTGCAGGGAGCCGAGCAGGCGCTGCTCCAGCCAATACCAGCTACCGGCGGCCAGGGCCAAGGACAGCAGTAGCGCTGCCCCCAGCAGCCAGGCCCGCCGTACGGGCCGGCGACCGGATGCCTGGGACGCCGCGGTCCCGAGGGCGCCGCGACGACGCGGGTCCTGGACCAGGACGAAGCCCCAGAGGGTGAGTACCGGCTCGTCGCCGACGGCATAGACGTGGGTATCGTCGGGGTAGCAGGTCGCGGACCTCAGGGCCGCAGCCAGGTGCTCGGAGCCGCGTACCCGACCTGGCAGTTCGTCGGCGAGTCGACGCAGGGAAGCGAGTCGGTCGGCCAGTTTGGCCTTGATCGCGACGCGCTGCGATGGGGGCAAGGCCCCTAGGGCGACCGGCTGGCCGGCGAGGTCGCTGTACCAGTCCACAGTCTGTCCGTCCGCGCTGGGCACAGGCAGGGCCAGGACTGAGGCGGTGACCCCGGGCAAATGCCGGCGAATGGTCGCCTGCAACTCCCGATGCAGGCCGTCCAGCCCGGCAAAGTCAGAGGTTAGCAGCCGATAGCCGCTGACGTCGACTCGTACAATTCTCAGCGACGGTTGCACCCGCGACACCCTCCCCGCCCCTGGGTCTTGTCCGGCGACGCCGGGACTCGCCTAGTCTACAGATTCACGGCGGCCGCGAACAACGGCGCCTGAGGTTGGAGGGACTCGCCCGCGCACCGGACCCTCTGGATGCGGTCATCCGGGCGTTCGACCCGGACTGCCTGCTGGAACGGATCGCCGCCCGGCGTCGCGGCATGCGCCCGCTGTAGTTCCGCGCGGGCGAGTGCCAGCGCTTTCTAAGTCCCCGGAGCGTCATCGTGGAGTTGTTGCTGGTCAAGTTATTCTTGGTAGGGCCCAAGTGCAGGCGGGCTGGAACGGATTCGCCGTGAGGACTATCCGGTCAGAGCCGTGTGTATGGTGTCGTGTCGCGCCCAGCCGCTATACTGCGCCGCTGCCGAGACCGGCTCGGCCAAGCCCAGGTCCCCCAGTTCCCCCAGCCAGTTCTCCCAGCCGTCCCACCTGTCATGAAAAAGCAGCGGAAGCCCCCACCCTTGCCCAAGCCGAGCGCGGCAGCCTCGATCAAGTCTGTCGAGGATATCGCCGGCGCCGCAC
>Ga0209254_10003350_pt1 | contig 14605 bp, 13 predicted proteins | sample FrelakmetDIP11DI_FD_187148 | JGI IMG/M metagenome (GOLD analysis project Ga0209254, IMG submission 187148) | Freshwater lake sediment microbial communities from the University of Notre Dame, USA, for methane emissions studies - DIP11 DI (SPAdes)... | ecosystem: Environmental > Aquatic >...
ACTTTATCGTAATTAGCATTCACACTCCGCACTTCATACGCCGTGCCTGCCGCCCAGCGTGTCGCAACGATTTTGGTCACACCTTCCGTGCGCACATCCTCGCTGATACGCGTGCCGGTGATCCACAACGGCACCATCACCACCAACACGCTGGCGATGATGACAAGGAAGGCCTTGCGCCGCGCTGTGCCCGTAATCTTAACCATCGCCGCACGACTCAACCCCAGCAACGCTAGCACGGCACCGCCCGCGAGCAAGATAGACAGGAAGTTGGTGAGAAACAACAAAAACGCGCCCCCGGCTGCGTCCCACTGCCCGGCTTGCAGGCTGATGCCCACTACGCACAACGGCGGCACCAGCGAGATCGAAATCGCCACGCCCGGCAGCGAATCCGAAATATCCTCACGCGCCATGCAAAACGCACCCGCTGCGCCGGACGCGAGCGCAGCGATCAGATCGATCACGCGCGGCGAGACACGGCCCAGAATCTGCGCATTGCTGTCGAACAAGATGACGCCGATGTACAACGTCCCGATCAGCCACGATACGCCGATCACGCTGACCACACCCACGACCACCAGCAGCAACGATCGTCCAGCGCGGCCCATGCGGCCCGTGACTAGGGCGGCGGCCGTCGCCATGATGGGCGTCATCAGCGGCGCGATGATCATGGCACCGATGACGGTGGCCGTCGAATCGCCCAGAATGCCCATTGTCGCGATGACGGTGGCCAGTACCAGCAGCACGCCGAATTGCTCGTAGTACCGGCGGCGCCGCGCGCCTTCGAAGAAGAGCTTCGCTTCGAACCGGGGCACATCCTCCGGCGTAAACCGATTCGCGCCGAACATGTCTGATACGATGCTCATAGTCGTTGTTCCCGTACTGGAATTTCAGTGTGGCGGATAGATAGGACTACTCGCATCACTCTGCGCCAAAAGCAGCCCGCAGTTCGTCCTCCTTCGCTTTAGGCAGGTTGGTCATGATGATCTCAAACGTCTGGTCCTTCATGGCCTCCACGACTTTGTCCTGCACCGTCCCACTGGTTAGCAGGAACAGTGCCGAGGTGCCCTCGGTCACTTTCTCGCGCGTCTGTTTGATGAAGTTGTCGTCAATGCCGTAGTCGGCGAACCTGCCGGACAGAGCGCCCATCGCCGCACCCACGGCCAGGCCAAAGAACGGGATGAAGAAGATCAGCCCGAACAACATGCCCCAGAACGCGCCCATCAGCGCACCCTGACCGGCCAGACTGTGCAGCTGTTGTGTCTTAGGCTGCTTCTTGCCTTGCGGCCAGGTGACGACGGCCGCGTCTTGAACTTCGATGAGGTGCTGCTTCTGCAGCGCCAGCAGTGTGCTCTCCATCTTCTGCGCGCCGTCTGCGGTAGGAAACTTGAGAACGGATAGGGTTGTCATGGAAATCATTCCTCATGTTGAGCCTGTTTTTCAGGCAAGATTTGCGATTCACCATTTGCCTTTAAGCGTGTGTGGGTTAAGCGCTATCTGGTGCCGGTATTTCGCTAAAAGATGCCTTGCTGATATATTCCGTCGAGATAACGGTAAAGCCCAAATTGGAAAGGACGTTGAGCATCCCGACATAGGCGGTTAGGTCGGGGGGCCGACCGATCAACGTGGAGTTCTGAATTTGTCCTCTCTCAACTTCCACATCGACGAGCAAATCTCCCAGATAATCGGCCCAGTGCTCTGTGAGCGGCCCAGAGACAATGATTTTGCAGTAAGCAGGTTGGTAATTTATGCGAAACACACTCCACCTATATTCTTCCTTCCGGCTGATAATTGTTGCGCCAAGACGCGCCGCATCTCGGCTTCGCTATCTTCGATCCCATCTCCGCTGACGTCGAACGTCACGCTGTGGATCGTACCGGTGAATTCGAAGGACGTCTTATAGAACGGCGCGACCGGCGCGCCAGGACCGGCGCCGAGGCGATTGCAAAGAGCGCATTTTCGATTCGTGCCGCTTGCCCCCTCACTGTGGGGTGGGTATGGCGCACTATCTTGCACCACACCCCGCTCCCTTACTGGGCGTTGTTGGCAATGATCGGCATATTGAGCCGCACCTTGAACGCATCGGCCATATCGACGATGATGGTCCGCGCATATTGGGGCAACTCGATAGGCGCTTGTCCAGCGTTGTTGGCGGCCGTCGCCTGGAATTGATAGACTCCATCGCCCAGGCCAGGTATGTCAAACCAATTGAATACGGCAGAGGTTTGAGTAGCCGGGAAGGTGCTCCACAAAGTCCACGGACCATTGTTGTAGCGGTACAGGATGGTATACGAAGTCAGGAATGTTCCGGGGGGCGCAAAGCCGACCCAGTTCACCGGGAAACTTTTGGTGATGGGATCGGTTGGTTTGATGATGTTCGGGTTAAACTCCGACACAAACGCCACCGGGTTGGCAAAGATGGCCGTTTCGACCTGGGCCGAGTTCGACCAGGCTTGTTGATTGCCGGCGTTGTCCACGGCCTGGATCCGGAATCCCCAGACCTGGCCCGTCTGCGCATTCTGCACGTAGAACGACGTCTGCGGTGTATTCTGAAGCAGGTTCTGCCAGGCTCCACCGTCGATCTGGGCTTGCAAGTTGTAGACAGAGACGCCTGAGCCGCCCGCGTTATCGGTTCCGCTCCACGAGACCCAGAAGGATGTGGATGTGGTGAATTGCGGCAGAGAATTCAGGGTCGCCGTGGGGGCCACCACATCAATCGAGGTGCTGTTCGGCGTGCTGAACGGCCCAAAAGAGATTCCGCCGTTGTTGCTGGCTTGCGCGCGGAACTGGTAAGTGCTGCCGTTCTGCGCACCGGTGTACGTGAAGGTCGTTTGCGGCGTGTTGCTGAGCAGCCTTTGCCATCCGCCATTGTTGATGTTGACCTCAAAATTGTAAGTGGTAATGGCCGGGCCGCCTTGCGGGTTGCCTGTCCAACCAACCGCAAAAGTGGAAGAATTGGTCCAGGTGGGCAGCGGATTCATGTCGACTGTCGGCGGACTGGAAGAAATGGTCGTCCAGGCGGTCGCATTACCGGCTGGTGTCCGATTGCCAAAAATATCAATGGCCTGCGAACGAAAGCCAACGCTCGAGCCGTTACCGATCCCCAGGCTGCTGGCATTGAACTGTGCAGACGTGCCGGTGACACCGTTGAGCCACCTGACAAACGCCCCATTGTTGACCTGATACCAGACAATGTACGACGCCACAGCATTGGTCGGGCAACCGGGCGGAGTAAACGCTGTGCCTGTCCATCTCACCGTGAAAGAATTGGGCGAAACGGCCGGCAACGGATTGACGCTCGAGGTCGGAGCGGGATAGCTGCAGCCGACCGTGAAGTTGATGTCCGCGTAAGGCCGGTTGCTGCCGGCATTGCTGGTGTTAAACCAGCGGCTGCGGTTGTTGGTCGGGCTTTCATCGCCGGTGATGATCAGGCCATTATTGGCTTCCGCACCGTTGACCCAGTTCCTGAACAGATTGGTGCTGGGAACCGGCTGCCAACCCAGAGTGTTGGGGATATTGCCAATGGGCAGGCTGGTGCCGCCGATAAAATTGGCATTGTTCCAGGTGGCGTTAAACTCATTCCAGGGAGAGACGGCGTATTGGGCCCGAAATCCCATTGGCGCATCGTTGGAGGGCGACACGGCATTTTGGAATATCCAAACCGTGGCACTGTTTACTGTCGCGTTGGCAGGGATGCCGCTCAAGTTAAACTGCAGCAGCATACGCATGGCCTGCGGACCGCCATTGCTGAAGCCGATGCCCATCGTGTGGCTGGCCCCATAGTTGCCGTTGGGCACGCCAGACGCAATATAGGTGTCTTGCGAGGTCCAAAAGGTGCTATCGGGAGCGTTGGGATCATTCGGCGTCGCATAGATCCGCACCGTGACCGTGGCGGTGCCATCCGGATTTTGAACTGAGTTCAGAACAGTGAAGTTGCCATTCTGACTCGTCGGATTATCAACCTGCGCGAAAGGCGCAGCCTGCGCTGGCAAAGTCACTGCCCCAAAGCACGACAGCAATAGAGCTGACACCAGCAGCAGTTTCAGCGACAAGGCGACTCGATGATGTACCGCATTCATGCTGAGAACCTCCTGATTAAGGTGTGATGGTCGTGTGAGCGCAGCTGAATTCTCGCTCACCTGTAGGGTGCGTTCTGAAACACTCGTTTGCAGATGAGATGGATGCAACCTTCTTGCAGGTTACCACTTAAAGTGCAACGGCACATGGTCACTAAACAACCATTTTAGGTTACTACTCAGCCAGCCGAAGCGAGCGGTGCGGCGGGCTGAGTCGGAAAAAAGTGAGATAGCGCTTCCTCGGCCACGGCCCATTGGCCGGCTTGTAAGCAAATCCCGACGACGCACCGTGGCGGCAGGGTAAACCGCCGTGTAACTGACAACCGTCGCGCGACAAGGTGACACCCGCGGGTTGTCGCGCCCGTCGTTTTCAAGTACACTCGCCTCATGGGGGTTGCCATGAGGCTTTTTCTATTGTTGAGCATGCTGATCGGATTGTTGACCGGCTGCGCGCCGCAGGCGTCGGCGGCGGTTATTCACCTCAACGATCGGCAGCCGCTGCCCGAACAGCCCGCCACCGATGTCGTGCCGCTCCGCGTGGCGGTGGGTGCGGTCACGTCGCCGCAAGGCACGGTCGATTCGTATGCCCCTCTGTTGGACTATCTCGAACGCAAACTCGATCGCCCCGTCGAGCTCGTTCAGCGCCGCACCTATGCCGAAGTGGACGATCTCATCGCCACCGGCTTCGTTGATGTGGGCTTCGTGTGCACCAGCGCCTACGTGGCGGGTCAGCGCGATTTCAACATGCAATTGCTGGTCGCGCCAGAAGTCGATGGCGAGACGGTGTACTACTCTGTGCTGATCGTGCCCGCAACCAGTGAAGCCCGCAACATGGCCGATCTGCGCGGCAAGGTCTTCGCCTTTACCGATCCGATGTCCAACACCGGCCACAACTACCCCAAGTATCTCGTCAAGCAGTTGGACGAGACCGTGGACTCATTTTTCGCGCGCACCTTCTTCATCTACAGTCACGACGACGCGATCCGCGCCGTGGCTTCGGGCCTGGCCGACGGGGCAGCGGTGGACAGCCTGGTTTACGATTACGCCATCGAGCGCGAACCGGAACTGGCGCGGCGCACGAAGATCATCCACCGCTCGGCGCCGTTTGGCATTCCGCCCGTGGTGGCAGGGCCGCAGGCCCGACCACAGATTGTGGCTGAAGTCCGCGACTTGTTGATCGGCATGGCGACTGACCCAGATGGACAGCAGGTCTTGAACGGCCTCAACATCGATCGGTTCATCACCGTCGAAGATCGCATTTACGATTCCGTCCGCCAACTCGAAGTGCAAGTTGCCACCTCGACCGCGAAATAAACCGCGAAGTTGTTTGATAAATTCTGGTCGATTGCCGGCGCGGTCAGCGTCCGCACCAAGATTCTGGGCATCGTGCTGGGGCTGGTGTTGCTGCTGGGGATTGGTGTGACGGTGCAGGTGCGCGCCACACTGACCTACGTCATGACCGAGAACCTGCGCGAGCAAAGTATCTCCATCGCGCGCGATGTGGCTGCCCGCAGCGCCGATCCGATCTTAATCAACGATCTCTTCACCTTGCAACAACTCTTGCGCGACACGCAAGCCAACAACCCCGATGTGCGCTATGCCTTTGTGCTGGACGATCAACGCCATGTGTTAGCCAGCACCTTTGAGGACGGTTTCCCGCTTGAGTTGAGCGACGCCAATCGCGTCACCCCAGAGGAGCATCACCGCCTGGCTGCGTTGACCACTGATGAAGGAACGGTGTGGGATACGGCGGTCTCGATCTTTGAGGGCCGGGCGGGCACGGCGCGGGTCGGTCTATCGGAAGCACGCGCGCAGGCGGCCTTGAACGCCGTGACCACGCAGCTGCTGCTGACGACCGTTGGCGTGTCGGCCATCGGTATCCTGGCGGCGGCTCTCTTGACGGTGGTTTTGACACGCCCGATCCTGACGCTGGTACGTGCCACCCAGGCGGTGGGCAAAGGTGATTTTTCGCAGCGGACACCGCGCTGGGCCGACGACGAGATCGGCGAACTGAGCGATGCCTTCAATGCGATGACTGTGGGCCTGGGCCGCGCCGAGAAAGAACGCGCCGAGCGCGAACAGCTGCGCACGTATTACCTGTCGCAAGTGATCTCGGCGCAAGAAGAAGAGCGCAAGCGCCTCTCGCGCGAACTGCACGACGAGACCGGGCAGGCGCTGGCCTCGTTGATGGTGGGGCTGCGCAATGTCGAAGAAGCGCCCACCGATGAAGACCTGCGCCGCCGCTTGAACGATCTCCGCCAGATCACCTCGCACACCCTGGAGAATGTGCGCGAACTCTCGATCGAGCTGCGTCCCTCGGTGCTGGACGATCACGGGCTGGTGGTGGCCCTGACGCGGTATACTCAGGACTACAGCGCGCGGCATCAAGTGCCGGTCGATTTTCAGACGGTCGGGTTGAATGGCGAACGCTTAGCGCCGCCGATCGAGACGGCGCTGTATCGCATCGTGCAGGAAGCGTTGACAAATGCGGCCAAGTATGCCCAGGCGCAGCATCTCAGCGTCCTGTTGGAAAAGCGCAGCGAACAGATCAGCGCCATTGTCGAGGATGACGGGCGGGGCTTTGATGCCGAGACGGTGTTGTCGCCAGTGGCGCAGAATCAGCGCCTGGGCCTGTACGGCATGCGCGAGCGCGCGGCCCTGCTGGGCGGCACGGTCACGATCGAATCGCGACCGGGCGGCGGCACGAGTGTGTTCGTGAGAATTCCGGTGACGAGTGACAGCGATGAGCGATAAACCAATCAAGGTATTGCTGGCCGACGATCATGCGGTCATGCGATCGGGCTTGCGGTTGCTGATCGACAATCAGCTGGATATGCATGTGGTGGGCGAAGCGGGCGACGGCCTGCAAGCAATCGATCAAGCGGCGGCCATGCAGCCCGATGTGGTGCTGCTCGATCTGACGATGCCGCGTGTCGACGGCCTGACGGCGCTGCGCCAGATTCGCGAACGCAGCCCTCACACGCAAGTGTTGATCCTGACCATGCACGTCGACGAACAGTATTTGCGCGAGGCGCTGGCGCGCGGGGCGCGGGGTTACGTGGTGAAACAGGCCGCCGACCAAGAAGTGCTCTCAGCGATTCGCGCCGTGATGCGCGGCGAGGTGTATGTGCATCCCTCGTTGACGAAGGCGCTGCTGGGCGATCTGATGGGCGGCGCCAAGCCGATCGGGCCGCGTGAGCCGATCGAGCTGTTGAGCGAACGCGAGCTGCACGTGATCAAGCAGGTGGCGCGCGGCCACACCAATCAAGAAATCGCCGAGAAACTGTCGCTCAGCGTCAAGACGGTAGAGACGTATCGCGCCCGCGCGATGGAGAAACTCGATCTCTCCAGCCGTGCCGCGCTGGTGCGGTATGCCATGGAACAAGGCTGGTTGAACGAGTGAGAATGAGATGTGGTCGCTTGAAGACTACAAGAATTCCACGTGGTTGCGCATCTCTTCTGGGGATAGCACTTCGTAGATCAACATCAAGCCTCGCAAAATTTGTCCGACGGGCGTATGTTGCGGAGCGTAAACCAGACCTTCATGTTGAACACCGGCGGCATGCAGGCGCAAAAAATCCGCATCTTGCGTGAACATGACGCGGCTTTGTTGAACGGCTAGCTTTAAATGGCGTTCATCTTCCGCAGGATGAAGTCCGGCTTCTGGCGCAGTCAACACATCGACCCCACGACGGCGCAATCCGGCCACCACGGCTTTAGCGACATGCTCATCCGTGTAGAATTTGATCCGATCAGCCACTGATCTTCGCCGTCAGTTTTGAGGGGATGCGGCGACGCAATTCGGCAACGAAGGATTCATCGGCGCGAACTGATTCGTCGATTTCAGCGCGATGATCGTAATAGTAAGCCAGGGCGGCGTAAACCTCGGCCAGCGACAAGTCATGCTCAGTGGCGATCTCGTCGGCACTTGCCCCTAGGCGCTCGTGCCAGACGACGATATCCTGAACGGTGATGCGATGCCCGACGATTCGTGGTTTGCCTCCGGCGATGCCGGGCGAGATGTCAATGTGCGAGGTCATGACGGCTGCCATTGTTGTCTCCGTGCTTCTGGAACGTAATTCAATTATACATCGTTTGAAATCTTGTCAGGGTTTCCCCGACGGACTTCCTCAATTCAGCGGACTTTCCCTGACACCCCACGCCACAACTCACGGGTTTTCCCCGCTTCATAACGGCCTGCGTTCGGCATACACTACTCTCCACCAGTGATCGATCAAGCGTCGATCGGCGATATTTCAAGGAGGAAACGTCTATGAGCGATGCGCCGCAGAAGCAAGATGTGCTGGTGCAGATGCAGGCTGACCTCAAGCGCGCGCTGGCGAAGCCGAAGGATCAGCGGCGTTGGGTGATGATCTTGGACCTGCGTAAATGTGTCGGCTGCCACGCCTGCACCATTTCGTGTGTGGCCGAAAACAAACTGCCCCCCGGCGTAGTCTATCGGCCCGTGCTGGAAGAAGAGATCGGCACGTACCCCAATGTCACGCGGCGCTTCTCATGCCGCGCCCCTGCATGCAGTGCGACAATCCCCCGTGCACTCCGGTCTGCCCCGTGAATGCAACGTACCGGAACGACGACGGCGTCGTGATTGTCGACTATGAGCAATGCATCGGCTGCCGCTATTGCATCACGGCCTGCCCGTGTGCCGCGCGTACCTTCGACTTCGGCCAGACCTACACGCGCGGGACGCCAGAAGCCGCCGGGCTGATCGTGGGCCAGCAGACTGCCGATGATTACGAGCGCGCTCCCAGTTACGAGTACGGTGTAGAGCACGCGCGCACGGACGACGAAGAATCGCCCATTGGCAATGTGCGCAAGTGCCATTTCTGCCTGCACCGGCTGGAAGTGGGGATGCTGCCTTCGTGTACGACGACGTGCATCGGACGCGCGACCTTGTTCGGCGATGCGAACGATCTCGATAGTGTGGTGGCGGGCTCGATCGCCAGCCCGAATGTGATGCGGCTCAAAGGAAGAGTTGGGCACCGAGCCGCGCGTGTACTATTTGGTGTAGGAGGACGGCCATGACCCTTAAACGCATTCTCTACGTGCTGTGCATTCTCGCCCTCCTCGTGGGTGCGTGGGGCATCTTCGATCGCTTGACCACCGGCCATGAAAATGCCGCCTACGGCTCGTATGTGGTGTGGGGCCTGTGGGTGGCGATGTATCTGTTCTTCGCGGGCGTGGCCGCCGGCTGCTTCATGTTCGCGGCGCTCGATCTGCTGTTTGACGTGAAGTTGTTCAAGGGTACGGGCAAGGCGGCGCTGTGGACGGCGCTGGTGAGCCTGGCCGCGGCGCTGCTCTCGATCTGGCTGGACCTGGGACACATGGAGCGCATCTAGAAAGTGTATCTCCAGCCCAACCTTGGATCGGTGATGGCGCAGATGGTGTGGGGCTATACCCTCTTCGGCTTGCTGCTGCTGGTCTCACTGCTCTTCGCCATCCGCAAGCCGGCGAGCAAAATCCTCAAGGGGCTGATGATCGTCGGCGTGCCGCTGTCGCTGTTCGTGAGCGGCGCGGTGGGCGCCCTGCTGGGCGTGAATGCGGGCCGCCTGTTCTGGCACGTAGGCCTGCTGCCGGTACAGTTCCCCATCTTTTCGCTGGCGTCGGGCTTTGCGGCGATGCTGATCGTGATCGGCTGGTTCGGCGCGAAAGATGACGCACGCCGCCCGCAGCAGTTGTGGGTGATGGCGTTGGTGACGATCGGCTTGCAGGTGGTGAAGCTGTACTTCCTGTGGGCCGACTTCTCGCAAAGCATCTACGGTAATGTGCCGCAGAATGTGGAAGCGGTGAATCAAGTCTTGTACGGCCCCTACTGGTGGGCGTTCTGGATCGTGCAGGTGCTGTTTGGATCGATTATTCCGATCATCGTGTTGAGCCGCCGCAAGTGGGCCGAGAATCCGAAGATCGCCGGCACGATCGGCGTGCTGGTGCTGATCGGGTTTGCCGTAGCTCGCGGCAATATCGTCTTCCCGGCACTGACCGTTCCCGAGCTCGACGCACTGACCACGGCGTTCACCGGGCCGCATCTGTCGTTTGATTACTTCCCCAGCCTGATGGAATGGGCGGTCACGATCGGGATCATCGGGTTGGCGGTACTCGCATTCTTGATCGGTACCGATCGTTTGAAACTGACGCGCGCGGAGGTGGCATGATGAGCGAGAAACTACAGCAAGCGAATCCATTGAATCCTGAAGTAACGCGGCGCACATTCTTGAGAGCGAGTGCCGTGGTCGGCGGCGCGACGGTCTTTCTGGGCGCGCTGCCCGAAGTGCAAAAAACATTTGCCGCACTCGACAACGAAGCCACCTATCCACTGGGTCAAGCGGCGAACCAGATCTATAGCATTTGCCAGCAGTGCAACACACAGTGCGGCATCAAGGTGAAATTGCACGACGGCGTCGCGGTGAAGATCGACGGGAATCCGTATTCGCCATGGAACCTGGTGCCCCATCTCGACTACAAGACCGCGCTCGACGAGACGGCCGTCATCGACGCGCCACTTTGCCCCAAGGGCCAGGCCGGCCTGCAAACGGCCTACGATCCGTTTCGGATTGTCACGGTGCTCAAGCGCGCCGGCCAACGCGGCGAGAACAAGTGGGTGTCAATTTCGTTCGAGCAGGCGATTGATGAAATCGTCAACGGCGGCAAGTTGTTTGCCAGTGTGGCGGGCGAAGAGAACCGCGAGGTGGAAGGCCTGAAGCAACTGCGTGCTATGACTGACGCCAAAGTGATGAAGGCCATGAAGGATGCCGTCACGGCCATCTGGGCTGAGAAGGATAAAGAGAAGAAGAAGGCGCTGCTCGATAAATTCAAGGTCGATTTCGCGGCCGACCTCGATAAGCTGATCGATCCCGATCATCCCGACTTCGGCCCGAAGAACAATCAGATTCTGTACTTCTGGGGACGCAAGAAGGGCGGCCGCAGCGATATCGCACATCGCTTCTTTGGCTCCGGGCTGGGCACGACCAATCGGCACGGACACACCACCGTATGCCAGGGCAGCCTGTACTTTGCGGGCAAGTCGATGTCGGATCAATGGGACAATGCCACGGGCAAGTTCACGGGCGGCGCCAAAGCCTACTGGCAGGGCGATACGGCTTCGGCGTCATTTGTGGTCTTTGTGGGCGCGTCGCCGTTCGAGGGCAACTATGGCCCGACCAACCGCGTGCCGCGCATCACCGAGCGGCTCGCCACGGGCGAGTTGAAGTTCGCCGTGATCGATCCGCGCCTGTCGAAGATCGCGGGCAAGGCATGGAAGTGGCTGCCCAACAAGCCGGGCACCGAGGCCGCCATCGCGTTGGCATTGATTCAATGGATCATTGCGAACGAACGCTTCGACGCCAAGTATCTGGCCGATGCCAACGCCGCCGCCGCCAAGAAAGCGGGCGAGCCGACGTGGAGCAATGCGCCGTGGCTGGTCAAGGTGGCCGATGGCAAACCGGGCAAGTTCTTGCACGGCAGCGATCTGAAGTCGGTTGAGATGAAGGAAGAAGAGAAAGACGGCAAGAAGGTCGTCACGTATGTGGCGAAAGATGGCACGGTCTTCAACACCGATCCGTTTGTAGTGCTGGACGCGGATGGCAAGCCAGTGCTGTTCGATCCAAATGACGCCGAGACTCCGGTGGTTGCGGGCCAACTGCTGGTCGATACGAAGGTCGGCGACTTCGACGTGAAGAGCAGCCTACAAATCCTGTACGAGTCGGCGCAGCAGCACACGATCGAGGAATGGGCCGAGATTTCCGGCTTGCGCGCGAAGGACCTGGAAGATCTGGCGCGTGAGTTCACCTCGCACGGCAAGAACGCCTGCTTCGACATCCATCGCGGCGTGAGCCAGCACACCAATGGGTACTTCAACGTGCTGGCGTGGAACAACCTCGGCTTGCTGATCGGCAACTACGACTGGCGCGGCGGGCAAGTGTACGCCAGCACCTACGATCTCTCTGGCGCCAAGGCTGAAGGCCCGTTCCTGTTCAGCAAAGCCGATCCGGGCGCGCTGGCGCCATTCGGCATTAGCAGCATTCGCCACGACGTGAAGTATGAAGATACGACGCTCTTTGCAGACTATCCGGCCAAACGCAACTGGTATCCGCTGGCCTCGGACATCTACGAAGAGATCATCCCCTCGGCGGGCGATCAGTATCCGTATCCGATCAAGGCCGCGTTCATGTACATGGGGTCGCCGGTCTATTCGCTGCCGGCGGGCAACACGTGGATCGACATCCTGCGCGATGTGAATAAGCTGCCGTTGTTCGTCGCCAGCGACATCATCATCGGCGAGACCAGCATGTACGCCGACTACATCTTCCCCGATGTGACGTATCTGGAACGCTGGGAATTCGGCGGCTCGCATCCGTCAATTACGTTCAAGGTGCAGGGCGTGCGCCAACCCACGATCGCGCCGCTCACCGGCACGGTCACGGTGTACGGGCAGGAGATGGCGCTACAATACGAAGCGCTGCTGTTGGCGCTGGCCGAGAAACTCGACTTGCCCGACTTCGGTCCCAACGGTCTGGGCGAAGGCGTGGACTACACGCACCCCGACGATCTCTATCTGCGCATGGTGATGAACCTGGCGTTTGGCGAGAAGGCCGATGGCAGCGACGCCGTGCCCGATGCCAGTCCCGAAGAGATTCTAACGTTCAGCGAAGCCCGCAAACACTTGCCACAGGGCGTGTTTGATGAAGCGCGCTGGAAAGCGATCACGGGCGACTTGTGGCCCAAGGTCGTGACGGTGCTCAATCGCGGCGGCCGTTTCATGGCTTACGAGAAGGGCTATCCGGGTGACGGCGTGCGCGCGGGTTCATTCGACGAGCCGTATATCGTCCCAACGGGCACCAAGTTCGGCAAGTTGATCAACATGTACCTCGAAAAGACGGCGGGCGTGAAACACAGCGGCACGGGTAAGAGTCTGCCCGGCATCCCGACGTACATCGAGCCGTACATGGGCTTCGATGGCAAAGTGATCGACGATGCTAAGGATGGCTACGATCTCAAGTTGATCACCTATCGCGAGATCGCGCAGACCAAGAGCCGCACGCCGGGCAACTACTGGCACAAGGCGTTGCTGCCGGAGAACTTCCTGCTGATGAACAGCGTCGATGCGGCCGCGCGCGGCTTGCACGACGGCAATCAGGTGAAGATCACCTCGGCCAGCAATCCCGACGGCGTGTGGAAGCTGGGTAGCGGCGCGCCCGTCCCGATCGCTGGCAAGGTCAAAGTGACGGAAGGCATGCGGCCTAGTGTGGTCGCGTTCGCGCTCGGCTTCGGGCACTGGGGCTATGGTGCGCGCGACGTGACCATCAACGGTCAGATCATTCCGGGCGATGCGCGCCGCCTGGAAGGCTTCCACGCCAACGCGGCCATGCGCGTCGATCCGCTGGTGACGAATACCACGTTGTTCGATCCGGTGGGCGGCAGCGCTGTGTTCTACGACACGCAGGTGAAAATAACAAAAGCATGACACGGTGACTTGACGACATGATGGCAAGATGATCGTGTGAACCTGGTCATCTTGTCATCTCTTCACCTTGTCATCCGGTCAATGGACATGAAACACAAAGCGCTTCTGATTCCGATCATTCTACTGGTTGTGGTAACGGTCTGGCTGCTCATCGCCCCGCCGCGCTGGTGGCTGAATCTCACCAAGCCGATCGATCTCACCGACCCGATCGCAGCGGGCGTGCAGTTGGCCGATCAGTACGCGTGTCGCAAGTGTCATCGCCTCGGCGACAGCGGCGCGCTCAAAGCGCCCGATCTGACCGATGTGGCTCAACGGCTCGATGAAAAAACGCTGCGCACCTGGTTGGAAAATCCGCAAGCGATCAAAGGCAATACGGCGATGCCGAACTTTCGCCTGTCGGATTCCGAGATCGCAGCGTTATTAGCGTATCTGCAAACACAGTAAGGAGAAATAACATGCCTATTCGTTTAGGTCCGACTGAACTGCTGTTGATTCTGGCGATCGTCGTTATTCTCTTTGGCGCAAGTCGCATTGGCAAGCTGGGTGGCGAGCTGGGCAAGGGCCTGCGCGAGTTTCGAGCGGGTCTGAAGGGTGACGCTGAACCGGACGGAAAGTAGCGCACTCATGACGACTTTCCCGATATTGAGCGACGTTTAGCAGGTGACGCGCCGATCGGGATCACGTAAACTTAATCTCAATCAGCCTCCGAGCCTGTTAGCCTATCGATCAGACGATCTACGGCTTACAGGCCGGTCATCAGCAACGATGACCCCGGTCGGCGGTGGAAACGCCCCGGCCCCCCGCCTCTACTCTTCTCCTCTCCCTTAGGAACTGTAAAACAATAACTTCCGATTTTCAATTATCTGTGGGGTATCAGGACATCGTGAACTGTTTTCTTGCAAAAATCCCGGGGAAATCGCAAATTTTTAGTTCACGATGTCCTGATACCTGACAATTATCCAGTAGAGCTCACTGGGAAGCCGGTTTGAGCGTGTAGTTCCACTGTGGTAGGGTCGTGTGTTTGATGAGATTGAGTGCGGCCATCTGCTCA
>Ga0209254_10003351_pt1 | contig 14602 bp, 10 predicted proteins | sample FrelakmetDIP11DI_FD_187148 | JGI IMG/M metagenome (GOLD analysis project Ga0209254, IMG submission 187148) | Freshwater lake sediment microbial communities from the University of Notre Dame, USA, for methane emissions studies - DIP11 DI (SPAdes)... | ecosystem: Environmental > Aquatic >...
GAGGAGGGCGGCGCGCCCAGGTAGAGGCGACCATACCCATAAATATTATCCATGCCGCTGGCGCCCATATCGACGGCGCGCCCGGTCAAGAAGGACTCGATCTGGGCAGGGGTGTAAGCGGGATAAGCATCTTGTACCAGCACTGCTGCGCCGGCTACATGCGGGGAGGCAGCAGAGGTACCGTTGAACTTGTTGGTGGTTCCATAACTGACCGTTGAAACATTAGCAAAGCCAGAGATGTCTGGTTTGATGAAACCACCGGTCTCCGTACCACCCGGCCCGTTCGTCGGACCTTGCGGGGAATAGGGTTCTTGCGGATAGGGCGAGTTGACATCTAAAGCTGCCACGGTCACCACGTCCGGCGCATCCGCCAGGTTTACCAAACTGCGTGCGTTCACCACCTTATCCAGGCGAGCCATTTTGGGTACAAATACTTCCAGGTTTACATTACGGCTGCTGGAGTAACGTTGGATCATGAAACCGTACGGTGCAGCCGAGCCTGAAGTGATGTAATAAGCATATTCGGTGGGAGTCTGACCCGATTCGCCAGATTGAACGTTGGTACTGCTGGCAACCGTTTCCCAGGCTGAGCCATTCCAACGCAGCAGGTAGAGATCGTAGTCCTGGTTGACGGTGCTCCAATCATCCCAGCGCAGGTAGACCTGAAAGGCATATCCGGGGTTCATGAGATAAGCATCCCCGTTACCGGGACCAAAATAATCCACGTTTTGGTTCGTAATAAACTCGTGGTAATTGTCCGCATTCGGATCATTGAAGAGCCCACCCCAGTGAGACTCACGGTCGAGGCCCGCTGAAGTCGCCCAGAGGATGCCGTTGGAGCGAGCGTCCTGGGCAAGATTGGCGAAAAAGCCGGTGCCATCTCCTGGCGAAATGTTATACCATCCCAATGAGGTAGAGATCACATCCACGCCGTTTGTTTTTGCCCAGGCAACAGCTTCCTGGAGGTCGATATTGGTATTCACCTTTCCCAGATACATCGTTGCCTGGGGGGCGATATCAAAAACGATCTCGGCGCAGGCTGTTCCATGAATCGTCGTCCCATCAACCTGTTCATCCGTCTCGCCATCGACAAAGTTTTTGGCGGTTACCGAGGTCGGAAGGTCGTTGCCCACCAGGCTACGGTAACCCTCGAAGCCGCCATCGATGATCGCCACCTTGATCCCTGACCCCTGGAACCCGGCAGAATGCCAGGCAGGACCATTGATCACTGCCAGACCTTCCGTGGTATAGGTTCCGGCATCCACATCGAATAAAGATACCTGTTCGGGTGTTTGAAGGTAATCCACGTAGGGATTGGCTGCAAGGGTTTCCAAAGCCTGGAATGGGAGCCAACCCTGAATAAGAGTATTATCCCAACTGGTTCCGGTGACCTGACCCCCGGCATTTGCCATAGCCTTTTTGACGCCCAACAAGCGATCCGGTGTGGTAACCACCTGGATCTGTATGAGTTCCCCGAGACGGCGGAGACCGTGAGAATCTGCAAGCGGCGCTGCTTCACCCTGCGGGAGTTTGACTGCTTGAGCCAGCTCGGCCAGGGACGTATCCATATTGCTGCTGCGGGTGGTTTTTGTTTCACTCAACAGGAGAGGCGCGGCTTTCAAAGCTTCAGGCGGTAGGGTCACTGTACCGGCAATTGGACCGTCCTGGCTTTTCAGCGGAGCAGCCTGCACGAAAAAGATGTTGGCAAGGACGAGGAGGATCATGACGAATAACGATGTCAATTGACCAATTTTTGTGCTCTTCGCTGTCCATTTTGGTTTCATCTGTTCCTCCAGGTGATTTATGATTGATGTGTTTGGCTGAATGGCAGGGAAATGAGGTGTACCGTTAAGGGATGAATGCTGCGGCGGGTAAACGGATCGCCAAGATTTCGTCCCGACTCGATAACTCGCAGAGCTGAGAAAGGGCTATGTAAGTCTGGAGCTCGTTGCCAGATTGGACCCCGGGCTCAAGCTCGTAATCCTGCAGGAAATCGGTATTCGGGCTGCTTAGAACGATCAGGACCTGGATCCTATTTTCTTTGAGGCTCAGTTCCATTTGTTGGGCGGTGTTCAGCGGATCGGCTGAGGCCAGGACCTGGTTGAGCTGGCTGTCGAGCTTGGGACAGGCTGCAGATTTGGTCTCGTTTGCTGCGTCCGGTGAGGCCTGTCCAGAGACATGGGTTGTGCCGGAAATGATCTCAGTGCTTGATGGCATATTTTGGGAACTTGCCTGTTCTGAGGGGGTGCCAGGGTCTGGGGTAGAAGAGGGTGCCATGTTGGCGCATCCTGAGAATATGCAGGCTGCAAGGGCAATCATCACGCTGAACGGTATAACACCAGAATGCCTTGGCGATTTCATGGTTATGAGGGCAGCAGGATAGGTGAGGGTATCAAAAAAAGTATATCATAATCGTGCCTTGGAGGTGCGGATGGTTTTAAAAGGGGAGCTGCCGGTGAGGAGTTGAGTTCCTGAAGCGTCAAGGACGCCCTCGCCCACATTACCCACTGGAAAGCCGGTCTCGCCCGTAAAGCCAGTGGGCAGCGTAAACCGCTCGAGGAGCGCGGGCTGAACGAATACAACGCCAACCATCTCACCTGGTAGAGTGGCTCAATGGCAGGGAGAAAAGGCAAGAATGGCCTTAGGACCTGGACGGTCACTCCCCCTGCCACCGGGTTACGGAGGTCGAATGGGTTTTATAATTCCTCAACCGGCAGGTCTATTGTTTCGGGTGCCTCGGGATGGAAAAATTTCAACAGCTCGTAGACCAAAAATGCCGGCCAGACGAGGCCCTTGAGGAATCCCACCACCTTCTCCTGGATGGTCGTGCCGCGGCCAATGTAATAGACCCAGGCTCCGATCATGCCCAATCCATAGACGGCATCGGAACCGCTCTGGATTTTTACGTTTACTTTTTCGTCACCTGGTTCACTTGTGGGGATTTCGCTGCTCATGTCATCTCCTTTGGATTTTTATTGATCCATGTCTCACTGTGGCAGTATACCAGAACAAACCTACGTTCATCATAGATTGCTGCAGCCCGGAAAACCATCCAGGCTTCGCACTGACAATCCGCCATCATCCGGGTAGCTCATCCGGACTATCCACGGCGTTTGTTTGCTGTAATCCTAATCCTTCCTCTGGCAGCCCGAACTACGGCTACGAAATCTGGGCAGTCGTGCCAGCCGGCGTGGGGATAAGGACGAGTTAGACCAAGGTTTTGCCGTCCAACTGGTCTGAGAATATCTCGGGCGAGCAAGTAGGCCGAAGACAGGCAAAACCCTGGCAGACATAGGCCGTCGTCCTGCCCTGGATCATGGAGCGCTCCCGCAGCAGCGCCGGCGCGCCTGAGTCAGGAGGAAAGGTAGTCATGGCTGTCACCTGGCGAGGCCGGTAGGTTCCCCACAAAGTTCGTAGGAGCTCCTGGGTCAGGGAACTGCCAGCCTCGCCGATGATGGCCACTTCATAGACTGGCCCGAGTGCAAAATCAGCAGCCTGCAGCCACTGGGCAAATGCCGACGGGTGGCGCACCATGAAATCCTGGATTTCAGCCAGCATCACCTGGGCTAACCTATTCCAGTTGCTGCGTCCTTCGAAGGCTGCTAACTGCAGCAGGGCACAGGCTGCCAGAGCGCTCCCGGAGGGGGTGGCATTATCCTGCAGGTCCTTCGGTCGCAGGAGCAGCGTTTCGTGATCATCGCGGGTGTCAAAGAAACCGCCATCCGCATCGGTGAAATGGGCAAGCATTTCATTTGCCAAACCGGTCGCAGCTTTGTACCATTCAGGGTTGGGATCCGATTGGTAAAGCGCCAGCAGCCCCAGGACCAGTGCGGCGTAATCTTCCAGGTAAGCGTTATGCTTTGCCTGGCCAACCCGCCATGATCGCAGCAGGCGGCCTTCCACAATCAGGTGATCCAGGAGAAAACGGGCATTGCGCTGTGCGGCTGCCAGGTAATCGTCACGCTCCAGGTAGCGAGCGGCTTCAGCGAAAGCGATCAGCGCCAATGCATTCCAGGCGCAGATGATTTTATCGTCGGTAGCCGGGCGCACCCGCTGCGTGCGCACATCCAATAAGCGTTTATGTAGAGTATCCAGGCGGTCCGGGATAGCATCCACCGGCAGATCGAACCTGGCCGCCAATTGCGCGTCATCCATTGCCCTTTGTAAAACGGTCTTGCCCTCGAAATTGCCAGCCTCTGTGATGGCGTAGGCGGCAATGAAAAGGGCGGCATCCTGCAGGTCATCCAGCGCTTTCCTGATTTCCTGCAGCGTCCAGGCGTAGAATTTACCCTCCTCGCCTTCCGAGTCCGCGTCCAGGCTGGCATAGAACCCGCCCTGCGAGTGTGTCATCTCGCGTAAAACAAAATCAAGGGTCTCTTCGCATACGCGGCGAAAGTGCGATTCCTTGGTGATCAGCCATCCATGTAAATAAACAAGCGCCAGCTGGGCGTTATCGTACAGCATTTTTTCAAAATGCGGGATGCGCCAAAGGTCGTCGGTCGAATAACGGGCAAAACCCCCGCCAACGACATCGTACATGCCTCCCTTTGCCATCGATTTCAAGGCGTGAACCGCGATGTCTCGCGCAAAGGCGTCGCTGCGCGTGGCCTTGCGCAGCAGGAATTCAATGGCCATAGGCTGTGGAAATTTAGGCGCCTTTCCCCAGCCGCCGTTTTTCCAGTCGTAGTCCTTGGCAAGTTCCTGGGCAGCCAGGATGATCACTTCGTCTCCTAGGGAAGGCGCCGCTTGTTTATTGTCCAGTGAAGTAATTTCCGTTCCAGAGCGCAAATGCTCTACCAGCTTTAGGCTGCTTTCCAGCAGGCGCTGACGGTCCTCGCGCCACAGCCTGGCTACCGCCAGCAGCACCTCGCGGAAAGAGGGCATGTTGTAGCGACGCGCCGGAGGAAAATAGGTACCGCCATAGAAAGGCTGGAGGTCCGGGGTCAGGAAGACCGACATCGGCCAGCCGCCCTGGCCGGTCATGGCAACCACGGCGCTCATGTAAATGCTGTCCAGGTCGGGGCGCTCTTCGCGATCGACCTTGATATTGATAAAGTGCTCGTTCAACAACGCTGCGGTGGCAGGATCCTCGAAGGATTCGTGCGCCATGACGTGGCACCAGTGGCAGGCAGCATAGCCGATACTGAGAAAGATTGGCTTTGCTTCACGCCGCGCCCGGCTCAGCGCCGCCTCGCCCCAGGGATACCAATCCACCGGGTTGCTGGCATGCTGGAGCAGGTAGGGTGAGTTTTCGTTGACCAGGTGGTTAGGCATGAGAAACTACCGATCAGGCTGCGTCCGCTTTTGGCGTCGAGTCGATTTCTGGCGTAGAACCGGGTTTCGGCGCTGAGTCGATCGTTAGCGCCGAGCCGATCGTCGGCGACAGCACCAGCCGCGCTTCAAGGTTTTGCTCTACCTCTTCTCGCTTGAACAGCATGGTATGGTACTCGCCTTCGAACCAGGGCTTGACCCCATCGCGGTAGTGACGGCTGGCCAGGTGCCCCGACTGGCCGGAGATCAGCAAACCCCAGCAGTGATCGAGGTCGCTGAGGTCAGCAATGAAACGAAACGGGGGTCCCACCATCGTACACCGCTCAGAATCTTGCGAGGTGACAACGGCTGCCCATACTGTGTTTGCGTCACCACCGATTGGGAAGGGTGCGATATCAAAGACCCGGTTGAGCGGCTTCTGCGCGCCGAGGACGTGCCCCAGTGTCAACCGGTGCAGCCTGCCCCATTTCCAATCCTTCATATCAGGTCCGAGCTCCTGCTTGAGAAGGTCAACCGCCGCTACGACCGGCCCAAGCCGGTTTACAGCGATAGCCGACTGGGTCACAGCCACATCCGGAAATTTTTGCTGGTAGAAGTCAATGTAAGCATTGACAATCGCCGTACTCAGCTGGTCCGGGGTAAGGTCGGGCTGATGCACCAGCGTGTTGAGGATGTCATTGTAAGGCCAGCCGTCGCCCGGCTCGATCTCTTGCGAGCCTGCGATGACACCCGCCAGCTCATGCACCTGGTAATGTACTTCGAGCATATTCATCAAACAGGCATCGAAGCCCAGCAGGTCGACTGCCCGTCCGGTCCTGAGACGGACCGCCTCGAGCGACCTTTTTAACTCGGCGTTGTCGAGGAAGTCTTCCGAGCTGTCATCGTAGCCAATCGCCCGTTCAGGATCCTCGACGTACCATTCCAGGCTGCTGCGAAACAGGGCTCGCTTTTTGCTGGAAACGATACCGCGCATCACCTGGCGTGTGATGCGCGGCTGTGTACCCATTCGCTCCGCAGCTTTGTAGATGTCGTCCTCTTCCCAGCCTGAGCCGTGATTCCAAAGCACCAGTGCATACCTGTGCGCAGGATAATACTCGACCGCCCAGGAGGTAAAATCGATCAGGCAGGCCGGGTCGCCGGTATTCGTCTCGGGTAACTCGGCCTCGACATCGTCTTCCAGGGATGTGCCAGAGTGCAGTTCGTAACGCCGGGTGACAGAGTCTGACATGCGGTCAATTTGCGCCACAATGGCGACATCAGCCGTGGAGCCGGCGAGCTTCATTTCGTCCAGGTCTTTGACTGCGTAATCCTGCAGGTTGTTGTCGCCTGCCAGGTAGACCATAAAGGTCCAGGAACGAACGGGGGGATTTTGTTGAATGTCCATTGCTGATTTTCCCCTCAATGGGAGAAAAATAGAAAGTTTTCCTTTTTGAAAAGGAATAAAAAATACGCTGGTCATCTAATCAACGTATCAATAAATTTGACTAATCTGATGTTATATAACCATATATAAATACTGTCAAGTCCTGAAAAATATAGAAATTTATGCTTTTACTTTCAAGGTTTTCTTGCCCGTAGTGAAAAGGTCAAAGGAATCATCCCCTTGTAATCCTCCAGGATCCACCAATTGCCTTCCGTTTTGATCATTCCCGGTAGGGCTGGATAGAACGACCTATCATATTCGTTCAGCCTCTCAATGATCAAGCCGTTCCGGATGAGCGCATTGACAATATCGGAGATCGACCACGTCCATTCATAGGTCTTATTCACGGGTATGTAACTGCTGTCAGAATAATCAGGATGATCGTCGTCAAAATGCATGGGTTCGCTTTGATGAAAATACGGGTACTTGATCTGAAGATCGCCCTCTTTTGTGTCATTGAACATATACAATACCGGATGACTCTCCAACATATAAAATATTCCGTTCTTCTTCAAGAGCGTCGAAATCGTTTTTGCCCACTTTTCGATATTACTGATCCACGTAATCACCCCTTTCGAGGTGTACACGATGTCATACTTTTTGGTGACAATATTCTGCAATTCCAGCACATTGGCTTCGATGAATTCTGCCTGCAGACCCATCCTGGCAGAGAGCTCCTTAGCGATGGCTATCGACCTGGCAGAAAAGTCAACGCCTGTAACGTTCGCGCCATCCAGGGCGAGTGAAAGGGTATCTGTTCCAATATGGCATTGAAGGTGGATGAGATCTTTTCCTTTTACGGGGTAGAACTCTTCTCTCTGGATGGCATCGATGCGAGATATTCCAGCCATCAGCCCATCAATGCCATAACTTTTCAGATGAATGGGCGCAATCTCATCCCAGTGGGTGCGGTTTGTTTCTTCAGCAAACTGATCATCAACTGCCACAATACATCACTCCTTCTTCATAGGGAGGCGTCGGCTCCTACCAAATTTACTATCGTTGGTGCGGAAAAACAAGCTCATCTTCACACAGGATTATAATCCGGTAGAAGAAGATCATTCCGTCGAAGAACGCCAGAAAGAGGAATCCATGAACCTATTCAATGATTACGGATTGTCGAAATTAATTAATGCGGTTGGACCATCGACCTTTGTTGGAACGTCCCGAGTATCCAAAGAAGTTATTTCCTATATGGAAAGCGTGCTGACCGAAGCAGTGGATATGCGCCAGCTGCAGGAACTGGCTAACGAGGTCATTCGCAAATATACCGGAGCTGAAGCAGGCTGTGTGACAGGCTGCTCGGCGGCCGGGGTTGCTGTGGGAGTAGCTGCGTTCTTAACCAGGGACGATTTAGGAAAAATAACCTCCTTACCAAAACCGGTCCAGGGTCCACACCACATCGTGATCCAAAAAGCCCAGATGATCAGCGGGGGAGGCTGTTCGATCGAGCTTTTGCTCCGGCTGAGTGGAGCCGAGATCACCGAGGTGGGAGAGGCCGCGGATTGTGGATTATTTCAACTGGATGGCGCCCTGGATGAAAGCGTTGCCGGGGCAGTCTTTGTCATGGGCAGCAGGGCCATCACACCGGGTACCATCCCACTCAAGACATTCACCGGCATCTGCCACGAACACAAGGTCCCGGTCCTGGTAGACGCGGCCGGGGAAGTCAATATCCAACAATTTATCGATCAAGGAGCCGACCTGGTCGTTGCCAGCAGTCATAAATGGCTGGGCGGACCGACGGCCGGCTTAATTGCCGGACGATCCGATCTGGTTCACGCTTGTTTTCTCAACGGCGAATTTGGGATTGGCAGACCCATGAAGGTTGGAAAGGAGGGGATCGCCGGGCTGATTGGAGCCCTGGAAACATTTACCACGCGCAACGGGGCAGAACAGAAGACTCGTGGGGAAGCCATCGTCAAACACTTATACTCTCTCCTCAATGATGAGCCAGGCATACAGCTAAAAATCATCAATCCACCCGTAAATTCCATACATTCCTGTGGTCTCAGGATTTTTGTTGATCCTGGATTCGCGGGTTTAGCAGCCTGGGAATTGAGCGAGCGTTTGTTGAAGGGTAACCCCCGGATTGCTCTGGACGCTTACGACGCATCCGAAGGATATGTAACAGTCAATCCAGGCCTTTTGGATTTCGGGGATGATGAAATAATCGCTTCTCGAATTAAAGAAGTCACTGCTGACGCCCGAAAAAGTGGCACGGAACCGCAAGAATATATCCCGCGCTTCGAGACGCTTGTCTCACATCTGCGAGATTGGCGTGATGAGTATCCTGTTTTGAAAAATTAGCAGACCTATCCGGTCCGAGCCCTAATGTGTAGGATTATTTCTCTTTCAATTGACGTGCCTGCACAAATATACCGGCAGCCATGAGCACGAGAAAGATGATGGTCGCGATGGCGGCACCTAAAGTCCATTGTTCGAAAAGCTTTCCGGTAACGGCATTGGCGCCGGCCCAGGAAGTCAGCAAGATTAAGCCCCAATCAAAGAGGAAAAGCATCAACTAAAAGCCAAGCACCGCCCCAATCAGCGCCATCAACATCCAGCCCCAATCGATGCCAAACAAGCTGAGGAAGATTGGCAATCCAACTGAACCTGCCAATGCCCCGGCAATGTAGCCGACGATTTTGATAAACTTCGTGGCCAGCCAGGCAAGGATCATGCCAGCAACAACTGCCACAATCAGTCCCAACCACCCACCCCCGAACAGGTTATCAAACAAATTGTAAGTAAATAAGAAAGCCACCAATGCGACTACCAGCCAGAAAAACCTGCGCCTGGCGAAGAGCAGCAACAAACCTGCAAGAATCGAAAGTGCAAATGAAATCCAGTCCATTTGAGCCTCCAATCAGAAATTAGCGATCAAGAAAAAGACAAACAAACCACATTTATAACGCCCAATCAAAGATACCCTCGCCCACATCACCCACTGGAAGGCAGACACTGCCCGCAGGGCGCGGGGACAGCGCAAACCACCCGAGGAGCGCGGGCTGAATGAATTCGACAGCAACCATCTCATTTATACGCGCTGGCGCGAGCGCTCTTCACAGGAGATCCTGACCTGGCACAGGCAGGTGCAACAGGACGTGCTAACTGCGCTGCATGAGGCGTCAGAAGAATGGTTCAATGGCAAGGAGCACAGGCAGGAATGGCCCTACGACCTCGACGGTCACTCATCCTGGCACCGGGTGAAGGAAATCGAGCGGGTTCTACAGATCTCCCAAAGGTAGATCGGGCGAGTCGGGTGCCTCCGGGGACAATAATTTCAAGACCTCGTAGACCAGAAATGCCGGCCAGACGAGTCCCTTGAGGAATCCCACCACGCCCTCCTTGGGTGTCCTGGCGCGGCCGATGTAAAAGACCAGGCGCCAATCATACCCAATCCATAAACGGCATCGGAGGCGCTCTGAACCTTCATGTTTACTTTTCCATTTTCTGGTTCGCTTGGGGTGATTTCAGTGGTCATTTCAACTCCTTTTTGGATCTCTTTTGATCCATCTTTCACTCAAACAGTATAACAGAACGATGGTCAAGCATGAGGTGGTGCCAGGATGAGTTTTCGCCCCCAGCTATTGACCTGGAGTATAAACAGCCAGGATTTGTTGGGCATAATCGGCCACGCTGGAACGCAGCGCGAGCGGCTCGAGCACTTCGATGGCGCCACCAAAGCCCAGGATGCGGGTACGGGCTGTCTCAAAATTCTCAAAGGTCAAGCTCATGATCTGCCAGCCCTCCCGCTGACCGGCAGAGGCAGGCAGGTTGGTGATATCCTGCCGGTTCTCGCGCAACTGCCTGGGTAAGCGCACCGCCAGTGCCGGTGAAACCAGTGCGAGTACCCAATATTGCGGGCGAGTTTGTTCGAATTCCGCACACCAGTTTTGCCAGAAAGCAGCCAGATCAAAATCCGCCGGTCGCTCAAGGCCTTGGGGCAACATATCCGCCGATAGGATGCGCGAGACGCGCCAGGCGCGGATACGATCATCCCGTGAATAGACCATGTACCAGACACTGGCTTTGGCAACCAGTCCATACGGAGCCACAATGTGCTCGCTGATCGCATTGAAATCACCGCGATAACTGACCTGTAACAGGCGGTCCTGCCAGACAGCCTGCTGGATGATCTGCAGGCACGGCGTAGGCTCTTCGGGTTGGGACCACCAGGCAGAATCCAAATGAATCCGCTGGCGCGCCTGTACCTGCTGCTGGCGTGCAGAGGCAGGGACGGCTGCGGAAAGCTTAAGCAAAGCAGCCTTGAGTTCCTTCCCCACACCCAGGCGCACCAGCGGCTCTGGGATGTTGAGCATCGATAAGGCCTGGGCTTCCTCCGGTCGCAGTCCAGTCAAATCCGTCTGGTAGCTTTCAACCAGCGAAATCCCACCCCCGGGACCACCTTCCGTATAAACAGGGATGCCCGCAGCATTGAGGGCGATGACATCGCGGTAAATGGTGCGCTCGGATACTTCGAGCTCGAGGCTTAGCTGGCGAGCAGTCAGGCGATCCCGCGTTTGCAAAAGCATTAACATTGAAATCAAACGGTCTGCGCGCATTCGTTCCTTATCTGCCAGAAGCCTGGCTATCAGCAAATCTGGGAGGACCAATAATCCCTACACATTTTACCAAATATCCCTGACATAAGATGTCAGGGATAAGAAGTTATATTATCTACGCACATGTGCAGAAAGAAAAATTCTTACACAAGGAGTATCAAATGAGTGAATTGGACGTACGAATCGAAACCTTACCTCCGATGCGCGTTGCCAGCGCCTATGGATTCGGCCCTCACCCTGAAGACATAGCCCATGCAAAGATGACAGGTTTCCTTAAAGCGAAAGGCTTGCTGGAGGGCTACGGGACCAAGGTTCTGCATTATGGGTTTAACAACCCCAACCCCTCCTCGGGCAGCCCGAACTACGGCTACGAGATCTGGGCAGTTGTGCCTCCAGAAGTGGAACCGGAAAGCGATATCCGCCTGGTGGAGTTCTGCGGCGGCCTGTATGCGGTCACCCGCTTCGAAAACCTCGAGAACATCGGCAGCGTCTGGAGCGAGCTGGTCAGGTGGAGGGAGAACAGCTCTTACCTCCCAGCCCACCACCAGTGGCTCGAGCACCTGCTCAATCCTCTCGAGCCAGACATAACCAAATACGTCTTTGACCTATACCTGCCGATCAAAGAGTAAAATTTGATGCTGGGTGGATCGCTCAACAATTAAGCGATTCACTCAGCCTACGAATTCGGATCAAGTCCTACGAAATCGGTTCGAGTACCAGGCTCGCCTCCAGAGATTGCTCGATCTCGTCACGGCGGAAAAGCATCGGGTGGTACTCCCCCTGAAACCAGGGCTTGACCCCGTCGCGGTAGTGGTGGCTGGCCAGGTGACCTGACTGCCCGGGAAGCAGCAAGCCCTGGCAGTGCTCGAGGTCGCTGAGATCGGCGATGAAGCGAAATGGAGGCCCGACCATGGAACGCCGCTCGCGGTCCGCAAAGGCCGTCACGGCTGCCCAGATGGTGGTGGCGTCGCCACCGATTGGGAAGGGCCCGAGGTTGAAGACCCGGTCGAGCGGTTTTTGCCCACCCAGGACATGCGCCACGGTCAACCGGTGCAGCCTGCCCCATTGCCATTTCTTCCAGTCCGGTCCAAGCTCCTGCTTCAGAAAGTCCACTCCCTGGCGCAGAGCCAGCCTCAGAACATCGTCACGGCGCTCGCCCTTGCCCAAGTCGAACCAGGGCGATCCCGGCTGTTCCAGCAGGTGGACAAACCACTCCCAGGTATGGTCTGGCCACTGACCGGCAAACGGCCCCTTGCCCTGGATGCGCACCCCCAGGTCGCCCAGCCAGCGCTCCAACAGCAGGCGCACTGCCTGGCGGGCGGTCGCCTCGAAGACACATGCCTGGGCGGAACCGGCCGCGAGCTCCCCATCCCAATCCCGCATGCCCTCCACGATCTCCATCAAGTCAGGATCGACTACGTCCAAATTTGCCAGAGCCCGTCCCAACAAGCGAGCGCTGATGGCGTTCTGGTCGAAGTGCATCTTTTTAATGTAGGTTATGTCAACTTTAGGCCTGGCCTCCAGCAGCTCGACGATGCGCCCGGCGCGCTCCGAGATCAGGAAATCCTTGCCGAGACAGTAGGCGTAATCTGGCAGATTGGGCTGGTTGTTGGCGGTGGCGATAAAACCGGCCGGAGGGTTCTCCACGTGCGGCATGCCATCGAAGGGGATGTCGCCAATCCATTCGTTCTCACCCGTCCACCCCGAAACCGGGACTGAGCCATCGCCCTGGGCGCGCACCGGGATGCGCCCGTTCATGGTGTAGCCGATGTTGCCTTGCACATCGGCGTAGACCACGTTCTGGGCTGGATCGGAGAATTTTCGCAGCGCCTGGTGGAACTGGGCGCAGTTTTCGGCACGGTTGATTTGAATAAACGCTTCGAAAACATTGCTGGGATCCAATGCCGTCCAGCGCAGCGCAAGGGGCGGGGCATCTGGAAAAGCATCCCGGAATAAAGAATTGATGATAGGCCCATGGTGGGTGCTGACGACCTCCTCGGCGACGACCTTACCGCGTTTGACCTTGATCTGCTCCTGGCGCACTTCCGCCTTCAGCCACTGCCCCCGGAACTCGTACTCCCATTCACCGGCATCGGAACGGCGCAGATGTTCTTCGAAAAGATCCTGCGCATCCGGGCAGGCATCCGTAAAGCCCCAGGCCAGCGAGTGATTGTGCCCGGCGATGACCAGCGGAACCCCCGGGAAACTCACCCCGCTGGCATCCAGGCTGCCACCGACCAGGTGGTTCTCGTACCAGATGGCAGGCGCGCTCAGCTCCAGGTGCATATCGTTCGCCAGCAAGGGCTTACCGCTGGTCGTGCGCGAGCCATGCACCACCCAGTTGTTGCTGCCAACCCCTTCCCCGGCATGCGGCCCGGTGATGGCGCGCGTGGCATCGGCGATCTTTTCACCGGCCAGGGAATTTCCAAGTTCGAGGATCACCGCCCAGGCGCGCTCGATATCGAGCTCCAGGCTGGCCGTCTTTTCGGCGCCCAGGCGGCGCATGATCTCGCCGCGGTAAAATTCAGACTGCCAGTTGCCGGCCAGGGTCCAACACATCAACTTCGCCCAGCTTGTGATGTCGGCTCTCTGCCAGGGCTCTGGCTGGTAGCCCAGCAGCACGAACTCCAGGGGCAGCTTGCGCTTGCTGATGGCGCGCTCGATCCAGGCGTTGGCGCCGGCGCAGTAAGCGTCCAACAAACCGCGCAGCTCCCCGCCAGCCTGATCAGCCTCCAGCTCTGCCGTGCGGCGCAGGCTGAGGGTGCGCATCACCCGATCAAAGGGCAGCCCGGCTTCGCCCAGGATCTCCCCCAGGCGTCCAGAGACGACCCGCCGGATGAAGTCCATCTGCCACAGGCGCTCCTGGGCGTGGACGTAGCCCTGTCCAAACAGTACATCCTGCTCCGACCCAGCATAGATGTGCGCCACCCCCCAGCGATCGCGCAGGATTTCCACAGGTCCGGCTGTCCCAGACACAGGCAGCGTTCCTTTCGTTTGCGGCAGGCGAGCGCGGCTGATGCTCCAAAATACCGGTTTGAGGACGGCGCCAAGGATGGGATTCAGAAAGTCGTCTTTGAGGTTCATAGGGAATCCTTTGAGCCAGGTTGTGAAGATATGGGTATTTTACCCGGAATCATTGATCCACTTATGGTCCCATTTATTTCAGAAATTGCCTATTGACATTCAATAATTTATATACTATAATATTTTTGTAGTATATAATTTACGTACCATGACCATAAGGAGGTGGATCATGTCTCAAAATCGAAAACTAAGACCGGACAGGTCGATCAATGGGATCATACCCTTCCTGTCCATCCTGTTCCTCTTTGGACTCGGT
>Ga0209254_10003352_pt1 | contig 14602 bp, 26 predicted proteins | sample FrelakmetDIP11DI_FD_187148 | JGI IMG/M metagenome (GOLD analysis project Ga0209254, IMG submission 187148) | Freshwater lake sediment microbial communities from the University of Notre Dame, USA, for methane emissions studies - DIP11 DI (SPAdes)... | ecosystem: Environmental > Aquatic >...
TTGCGGTGGGCGCAGGGTCGGCCGACTCCGCAGCCGGCGCGGCCTTGTCGGTCAGCATCACGAGGGCCATCGGCGCCGCATCGCCAGCCCGGAAGCCCATTTTCAGGATGCGCAGGTAACCACCCGGACGCCCCTTGAAGCGGGGACCGAGGTCATTGAACAGCTTGCCGACCGCCGGGCGATCACGCAGGCGGTCGAACGCCAGGCGCCGGCGGGACACGCCGTCTTCCTTGGCGAGCGTGATCAGGGGTTCGACGACGCGCCGCAGCTCCTTGGCCTTGGGCACCGTGGTCCGAATCGTCTCTTCACGAATCAGCGACGCGGCCATGTTGCGGTACATGGCAGTCCGGTGACTGCTCTTCCTGCCGAGGGCTCGGCCGGCCTTACGGTGCATCATCGCGGGTAATTCCGATCAGTCTTTATTTATCAGGCGGCCATGTCGTCGTGCTTGGCCAGACCCGGGGGCGGCCAGTTCTCGATACGCATACCGAGGGAAAGCCCGTGGCTTTCCAGCACTTCCTTGATCTCGGTCAGGGACTTCTTGCCGAGGTTTGGCGTGCGGAGCAGTTCGACTTCCGTACGCTGCACGAGATCGCCGATGTAGTTGATGTTCTCCGCCTTGAGGCAGTTGGCCGAACGCACCGTCAGCTCGAGCTCGTCCACGGGACGGAGCAGAATGGGTTCGATCTGGGATTCGGCAGCCGTTGACGTGGTCTCATCCTGACCGCGCAGCTCCAGGAACACATCCAGCTGATCCTTGAGGATCGTGCCAGCGCGACGGATGGCTTCTTCAGGATCGATCGTCCCGTTGGTCTCGACGTCCAGGACGAGTTTGTCCAGGTCCGTGCGTTTCTCAACGCGAGCCGACTCGACCGTGTAGGTCACCTTCCGGACCGGACTGAACGACGCATCAAGCCGCAACCGGCCGATGCTGGTGCTCTGCTCATCCGGATCCTGCTGAGTGACGGCAGCGCGATAGCCGCGACCGCGCTCAATCGTCAGCAGCATCTTGAGTTCGCCACTGCTGGTCAGATTGGCAATGATCTGCTTCGGGTTCACGACTTCGACGTCATGATCCGTGACGATATCGCCCGCTGTCACGGGGCCGGGGCCCTTGCGGTGCAAGGTCAGCTCCACGCGATCCCGCGAGTGCATGCGGATTGCCACGCCCTTCAGGTTCAGCAGGATCTCGACTACGTCCTCCTGAACACCCTCGATGCTGGTGTACTCGTGGAGCACGCCCTCGATCTCCGCCTCCACAATGGCGGCACCCGGCATGCTCGACAGCAACACACGACGCAGTGCATTGCCCAGAGTGTGGCCGAACCCGCGCTCCAGGGGCTCGATGACAATACGCGCGCGATTACCCGTTTCCGCCTGGACCCGGACGCTGCGTGGCTTCAAGAATTCGCTGATTGCTGACTGCATATCTGACAGGCCTCCTAAAATACCTGGACCTGAATCACGTCTAAAAAACTACTTGGAATAGAGCTCGACGACGAGGTTCTCGTTCACGTCGGGCAGGATGTCATCCCGGGCGGGCAGGTTCTTCAACCGGCCGACCAGAGCCTGGTCGTCCACCTCGACCCAATCGGGGAAGCCAACCTGGCTGGCCATGGACACCGCATTCTTGATTCGCGGCTGAGCCTTGGCTTTCTCGCTGACCTCGATCTTGTCGCCAGCGGCAACCTGATAGGACGGAATATTGACCAATTCGCCGTTCACCTTGATGGCGCAGTGGCTGACCAGCTGGCGCGCTTCAGCGCGCGTGGCGCCAAAACCCATCCGATAGACCACGTTGTCCAGCCGACCCTCGAGAAGCTTCAGCAGGTTCTCACCGGTCGACCCCTTCATCCGGGCGGCCTTGTGGTAGGTGTTGCGAAACTGGCGCTCGAGCACGCCGTACATGCGACGAAGCTTCTGCTTTTCCCGAAGCTGCAACCCGTAGTCTGAAACCCGGGCCTTGCGGGCGCCCTGTACGGTTCCCGGGGGGGTCTCCAGTTTGCACTTGGTTTCGAGAGGCTTGATGCCGCTCTTCAGGAAAAGGTCAGTACCTTCCCGTCGGGCGAGCTTGCAAGTTGGTCCACGATATCTAGCCATATTGGATCGTCCTTAAACGCGACGCTTCTTCGGCGGGCGACACCCGTTGTGGGGAATCGGGGTAATGTCTTCAATGTTGCTGATGCGAAAGCCAGCGGAGTTGAGCGAACGGACTGCAGACTCACGCCCCGGCCCTGGTCCGCTGACAAAAACCTCAAGCGCCTTCATGCCGTACTCGAGAGCGGCCTGGCCGGCCCGCTCTGCCGCCACCTGGGCGGCAAACGGTGTGCTCTTGCGCGAGCCTTTGAAACCACAGCTCCCTGCTGTCGCCCAACTGAGCGTATTGCCCTGTCGGTCGGTGATCGTCACGATCGTGTTGTTGAACGTGGAATGCACATGGGCAATGCCGTCAACAACGTGACGCTTGGAACTCTTCCGCGCCTTGGGGGTAGCGGGTGTCGCGGTTGCCCCGTCCACTGCCGGTGCGGCCACGGCTGCGGGCGCTACTGCGGGGACATCGGCTGCTGCTGGATCCTGGGCCATCTAATTTCTCTTCTCTCAACTTGTTCGTTGTGGCTTGTTCGTTCTAACTTGTTCGTTCTGGCTCGATTAGTGCGTGTTACCTGCGAATGGCGCGCCGGGGGCCCTTGCGGGTCCGTGCGTTGGTCCGCGTGCGCTGCCCTCGCATGGGCAGCCCCTTGCGGTGGCGGATACCCCGGTAGCACCCAAGGTCCATCAACCGCTTGATGCTCATTGAAACTTCGCGCCGCAGGTCGCCCTCGACGGGAAAGCGCGCGATCTCGGAACGGATACGCTCAATCTCGGGCTCGCTCAGGTCCTTGACCTTCACGTTTGGCTGAATGCCGGACGCTTCGCACACACGCAGTGCCCGATTGCGACCCACACCGAAAATGTGCGTTAGCGCGATGCCGACATGCTTGTTCGGCGGAATATTGATACCAGCTATACGTGCCATGACTTAACCCTGCCTTTGCTTGTGCCGGGGATCACTGCAGATCACCCTGACCACGCGCTTGCGACGAACGATCTTGCAGTTCCTGCAGATCTTCTTGACTGATGCCCGAACCTTCATAACTGACTCCCGTCGTCAGCGCCTAGCGGAGCTGACCCGCCCTTCCATAGCCGCCGAAGTTGGCCTTCTTCAGCAAGCTGTCGTATTGATGAGACATCATGTGTGCCTGTAACTGGGCCATGAAATCCATGGTCACTACCACGATGATTAGCAACGAGGTGCCGCCAAAATAGAACGGCACACGCCAGTACAGAATCATGAACTCCGGCAGCAGGCACACCGCCGTCACGTATATGCCACCCCAGAACGTCAATCGGGTGAGCACCTTGTCGATGTAGGTCGCGGTCTGCTGGCCGGGGCGAATTCCGGGAATGAATGCCCCGCTCTTTTTCAGATTATCCGACGTCTCGCGAGAGTTGAAGACCAGCGCCGTGTAGAAGAAGCAGAAAAACATGATCAGGCTGGCGTACAGCAGAATGTAAATCGGCTGTCCAGGTGACAGTTGAGCGGAAACGTCCTGCAACCAGCCGAAGCCCTCATTCGTCCCGAACCAGCTGGCGATAGTGGCGGGAAAAAGGATGATGCTCGACGCAAAGATTGGTGGAATCACGCCGGCCATGTTGATCTTGAATGGCAGGTGGCTGGCCTGTCCCGCGTAGACGCGGCGTCCCTGCTGCCGCCGGGCGTAATTCACCGTGATCCGCCGCTGGCCCCGCTCCATGAACACCACGAAGGCGGTTACCCCACCGACGAGCAGAACAAGGATAAGGGCGATCGCCGCATTCATCTCACCCGTATTCACCAGTTCCAGAGTGCCGCCGATCGCCGACGGCAGGCCAGAAATGATGCTGGAGAGAATGATCATCGAAATGCCGTTACCGATGCCGCGTTCCGTGATCTGCTCGCCGAGCCACATGAGGAACATGGTGCCGGTGACCAGCGTAATCACCGCCGTGAAGATGAAGCTGAAGCCGGGGTTGAGCACGAGCCCCTGATTCTGCAGGGCATAGGCAGCGCCGAGGGACTGCACCAGTGCGAGACCCACCGTGCCGTAGCGCGTGTACTGGGTCATCTTGCGGCGCCCGGATTCGCCCTCCTTGCGCAACTGATGCAGTTGCGGAAGCACGTGTCCGGCCATCTGCACGATGATGGACGCGGAGATGTAGGGCATGACGCCGAGCGCAAAGATGCTGAGCCGCATCAGAGCGCCGCCGGAGAACATGTTGAACATGGCGAGGATCGTGCCGGACTGTTCCTTGAAGAACTGGTCCAGCGCTCCCGGATCGATGCCCGGCACGGGTATGAACGTCCCGATCCGGTAGACGACCAGGGCGCCAAGCAGGAACAACACGCGCTGACGGAGGTCAGCGAAGCGCGATGCCTCGCCAAGTGCCTTCGCCGGGTTAGTGATGTCGCCCTTTGCCACGGTAGTTGTTGCCCTTAATCTTTTGCTTTGGCAGTTTGAATTGACGGGGTGCCGCTAGTCTTCGGCCGCTAGTCTTCGATGGTGCCGCCGGCCGCTTCGATGGCCTTGCGTGCGCCCGGAGTAACCTTGATGCCCTTGAGTTTCACGGCCTTCTCTAGCTTGCCGGACGCAATAACCTTGGCGGTTTCCACGTCCTTGCCCACGATCTTGGCGGCTTTCAGGCTGGGGAGGTCAATCAGGCCGCCCTTGACCAGGGTCAGTTCGTGCAGGCGCACTTCGGCAGTGGCCGACAGCAGGTGCGAGACGAAGCCAATCTTCGGCAGTCGCCGCTGAATCGGCATCTGGCCGCCTTCAAAGCCGACCTTGTGATAGCCGCCGGCCCGGGCTGACTGTCCCTTGTGACCACGGCCACAGGTCTTGCCCTGGCCAGCCGAACTGCCCCGTCCGACGCGCTTGCGGGCCTTGCGGGAGCCGGGCTTCATGGTATTGAGTTTCATGACTGTTCCTTGGGTTACCGGCGGCCTCAAGCCTGCTCGACGAGCAGCAGGTAGGCAATGCGATTGATCATGCCCCGGTTTTCCGGCGTGTCAGTCACGACGACCGACTGGTGCATTCGCCGCAGGCCCAGACCCGACACACAGGCACGGTGGCTTTTCAGCCGACCGAACTTGCTCTTTACCAGGGTGAGCCTTACTTGTTTGGCGGCTTGTTTCGAGGTGGCCTTCGACGTTGCCATGGCTTTAACCCACCAGATCCGCGAGCGACTTGCCACGCTTGGCGGCGATGGCATCCGGCGAGCGCATGTCCTGCAGGGCGTTCATCGTGGCGCGAACCACGTTAATCGGATTGCGGGATCCGTAGCTCTTCGCCAGCACGTTGCGCACGCCGGCGCACTCAAACACCGCCCGCATCGCGCCACCGGCAATAATCCCGGTACCGTCTGAGGCTGGCTGCATATAGACACGGGTTGCGCCATGGGTGCCCGACTGTGCGTAGTGCAGCGTGTCCTTGTGCAAGGGGATCGGCTTAAGGTCCCTGCGGGCCGCCTGCATTGCCTTCTGAATGGCAGCGGGCACTTCCCGGGCCTTGCCATACCCAAATCCAACTTTGCCCTTCCCGTCGCCGACGACGGTGAGGGCGGTGAAGCCGAACTGCCGGCCACCCTTGACGACCTTCGCCACGCGATTCACGGAGACGAGCTTCTCGAGATAGTCGTCCCCATCGCCTGAGCGTTCCGGAGCCATGCCTGCCTGTTTACGAGCCACTGTCAGAACTCCAAGCCGTTTTCGCGGGCTGCCTCGGCCAATGCCTTGACTCGCCCGTGGTACTGAAATCCGGACCGGTCAAACGCCACGCGCGTAACACCGGCCGCCTTCGCCTTCTCTGCGATCGTTCGGCCCACCACGGCGGCGGCCGCTATGTTGCCGGTGCCATCCAGGGCTTCCCGCACGTCTTTCTGCAAGGTGGACGCGGCTGCCATCACCGTGCCGCCATCAGGACCGATGACCTGGGCATAAATGTGGCGCGGCGTGCGGTGAATGGTGAGCCGGGCCACGCCCAACTCACTGATCTTGGAGCGCGAGCGCCGAGCCCGCCGCTGTCTGCTGTCTTTCTTGTTCATTGCGACCCGAAGTCACGATTGCCTGGTATTCAGCCACTGGACTGAACCCTGCGCAGTCGCTTACTTCTTCTTCGCCTCCTTGAGTACAACCTTCTCACCCGCATACCGCACACCCTTGCCCTTGTAGGGCTCGGGTGGCCGATAGCGGCGTATATCGGCGGCAACCTGGCCGACCTTGTGCTTGTCGGCGCCCTTGATCAGGATTTCAGTCTGGCTGGGCGTCTCAATGGTGATGCCCTCAGGTACCGGAAAGGCCACCGGATGCGAGAACCCAAGTGTGAGGTTCAGCTTCTTGCCCTGAGCCTGGGCGCGATAGCCGACGCCGACCAGCTCGAGCTTGCGCTCAAACCCCTTGAAAACTCCGTTGACCATATTGCTGAGCAACGCCCGGGTGGTGCCAGCAATGGCACGAGCACCCTGCGCTTCGGTAACGCTGGAGATCCGGGCCTCACCATCGACCACCGCAACCGCAACTTCGGGGTGCAGCGCAAGACTGAGCTCGCCCTTCGGACCCTTGACGCGAACCTTGCCACTGGCCTGGGTCAACTCGACCCCTTTCGGCAGCGGCACCGGCATCTTTGCAACTCTGGACATTCTCTAATTACCTACGAGACCATCGCCAGGAATCAATTCCTAGGAAACTATGCAGATCACTTCGCCACCATGGCCACCGGCACGGGCGTTGCGATCACTCATCACGCCCGCTGGCGTCGACACGATGGCAATACCAAGGCCACCCTGGATCTTCGGCAGTGAATCCTTGCCCCGGTAGATCCGCAGGCCGGACTTGCTGACGCGCCGAATCGCGTCGATGACGGGGCGCCCATCAAAATACTTGAGCTCAATCGTCAGCTCGCGCTTATTGCTGCCCGTGTCCGTGGCCTCAAAGCCAACGATATAGCCTTCATCCAGCAGGACCTTGGCAATGGCTTCCTTCTGCGTGGAAGACGGCATTGTCACGCCGGGCAACGCCACTCTCTGGGCGTTCCGGATGCGGGTCAGCATGTCAGCGATAGGATCAGAAAGACTCATTTTTCGTTTACTCGTTTCGTTTACTCGTTTTGTTTACTTGGCGGCGTCTGCTCTCGCGATGCCAGTTACCAGCTCGCCTTCCTCAATCCGGGAATATCGCCCGCGAGCGTGAACTCCCGAAGCTTGACTCTGGACAGGCCAAACTTCTGGTAGTACCCCCGCGACCGGCCAGTAATGGCACACCGGCTGCGGATGCGGCAGGGGCTCGAATCGCGGGGAAGCGCCTGCAGCTTATCCATCGCGGCCTGCCTGTCGTCGGGTCGCGCCTTGGGATTGCCGATAATTGCCTTGAGCGCCTGACGCTTTTTTGCGTACTGCTGCACCAGCTTGGCGCGCTTCACATCGCGGAGAACCATCGATTTCTTGGCCATAACGTGCCTTATGAGTCTGCTTGCTGGGCCGATTTGCGGAAGGGAAAATTGAAGGCATCGAGCAACGCCCGGCCGCGGACGTCGTCTCCTGCGGTCGTCGTAATCGTGATATCCATGCCCCGGATCATGTCGATCTGGTCGTAATCGATCTCCGGGAAAATGATCTGCTCCTGGATGCCCATGCTGTAATTCCCGCGGCCATCAAAGGAACGGGCATTAAGCCCGCGGAAGTCACGAATACGAGGCACAGCAACGCTGATCAGTCGATCCAGGAACTCCCACATGCGCTTCCGGCGCAGTGTGACCTTGCAGCCCACGGGATAGCCCTCCCGGACCTTGAAGGTGGCGACGGACTTCCGGGCAAGCGTGATCTGCGGCTTCTGTCCGGCAATGCGCGTCATATCCTGCACGGCCTTCTCGATAACCTTCTTGTCTGTGATGGTCTCGCCCACGCCCATGTTGAGCGTGATCTTTGAGATACGCGGGAGCTCCATGACGTTGTCGACGCCAAGCTGCTGCTTGAGCTTCGGAACGACCGTGCTGGCGTAGTATTCCTGCAACCGTGCCATATCTTTATTCGCGCCTCCCTTGTCACCCGGGGCGACTGCCCCGGCGTGCCTCAGGCGTCTACGACCTCATTGTTCGACTTGAAATAGCGGACCTTGCGACCATCCTCGAGCGTCCGATAACCGATTCGCCCGGCCTTGTCGGTGGTCGTATTTAACAGTGCAACATTCGACACATGCAGTGACATCTCCTTCTCGACGATGCCGCCCTGCAGACCCTTGGCCGGGTTCGGCTTCTGATGCCGCTTGACCACGTTCACGTTATCGACCCACACCCGCTCACCATCGATACGGTTGACAGTGCCCTTGCGGCCCTTGTCGCGGCCCGCAATGACGATGACCTGGTCGTTCTTTTTGATGCGCTTCATCTTCTTACTCTGCTCACAGCCTGCTCACAGCACTTCGGGCGCCAGGGAAATGATTTTCATGAATTTCTCGTTACGCAGTTCCCGGGTCACTGGCCCGAAGATGCGCGTGCCGATGGGCTCTAGCTTGTTATTCAGGAGTACGGCAGCGTTGCCGTCAAAGCGAATCACGGAGCCGTCGGAACGGCGAACACCCTTGCGGGTGCGCACGACAACGGCGTTATAAACCTCGCCCTTCTTGACCTTGCCCCGCGGGATTGCATCCTTGATGCTCACTTTGATGACATCACCAATGTATGCATAGCGCCGCCGGGTGCCACCAAGCACCTTGATGCACATCATCTGCTTGGCACCGCTATTGTCGGCGGCCGCAAGGTAAGTCTGCATCTGAATCATGATCGTTTCCCGGTAATGCCAGCGTTGCTGAGGCCTGGTAAGTGCGGTCCCGTCAGGGGCCCGCCGCCTACGCCTTGCCCGAAGCCTCTGCCCGACGAAGAACCTCGACGAGCCGCCATGCCTTCCGCTTCGAGTACGGCCGGCATTCGGTGATCGACACCAGATCGCCCGCCCGGGACACGTTGCCTTCGTCGTGGGCAAGAAGCTTGGTCGTGCGCCGCACGTACTTGCCGTACTGGGGGTGCTTGACCAACCGCTCAACAACCACCGCGATGGTCTTTTGCATCTTGCTGCTCACAACCGTGCCAGTGAGCGACTTGATCGGACCGACAACCTGGTCGGCATTATCTTTTGCCGCGCTGACTGCCGGACTGCTATTTGTAGTGCTCATACCGTGCCACCCGCCTTCTTCTGCCGGGCCTGCTCACTGAGCAGGGTCTTGATCCGTGCGATGCTCTTGCGAGCCTTGTCAAACTGATCCGGACGGCTCAGCTGACCTGTGGCCCGCTGCATCCGAAGATTGAACTGCTCCTTGCGGAGACCGAGCAGCTCCTCAGCCAGCTCGCTCTCGGACTTCTTGCGCAGGTCGTTAATTTTCATCGGCCTGTTACCTGAATTAGATGACTTGACGGCTCACGAACGTCGTGGCAACGGGCAGCTTGGAGGCCGCCAACCGAAACGCCTCGCGGGCGATCTCTTCGGTGACTCCCTCCATCTCGTAGAGGACGGTACCGGGCTGCACGAGCGCCACGTAGAACTCGACGTTGCCCTTGCCGCTGCCCTGCCGAACTTCCAGCGGCTTGGCGGTAACCGGCTTGTCCGGAAAGATACGGATCCAGACCTTGCCGCCACGCTTCACATAGCGCGTCATTGCCCGCCGCGCCGCCTCAATCTGGCGGGCCGTCAGCCGACAGCGAGCCGTGGCCTTCAGGCCGTACTCACCGAAAGCGACTGTGTTGCCACGCTGCGCGAGGCCGCGGTTACGGCCCTTGAACTGCTTGCGGAACTTGGTTCGCTTGGGTTGCATCATGAGCGTGATTCCTTAGCGTGCAACCGGCGCTGCAGCTTCTTCTGCTGGCGCTTCCTGCTGATCGAATACCTCACCGCGGAAAATCCAGACCTTGACGCCAATGACCCCGTAGGTCGTCATGGCCTCGGCAAGGGCATAGTCCATATCCGCGCGGAAGGTATGCAGAGGCACTCGGCCCTCCCGGTACCACTCGCTACGGGCAATTTCCCCGCCATTCAGACGCCCGGCTACCATCACCTTGATGCCCTGCGCACCCAGGCGCATTGTGTTTGTCACCGCGCGCTTCATCGCACGACGAAACATCACACGCCGCTCGAGCTGCTGGGCAATGCCCTCGGCCACGAGCCGGGCATCGAGTTCAGGTTTGCGGATCTCGGCAATATTGATTCGGACATCACTCAGACCCATCTTCGCGAGCTTGGCGACCTGAACGCGCAGGCTTTCGATATCCTCGCCCTTCTTGCCGATGACTACTCCGGGCCGTGCCGTGTGAATGGTGACGTTCACCTTGCGCGCCGGGCGCTCGATGTGAATCTTGCCGACCGACGCTTCCTTGAGCTTCTTCATCAGAAACTCACGGATGCGGAAATCTGACTCCACATACTTGGGGAACGTCCGGGAATCGGCGTACCACTTTGACGTCCAGTCCCGGGTGATACCGAGCCGAATGCCGATCGGATTGACCTTCTGACCCATGCTTACTCGTCCGCGACCTGAATGGTGATATGACTACTGCGCTTCTGCCGGGGGGAGGCACGGCCCTTGGCCGATGCCTTGAACCGGCGCATCCGCGGCGCCTCATTGACAAAGATGGTAGCGACCTTGAGTTCGTCAATGTCCGCTGCGTTGTTGTGCTCGGCGTTGGCGATGGCGGAATCAAGAACCTTCTTGATCAGCCCGGCGCCCTTCTTTGGCATCAGATCGAGGATCTGCTTGGCATTCGCGACGGACTTGCCGCGAATGGCATCTGCGACGAGCCGGCATTTCTGAGCCGAGATTCGCGCGTACTTCAATGTTGCGGATACTTGCATCGTCAGATCCTTAAGACGCCGGTGCCCCGGCAGCCTTGGTTTTCTTGTCGCCCGAATGGCCTTTGAATGTCCGGGTGACAGCGAACTCGCCAAGCTTGTGACCCACCATGTTCTCGGTGATCAACACGGGGATGTGATCCCGGCCGTTATGTATCGCTATGGTGAGACCCACCATTTCCGGAATAATCATTGAACGCCGGGACCAGGTCTTGATTGGCCGCCGACTGTTGGTACCCACTGCCGCCCGGACCTTATTGGCCAAGTGCAGGTCGACGAAGGGTCCCTTCTTGATTGAACGCGCCACGTTTCGGATTCCTTAAACTCGGTTACTTCTTGTCGCGCCGGCGCACGATCATGCTCGCCGTCCGTTTGTTGCGGCGGGTCTTGTAGCCCTTGGTCTTGATCCCCCAAGGTGTCACAGGATGACGGCCGCCTGAGGTCTTGCCCTCGCCGCCACCGTGGGGATGATCAACGGGATTCATGGCTACGCCACGAACAGTCGGCCGAATTCCCCGCCAGCGCTTTGCGCCAGCCTTGCCGAACTTGCGAAGATTGTGTTCCTCGCGCCCGACTTCGCCCACCGTGGCGCGGCATTCAACGTGGACTTTGCGCATCTCGCCAGAGCGGAGGCGCACCGTGGCGTAGGTGCCGTCACGGGCAACGATCTGCACACTGCAGCCTGCAGCCCTGGCGATCTGAGCACCCTTCCCGGGCTTCAACTCAACGGCATGCACCAACGTGCCCACCGGGATATTTCGCAGGGGCAACGCATTGCCAAGCTTGATGGGCGCGTCGCGACCCGAGATCACCGAGTCACCAGCCACAAGACCCTTTGGCGCGATAACGTAACGACGTTCGCCATCAGCATAGAGCAGCAGTGCAAGATGCGCGCTTCGGTTGGGATCGTACTCGATACGCTCGACCTTGGCGGGAATGCTGTCCTTGTCGCGCCGAAAATCGATGATGCGATAGAGGCGCTTGTGCCCGCCACCCTTGTGGCGGGTTGTTACCCGGCCGACATTGTTACGGCCCGTACTGCGTACGAGACGCGTCACCAAAGGCGCGTGGGGCTCGCCCTTATGCAAGTTCGGCGTCGTCACTTTTACGACAAAGCGGCGGCCCGGTGAAGTTGGTTTGGTTTGCTGGAGTGCCATGTCTGATCTCTAGACTGCTCTTTGGGCCGTTCTATACGTCGCCATTAGTGTCGTTCCTGCTGCGCTACTTATTGAGCTTATTGAGCGCCGAGGAAGTCGATGTCCTGGCCCTCGGCCAGGGTCACGTAGGCTTTCTTCCAGTCCTGCCGACGACCGGGGCTGCGACCAAAGCGCTTCGCCTTACCCATGCAGTTGACGACCTGCACGGCAGTTACCTTCACCTCGAACATCAGCTCGACGGCCCGCTTGATGTCTGACTTGTCTGCATCCCGCCGAACCTTGAAAACAAACTGCTTAAGCCGCTCTGCCAGCCCACTGCTTTTCTCGGACAAATGCGGACCAATGAGCACCGACATCAGCTTCTCAGTACTCAGGCGAGCCGCCACGGACTTGCCAGCTTCAGCCTTACCTGCTGCTGGCTTCGCGACTTTGACAGGCTTTGCGGCCTTGGCAGGCTTTTCCGCCTTGGCAGGCTTGGCTGCGACGGGCTTTGCATTCATGACAGACGCTCCGACACGGCCTTAACCGCTGCCGACGTTGCCAGGATCTTTTCAAAACGCACCAGCGACACCGGATTCAACTCTTTCACGTCGAGGACTTCCACGGACGGCAGGTTCCGGGCTGACAGGCGAAGGTTTTCCGACCCTTCAGTCACAGTCCCCTTGTCAACCAGGATAAGCACGCGATCGAGGTTGAATCCCCGCAGGTAGGTCACGAGGTTCTTGGTTTTTGGCTTTGCCATTTCAATAGCGTCGACAACAACCAGCCGGTCCTGCCGGATCAGCTCGGAGAATACGGATCGAAGGGCAGCCAGGTACATCTTGCGATTGACCTTCTGCGTGTAGTCCCTCGGCTTGGCCGCGAACGCCCGCCCGCCGCCGACCCAGATAGGGCCACGAATCGTACCGGCCCGGGCCCGACCGGTCCCCTTCTGCTTAAAGGGCTTCCGACCGCCGCCCCGCACTTCAGCGCGAGTCTTCTGGGCCTTCGTGCCGGCCCGGCCTCCCGCCATGTACGCGGTAACGACCTGATGAATCAGGGCCTCGTTGAACTTGGCACCAAAGGCGTCATCCGACACCTCGAGGCTACCGCCCCCCTGGATTGAAAGCTTCATTGGAGGCTCAGCCCTTCCTCTTTCTGCGAACCTTGGCCGCAGGCTTGATCACTACGTGGGAGCCCGCATGCCCCGGCACGGCACCCTGAATCAGAAGCAGATTGCGGTCTTTGTCGACCCGGACGACGGCAAGGTTCAACGTGGTGCGCGCAATGTTGCCCATGTGGCCCGACATGCGCTTACCCTTAAACACCCGACCCGGAGTCTGACGCTGACCGATGGAGCCAGGAGCCCGGTGGGACACGGAATTACCGTGTGTAGCGTCCTGGCTCTGGAAATTGTGGCGCTTGATGGTGCCCGCGTAGCCCTTCCCGATCGTCGTACCACGCACATCCACCAACTGACCAGCCGTGAAGCTGTCAACCGTAATCTGCGAACCGGCCGGATGGGCGCCCGCCTCATCCGCGGTGACCCGAAACTCCCAGAGACCCTCGCCTGGCTCCGCGCCCAACTTGGCGTACTGGCCGGCCAAGACCTTCGTCATCCGGCTCAGCTTTACACTGCCCGTCGTGACCTGAACGGCCGCGTAGCCGTCCGACTCAGCGCTCTTTACCCGAGTGACTCGATTGGGGAACGCTTCAATTACCGTCACAGGCACGGATGCACCATCGTCGGTGAAGATCCGCGTCATGCCGCGCTTTCGTCCTATAAGACCGATAGCCATGCCTGCTTCCTGGTCGTTTCCTGCTTGCCACAAGCCACGCCAACCCCTGGGTTGGCGCACCGGTCGCTGCCTATGAATCCTGCGCGGACACAGCTAGCCCCAGATAACCGGGGAAGCCTGTTTCCGTCGGAGACCCCCAAACCCTCTTCTTTTCTCGAAGGGCCGTGCAGCTGTCCGGAGCACTCAATCGCTCGGCAGGCCCTACGGCGGGTTCACTTTTAGCTTTTTCATCTACGCGTAACGCACTGCAGGGAGGCTGCAGGACACTACGCGGAGCCGGTTAGTATAACAGTCTCTCAGCCGAGTTCAATTTTGCCTATTTGAGCTTGATCTGGACGTCCACCCCAGCCGGCAGCTCGAGCTTCATCAGGGCGTCCACGGTCTTTTCAGTCGGTTCCACGATATCCATCAGCCGCTTGTGGGTCCGGATCTCGTACTGATCCCGGGCGTCCTTGTCCACATGGGGGGAGGAGAGCACGGTAAAACGCTCCGTCTTGCTGGGCAGCGGAACCGGTCCCCGCACCTGGGCGCCCGTGCGCTTGGCGGTATCCACGATTTCCTTGGCCGACTTGTCGATCAGACGATGATCAAAGGCCTTCAGCCGAATGCGAATATTTTGACTCTTAGCCATCTCTATGTCCTTCAATTACTTAATGATTTATCGCGCCTGAAGGCGCTCCTACAAGGCGCTTCTACTTAACAATCTTCGCCACGACACCGGCACCGACGGTCTTGCCACCCTCGCGGATGGCGAAACGC
>Ga0209254_10003354_pt1 | contig 14600 bp, 5 predicted proteins | sample FrelakmetDIP11DI_FD_187148 | JGI IMG/M metagenome (GOLD analysis project Ga0209254, IMG submission 187148) | Freshwater lake sediment microbial communities from the University of Notre Dame, USA, for methane emissions studies - DIP11 DI (SPAdes)... | ecosystem: Environmental > Aquatic >...
GTGGCGGTGGAGCATTGACTCCAGGGGCATTTGTCCAGGGAACGGTGGCGATGACATCGGCTCAGCATCTGCTTTACGACGCCGCACAAGGGTATCTGTTCTACGACGCGGATGGCAGTGGTGTCGGCGCCAAGGTACTGGTTGCCACCCTGGCAGATCATCCGGTGCTCGATGCCGGGGATTTCTGGGTGGCGTGAATGGCGGCGCATTGCTTGCTGCACCGTTTCAGCAGAAGCGGGTTCGGCTTGGCAGCCGATGCCTGTCGATGCAGGGTGCTGAAATTTGGCCTTTTTGACCGGTCGACCGCGACAATGCACCGCCAGTTGAAGTGAATGAACGCGGGGCGGTCGATTATTCGTTGTATCTGATCGACGTGCCTCGAAAGGAAGCTAGCGGAGCAACTGGCCTCTCGCCGCCCGCCGCGATGCTATTTCTCCTTGAATGACCGGTTCATGGAATCGATTACCGGATCGAGCAGGTAGTTGATCGCCGTCCTGGCCTTGGTCTGAATGAACACGTCGGCCGGCATGCCGGGAAGCAGCGATTGAATGCCGGCTTCCTTGATCGAATCGGGGTCAAGAACGATCTGACTCAGGTAGTAGCTTTCTCCCGGCCTTTCCTTGTCGGCCAGGGCGTCGGCAGAGACGTAGGTCAGTTTGCCTTTGACCAGCGGCGTGGTTCGTTGTTTGAAGGCGGTGAGTCGAACCTCTGCGTCCATTCCGATTCGCAACTCGGAAATCGACTCAAGCGGCAGTTTGGCCTCGACAACCAGCTTTTGGTTGGCGGGAACGATGTCCATCAGCGGTTCTCTCGGGGCGATCGTGGCGCCCAGTGTGTGAACCCGCAAATCAACCACGGTGCCGTCTGCCGGGGCGACGACCTGTTGTCGCTGGGCGATGTCCGTCAGTGGTATCGCGCGCTGCTGGATTTCGCTCAACTTGTCCGAGGATTCCTTGAGTTCGGTCGCCGCAGCCTTTTTGTACTCGTTGCGCACGGTTTCGACACGCAATTTGAGGTCAGTCAGCTTCTGGCGCGCCCTTGCGAGATCGGCGCCATGTTCGCCAACGCGCGACTCGTAATCTGTCAGATTGCGCGCCAGCCCCAATAGTCTCGTATTGGAGATGAAGCCTTTTTCCAGAAGCGCACGGTTGGCTGCCAATTCTTCCTGCATCAGGCTCCGTGCCGAACGGTCAGCGTCCAGTTGCGCAGACGTTGCGGTGATTTCGGCTTCCGTTTCCTGAATTTGCTGGTTCAGCAGCTTGATCTGCAGATTGACGGTCTGCCGCCGTTGCTGGAAGAGAGAGAGCTCTTTTGCCAGCACCTCGGCCACTTTTGCGTCATCCTTTGCCTTGAGCGTGACTTCCGCAGGGAATTCGGGTTCGTTGCGAAACGAGCGTTCGGCAACGAGGCGCGCGTTTCGCGCCAGCTCAGACCAGTACTGGCTAATCGTGATGTCGTAATTGGCGTCCACACGCAGATCTTCGAGAAGGATCAGCGGCTGCCCCTTTTTCACGACGGAGCCGTTCTGGACGAGAATCGAACGAACTATCCCGCCTTCCTGATGCTGGACCACCTGACGATAGTTTTCCACCTTGACTTGCCCCCGGCCGACGACAGCGCCATGCAGGGGCGCTAGAAATCCCCATAGCAGGAGTATGGTAAAAGTGAGAATGACGACGATGATCCCGAGTCTGGCCCAGTACCAGGTATGGCTCGCTTCCGGAAACTCGTGTTCCTCATTGGACGACAGGCACCAGCTCTTCAATTCCTTCAGGCGCTCATTGAATTGCATGCTGGGCTCCCTTGATGCCGGGCGCCGTTGCTTCCACGCTCGGCGCCATCCCGAGACGGCTCAATACGGCCAGTCGGGGGCCGAATGCCAATACTGCCCCCTCCTTCAAGACCAGGAGTTTGTCTGCGTCTGCCAACAGGCTTGGTTTATGGGTGACGACGATCAGTGTTCTTTTTTGGGCGCGTAGCTTACGGAATGTCGCGGCGAGCGCGTTTTCCCCTTCGGAATCCAGATAGGCGTTCGGCTCGTCGAGGATAACGATTTTCGGGTCGCCATAGAGCGCGCGCGCCAGGCCGACGCGTTGGCGTTGCCCGCCTGAGAGTGCGGCGCCACCGGGGCCGATTTCAGTGTCGTAGCCATCCTTGAGGTGCAGTATCATCTCATGGGCGCCGGTAGCCTGGGCGGCCTCGATGACCTTCTCGCTGTCAATTTCCGCCATGCGGGCGATATTCTCGCTGACCGTACCAGGAAAAAGTTCGATGTCCTGTGGCAGGTATCCGACTTGCGGCCCCAGGTCTTCCGGGCGCCAATGCTGCAGGTCACCGCCGTCGAGGCGAACGGTGCCGGATAGCGGCCGCCAGACGCCGGTCAGCAGGCGGAGCAGTGTCGATTTCCCGGACCCTGACGGGCCGATCAGCCCCATCATCTCGCCGGGGTCTAGATCGAAGCTGACGGAGCGGATCAGGGGCGGCTGGTCACGTTTGATGGCAAAGTTCAATTTCTCGGCCTGGATGGCCCCCTGCAGTGCGGGGAGGCGTGTTTCGCCACGGACTCCGTCCTTGGTGCTGAGCGCTTCGTCAAGTCGCCGGTAAGACGCATGGGCATTGACCATCATTTGCCAGCTTGAGATCAGTTGGTCCAGAGGCATGAGCGCTCGCCCGACAATGAATGTCGCGGCGATGATGACGCCCGGCGATGCGTGAGCGTTAAGCACAAGAAACATCCCTGCCGCCAGCATGATGATCTGCACGAATTGGCGGCCAAATTTGTTCAGGCCGGTGATGAGCGCCGAATACTTTCCGGTTTCGGCCTGAATCTTCAGGCTTTTACGATTGATCTTTCCCCATCGCTCGACCACGGCGGGGAACATCCCCATGGCATGCACTGCTTCGGCGTTTCTGAGACTGACGTCAATATATTGACCAGCCTTTCGATTGGTGAGCTGAAGTTCTTCGAGCGGGTGCGAACTCACGCGATTGTTCAGAAGGGCGAGAATGAACATTGCTATGGCGGCGACCAGCGCGATCGTGCCCAGTAGCGGGTGAACGATGTAGATGATCAGGATGAAAAATGGCAACCAGGGTGCTTCCATCAGCGCGAGGAAGGCCGGCCCGCCAATGAACGCACGCAATGTAGCAACATCGCGCATCAGGTAGGTGTAGCCGCCCATGCCGGGGGTATGGGCATCGTCCATGACGACTCGCAGGACACGCTCGGCAAGAATGCGATCAAGCAGCAGACTGGAAGCGGTCGTCATGCGCCCTCTCAGCCACTCCACGATGAAATAAAGGAACAGCATGGCGCTGGCCAGGACGGTCAGCCAGAACAGCGTGTTTTCGCTGCGACTGGTCATGACACGGTCGAAAACCTGCATCATGTAGATTGACGGTGTCAAAAGCAGCAGGTCGAGAAAAAAGCTGGAAAGTGCGGTATAGGTCAAAATATACCGATAAGGGCGAAGCAAGTTGTTCATTGTGTGTCCGTAAGGGCGGCTACCGTTGTTTAGCTGCCTGTCAGCTACCCAGTTGGCGGCGACTGATCCCGCCCCATTTGAACAGCCAGGCTAGTGTACGTAGCAATGGGGGAACTGGCAGGTCGCTAAACTGTTTGGTCAGCTCGCCGATGCTGATGGGGTTTTGACGGCGGGCCTGCAGGTGATCGATCAGGCGGGAAAGATTTTGGGCGCTTATCAGACTGCCGGTTCCTACAGCCCAGAGCGGATGGTGGTACATCGAAAGCGCAATGTGACTGGAAACATCCGGGTTGGCCATAATTTGATCGGTTGCCTGCCAAGTCGCCGTCGGGTAATTGGAAAAAAGTTGCGTGGGGTCCGGAAAATGCAGATGTTTCCTGGCTGGCGGCGTCTCAGGCGGTCTCGCCTTGGCCTGGTCGGCCCAAAGGCTTCGATAGCTGCGCATTATCTGCTTCCAGTCATAAAACTCCACCGCGTGTCGTCTGGCTGCCTCCCCCATCTTGGCGCGCAATCCCGGATTGCCGATCAACTCGACGCAGCGCCGAGTGCAAGCATCCAGATCCACGCTGACAGTCTGGCAGGTGTGGGCGAGGTAGTGATCATAATTCAAATGACCCGACGCATGTGCCAGCGCCAGATCGGCCAGGCCGCCAGCCGGCAGGGCCACCGTCGGGATGCGGAAACCGACGACGCCTTCAGGGACGGTGTCGCGGTAGCCATTCCAGTCGCTGACCACAACAGGCAACCCGCAGGCCATGGCCTCGATGGGTGTCAGGCCGAAGGTTTCCTGATAATTGTCGGACAACGACAAAAATACGTCGGCGGCCGACCAGATGCCGAAGCGAACATCGTTTTCCCGACCGTCGACAACGTGCAATTGCAGGTTGGGCGCGAAATCCTTCGCCCCTTTCCGGAAAACCTGCTCGATCGCTTCGTTGGCAAACCATCCGGCAAGTATCAGATGAACCTTGGGGCCGTTCGGCGGTAGCGTGCCGATAGCGGCCTCAAGCGCCTGAAACATGCTGAGGGGATGGGCCTTGGCATGAAAGCTCAAGCGCCCCATGAACAGGAAGGCAACATCCTCGGCGCCGATGCCCAATGCCTGTCGCCAATGGGCGCGTGCTTTAGTATTTGGTGCGTAACGTTCAGTATCGACCCCAAGGGGGATGATCGGTAGCGCAGGCCGGGGTGCCTTGCCGGCAACCCTGGAGGCCCCCAGGCGGCTCAGCAAAAAATCTTCGCGCGCATCCAGCAGGGTTTCAACACTTTCGCGCACTACACGTGACGTGCATACCAGCGAATCCCAGGGCGTGACGGGCGAACTCAGGAAATCCTGAATGAGCTCGATGGCCCCGACTGACGAAATCGTGTGCGTAACCCCGCACAAGCTGTAGGCGTGCGCATTGTCGGCATCGCGCAAGCGGGCCCAATGTCCCAGGTCGGGGCCGGGGAGGTAGAGCGTGCCGGTGCGCCGGGTGGCGCCCAGTTGGGCAGGGCCGTACGCCCGGACGGAAACGCGGGCGTCGATCTCGGCGACGAGATCCCGAAAACGCCCCGCGGCGGTAGGGTTGAGCGCAAGGCAACTCGCCCCGCCGGGCGCTTCGCTGCTTCCGGCAGTCTGCACATAAGCACGTAGAAAACCCTCGCCGGCGGCGTGTCGTCCCATCAATTTGCTGCGCCCGGTCTCGTAGCCGTCAGGGGCAAACAACAGGCTGGCGTTACCTTGCATTCGGACTCTCGGTGGAAAAACGGGTGGTGGCTTGACGGCTTTGTTCAGCATTCAGGAGGTACTTGTTCGCCTCCCAAGAATGCAAACGGGAAATTATAGGGTATTTCCCGTCCGGATTCGGAGCGCGTCGCGTTGCCGCATTCATGACTTTAGAATATTTCAAGTTACCCCTTGGGCGACATTTGAACTGCAATATTTTTGACTTGCAAATTTCATATTTCGTGCATAGACTGAAAGTTGCCGAACCTATACAGTTAGACGGTAAGTTGTATTTTATTTTTATCGTGTGCCCATGGTCTCTTGTGGGCACACTAACGTTATTTTTGTTGACCTGACCTGACCTGACCTGACCGGAGACTTCAATGGCCATTATCAATCCCACCACACAAACACTGGTTGCCGGCAGTTCAGGTAACGATACGATTAACAGCGGCAATGGAACGGTCAATACCCTGATCGGTGGTGCCGGTTCCGATATATACAACGTGGGTAGCGACAGCTTCGATTTCGTCGTCGAAACCGGTGGTACGGCCGGCGGCGTCGATACCGTGGTTGCCAGCAGCAGTTACTCGCTGTCGGCGAATGTCGAGAATCTCAAAGGGGGCGGAAGTTTCCAAACCTATAACGGCAATAATGAAAACAACGTTATCACGTCTACCGGCAGCTACAACAACCTCTATGGCGGTGGCGGCGCCGATACGCTGGTGGGTGACGCCGGTTCCAACGTTCTCGACGGTGGCACGGGTATCGACCGGATGACCGGCGGTGACGGCAGCGATACCTATTATGTCGACAGCACAACCGATGTTGTCGTCGAGAATACGGATACCACGGCGCATTCTGGCGGCTACGACCAGGTGTACAGCACGGCGAGCTACTCGCTGTCGGCCAATGTGGAAGACCTTTACCTGCAAGGCACCGCGGTCAGCGGTACGGGTAACGCGATTGCCAACAATATCTACGGCAACAGCGCGAACAATACGCTGGCCGGCCTGGGTGGCAACGATTATCTCAATGACGGTAGCGGCGGCAACGACCGCCTCGATGGTGGCGATGGCAACGACAACGTATATGACCAGGGCGGCGGCAACGATGTGCTGATCGGCGGGGCCGGTAACGATTATTTGTATGACGACGGTTCTGGCAACGACATACTGAATGGCGGGGCTGGCGACGACCAGTTGCAAGATTACGCAGGTAACAACACCCTGGATGCCGGGGCCGGCAACGATTACCTGTATGCCTACGGGTCGGGTAACGATGTCCTTTCCGGCGGTGACGGCAACGACTACCTTTACGATGCCTCCGGCAATGACAATCTCTCCGGCGGCGCCGGCAACGACACTTTGTATTCCTCTGGTTCGGGCAACGACGTTCTTTCCGGCGGTGACGGCAACGACTACCTTTACGATGCCTCCGGCAACGACAATGTCTCCGGCGGCAATGGCGACGATACGCTGGAGGTCTATTACGGTGTGGACACAGTTGATGGTGGCGCCGGTAATGACGCTATTTACAAATACATGGACGGCACCGGTACGGGGCAGGTCAATGTGGTTACCGGTGGCGACGGCAACGACAATGTGAGCGTCTGGGGCTACGGTGCGGCCAGGATCGACGGTGGCGCCGGCAACGATATCATTCATCTGGAAGGTATCTACAGCAGTTACAGTCAGGTTACCGTCTCCGGCGGTGCCGGCGACGATGACTTCTACATTAATGGTGACGATGACAATTACGATACGACCAGCCTGAAGATCAGCGATGTCTCCGGCAACGACACCATCCATTTGACGGGTGGTGCAGGCAGTTCCTATCTGTACACCCTGGCCAACGGCATCGAAAATCTGGATGCCAGCGGATTGAGCAGCCCGGGCCTGTTGTTGCGCGGCAATGCTGCCGACAACCTGGTGATTGGTACCGGCAGTGCGGACATCATCGAAGGCGGCGCCGGCAACGACACGCTGGACGGCCGCGGCGGCAACGACAACCTGATCGGCGGCGCTGGCAACGACACTTACATCATTTCCGAATTCTGGGATTCCGTGGTCGAATCGGCCGCTGCGGGTACCGATACGGTGATCTCCACGGTGACGCATCAACTGGAAGTCAACGTCGAAAACCTGACACTGATGGGGACGAGCGCGATCAACGGCGCCGGCAACGATCTGAACAACACCATCATCGGCAACAGCAACAACAACGTCCTCGATGGCGGTGTTGGCAACGACGTCTTGAATGGCGGCGCGGGCGTGGACCAGTTGTATGGCCGCGCCGGCAGCGACACGCTGGATGGCGGCACGGGCGCCGATACGCTGGCAGGTGGCGACGGGAACGACGTCTATTTTGTGGACAACGTCGGCGATGTCGTCCTGTATGAAAAGTCAACCGCGGATGGCGGCGGCTTTGACCGGGTTAACAGCTCGGCCACCCATACGCTGGCGGCCAACGTCGAATTCCTGCAACTGACCGGAACCGCCGATATCAATGGCGCCGGCAATGGCAGCACGACCGTCTTCAGCACCGTGGTCGGCAACGATGGTAACAACGTTCTCGATGACAACGGCGGTCTCGCCAGCCTGACTGGTGGCAAGGGCAATGACACCTATGACGTGACCTTCTCGGGCGGTACCGCCGGACAGGACAAGATTGTCGAAGTCGCCGCGCAGGGCACCGACAGCGTCTACGTCACGCTTGACACTGCCCTTCCCTGGGGCGCGGCGACCAAGCTCAGCCTCAACACGACGTTTGCCAATGTCGAGAACCTTTACGTCAGAACCGATTTGACTTCAGTGACTGGTGGAACGCATTTGCAGGTCGAAGGGTCGTCCGCAGACAACGAAATCGTCATCGGCAATGCGGGTTGGTATGATTATGCGGCGCTCAATGTTTCCATCGATGCCGGTGCGGGTAACGATAATGTTAGCAGCGGGTACGGCAACGATATTGTCAAAGGCGGCGCAGGTAACGACTACCTCAACGATGCTGGTGGCAACAACTCGCTGGATGGTGGGGCAGGCAACGATACTCTGTATGCTACTGGCGCTGGGAATGATGTTCTCTCCGGCGGTGACGGCAACGATTACATTGTCGACTACGCCGGCAACAACTCGCTGAGCGGCGGGGCCGGCGCCGACAATCTATATGCCTATGGCTCGGGCAACAACCTTCTCGACGGCGGCGACGGCAACGACTATCTTTATGGTGGTGATGGCAGCGACACGCTGTTCGGCGGAAATGGCGATGATTATCTGAGTGGCGGCAATGGGATCGATACGCTGGCAGGCGGTGCTGGCAACGACACCTACGATTTCGGAACCCAAGTGGATAATGTTTCTGCCGATAGTGCGGGTATCGACACCGTCTTGGCGACCGACCAGAATATCAATCTGAACTCATTAGCCCTTGGCACCATCGAAAACGCGACCGTATCTAATTACAAGGCTGATGACAGCGTCACGCTGATCGGCAACGCTGCCGCCAACGTGTTGACCATCAATGATCCATTCAACAACGGTGGTACGCATTCCCTGGCCGGCGGCGCGGGCAACGACAGTTATGTGCTCGATGTCATTGATCAGGCGTTCGTCGTGACTGAACTGGCGGGCGGCGGCTTCGATACGCTGACCGTGAGCAACCGCATTTCGACGACGCTGGATGCCGAGGTTGAAAAGCTGGTTTTGGGTAACAGCAGCTATAACGGCTATGGCAACGCGGCGGCCAATACCCTGGTCGGCAACAGCCTGAGTAATACCCTGGATGGCGGGGCAGGTAACGACCGTCTTGAGGGTGGCGCTGGTGACGACGATTACATGATCGACTCGACCGGTGACGTGGTGGTGGAAAACGCTGGAGCGGGCTGGGATGTGGCGGTGTTGGTTGCCAACAATCTCTCCTACACGCTGGCGGCCAATGTGGAAGAAGGTGGGATCGATATTGGCGTCACGGGCGCGACGGTGACCGGCAACGTGCTGGACAACATCTTGTGGACAAACGGTCCGGCTGCCGTCCTCAATGGTGGGGCCGGTAACGACGCTCTCTATGGCAGTGCCGCAGCCGACACCCTGAATGGCGGTGACGGAAATGACTACCTGTTTGGCGGTTATGACACGGTGGTTGACAAGCTGACCGGCGGTACGGGTAACGACCACTATTACCTCGTCGATGGTAACGACACGGTCGTTGAAGCGGCGGGTGGCGGTGTCGAAGACTGGGTGCAGTTGAGCTCCGGCTTTAGTGGTAGCAGCTACACGCTGGCGGCCAATGTCGAGGAACTGACGGCAGCGGACGTCGCCACGAGCATGACCCTGGTTGGCAACTCGCTCAACAACTCTTGGATCATAGGCGGTTCCGGCAACGACACGATCGATGGCGGCGCCGGGATCGACACCATGGTCGGCGGTGCAGGCAACGATCTCTTCTTGGTCGACAATTCCGCTGAATTAGCCTTTGGCGATACTGGTATCGATACGGTAAGTACTTCGGTCAGCTTCAATCTGGCGAGCAATGGTGGTGACGTCGAGAACCTGATCCTGACGGGAACGGCCAACGTCAACGGTATCGGCAACGCCTTGAGCAACGCGCTGACCGGCAATTCAGGAAACAACTTTCTGCAGGGCCTGGGCGGCGACGATACGCTGAACGGTGGCACCGGCAGCGACGTGCTTGAAGGTGGTGCCGGCAACGACGTGCTCGACATTGCTACGGGAGGTACCGGTGCCGACAGTTTGGTCGGTGGCGCCGGTAACGATACGTACTATGTCGATAACGTGGGCGATGTGGTGACCGAGTATGCGGGTGAAGGTACCGATACGGTGAATTCGGCGGTCACTATCACAATTGGCGCGTCTGTGGAGAACCTGAACCTGACGGGTAGCGCAGATATCAACGGCTATTCCAGCAGCGCAGTGAATGTGGCCAATGTGATCGTCGGCAACTCGGGCAACAATAGCCTGGGTGGCGGTGCGCTTATCGACACGCTGACCGGCGGGGCGGGCAGCGACACCTTCGTGTTTGCTCATGACGGTGCGGCTAATGCGGATGTGGTGACTGACTTCGCTGACACTGTTGACCTCATCGGACTTGACGATGCATTCTTCACTGGATTCACCGACTCGGGCGATGTCGCTACCTCCGGTACTGGCACTTGGGCAGCAGGTATTCATGTGTTGTATAACTCGACTACCGGAGCGCTAAGTTACAGTGAATTGGGCGATGGAACAGGTAGCGATGCAGCCTTGATTGCAACGCTCACCACGGGTTTGTCGATCACCAACGCGGATGTCGTGATCGTCTAATCTGGTTTTCTAGCTCTGTAAAACCCCCTGGCAATTGTCAGGGGGTTTTTTTTGAGATCATTTCTGAGTTGAATGATGAAAGATGAGACACGTGATGCCGCCATTCTGGCGGCAGAATCCCTGTTGCAGGGTGACCGCGCGGCGCGTCCGGAAAATGGCGAACTGCTCGGGCAGGTGCTTGCGGTCGTTCGCCAACGCACCTCCGACCCGCAGCTTGTCGGGCTTGGCGGCGTTTTGCTGGCTCGTCAGGGAAAGTTGAGTGAAGCTGCGCGCTTGCTTGTGGATGGAATTCGCGCGGCGCCTCGAGTGTCGACGCTGCATGCCGTTTTGGGCGACGTGTTCCGGCTCACCGGTGACATGACGCAGGCCCAGAAAGCCTGGCATCGGGCGCTTGAACTCGACCCCGCTGCAGTTGCGCCGCTTCTTGATCTCGCTCGGCTGTACGCCGCAAGCGGACGGCAGCACGAGGCGCTGGAACTGCTGTCTCGAAGCCAGGATGTGGCGGATCAGTCGGCGGAATATTGGGAGTTGATGGGGGATTTTTTCCGTGCCACGGGAAAGCTGGAGGACGCGGAGTTGGCGCTGTGTCGGGCGTTGGCCTTGCGTCAGCCGGGCCTTGCGGTGCGCATGGCGGACCTCGTGCTGGCGCGCGGGGAGTGGGCGCGCGGCTGGCTGCTGTGGCGTGGCCGTCATTACCTGTCATCGGGCAAGATGCAGCGCGAACGGTTGCGCAACAGCCTCAGGAATATGGGCAAGGCCGGGCAGCAAGCGTTGCTGCTATGGGGCGATGCCGATGTGGGCGATCAGTTGCTGCTGACGCGATACGTGTTGCCCTTTGTTCGCCAATGGGCGGCCCGGCCCGACGCCCGGCCGTTGTGGCTGGAATGTGCGCCACGGCTGGTGCCGTTGATGCAGCACCTTTTTCCGGTGATCCGGGTGGTTTCGGCAGGCAAGGCTCTGCCGGCAGAATTGCCAGCCGCTCATGTGGCATTGCCAATGTTCGATCTGCCGGTGCTGGTGGGGGGCAACGAGGTGCCGCCACCGCTTGGCCTGCCGCCATTGCCCCCGGCCGTGGTCGCACGCTGGAAGTCGCGGGTCGGACAGCGGGCGATTATCCGCTGTGGCGTTGCGTGGCCGGCCGATGCGGGGCTTTCGGATGCCTTGCGTTCGCTCATTTCGGCATGTCCGGAAATTGAATGGCATGGGTTGGTGTCGGGCGCGGCAGAGCGGCAGCTCATCGCAACCGGTCTGCCGATTGTGAACTGGGCAGGTTTGTTGCCGGATGCGCTGGAAGAGGCCGGCTTGCTGGCGCAGCTCGATGGTGTCGTGACGACCGATCCGGCGCTGGCCTATCTGGCCGGCCTGGTCGGCAAACCCGCCTGGCTGCTCGCGCATGGCGGTGCCAACTGGCGATGGAAGGAGCATTGGAACCCGGGTCTTTGCCTGGTCGACCCGGGGACGCCATCGGCGAAGCTGGGCGATCAACTACGCCAGCATTTGGGCGCCAAGCGTTTGCAGCGTGACGTTGCGATTCCGGATCTTTTTGTGGCGCTTACGGAGCTACCGACTGCCGAGCGTTCGCATCAACAGCTCGTCATGGTGGCCAGCAAGACAAGCGAACCGGCCAGGTTGTTGCCGTGGCTCCGCCGGGCGGCTGCCAATCCGCAGGCGGCGCTGGTGCTGGCGCAATTGCTGTTCCGCCTCGGGCGCCCCAAGGAGTCGGTCGACTGGTTCCCGCCGCTGGTCGAGGCCTTGCCCGGCAATATCAAGGTGCTGCTGTTGGCTAGCGATGTCGCGCGTGTTGCCGGCAAGGCCGAATTGGCCAGGCAGTGGGCAGAAAAGGCACTGGCGCTCGATGCGGGCAATGCCCAGGCCGAACTCTATCTGGGCAACGCCTTGCGCGAGCAGGGCAACCTGGCGGATGCGCGCGCTGCGTTGGAGCGGGCGTGCGCCCTGGCGCCGGACTATGCGGCGGCGTTCAATAATCTTGGTGTCGTCTGCCGTGAAATTGGCGATTCGCCTGCAGCCATAGAAGCCTACGAACGGGCGCTTGAGATCGACCCCAATGGCAATTCCGTTCGCGCGAATCGCGGCAATGCCTTGCGTGACGTGGGGCGCTTCGCTGAATCGGTGGCCTGCTACCAGCAGTTGCTGAAGGAAACGCCAAACGACCCGGAACTTCACTATGGCTTGGGCAATACCTATAAGGAGAATGCCGAGTTTGCAAAATCGATCGAGGCCTATCGCCGGGGCTTGTCGATTGCACCGGCGCACCACGATCTGCGCGTCAATCTCTCGCTGCAGCTATTGCTGGATGGGGAGCTCGCCGAGGGCTGGGATATGTATGAGGATCGCTTCAAGCGGCCCAAGCGTCCGGTGCCTTCGCGTCCGTTTGCCCAGCCGCGCTGGGCGGGCGAGAGCCTGCTGGGACGTTCGCTGCTTGTCTGGGGTGAGCAGGGCGCTGGCGACAAGATCATGCTGGCGCGGCTGGTGCGCGAAGCTGCGGGTCTGGCGCGGGAATTGATTGTCGAAACAGACGCTCGTCTGCTCCGCTTGATGCAGAGAAACATGCCGAACGTGCGCTGGGTTGCTGAATCCCCGGAACCCGATCCGATTTGCAGTACGGCGGAGTTGCAGACGCCGATCTGCAATCTGGCCAGGTTCATGCGCCGGGATCTCGCCGATTTCGCCGATCGGGGCGCCTTCCTCGTCGCCGATCCGGCTGGCGTGGAGCGCTGGAAGGCGGCGTTGGCCCAACTGCCCGGCTATCGCGTCGGCTTGGTCTGGGCAGGCAATCCGGAGCATCAGAACGACCATAACCGGTCATTGCAACTGAAGTCGCTGGCGCCGCTTTTCGCGGTGCCGGGCATCAGCTTCGTCAGTTTGCAGATGGGCAAGGAGTCTGCGCAAATTGCCGAAACCGGCTTGCCGATTGCGGATCTGACAGTGGAAATCAAGGATTACGCCGACACCGCCGACCTCGTTTTCTGCCTTGATCTCGTCATTTCAGTCGATACATCGGTCGCCCACCTTGCCGGCGCAATGGGCGTGCCGACCTGGGTATTGGTTCCATTTTGCCCGGATTGGCGATGGATGACGGCATTCCCGGAAACGACGCCTTGGTATCAGTCGTTGAAGCTGTATCGGCAATCGGCGTGGTGTGATTGGGAGGCCGCATTAACCAATATCGAACGAGATTTGCGCAAGGGGTTTTGATCGATATTGTCGGGGGCTTGAAGTTGGAATATTGATTTAAACATAGGGGCGATGAGAGTAAACTTGGCCATATAAGCATATTGGGAGATTGATGTGGCTATCGTTACAACAAGTTTTTCGAGCCTGACAGCAATCGATGCAGCGAGGGATACGCTAAATGCTGGCTTGTCGGCGGAGTCCGCACTCACCTGGAGCGCTCTGGCGAATGACAATCTTGCTTATTACGACATTTCCTACTATACGGTAACTAGCTCGACTTGGATTGCTGGCGTTCTGACCAACGGCGACAAGGTGGATATCTATGGAAGTAATTTTGATCAGTTTCCATTCACGATAACCTCGACAAAATATTCGTTCGTTGATGAGGGTGTGGCGGTTACCCTTAACTCTTCAATTACCGTTACTGATTCATATGCTAGCGGGTATATCTATTCAGTTGTTGTCGCTGGCCCTGGCACTGGAAAGGTGACCTTCAAGGGCGCAGACAATATTAATGTTGTCGGCGACGAGTATTTCAGCTCGATCACCTATCAGTACGGAACGACATCACTGACGCTAGGCGGTCGGTTCGATACCGCTACGTGGGTTGGTGACGATAGCTACTATCATTCATCCATAACCGGTAATGTGACTTCCGTTTCTTTGCTCTCAGGTAATTACACCACCAAAATTTCGGGAATTAATGTCAGCTATGCCTCGCTGGCAGATTACCCGTCCGCGAGCGATTTTTTCAGCTTCGTGATGGTCGGCGATGACCAGGTGAGCGGAACGATTGCCTCAGAATATCTGTTCGGCTTTGGTGGCAACGATACTTTAAGTGGTGGTGCAGGTAATGACACGCTTGATGGCGGCGCAGGCAACGACACGCTGGTC